>Ga0102815_10000009_pt1 | contig 183420 bp, 158 predicted proteins | sample ColrivemetaGS759_FD_79113 | JGI IMG/M metagenome (GOLD analysis project Ga0102815, IMG submission 79113) | Estuarine microbial communities from the Columbia River estuary - Ebb tide ETM metaG S.759 | ecosystem: Environmental > Aquatic > Marine > Intertidal zone > Estuary | place: USA... | reverse complement strand
GTTTCTAATGTTTTCATCGGTTTTGAGATCGCTACTCTTCCTGAGCGCACGAATTCCAAAACTCCATAGGTGTCCAGCTCATTGAACAGCTCCTGCAGCTCCTCTGGTTGACCTGTTTTTTCAATGATCGTAAATTCTTTGTCTACCGTTAAGATTCGTGCATGATGTTCTCGGACGATCTTTTCAGTACTTCCATTTACAAATGATTCCGTGGCGATTTTATAAAGTGCAATCTCCTGATGAACCACTTGATCATCCGAATGAAAGAATGCTTTGAGTACCTCGACTTGTTTCTCGATCTGTGTAACAACCTTTTTTACTTGATCCAGATCCGTTTTCAGAACGATCGTATATCGATAAACACCTTTTACTTCAGATTCAGAAGCTGTGATGCTTTCGATATTCAGGTGTCTTCGAGTGAAAATGATCGTGATGCGGTTTAGGATCCCGATACTGTTTTCTGTAAAGACAGATATGTTATATACTGTTTCCATTTTTCTTCAATTAATTCAATCGGATTTCTGAAACGGATGCTCCGGTTTCAACCATTGGGAATACATTTTCTTCCTGCTCCACAACGACTTCCAGAAGGAAGGCACCTTTAGAATTCAACATTGTGGTTAGCGCATCGTCAAGTTGATTTCGCTCCTCGATCTTCAATGCATCGATCGAATATCCTTTGGCGATCGCAGTAAAATTTGGGTTAACGATCTCTGTGAATGAATATCTTCGGTCAAAGAAGAGCTGTTGCCATTGTCTTACCATTCCCAGGAAGTTATTGTTCAGGATCAGGATCTTGATATCTACTTTGGACTGAAGTATGGTGCCCAATTCTTGTATGGTCATCTGGAAACCTCCATCGCCGATGATGGCAACTACAGTTTGCTCAGGATTACCGAGTTTCGCTCCGATCGCTGCAGGAAGTCCAAATCCCATGGTTCCGAGTCCTCCTGAGGTTACATTATTTCGATGCCCTCTGTACTTGTAGTATCTGGAGCTGATCATTTGATGCTGACCAACATCGGTTACTATAATTGCTTTTCCGTCGGTTTTTTCAGAAAGTAAATTCACCACCTCGGCCATTTTCAGTTGATCACTTGATGGATGAACCGCTTCATCGACAACTTCACTTTTTTCAACAGCTTCAAGGTCTCTGAACTGTTGCAACCATTGTGGATGCTCATTCTGATTAACAAGTGCGCTCAATTTTAGCAGTGCATCCTTTGCATCTGCGTGTATTGCCACTTCAGCTTTAATGATCTTGTTCAATTCAGCCTTATCTATGTCGATATGGATCACTTTGGCCTGTTTCGCATACCTTGAAACATCTCCTGTCACTCGATCGTCGAAGCGCATTCCAATGGCAATAAGTACGTCGCATTCGTTGGTTAACACATTTGGAGCATAATTACCATGCATTCCAAGATAACCGACGTACAATGGATGGTCAGACGGGAATGAGCCTAATCCAAGCAGGGTAGAGGCTACAGGAATTCCAGTCTTTTCTGCAAAATCAAGGATCTCTTTTTCGGCGTTGGATAAAAAGATCCCTTGTCCCACCAGTATATATGGTTTTTTTGCCTGATTGATGAGCACTGCTGCTTCCTGAAGGCTTTGCTCATCAAGGACAGGAGTAGGTTGATAGCTTCTGATTTTTGTGCAAGGTTCATATGAGAAGTCAACCATTCCGAACTGAGCGTCTTTTGTGATGTCCACAAGCACAGGACCTGGTCTTCCGGATCTCGCGATGTAAAAAGCTCTTGCAATTGCTCCTGAGATATCCTCCGCTCGGGTGACCTGTATGTTCCACTTCGTTACCGGCATCGAAATACCGATGACATCCGTTTCCTGAAATGCATCCGTTCCTAATAGATGCGAAGCTACTTGTCCCGTAATACAAACCACAGGGGTTGAGTCGATCATTGCATCTGCTAATCCTGTGATTAGGTTAGTTGCTCCCGGGCCCGAAGTTGCAAAACAAACCCCAACCTTTCCGGAGGTTCTTGCGAATCCTTGTGCTGCGTGAATTGCACCTTGTTCATGTCTTACCAATACATGATTTACAGAATCTCTGAAATCATACAAAGCATCATAGATCGGCATTATGGCGCCGCCAGGATAACCAAATATGGTTTCAACTTTTTCCTGAACAAGGCTTTGCATAACTGCTTCTGCTCCTCTTATTTTCATCACAAATTATTTATCTGTTATACAACCCTCAGATGCTGATGCCACGCATTTGGCATATCGATAAAGCACACCTTGCTTTACTTTTAGATCCGGCTGTTTCCAATCTTTTCTTCTTGCTTCCAACTCCTCATCACTAATGTGAAGAGTAATCTGGTTATTTACTGCATCGATAGAGATCTTATCACCATCTTTCACCAATGCAATATTTCCTCCTGTAAAGGCTTCTGGAGTGATATGTCCCACAACAAATCCATGGGTACCACCGGAGAATCGTCCATCAGTGATCAAGGCAACCGATGAACCAAGACCTGCTCCCATGATCGCAGAGGTTGGTTTTAGCATTTCAGGCATTCCCGGACCACCTTTTGGTCCACAATATCTGATCACTACAACATTACCTGGTTTCACGCGGCCTTCTCTAACACCATCGATCACAGTGAATTCATCCTCAAATACTACAGCGGTTCCTTCGAAGTATTCTCCTTCCTTTCCGCTTATTTTGGCCACCGATCCTTCTTCTGCAAGATTCCCATAGAGCACTTGTAAATGACCAGTTGGTTTGATTGGATCTTCAAGATCATGGAAAACATCCTGCCCCTCCATCAGATCAGGAACGGCAGAGAGATTCTCAGCTACTGTTTTTCCTGTAACAGTTAAACAATCGCCATGGATCAATCCTTTTTTCAGTAGATACTTCATTACCGCAGGCACACCACCAACACGATGCAGATCTTCCATGAGATACTTACCACTTGGTTTAAGATCACCCAGGACCGGTGTTTTATCACTAAATCGCTGTACATCATCTACAGTCAGCTTCAATCCAACTGAATGAGCCATAGCGATAAGATGAAGTACCGCATTGGTTGATCCTCCAAGCACCATTACCATCGTGATTGCATTTTCAAATGCTTTCATGGTCATGATATCTCGTGGTTTGATATCTTTCTCAAGTAACAAACGGATAGCGGCTCCTGCTTCCTCACATTCTCGTTGCTTGTCTATACTTAATGCAGGATTGGAAGAGCTATATGGAAGGCTCATTCCCAAAGCTTCGATCCCAGAGGACATGGTATTAGCGGTATACATTCCGCCGCAGGCTCCAGCTCCCGGGCAAGCACTTTTTATAATTCCTTTAAAGTCTTCAGGTGTGATCGTATTACTGAATTTCTTACCCAATGCTTCAAATGCGGAGACGATATTCAATGATTCACCTTTCCAGTTTCCTGAGTGGATAGTTCCACCGTACACCATGATCGCAGGACGATTCAATCTCCCCATGGCGATGACAGAACCGGGCATGTTTTTATCACATCCAACTACAGCGATCATGGCATCGTACCACTGTGCACCCATGACTGTTTCTATGGAATCAGCGATAATGTCTCTGGATACCAACGAATAACGCATTCCGTCGGTTCCGTTGGAGATCCCATCACTGACTCCGATCGTGTTGAAGATTAATCCAACCAAATCCTTCTCCCACACTGACTTTTTTATGTTCTTTGCGAGATCATTCAGGTGCATGTTACAGGTGTTTCCTTCGTAGCCTGTACTCACGATCCCAACCTGAGCTTTATTCAAGTCCTCGTCAGTCAGACCGATCCCATACAGCATTGCCTGTGCTGCGGGCTGCGTCTCATCCTGAGTTATCGTTTTACTGTATTTATTGAGTTCCATGGTTTAAAGATATACTTCTTTGAATTCATTCGTAGAGACTCTGCGTTTGTACATTCGCTGTACAAGATGACCGTTGGTGTCCTCCCATTTCATTGGGAATCGATAATCATTGTATTGCTCTATTCCAATTACTTCTGCAGCTGTTCCACAGAAGAAAGCCGCATCTGCAGTTGTTATTTCTTCAGGTTTAAAGAATCGCTCTTCAACTTCGATTCCAAGCTCTTTTGCAAGCTCAAGAACCGTGGCACGTGTTATTCCGGATAGGATGTTACCCAAAGGTGCAGTTACCAGTTTTCCATCTTTTTCGAAAAAGAAATTTGCTCCCGGACCTTCTGCTACGTTGCCATTCATATCTGTAAGTAAAGCTTCGTCAAATCCTTTGCTTTTAGCTTCTGTCGTGGCAAGTATTGAATTGGTATAGTGACCAACTACTTTTGCTTCAACATGGCATGCTTTGGGGTTTGGACGTTGATAAGAAGAAAGCATCACCTTCAGCATTTTATCTCCAAGGTATTTTCCCCATTCCCACGTCATGATCACCACATTTACCTCGACTGTCGGAGTCAAGGACATATTATCTCCAAGATAAACCAGAGGGCGTATGTATGCGTCCGTTTGACCATTTAGTTCTAATAGTTTATAAGTGATTTGCTCAAGTTCTTCAGAAGAATAGGTAAGGTTGATGTGCATCATTTTTGCTGAATAATGCAATCTGTCAAAGTGTTCCTTGGCTTTAAAGATCCTTGTTCCGTCTGGAGTATCATATGAACGAATCCCTTCGAAAACGCCATTTCCATAGTGCATGGTCTGATTATAAAGACCAACTTGAGCATCTTTTGCTTTTACAAATTCGCCATTTAAAAAAACGACTGTTTCATCCGTGTAATACATAACTTTCAACTTTTATTCCTTTAACAAAAAGGCCCTTCTCTATGTGAGAAAGGCCGAATTTTTGGAAGCAGACAATTCTCACTCAGCGCAGTGCTGAATAACAAAAATGATTGGTGTTGTGATAATTGTCTGCTTCATACCTAACCTAACTAAACCTAACTTTACTTGTTCATGAAAACTTTGTTATTAACTCTTATACTTCCATCCGTGACAGTCAGGTGATAAACACCTGCTGCCATAGAATCGGGTAGTAGTATAGTAACTTTATTCTGATGGGGATCGGCTGTTAAATCTTTATGAAGTAAAAGCCTACCCATGTTATCTGTTAATGTAAATTCGAAATTCACTTTATGCTCAACATTCATGAGTAAAAGCACTTGGTTGTTCTCTGCGTCAACAACGAAAGCGGTTTCCTCTAAGCCATTCCCGAAACAGTTATTTTCGATTGCGGTGGTCTTTAGGATCCTTGTTTGCCCATCAAGGTCTGTCTGAGATAATCGGTAATAATTCGTGCCTTTTTGCATTTCTGTGTCCAGGAAACGATATTCAGTCTTCTTGGTGGTGTTGATGGCACCGTTGATTATGGAAAGAGCCGAATAATCATTATCATCCCGAGATCTTTCTATGGTGAAATACGCATTGCTGTACTCAGTATCAGTTGTCCATGTAAGTGCTCCCATTCCATCAAGACATTTACCGGTGAAAGAAGAAAGCTCAACAGGGAGGATTGTTCCATAACAACTACCTTGAAGAATTGGACAGCCAGTTGCTGCTGTTGAGGAAGGAGCATTTGAATTTATAAAGTTGATAGTTCCTGAGGTACTCGGATTACCGGAGTTTTGAACGTTAATTGTTGCTGTGTTTCCACCATTTTTTATGTCTTGCCCGCTTGCAGAGAAAGTGCAGTTGTTGACATTGAAAACTGCTGGGTTAGATGAACCAACTCTGGCATATAAATGATGCCCACTACCATTTGAAGTATTTCCAGTAAATGAGCACGTGTTAATGTTCACAGTGGCCGTTGTTCCTGCCCCTGCTAATTGAGTATTAATTGCTATCGCACCACCATTCCCAGAATTACTAACAGCATTATTCTCAAATCTACAGTTCGAGAATGTTATGGTTGCCCCTCGTCCAACTGTAACTGCTCCACCATATTTGGGACCTGAACCACTAAAAGTTGAATTATTTATTAAACATGAGTTATTAACTGTGAGATTTGAGCCAGTTATATATATTGCACCTCCGTCACTTGTGTTTCGATTGTCAGCAAAGATTGAGTTATTAACTAGTACACTTGTAGTATTATTTCCAACAATGTAGAGTCCCGAGCCCCCCTGATAATCTTTCGAGTTATTTGAAAAAGAGTAGTTGTTGAATGTTACAGTATTTCCATTTCCTTCAACGTTAACCCCACCTCCAGCTACAGAAACTTGTGAATTACAATTTGATCCACCACCATTAAACGTGACAGTCGACCCTCCATTAATTACAATTGTTGAAGATCCTCCCCCTTGCCTGTTTTCATCTATAAGTACATTGTTCAATGTTAAGTTAGAAGCGCCAGAAATTTGAATTGCAGTAGCTCCTCCAACCCCATAATTGTATTCAGTAACACAAAACCCTTGAAGTAAAATATTCGAGCCAGTTATGTTGAAAAGTCGATTTGCATCTGAACTTGCAAAGTTATTGTCAAAGATTGTTTTAGCAGGCCCCGCACCGATTATTGAAATGCCGTTAAAATTTAATGTTAAATTCACGTCTGAATATGTTCCTGCATCAACATAAATGGCATCACCAGACGTTAAAATCGCGGAATAAGTTGAAAGAAAGTTTGTGAGAGAAAGTTTTGGGGTGGAAGGGCTTGTTCCAGTATTCGAATTGTTCCCGACGGCAAGACAATATACATCACCTGCAGTTGAATTATCATTTACATAATATACCATTGATAATCCATATCTGGATAATAGCAAACAAAAAAATATGAGTACTATGTTTTTCATTAGGTTTAGCTGCTCTGTTTCATTGAACATTACAAACCTAAGAATATACCGATTTGAAGTCAAAAAAATTACGGCAACCGCTGATTAGCGCAGTGTAAAGCCTTAAAACAGGGTGAATGGTTAATTTTTTGTTGGTGAATGGTTAACCTTTAAAAAGAGAGATATCGTAGGATCTGGATACGGGGATCTCCTTGTTGAGGGAAGTGATCTTTAATTTATACGCCTGGGAACGTCCGGAAACAGAATCAACAAAATCCGGGTTGACGATAAATGATTTGTGTACCCTTTCAAAAGCAATCGATTCCTCCTTTAAGATCTCTTCAATGTTTTTAAGTGAAAGCCGATCCATTGATTTTTTTACGCTCGCATCTTTCCCTAGATAATACGTGATGACATAGTTATCATTCGATTCAAAACAGATGATCGAGCTCACGGAAGTTTTTAGAATGACTTTTCCGGTCTCGTTTTTAATGGATAGGGTTTTATCACTTTTTTGTTCAGCGCTATTGTCATTTGAATGATCAATACTCATCGTTAATAATCTGTCGATAGGCATGAACAATTCATACATCATCAAAAGAGAAGCTGGTAGAATAGGTATGATCACGAATGAGCTGAAATAAGCAAGCAGCATATCAGTATTTAATGAAAGAAACAAAAAGCCGATCATCGCAGTTATAAATCCTGAAAGGAAAAATGAAATTGTTTTAATGACTAGGATTTTCTTGTTTGTCCTTCCTTTTTTAGATAATTCCAGAAAAAGCCATTCGAATCCTATAAGTCCTACGAAATGGGCTATTATTGTAATGACAATGTTTGTCTCAAAGAAGTTAAAAGCTCCCAACAATAACAAGCTGAGAATTCCATAGATCCCAAAGGCAAAGGCTATAATTCTATTTCGATTAATTGCCTGCATTCTTCGCGTATTTGGTGATTGTGAAAACTACAATAGCAACTATAATCAGTAAAACGCCTGAAATAAAGATCACCAGTCGTTGTTCAAAATTGCGTAGGTCTTTTTCAAGACGTTCATTTTTCTTGGCCAAGTCTCTTTCTTCCTGAATCAGTTTGATTTCAAGTTCTTTCCTTTTCAGTTCATTCTGATAGGCAAGATCGTCCAATTGATTTTTGATGGAAAGGCTATTCAGCTCTTCATTCAATTTTACATATTCTTTGTATTTCGATGCTACGGCTTTCCAGTCACTTCGATTCTCAAGAATGTTGATCTGAAATTCAAAAATTTCTAAAAGGTGGGTTCTGATCTTGTTGCTCTCAGAAGTGGACTGGGCTAATTTCAATTCATTTTCAGCAGCTTGAGAATTGCCTTCTTGGAGGGATATTTTCGCTTTGATAAGGTGATAAAGTATTTTTAGGTCTGGAAGGTTTGCTGACAACTTGTTCTCCAACTCAACAATGATTCGTTTAGCGTCAATAACATTACCATATCGTTCATAGACATCTGCGATTCCAATTTTTGCATAGGCAATCCCTTCGGCATTATTGTATTTCTTTTCGATGATGAGTGAATTATTGAAGAAATTCAGAGCAAGGTCAAGAGAGTCCAGCTCCTTATAACAATCGCCAAGATTAAAATAACGGATAGATGTCTGAAGAGGATTCTTCAGTTTTTTTTTCTATTTCGAGACTTCGATTGAAGTAGTCGATCGCCTGATCAAATTTCCCTTGTAGCTGGTAAACAGCTCCTATGTTATTGAGACATGCACTTTTTCTACCATTATCTTTCAGAATGACAGCTTCATTATATGATTTCAAATAGTAATCGATAGAAGTCACATAAAATCCTCTATTCTTATAAATGATACCAAGTAAAGTATAAGCATTGACTCTATAAAATGAAGGATCGTATTGTAGTGTTTTCTCCAGAAAAGTATTTGCCTTTTCGAGCATATCCGGTGAGTTGGATTCAAGGGCCTGAAAAGAAAGAGAATCCAATGGACGCAATACATTATCATCTGCTTTTTTAGCAAACGTCAAAAAAGCCGATAATGAGAGAAATATAGAGAATAAACCGTACCTGAGACTCATTTTCAAGCCTCAAAGTAAATAAAAAAAGATCAATACTCTTCTAAGTCAAGAATCCTTAGATCCTTGCTTTCGACATTTTACCAAACGGATTTGGCGTTCTGTAACGGAAAACAACTTCAAATGCTCCTCGTGATTGATTGACAATTGACAAACCAGAAACAGTTAAATCATAGCTGAAACCAATTGTGTAATTCGCATATTCAAAATTGAAATTACCGATTATAGCATCCTTCAAACGATAGTTTACACCAAGTGAAACAGCCGAGGATTTTACAAAACCGGTAAAATGAGATCCCTCATTGATGAGGTATCGGAATGTATTCCCGAGGATCAGGTTTTGCAATTTACCTTGTCTCAAGTAGTAAACACTTGGAATGAACGTGAGATTGGTGTTTTCTTTTCCGATCTCAGCATTCGTGAATCCAACGAATTTTGTGTCCAATTTCACATCTGTACCTCCCATGAAAGTAGTGTTGGGCAGATTGAAGTGAAATGCTGAAAAACCAATATTGAATTTTATCCCATTGTTTTGAGTGATGTATCCTTGATCTTTACCATAAGACCAAACGAATCCTGCACCCGCATCAAAATAGGTAGTCGAATTTACAGAAAGGTTTTCTCCTGTTGAAGCATTCTGATTGTAGGCACCATTTACATATTGCGATTCCCAACGCAACGAACTATAATCGATTGCTCGCTGACCAAATCCACCCATAAGTCCGAAGCTTAACTTGCTTTCTTCGTCCAGCTTTAGAACAGCGGATAGGTTTAAATTACCTTGCGTCAAACCCATTTTAGAATCTCCAGCCTTGTCATTTATCACCTGCACCCCCACACCCAGTTTAGCGTTCCCTCTTGAATTCTTCATGGTGTTCATGTCGTATGAAAAAATTCCAGTCGTAAAAGGTGTTGTAACAGATCTCCATTGCTCTCTGTATTGAATCGATCCTCTCACATGAATGTTCATTCCGGCTTGAGCAGGATTCAAATACAATGGGTTCATATCGTTCATTGAAAAATGAAGATCCTGAGCAGTTACAGTCCAAGAACTGACAACAAGGATTAAGAAAATATATAATTGCTTCTTCATGGCTTATTTCATTAATGTAACGTTACCTTTAAATGTCTCTTCGTCAGTCATTTCAGACGTTTTAATGCGAATTACATAGACAAATACAGCGGGATCAAGTTCCTTAGTCTTGTAAGTTCCATCCCAACGTTGAGCAGCATCTGTTGTCTCGAAAACAACTTCTCCCCAACGATCAAATACTTTTACATCGATAGACTCTACACAATCCAGGTTAATGCTAACTCCAAATGAATTGTTGGTGTTATCTCCGTTTGGACTGAAGGCAGTAGGAATGAAAAAATCTCCGCATACCACAGGAACTGAATTTACCGTTATAGTGATGCAATCAGAATCAGTACATCCATTTGCATCTGTAAGTGTGGCACAGTAAGTCGTTGTAATTAATGGACTCACTGAAATTGGACTTCCATTGTCTCCGTTATCCCAAGAAATACTTCCATTTCCTGAGGCATTAATTGTAATACTCTGACCCTCTGCAATTGAGTTGTCTGAATCGACAGTGATCTCCTCAGCAGAAGGAACTGGATCGACGACTACTTGAGTTGTTGAAGTTGTCGTACAACCCGTATTATCATCCTGAACTATTAACGTGTAAGAAGCAGGTGCAACACTTGCGAAAGTCGCTGAAGACTGGAAGTTTGTACCATCAATGCTGTAGGAGAAGTTCCCTATTGGTGCCGTAACCTCAATAGTCCCCGTTGTTACTATACATGTAGGTTGAGTTACAGTTCCAGTAGGCGCAGATGGACCAGCCGGTAATGAGTTGATCACTACAGCGGCAGAAGTAGTAGAAGTACAACCATCAACATTGGTTACTGTGAAGGTGTAGGATGATCCTGGTGCAAGACCCGTTACAGTTCCTGTTGTTCCAGTACTTGTCAAAGAACCAGAAGGTGAACCAGTCACTGTCCAAGTTCCTGAAGCCGGTAGTCCGCTAAGATCTACTGACCCTGTAGGCGTTGTACAATCCGGTTGAGTTACTGTTCCAAGCACAGGAGTAGATGGAGTTGTTGGCTGCGTATTCAACACTCCTGATGTTGATGCAGAAGAAGTACAACCAAGATCGTTGGTTACTGTGAACGTATAAGATGTTCCGGCAGCAAGTCCTGAAATCGTAGTTGTGGTTCCGGTACCTGTTGCTGAACCAGAAGGCGATCCTGTGATAGTCCAATTTCCTGAAGCCGGAAGGCCACCTAGTTCTATTGTACCTGTGGTATTATTGCAATTGGGCTGAGAAATATTTAAAATTTCGGGTTCTTGAACTGAAGCTAATGGCGTTATGATAGCCTCTGGGTTAGAGGCAATTGAAGTACATCCAGTTATCATTTCTGTTACAATAAACGAGTACGAATTTGGTGACAATCCTGAAATAATGGTATTGACTCCTGATCCAGAATAAGTTCCATTAAATGAATCTGTAATGATCCAAGCGCCAGAAGGTAATCCACTTAGTTCAACTGAACCTGTTGTTATTGAGCAATTTGGTTGCGTAACTGCGCCTAAAACTGGTGCAGTTGGTGTTGCCGGTTGCGCATTCAATTCTCCTGACGCTGATGTAGAAGAAGTACAACCAAGATCGTTGGTTACTGTGAATGTATACGATGTTCCGGCAGCAAGTCCTGAAATCGTTGTTGTTGTTGTTCCTGTACCTGTTGCTGAACCAGAAGGAGATCCTGTGATGGTCCAAGTTCCAGAAGCCGGAAGACCACTTAATGCGATCGAACCAGTTGCAACAGTGCATGTTGGTTGAGTGATCGTTCCAATTAGTGGTGCTGAAGGAGCGCCAGGAACGGTATTGATGTTCGCTAAAGTTGATGCAGTTGACGTACAACCATCAGCGTTGGTAACGGTGAATGTGTATGAAGCACCAGCTGTAAGTCCTGTAACTGTTCCAGCAGTACCTGAGCTTGTCAAAGACCCAGAAGGTGAACCTGTCACTGTCCATGATCCTGAAGCCGGTAGTCCGCTAAGAGTGACTGATCCTGTTGGAGTTGAGCAAGTAGGTTGAGTTATCGTTCCTACCACTGGAGCAGATGGAGTCGTTGGTTGCGCATTCAATACTCCTGAAGCTGATGCAGAAGAAGTACAACCAAGATCGTTGGTTACTGTGAATGTATAAGATGTTCCGGCAGCAAGTCCTGAAATCGTTGTTGTTGTTCCGGTACCTGTTGCTGAACCAGAAGGCGATCCTGTTACTGTCCATGTTCCAGAAGCCGGAAGACCACTTAATGCGATCGAACCTGTTGAAACCGTACATGTTGGCTGTGTGATCGTTCCAATTACAGGTACTGTTGGAGTTGCCGGAGCGTTGTTTACAGTAAAGGAGGTTGAATTTGAAACACAAAAAGTCGTATTGTCCATCGCATAAACGGAGTAACTTCCAGGAGCCAATCCGCTAAAAGTTGCAGCGGATTGATACGTAATACCATCCAGACTATACTGAATGTTAGCTCCAGTAGGACTGGTAATGTTTATTGAACCTGTAGGAGTAGTACAATCCGGTTGAGTAGTATTTCCTGTTGGATCTGAAGGAGGTGTACATGGAATGGATGTGATAAAACTTCCTGCTTCCAGATATACAACAGCATCATAAGCAGCATCGCCAACATCAGTGATGATCAATTTGATATGGTATGTCTGCCCAGGAGTAAGCCCTGTTTGTTCAGCGGTTAACGCAATTGTATTTCCATTCAATTCAGTACCGTCAATTGGACCAAAATATTCTGCAGTACTTGAATTCTGAACCCAGTTCGGATTAGCCGCCAAGCAGTTGGCTGCATTTGGAGCCCCTCCTGATGATCCCACAGTACCATTGTTAACGGCATTGATCGAAACTTCAGAACCATTCGATAATCTTGCAATATTTCTTGCATCGTTAGTGAAGCCCTGTCCTCCAGAAATTCCTGGCCCACTGATCAAGAAACCGAATTTATCATTGTACGATGAACATTGGTAATTGATGAGCCCGGAGTTATCTGTGTATTCTTCAGAACCGAATACATATCGAAACTGAACTGTAGTTGATACTGGGACAAAATCAAATTCAAGAATGGCTGCGTTGAAATAATTCGACGCTCCGGCCAAAACGTTGACATCATTTATAATTGTCGGACAAGTACTTGTTTCACGAACTTCACCGGGCGTACAACTCACATACCCTGTGGTCATTTGAGCCTGAGCCTGAGGATTTAAACCTGGAGTTAGAGGAATATCACTCGTATTTCCGGTACTCATTACTATACCTGAAGAAAATCCTAGCTGAGACAATGTCGTTCCGGTGGCAGTGAAATGCCCTATTTGATATCTGTTGGAACTATTAAGGACCCCTTGAAAAGTAATATTGGATGATGTAGTGCCGCTAGAAGGACTAATTAAAATTTGATTTACTAATTGAGTAGGTGTGTAAAGGGTATTGTTAATGGTCATTTGTGAGTAGGAATTAAATCCTATACATAGAACCACCACAAAATTTGATAGTTTTTTCATTGTGTTTAACATTGGTCGAAGATCAAAGCTATCAAGTATTCTTTCAATTTAAAATAATGTTTAATCGAAAGATAACTAAAGCTGTGATCTACTTTTTATTTGTTGTGTATTGCTTGAATCTGGGGTAAATGGTTAACAAAAAACATCTGTTTAACCGCCATACTCCATTAAGAAAGCCTTTAAGAATGGAGTTAATTCGCCATTAAGAACCTTGTCTGGGTCATTTACGGTATAGTCCGTTCTGTGGTCTTTCACTCTTCTGTCATCAAGAACATAACTTCTGATTTGAGAACCCCATTCGATCTTTTTCTTTCCGGCTTCAATCTCCTCTCTGGACTCTTTCCGTTTTCTTAATTCAAGTTCATACAACTGAGAGCGGAGTAATTGCATTGCTTTTTCTCTGTTTCCAAGCTGTGATCGGGTTTCTGTGTTTTCAATGACAATTCCAGTCGGTGCGTGCTTTAATCGAACACCGGTTTCTACTTTGTTTACGTTCTGTCCACCAGCACCTCCTGAACGGAAAGTATCCCAACTAATATCTGCAGGATTAATATGGATTTCAATAGTATCGTCTACCGAAGGATAAACATATACTGATGAAAAGGATGTCATGCGCTTACCTTGAGCATTGTAAGGACTAACCCGAACTAGTCTATGAATCCCATTTTCTCCTTTCAAATAACCGAATGCATATTCTCCTTCAATTTCAAGAGTGACTGTCTTCACTCCAGCTACATCACCTTCTTGAAAATTTAATTCTTTTACCTTATAGCCACTTTTTTCTGCCCACATGATGTACATACGCATGAGCATCTCAGCCCAGTCACATGCTTCTGTTCCTCCTGCTCCTGCAGTGATCTGAAGTACTGCGCTTAATGGATCCTCTTCACCAGAAAGCATGTTTTTCAATTCGATCTCCTCGATTTCTTTGACTAGTTCATTGAATTGTTCATCCAGTTCTTCCTCTTCAGAAACACCTTCTTTCACAAATTCAAAGAGTACGGTCAGATCATCATAACTGGATTGTAATTTATTTGACGCTTCCACCCAGAATTTTAATGACCGGATCACCTTCATTTGCTTTTCTGCTTCCTTTGGGTCATCCCAGAAAGAGGGGTCTTGAGTTTTAAGCTCCTCTTCTTTGAGTCGCATCTTTTTCTCGTTGATCTTCAAATAATTGTTTATCGCTTCAATGCGCTGTTCAACATGTTTTAACTGATCTTGATTCACCATAGCGAGACAAAATTAGTTAAAAAGATTCCATAATTGTGAAGAAGAATTTTACTTGGTTAGCATTGAAGGATTGAAAAAATAATACATTTGCCTCAAACTTTTTTACATGAACGTTCCTCAGAATTTAAAGTACACAAAGGACCACGAGTGGGTTCTGGTAGAAGGCGACATCGCTACAATTGGTATTACAGACTTTGCGCAAGGTGAGTTGGGCGATATCGTATATGTTGAAATTGAAACTGAAGGCGAGACTCTTTCACAAGAGGAAGTTTTCGGATCTGTTGAAGCAGTGAAAACGGTGTCAGATCTTTTCATGCCAATTAGCGGAGAGATAATCGAATTCAATTCGGCGTTGGAATCTAATCCTGAAGCAGTGAACTCAGATCCTTATGGGGATGGTTGGATGATCAAAGTGAAAGTGTCAGATGCGTCTGAGCTTAATGCTTTAATGGATGCGGCTGCTTATTCAGAATTGATAGGTTAATTTCGGATAAAATAATTCTGAAAAGGTTTAAATTGAGTGTGATTTGAACTAAAAAATCGTTTGGATGTATTGTTCTGTACGATTCATTGATTTTGGAACATTATTTGTAATCGTAAATTTAATTATATTTACAAACCTAAAAAGATCGCGTTATGGAACTAAAGAAGAATCCTGAAGCTGATATTGAAAAACTAAGAACACCACTAGTGTTTATCGGTTTGCTGTTTGTTGGAAGCCTCGTGCTTGCTTCGTTCTCGTACACTGAAGCTGTTGATAGCGGGCTAAAAAGCGACGCTGGAACAAGAACAGCAGCCATTAAGTATGAGCAGGAAGTAAAAAAGGATGAAGATACTCCACCACCACCACCACCACCGCAAGTAGATGCGCCGGTGCCTGTTCAGGAAGAGATCATTGAAGAGGAGAATAAGGAGGAGATCGCTACTCCGGTTGTTGATGTTATCCCCGATATTAAGATCGAAGAAGAGACTGTTATTGCAGTTGATCAAGAAGTAATTGAATTCCCTGATGTTGAGGCCTCTTTCCCTGGTGGAGCTGCTGCACTTCAGAAGTGGATTGTAGAGAATATTCAATATCCTCAAACATCCATTGAAATGAATGAGCAAGGTAGGGTTTATCTTTCATTTGTTGTTGAGCCTGATGGATCCATTTCAAATATCGCTGTTGAGAGAGGTGTTAGTCCGGATCTTGACAGAGAAGCTAAAAGAGTTGTGCGTTCTATGCCTAAGTGGACTGCAGGTGAAGCGAAAGGAAAGAAAGCGAGAACACGTTGTAGACTTCCTATCAACTTTACATTGAATTAATATTGTGAAGAAGGCCCCAATTGCTGGGGCTTTCTTTTAGTAAAATATATACCATGGTAGATAATAATTTAATATTAGCAGGATTGTTTTGCACCTCGTTAATCGGTGAGATTGCTCATCAGTTCAAAAACAATAGGGTAGTTTCTTCTTTATCAAGATTTTTTCTGATTGCCAGTGTAGTTTTTCTGTTCAGTAAAATTGACACCGGAGAGTTCCAGTTCAGTTGGTCAAGTCCAGGATCAATAGTTCTATTTGTTCTGTCAATAGGTGTGCTGTGGATTGTAGATCTTAAGGTGAATAAAATTTCATCATGGTTCAAATGGCCAATTACCGAAAAATTAAGGCTGTCCTTGGTATTTGTTCTACTTGGAGTTCTATTTTACCTTTCAAGTTTTTTAAACGGAATTATAGGATTAGCATTGATAGGTGTAGGATTTTCAATATCTACTTTAATTCGAGAAGAGTTCAGAATTTATGGAATTGCCGCTTTGATTCTAACATTAGGCCTCGGTTTTCAAAACTTATTGGAAATGTCTACTGATTTTTCGTTAGGGAAAAATCTCCTGGGTTTCCTTGCGGGAATTTTTAGTATTACGTTTTCTTCTGAAGTTTATGGTGTGCAGCGTGATTGGAAAAAAGGATTGGTAAGTTCAATTCCCGGAACAGCATTATTGATGGTTTTGATATTTCTGGGGACTCAGAAAAATGACCTTGGGGGAATTGAAGGTTTTGTTTTCTTTTTGATCGGATCATCCATTGCAATGATGTACATGGCCAATAAAGTGTTTGTCGTTGGAATTCTTGTAAGTATGCTTTTTGGTTTATCGGTCATCGCTGTACTTCCGAGAGAAGAGCAACATTTTCGGATGGCTGTCTCACAAAGCGGTTCTGATTCACACATCGAGAAAGAAAAGGTTATTTCATTTGATGATTTTATTGGTCTATCAATGAGTTCCATTAAAGGAGATTATTCAATTGTAAGTGATAGTTCAAGTATTTCTTTCGAGCTCGGACCAAAGGGTGGTAGAACCAAAGGGATGATCCGCAATGTGAATGGTAGTTTGGCATTCAGTGACCAAGTAAAAGCAGAGGTGCAAATGAATGTGAAGGATTTGACAACATTTAATTCGATACGGGATGAGTCGTTATTGTCTGCGGACTATTTTAACGTTGAAAAGTTTTCAGGATTTAACTATGTAGCAACGGGTTTGACGACAAAGTATAACCTTCTTGAGTTGAATGGTAAATTCAACATGTTGGGAGTTACTAAAGAACAAACTGTAGAATTAAAGGTTGCCAATATGAATGATACCAATGGTACTATTAACCTCATTGGAAAAGGGAAAATTGATCGAACCATTTACGGCATGAAGCCTGATCCCAAAGAAGGTAATCTTGTCGATTTTACTTTAGCTGTCCTGCTTAAAAAGAAGTAAGATTTTACAATCTTCCCTCAATTATTTCCTCAACGATCTCTGGATTCAATAAAGTCGAAATATCCCCAAAATTAGAAAGATCCCCTTCGCCGATCTTTCTGAGAATACGCCTCATGATCTTACCAGATCTTGTCTTAGGCAAGCCAGAAACAAATTGAATTTTATCCAGTTTGGCAATCGGACCAATATAGTCTGATATCATTTTGTTTATTTCGATCCTTAGCTCATTTTGGTTACGATCAGTGCCGGACTCTTTAAGAATAACGAATCCATAAAGTGCGTTTCCTTTTATATCATGGGGAAATCCAATAATTGCAGACTCTGCTACTGCGGGGTGTTCATTAATTGCATCTTCAATAGGTGCGGTTCCGAGATTATGGCCTGAGACAATGATCACATCATCCATTCGTCCGGTTATTCTATAGTATCCAGCATCGTCTCGCAAAGCTCCATCTCCGGTAAAATAATATCCTTTGTACGCTGAGAAATACGTGTCTATGTATCGTTGATGGTCTCCCCAGATCGTTCTAGCCATGGATGGCCATGCATGTTTGATGCAAAGGCTTCCTTGAGCGGGATTTGATGTTATCTCTTTATGTTGTTCATCAAGCAGTACCGGTTGGATTCCGGGTAGTGGTAAAGTGGCATAAGTCGGTTTCGTTGGAGTAACGTGAGGGATTGGTGAAATCATTATTCCTCCTGTCTCTGTTTGCCACCAGGTATCAACAATTGGGCAATTTCTTTTTCCGATGTGCTCATCATACCAATGCCATGCTTCTTCGTTGATTGGCTCACCGACGGATCCTAAAACTTTTAAACTCGAAAGGTCATATTTCTCAACCCATTCTAGACTTTCTTTGGCCAAAGATCTGATTGCAGTAGGTGCGGTGTAGAATTGATTTACCTTATATTTTTCAATGATTTCCCAGAATCTGCCGAAATCGGGATAGGAAGGAACTCCTTCGAACATCACTGTTGTTGCTCCATTCAGTAGTGGGCCGTATAAAATATATGAATGACCGGTGATCCAGCCAATATCTGCTGTACACCAATAGATATCTCCCGATTCATATTGAAAGACATTTTTGAAAGTGAATCCTGTGTAGACCATATATCCACCAGTTGAGTGAAGCATTCCTTTCGGTTTACCGGTCGACCCTGAAGTATACAATATGAACAAGGGGTCTTCTGCATCCATTATTTCTGGATCACATTGATCTGAAAGATTTTTTGAAATATCCTCATACCAATAATCTCGCCCCTCTATCATTACTGTTTCCTGACCCGTTCGTTTGATCGTCAACACAGATTCAACGGAATCACATGATTTGAGTGCATCATTAACGATGCCTTTAAGGTCTATGGTTTTATTGCCTCGATATCCGCCGTCACTTGTGATCACCAATTTACTGCTTGAATCATTGATTCGTGCAGCGACGGCTGTGCTCGAAAATCCGGCGAAGACTACTGAATGAATAGCACCTATTCTTGCGCAGGCAAGAACCGCAGCTGCAAGTTCAGGGATCATTGGAAGGTAGATACAGACCCTGTCTCCTTTAGATACGCCTAAATTCTTTAAAGTGTTCGCCATTCTGTTCACCATCAGGGAAAGCTCCTTATATGTGATTTCCTGAGCGGATTCATCGGGCGAATTGGGAACAAAAAGTAATGCCGTTTGATCAGCTTTATTGTCCAGGTGTCGATCGATACAGTTAGAGGTAATATTTAATTTCGCATTCCGAAACCATTTGAATTCAGCTTTGATCATGTCTGATTCAAATGTTTTGTCCCATTTTTGGATCCAATCGAAATGCTCAGCAATCTCTGACCAGAATAGTTCTGGCTGCTCCACTGATCTTGTATATGTTTTAAGGTATTCCTCTAATGATTTGATCTGCACCATAAAATAGCTTTCTTTAAAATTACATTTTTAACTCAAAAGTAAATCGGGTTAAACCGCAGATTTCCCCTAGAAATTTCAACTGTCGGAAAAGGAATTTTCAGATAATTCAATTGTTTCAGAATCTTCGCTAATGTTTTGTTTTTACATGGGATTTTGGCAAAATCAACATCTGCGGAAATGAGAAATTGTCGATAAGAATGAAATTCATAATTGCTTCCACTATAATTGGTGGAATAATATTCCTCGTCACCAACGAGTTTTTCATTCACTCCATATCCCACTGAAAAACAAAGCCATTTTGGAAAAGAGCTTTCAGGAATGATGGTTCCCGGGCTGAAAGATAACCAGTAGTTTTGGCCGTTGTAATCTTTTAGCAGTTGCTCCATGAATCCATCCCCAAAAACCTCGGGTCTGTACTTCGCAAAACCGGACGGGAAGAAGCTGAATTTTGGTAAAATACGCTGCTCATTCCAGATCATTTCCTGAGTGCCAAATAAAGCAGCACCAGCTAAATTTGCACCGACATCTGACCAAGAAAATCCCCAGTCAGAACTGAATCCATCCATCATCTCAAGTGTTGTCTGGAAAGCAAAACCTGTTCCTGTTCCAATCCACATAGCTGTTCTCGGGTTAACTCCAGACCATTTGTACATATCCGAAACTAATCTTGCAGTTTGATAATTAGTGTAAGTATGTCCGGCCTTGTCCATATATAGCCAATTTCTGCTGTCATCGAAAAAATGGAATTGAGTCTGATCACTTTGTTTATACCAAACATGGTAAAGAGCAGCAGTACTGGTAATGTATGCTCCTCCAAGAGAAATTGACAATGCAGCGACACGCTTTCTGTTCAATGTGTCAATCTGACCATTGGATACATTAGAACTGAATAAAAAAATATTCAGTAAAAACAGAACAGGGAAACGTTTTAGCATTTTTCTGACCACCCGAGTGTTGAAAAAATAAAGATAGTTAAAACTCGTTCATAGTTAGTAATAGTACCTTTAAGGTTCATCATAAAGATAAAATTGAGAGAATGAGTAAGATCAGAAAAGACTGGAATGATATCAAGATAAATGATAGTTGGGCGATTTTTAAAATCATGTCAGAATTCGTTGAGGGCTACGATCGCATGGCGAAAATCGGACCTTGTATATCTGTTTTTGGTTCAGCACGTACTCTTCCTGAGAATAAGTACTACCAGTTAGGGGTGGAGGTTTCTGAGCTTTTGGCGAAGGGAGGATATGGAGTGATTACCGGTGGTGGTCCTGGTATTATGGAAGCAGGAAACAGAGGAGCTCAACAAGGTGGCGGAAAATCGGTAGGATTAAATATCGATCTACCTTTTGAGCAGAATCATAATCCGTATATCGATCAAGAACATAATCTGGAATTTGATTATTTCTTTGTGCGAAAAGTGATCTTCGTAAAATATGCTCAGGGTTTTGTTATCCTTCCCGGGGGATTCGGTACACTCGATGAATTGTTCGAGGCGCTGACATTGATCCAAACAAAAAAGATCAATGAACGACCGGTTGTATTGATCGGCAAAGAGTACTGGCAAGGCCTGGTTAAATGGATCGAAGATGTGATGTTGAATACCGAGCAAAATATTTCGCCAAAGGATATGGATTTCTTTAAAGTGGTAGATACTGCCGAAGAAGCGTATCAATACATTGATGATTTCTATAAATCACACGCTCTTTCTCCCAACTTCTAAGTTATACCTTATATTTGTTCCATTAATTGGGTATGGATCTTCTTCGAAAGTTAAAATCGTACGTTTGGACCAAAAGCTTTTTGAAAAAGCTGGGTATTGTAGTCCTGAGTTATTTGTTGATCATCACGATCATCGTTTTCTATCTTGATTCATACACTGATCACGGTCAGAAGATTAAAGTACCGAATGTGAAGGGTATGCACTTTGATAAAGCAGAATTGCTTCTCAGCGACTTGGATCTTACTTGTGAAGTTCTTGATTCCATTTATGATCCTTCGAAACCTGAAGGAACAATCCTTGATCAGGATCCAATGGCAACGGATATTTCAGATGTTTTCGTTAAAGAAGGAAGGATCATTCGAGTTAGAGTTTCAAAGAATACAAGACTCGTAGAAATGCCTAGTCTGGTTGATAAATCTCAGCGTTTTGCAGAAAGTATTTTGAAGAATAGAGGTTTAAAATATCGCATTCAATTTAAGCCTACTAAAGAAGCCAATGGAGCAGTTCTTGGTCAGCTTTACAAAGGAAGAGAGATCAAGGAAGGCATTAGAATTCCGATCGGGGCAACCATTACTCTTGTCGTGGGTAAAAATGAAGAGTCAGAACCTTCGGACATTCCGAATCTTGTAGGTTTGACAATATTTGAGGCTAAAGAACGTTTGGCCTCTATGGGTAACTTTGGGTTCTTCCCAGTGTGTCCTGATTGTATAACTTATGAAGACTCACTTGCGGCGCGTATTCAATCTCAATCGCCTGAATTCTTGGAAGGCGTGCAGATCCCAGGTAATTCTACAATTACCGTTTACGCATCAAAGGGGATGTAATAACTATTGAAAAATGAGAAGCTTTCTTGTCCTGTTACTTTTGATCAACACCATTTTTGTTTCCTATGGGCAGCATGAATCAATAGGACCGATCACCTATGACGTTCTTAGAGATCGATCTGTGGAGCGATTGAAATCCGGAGCAACATTCGACAGCACATTCATCTATTTTTCTGATACATTAGATCTGCCGTTTTTTGATGAATTTTCAAGAGATCATTTTCAGAAATACACAGCTGATTTCTCTGACCCAGCAGTAACTTCCGATACAAAATATAAGCTCCTCAATAACACTACGCTTGTACCACTTGCTGCGAACGCAGCTTACACAGGTCAGGTGACATTCAGAAGGGTTTATGACATTGCAACACAGACATACTCTGATCAACCATTTGCGTCAACTCTGGTTCTGGTAGGAGATCTTAGCACTTATCCGGTAAGCTATGCAACAACAGATTTGTATCCACCATATTACATTTATGACACCATAGGTCAGCCGGATGTGTCGGATACGATATGGATCCTGGGACCTGAGTATTATCAAGACTCAGCAACTCAGTTCTTTGCGACACTCAATGATCCAAATGCATATTGGTTGGATGATTATGCGTATCACAATTACCGTTATGGGTTTGAGCCTATTACACTTGGCGTCGTCACTTTTGATGGTTTAAATGAGAATGGATACCCATACTCTATGGGGTCAACTTCAACCAATTATGCTGATCGGCTAACGTCAAAACCTCTAGACTTAAGCCCTTATGACGCTGGAGATTCTGTTTATTTCAGCTTTCTATACCAGCGACAAGGATTTGGAGATGTTCCGGAGAACAGTGATTCTTTGATCCTTGAATTTTATGCTAAAGATTTGGATGAATGGATCTGGATTTGGAGTGCGAATGGTGGTCCCGTAGATGATTTTCAGGTTGGTCATGTGCGTATTGCAAGTGCAGATTTTTTTAAACGCGGGTTCCAGTTTCGTTTCAAGAATTATGGAGCATTAAGTGGATGTTTGGATCATTTTAATCTTGACTATGTTCACCTAAGAACTTTTTCTGGATACCAGGATACCTTATTTAAAGATTTTGCCTTCGTTTACCCGGTAGGTAGTTTGTTGAAAGACTATACGTCAGTTCCATGGGATCATTTTAAAAATAACTCATCTGGAAAGATGAATGATCAGGCTGAGCTTGTCGTTAGAAACAATAGTAACGTTGATGAGAACAATCAGGATGCACAAATTGAAATCTTGTACAATGGTGTCAGTGAAGGTGTCTTCTCCATTCCATCAACGGATATGTCAAATGGGAATATAAATTATGTGGCTCGAACGACCTATTATTCCTACCACGATCTTTCAGGAGGATACATTTATGATGTCACTAAACCTGGTGATCACGTAAAGTTTGATATAGTAGCAACAGCGGCTGCGCAATTTCCAAACTACCCAGAAAACGATTCTACATTTGGAGTACAATATTTTAGTAATTACTATTCATACGACGATGGAAGCGCTGAGGCAGCGTATGGTCCGACCGGAGTTCAATCAAGACTTGCGATTCACTATGAGGCTTATGAGGCAGATTCTGTTATTGGTGTGATGATGCATTTTGTTCCAAGCGTGAATGATGTTTCAAACAAGCTTTTTCTTCTTACAGTTTGGAGCGACAACAATGGTGAGCCAGGAAGTGTGCTGTATGAAGACGAAGCATTTTTTCCAAGACAACCCCAATACGGCAATCAATTGAATCAATTTGTTACGTACTATTTCAAAGATACAATGAAAGTAGCTGTTGGTCAGAAGTTTTATGTTGGCTGGAGACAGTTTGATTCAGATCGTTTGAATATTGGTTTAGATCGAAATCTTGACAACAGTCAGCATACTTTTTACTCGATCGATAATGGAGTGAATTGGTTCTCATCGTCAATTGCAGGATCAGTAATGATCAGGCCAATCTTCTCTACATCTCTTGATGATGAATTGAGTGTTGAAGAAGAACTAGAATTGGATGTGATGATCTATCCAAATCCTTCCGAAGGAATATTCAATATCTCTTGCGACCAATCTATTTATGCGGGATGCGAGGTGATATCTATGGATGGAAGAAAAGTGCTTTCTACTGAAGATTTAAGAATTGACTTGAATGATCAGCCTAAAGGGGTTTATCTGGTTCGATTCAAAAACTCGTCCATCATTAAAAGGATTGTTCTGCAATGATCGAAGGAATAGAGACGGACGTAGAAAATGATGAGGAAGAATTATTTGAACATCATCGTTTCAAATCGGATCCCGGTCAGGAAATCATAAGAATCGACAAGTTTCTTCTTGATCGTATGTCAAATACGAGTCGGAACAAAATTCAAGTTGCCGCAAAAAGTGGTAATATTCTGGTTAACGGGTCTAAAGTCAAGCAAAATTATAAGGTAAAACCTGGAGATGAGATCTCCATCGTACTTCCATATCCGGTAAGAGAACTGGAGTTGATACCGCAGGATATACCGTTGGATATTATTTATGAGGATGAGACCCTTATCGTGATAAATAAACCGGCAGATATCGTTGTTCACCCTGGATATGGTAATTACAAAGATACTTTGGTGAATGCGTTGGTTTATCATTTTGATCAATTACCCTTTCGAAGTCAAGATTACTTCGGTCGGCCTGGGTTAGTTCATCGCTTAGACAAGCACACAACCGGGCTTATGGTGATCGCTAAAACAGAACATGCTTTAACTCACCTTGCCAAACAATTTTACGACAGAACTACTGAACGACGTTACTGGGCACTTGTCTGGGGCGATGTTCAGGAAGATGGAGCAATTGTCGGGAATCTTGGTAGATCGTTAAAAAACAGGAAGTTAATGACCGTTTTCCCAGAGGGTGATTACGGAAAGCATGCAGTTACCCATTACAAGGTTCTTGAGCGCTTTGGTTTGGTTACATTGATAGAATGTAAACTGGAAACGGGAAGAACCCACCAGATTCGTGCGCACATGAAACATATCGGTCATACGCTGTTTCATGATTTAGAATATGGAGGCGATTCGATCCTGAAAGGGACAACTTCACAGAAATACAAGAAATTCATTGAGAATTGTTTTGAATTGTTGCCAGGCCAGGCTTTACATGCAAAAACGTTGGGTTTCGAACATCCGGTGAGTGGTGAATATTTGCGTTTCGATTCCGTTTTGCCTCAAGGCTACGAAACTGTGCTGAACAAATGGAGAACTTACACTCAGAGCAATGAGTGACATGTTAAATTCTTCACGCTTAAATTCATTTTTGGAACACTCCATTATTGTCTATTGATTATTTTTGTTGCGGTGCTAAGTGGGAATTTCCCTCAAAAGCATTGGATTATTAGTGAAAAATTAGTTTCTTCGCTACTGTTTTCTAAATGAAAAAGAGTTCTATGTATCGTAAAATAGCCTATTCTATAGTCTTCACAGGACTTTCACTTGTTGGGTATTCTCAAAGTAAAGTTGTTCTTGAGGCTCAAACATATTTCCAAAGTGAAAAATATTGTGAAGCTGCTGAGAAGTGCAGCACTGCTTACAACAAGCTTTCCAGAAAGGGTAATATGGCCAAAAAGCAAAAAGCAGATATGGCTTTCAAGACGGCTGAATGTTATCGAATGACAGAACGTTACCGAGAGGCAAACGAGTGGTACGATCGTGCGGTGTTATTAGATTATTTTGAAATAGCTCCTGAAGTTTATTTCTACAATGGAGAGATGCTTCGAATGATGGGTGAATTTGAAAAAGCAGTGAAGAGTTATCAGGAATATCAGAAACTGGTTCCTGGCGATACACGAGCTGATATTGCAATTAGTTCATGTAATGAAAGTAAGAATTTTGTAGCGAACAAATCACGACACATTGTAGAAAATCAGAATGCGATCAACAAAAAAGAGATCGATATGGCTCCAATGTTCGCAGATAGAAAAGAAACAAAACTTTATTTTGCTTCCTCTCGTCCTGGAGGTACTGGAAATGATACAGATCCAAGAACTTGTGAGAGCTACATGGACCTTTACGTTTCTGTGATTGACAAAAAAGGAAACTGGGGAGAACCATCTTTAGTAGATAACACAGGAAACATTAATACAGAGGACAATGAAGGAACTGTTTGTTTCGATGGAAGAAGCAAGAAGATGTTTTTTACAAGATGTCCAAATGTTAAAAAGAAGAATCTTGGTTGTGATATCTGGATGAGTGAGGCAAAAGGTAAAGATGAATGGGGAGAAGCAAAAATGCTTGAGCTTAAATCATCTGATACTATTTCTGTTGGCCATCCATGTGTAACAGATGACGGAAATTTCTTGATCTTCGCTTCAGATATGCCGGGAGGTTATGGAGGTAAGGATCTTTGGTACACAGAATACAATAAGAAAACCGATACTTGGTCTGCACCCAAGAATATGGGGCCTGAGATCAATACAAAAGGAAACGAGCTTTTCCCTACACTAGGGAAAAATGGTGAGTTGTTCTATGCAACAGATGGAATGAAAGGCCTTGGAGGTTTGGACATTGTCTATGCGAACAGAGTTGGGGAAGAAAATAAATGGGAAAACCCAAAAAACATGGGCTATCCAATTAATTCAGAAAACAATGACTATGCATTAATACAACTGGATGAAAAAACTGGTTATTTTACATCAGAGAGAAAAGGTCCTAATGGTGAATACGGTGCTGATATTTACAAATTTAGAATGCCTCCTAACATTTATGATCTGAAAGTAATTGTGACCGAATTAGGTGACAAGTCTATTAAGATTCCAGATGTTCGTGTAACTGTAAAAGGTTCTGATGGTTCAACTTGGGAAGGGTACACGAGCAAATCAGGTAGTGTGTTCTGGGATAAAAAAGCTGCAAACAATCAACAAGAAGCGTTGCGATACGTGAATGAAGAAACTTCATACTCCATTGCTATTTTCAAAGAAGGTTATCACGAGGATAAAAAAGGATCGCAATTCACCACTGTGGGCCTTAATTACAATCAGAACTTCATTATTGAGATGGCTTTGCTTCCGAAAAAACCAATTCGCCTTCCGGAAGTACGTTATCCCTTTGACAAGTGGGATCTTTTGATAGACTCTACAATCAATTCTCCTGATTCATTGTTGTTTGTTTACAATCTTCTGCAAGAATATCCAGGTATGGTGTTGGAACTGAGTTCTCACACCGATTCACGTGGTAGTGATGCAAGAAACCAGAAACTTGCCGAAAATAGAGCAAAAGCATGTTATAAATATTTAGTAGAACAAAAAGGAGTTGATCCAAGAAGAATTGTTCCAGTTGGAAAAGGCGAGGCTGAGCCAAGAACGATTTACAAAAAGGGTGATGAACACTTTGCATCAAAACCTCAAGATATGGAAGGTGTTGAAGAAATTAAATTAACTGAAACTTATATAAACCAGTTTAAGACATCGAATAAAAATTTATTTGAGACATTGCATCAGCTGAATCGTCGTACTGAAGGGAAGGTGATAACAATGGATTTCAATCCTGAAACTGCACCTCCTGCAAATCCGAAATTATTGGAATATGTAAAATATCCATGATGAAAAGGCGCTTCAAAAGCGCCTTTTTTCTTATCTTAAAGTTCATGGATGTTAAGGAGGAGTTACTTCATTGGATATGGAGTATGAGGAGATTACCGCTGTTCAAAATGCGGTTGGTTGATGGACGAGAATTTCAAGTATTGAATTTTGGAATCTACAATGATCTTGGATCAGGACCTGATTTTAGTGATGGGTGCGTGCTGATAGATGGTATTGAATGGCATGGTGCAATTGAAATCCACGTGAAAAGTTCAGATTGGTACAAGCATAATCATCACAATGATCCAAATTACGGGAATGTCGTATTACATGTCGTACTACAACATGATCGCGATGTTTTTTACAATCGTTCGAATACTATCATCCCAACCATAGAAATAGGAAATGAGCTGGAAACAGGTGTCATACAGAAATATCATTATTTCCGCACGAATAAACATTCATTACCTTGTTATCCAATGATCCAAGAATTGGACAGAATATATATCACCAGTGCGCTTGAAAAAACGTTGCTTTCGAAGTATGAAAAGAGAATTAATTTCTGGGAACAAAAGCTTTTCACTGATCGTCAAGTAATTCTTTGGTCGTTGGCTCAAGTTTTTGGATATCCTTACAATAGAGATCTGTTCTTGGGTTTAATAAAGAATTATGATAGTGAATACATAGAGAGTTCGGAAGTAAAGACTCTTATTGATATCGTAGCTGAAAAGCATAAAATGACTCCATCAGATTGGTTGGCAATTCGCAATCAAATTATTTGCAATAAGAGAAGGGTTGATCATTGGAAAACAGGTGGTTATTATCCCTCAAAATCTCCTTCCTATCGAATCGAACAATTCATTGCGCTTATGAGAACCATTGACTTTACAGGTTTGGATAGATGCTCAACCTCTTTTCTAATGAAAGATTACTGGAAAAAGATCAATGCTGAATTGAAAGAAATGGAACTTGGAATGGGCAAACAATATCTTGATAGAATTTTGATCAATGTCATTGTTCCGTTCTTTATGTGGAAGTCTAAAAAAAATGGAGATGGATCTTTAAGGGAAGAAGCTCTTTCGTTATTGCTTGAAATGAAAAGTGAAACAAATAAATTCACAAAAATCTGGTGGAAAAATGGAATTCGACCGGAAAATGCTTTTGAAAGTCAGGGATTGATAGAGCACTATAAATCCAGTTGTTCAATAAAAAAATGCTTAACTTGCAGCGTTGGAACCAAGATCTTGAGTAAATGAAATTAATTCAGAAAATTGTTTTCTTTTTTGAGATGAGATCCTACGGCGTCTGCGAATGGTGGGCCAGAAAATTGGGTATTCGCTCAACGAAGGTTAGACTTGGATTCATATATGCCTCCTTTTTAACATTTGGTTCACCATTGGTCATTTATCTTGCGATGGCATGGATATTAGAGCACAAACACTACTTCAAGCTGCAGGCAAGAAAGAGAAATTCTATTTGGGAACTTTAACATGAGATTCAGAATTTCCATAAAGGACCAGATCTACGTATTCATTGCAATCATCGTTGGGATCATCATTTTTGGTGTTTCAGGATATATGATCATTGAAAACTGGTCTTTTATTGACTCATTATACATGACTACCATTACCATTGCTACCGTTGGTTATTCAGAGGTAAATGGTCTGTCAGAGTCTGGGAAAATATTTACGATTATTCTAATTATTATCAGTTTTGGTAATTTCGCTTTTGCCATTACATCGCTCACCAAATACGTTGTAGGGGGTGAGTACAAGACCTTTCTGAAAGAAAGAAAAGTTCAACGAACACTGAAAAGAATGAAGGAACATGTGATCATATGTGGTTTTGGTAGAGTAGGTAAACAAGTTGTAAATGATCTGCTTAAACAAAAGAAGAATGTTATTGTCATCGAACTCGACTCTGCTTTGGCGGACGAACAAACAACAAATGATCAATTTCAGTTTATAATTGGAGATTCTACAAAAGATCATGTATTAAAAAATGCAGGAATTGAAAAAGCGTCCAGTATTGTAACCTGCTTACCCAAAGATGCAGATAACTTATATATTGTATTGGCGGCCAAGGAGTTGAATAAGTCAATAAATATTGTGGCAAGAGCAAACAGCACTGATGCTGTATCTAAGTTGAGATTGGCTGGTGCAACACATGTGGTAATGCCAGATTCAATAGGTGGATCTCAGATGGCTTCATTGATTGCAACCCCTTTAGTTGCAGAATTCCTGAAACTAATTTCCATTCACGGTGAAAGTGATGTGAACATAGAATGTATTTCATTTAGTGATCTTCCTGCTGAGTTTCAAAACAAACAGATCGGATTACTTGATGCAGAACACCATTCGGGAGTTAATATTGTGGGCTTCAGAAAAAGCAATGGAGAGTTCATTATAAATCCTGGAAATGATATTCAGATCACAATTGGGACTCAACTGTTTGTATTGGGAACAAAAGATCAGATTTCCAAACTGGATAATTTTTTGAGACAAAATCCATGAGAGTTCTTATTACAGGATCAAACGGATTGCTTGGACAAAAGTTGGTAAGACAATGTTTGGATAATTCAATTGAGTTTTTGGCGACCTCCAAAGGGGAGAATAGAAATTCCTTTTGCCCCTATGAAAAGTATGTCTCAATGGATATTACATCTTCAGATGAAATTGAGGAAGTGATTAAAAGTTATGTCCCAACTCATCTAATCCACACAGCTGCAATGACCAATGTAGATCAGTGTGAGAACGATCCTGAGTTATGTCAGTTGGTCAATGTTGTTGCCGTAAAGATCCTATTTGATTGTAGTGTTAAAAATGAGATTCACTTTCAATTACTTTCTACTGACTTTGTATTTGATGGCGCCAATGGACCTTACAAAGAGACAGATTCTGTAAACCCACTTAGTGTCTATGCAAAATCTAAAGTAGACGCCGAAAAGCTACTGCTTGAATCCGTCGAAAAGAACTGGTCTGTAGTCAGAACTATCATAGTGTACGGAAAGGGTGAAAATCTCTCAAGATCAAATCTGATCCTCTGGGCCTTTGATGCACTGCCGAAGGGTGAGCCAATGAATATCGTAAACGATCAGTTCAGGGCACCGACTTGGGCAGATGATCTGGCATGGGCCTGTTTAAGGATTTGTGAATTGAATGAAAAAGGTATCTATCACATTTGCGGACCTGAGACAATGTCGATTGCACAAATAGTTTATCGTGTTGCCAACTTTCTTAAAATTGACGATCCACAGATCAATGAAATATCAAGTGAAACGTTATCTCAGAATGCAAAAAGGCCACCACATACTGGATTTGATTTAACTAAATCACGTTCAGTTTTGGGTTATCGACCTAAAACGCTTGAGGAAACCCTTGAACTTTTATAGGTTCGTTTAAATAAGTATATTCGTCAGATAAAAATTAATTATGGCAAAAGCAGAAGCAGCCGGTTGGGGCTCAAGAGTTGGATTGATCCTAGCTATGGCAGGAAATGCCGTGGGTTTAGGAAACTTTTTAAGATTCCCCGTGCAGGCAGTCCAAAATGGTGGTGGTGCCTTCATGATACCATATATCGTTTGCTTTTTATTAATGGGTATTCCCCTATTATGGATTGAATGGTCGAGTGGACGTTATGGCGGAAATTTAGGTAATCATTCCACACCTTTTATTTTCGACTCAATGAATAAAAGGAAAATATGGAAGTACATAGGTGTGTTTGGGATTTTTACAAATATTGCAGTTGCAGCATATTACTGTTATATTGAATCATGGACAATGTCCTATGTATATCATTCTGTGGCAGGAACCTTTGATGGAATGACCCAAGATCAAGTAGGTGCTTTTTTTGGGGACTACACGACTGTAGGTGTTAGTACAACTGGAATTCCCTATGAATCCGTGATTTTTTATGTGCTCTGCTTGGCGCTGAATACATGGATTCTGTCAAAAGGTTTGGAAGGAGTTGAGAAAGTTGCAAAGATAGGGGTTCCTATGCTTTTAATCTTTGGAGCATTTCTAGCAGTGCGCGGGCTGACTTTAGGGACTTCAGGTGCTTCTGAAGCGGTGCCAGATGCCAATGCCTTTGACGGAATAAACTTCTTGTGGACACCTCAGTTTTCTTCGTTGGCAGATCCTAAAGTGTGGTTGGCTGCGGCGGGACAAATTTTCTTTACACTTTCCTTAGGGATGGGTACAATACATTGTTACGCCTCTTATTTAAGAAAGAAAGAAGATGTGGCCTTGAATTCATTGTCAGCTGGCTTTACGAATGAGTTTGTGGAAGTGGTTTTAGGATCATTGATAGTTATACCAATTGCAGCTGGATATCTTGGTTTGGATTGGGTGATCAATAATGCAGGATTTGGAATGGCTTTCCAAACAATGCCTTATTTATTTGAGAAGTGGGGAGACATCATTGGTACTCTAGCAGGAGTCTTCTGGTTTGGTCTACTGTTCTTTGCAGGAATAACATCATCACTTGCTATGGGTACACCATGGATGGGGTTCATGAAGGATGAATTCAAATGGAGTCAGAAAAAAGGAGCTTGGTCATTTGGATTGATTACCCTGATTTTAGGATTACCAACTGTCTTGTTTTTCAATGAGGGAGTATTTGATGAATATGATTATTGGGCAGGGACTGTTTCACTTGTCGTATTTGCATTGGCTGAAGTGATCTTATTCGCTTGGATATTTGGAATGACAAAAGGGTGGGATGAAATAAATTCCGGATCGGATATCAAATTACCTTCCATATACAAGCCGATTATTAAATATGTAACTCCTGTGATTCTTTTGGCAGTTTTCATTGGCGCCTTTATTACTCCTAAAAACAACGACTGGATTGGAGCATTTAATAATGGTTGGGAGCTGGATGATGGCAGTGTGCTTTCAAAAGTAACGAATAGTGATATTAAGGCCAATAAAGAATGGTTCTCCGATCATAGAGAGTTTGACAGGGAAGAGGGATTGATTACAGCTATAGATACTTCTAAAGTAGACGGTGTGGACATGATCAATATTGAGGTAAGTACTCATCAAACTTTCTATGTTAACGAACTGGGGGTTGCTCGTCCAACAACGAAAAGAGAACTTCTCGAAAATCTTGGAAAAGATTATTCGTTCATCGAAGATTCTCTTGCGCCTTTAAAAACCTACTCTTTTCCAACGACGTGTGAATTGAAGGTAAATGCTGGAGATGAGATTAAACTTGGAGATACGCTTGTAATGGGTGAATTCACGAACAGATCATTCTACATTACATTTGGAAGATTACTTCTTTTATCATTATTCATAGGTATTTGTATTTTAGTATACAAGGCCGGTAAAAATAAATTAGCTTAAATATGAATACTACGGCCCTAATTACTATGGTGTTGACGCAAGGTATTGTGACATTTTTTATGGTTTATTTTTTCATGAAAGTGCTAAGAACACCGCCAAATTCTGAACCTGATTCCTTTTCTGAGAACGACGACGTTTCAAGATAATTTCAGAATAAATTCAGACAAATGCTCTCAGTAAACACGAAAAAGGGATTGTTCCTGCTTTTGGGTTTGATTGTCGTAGTTGCTATTCTTCCAAGAATATTCTTGAAGGATGAGATACCACAAATAGAGATCACTAAAATTTCTGAAGGTCATCTATCTCAGTTGGATAAAAGAAAAACAGATGTCCGGTCGATTGTAAAGAAGAGACCGGGGAAACGTTTCAAAACGCCTGTTTCCAGATTTTACCCTGAAAAATATTCAATCAATGAATGGATGGATCTCGGGTTATCCAGAAAACAGTCTGAAGTTGTCTGTCGAATGGTTAAGAATGGTGTTAGAAGCGAGTCTTACTTAAAGAAGATCTATGTTATTCCGCAAGAATTGTTTGAACTGATCAAAGATTCTGTGATCTATCAAAGTGCAGGAGCGACTGAAACTATTTCGTCTAAGGAAAAGGCAGTTTCAAAAAGGATTGAGATAAACTCTGCTACAAAAGAGGAGCTTATTACGCTGCCAGGTGTGGGAGAATACATTGCAGGCAGAATTATAGATTATAGAAGCAAACTTAAAGGATATAGTATTCCTGAACAGTTGATGGAATTAAAAAAGATTGACCTAACGTTATACAATAAACTGGAGCCACACATTTCTGTTGATGGTTCTTTGATTAATAAAATCAATATAAACTCAGCAACTTCGGAGGAATTGGCGGCTCATCCATATATTTCTTGGAACGTTGCGAATTCAATAGTTAAGATCAGGGAACAAAAAGGGGGGTATCGAAACTTAGAGGAGATAAAAAGTTCAGTTCTTATTGATGAAGAATTATTTACAAAATTAAAACCGTATATATCTTTGTGAAATGACACTAATTGAAAGAATAGAAAATACAATCCGAGATGTACAAGATTTCCCGAAACCGGGAATCGTGTTTAAAGACATTTCCACAATCATGCTCGACCCTGTATTGTCAAATGATATTTTGGATCACTTGGTTGAGAAACATCAAAATTCAGGAATTGAATTAGTGGCTGGACTCGAGAGTCGTGGTTTCCTTTTTGGTTATCCTTTAGCAATGAAACTTGGAGTGCCTTTTGTGTTAATTAGAAAACAAGGGAAGCTTCCTTATCATAAGATCAGCCATTCGTATGATCTGGAATACGGGAGTTCTGTGATCGAAATGCATATTGATGCTGTAAAGGAGGGACAAAAAGTATTGATCCATGACGATCTCCTTGCTACTGGTGGTTCTGCTCAGGCTGCCGCTGAATTGATTTCAAAATGCGGAGGCAGAGTTGTTGGATTTGATTTTCTGGTATCGCTGGATTTCTTAAATGGCGAAGAAAAATTGAAATCCTATTCCGACAATATTACTAATTTAGTCGCCTATTAAATCCAACTTTATGAACTTTGAAGTAAATGAGAATCAGCAAATGATCTCTCAGATGGTAAGGGATTTCGCTGAAAAAGAGATCCGCCCGAATATGATGAAATGGGATTCTGAAGAGTATTTTCCTGTTGATACAATGAAAAAGATGGGGGAACTCGGGCTACTTGGCATCTATGTGCCTGAGGAATATGGAGGTTCAGGATTTGGTTATTTCGAGTATGCGACGGCGTTAATGGAGTTGGGTAGAGTATGTGGTGGAGTTGGATTGAGTGTTGCTGCTCACAATTCACTTTGTACTGGCCATATCTATTATCACGGAAATGAAGAACAAAAGAAGAAGTATCTTCCAAAGCTTGCAAGTGGAGAATGGATTGGTGCATGGGGATTGACAGAGCCGAATACGGGTTCTGACGCTATGCGAATGAAAACCACAGCGGTTAAGGATGGAGAGCATTGGGTGATCAATGGTGCTAAAAACTGGATTACACATGGCCTGTCAGGGGATGTTGCTGTTGTTTTGGTAAGAACAGGTGAACTTTTAGATAGCAATGGTATTACAGCTTTCATCATCGAAAAAGGGACTCCTGGATTTTCTGCTGTAAAGATCAAAGATAAGTTTGGTGTTAGAGCAAGTGAGACGGCAGAATTGATCTTTGATAATGTTCGCGTTCACGAAAGTCAGGTGATCGGTGAAGTTGGGCAAGGATTCAAACAAGCTATGAAAGTGTTGGACGGCGGAAGAATTTCAATCGCTGCATTAAGCTGTGGTGTTGCTCGTGGAGCTTATGAAGCTGCAGTGAAGTATGCAAAAGAAAGAGAACAATTCGGACAGCCGATCGCAAACTTTCAGGCGATTGGGTTTAAACTTGCAGACATGGCTACCAAAGTGGAAGCAGCTGAGCTGTTGACTTTCCAGGCAGCTTACAGAAAGAATAATCATCAGCCAGTAACAAAGGAAGGGGCCTATGCCAAGTATTATTCAAGTGAGGTTTCTGTTTATTGTGGGAATGAAGCGATGCAGATCATGGGAGGGTATGGATACACGAAAGAGTATCCTGCCGAGAAGTTCTTAAGAGATGCACGACTGATGACAGTTGGTGAAGGAACCTCTGAAATACAGAAATTGGTAATTTCAAGAGAAATTTTAAAATAACATTTGGTTGTAAATATTTTAAGTTTATCTTTGCAACCCATTAGTAAGAAATAAATACACCAAGATATGTTAATTATTCCGGTAAAAGAAGGAGAAAACATCGAGAGAGCTCTTAAGAAGTACAAGAAGAAGTACGATAAGACAAATGTTATGAAAGAGCTTCGTAACCGTAAGGAGTTTGAAAAGCCGTCTATCACTAAGCGTCAACAGAAGATCAAGGCAGCTTACAGACAGAAGATGCAGCAAGCTGAAATGTAATTGTAACATTTCTGAAAAAAATATCGTTAAGGAGTTCATATGAACTCCTTTTTTTATGCTTGAAAATTTCGAAAAATATCTGTCCATTGAAAAACGGTATTCGGGGCATACGGTAACGGCCTATATGAATGACCTTTCTCAGTTCATGACAGATGTGGAACTTTCAGAAGAAAAGGACTTAAGGGATTTGCCATCAACAGTTATTAGGAGTTGGATTGTCATCTTGATAGAAGCTGGAGTCTCCAAAAGATCTGTAAATAGAAAGTTATCCTCTGTACGTGCATTTTTTAAATGGATGAAACGCTCTGGCTATATTTCAGTCAATCCCATGATAAAAGTAAACGGTCCTAAAAGCGAAAAAAGATTACCATCCTTTGCAAAGGAATCAGAATTGAAAAAAGATAATCTCGATGAGATATTTCAAGAAACAGATGATGAGATGGACCGTCTGATGTTTGAATTGTTCTATCAGACAGGAATTCGTCTATCGGAATTGATCGAGCTAAAAAAAAGCGACTTGATCGATCAAAGGATAAAGGTACTTGGAAAAAGGAACAAAGAAAGGATCATTCCATTGAGCAAATCCTTATACATAGAACTGAAAGAGTTTCATTCTTCAAAGAGGAATTTGGAGGGAAATGAGGGCTATTTATTTACGTTAAAAAATGGTAATAAATTATATCCAAAGTTTGTTTATAGAAGAATAAATAAGTACCTTGGTAAGGCAGCGAGTTTGGATAAAGCCAGTCCGCACGTGCTTAGACACACATTTGCTACGCATATGTTGAATAATGGTGCTGGGCTTGAGACGTTAAAGGATCTTTTGGGTCATGCTAATCTTTCAGCAACTCAAGTGTATACTCATAATTCGTTTGCAAAATTGAACCAGATTTATTCACAAGCTCACCCACGTGGGCACAAAAATTAAAGTCATGAACATTCAAGTGCAATCTGTACATTTCAAGGCTGATCAAAAGCTTCTTGATTTCATCAATGAAAAGGTTGGAAAATTAAATCTGTTTTTTGACAATATTATTTCCGTAGAGGTTTATTTGAGATTAGACAAAGAAAAAGCGTTTGATAATAAGATCTCGGAGATCAAGGTGCACATCCCTGGCAAAGAGTTGTTCGCTAAAAAACAATGTGATTCTTTTGAGGAAGCGACCGACCTTGTTGTTGAGGCACTAAGAAAGCAGGTAAAAAAGCATAAAGAAAAGGTTGCATAAGCACAACATTTTCAATTATATAGTAAAGCGCTCTTTTGGGGCGCTTTATTTTTTTTAAAAAAATTAAAATTTTCTCTTGCATTAAAAGATTTCTTTCATACATTTGCAAACCCAAAACGGGAGAAACACATTACGTTCTTTCAATATTATAATTGTTACCAACACCGCCGGTGTAGCTCAGTTGGCCAGAGCAGCTGATTTGTAATCAGCTGGTCGGGGGTTCGAATCCCTCCACCGGCTCAGGAATGTTGGGGAGATACTCAAGCGGCCAACGAGGACAGACTGTAAATCTGTTGGTGTATACCTTCGCAGGTTCGAATCCTGCTCTCCCCACAGCGGATTTATTATTTTTTAAGCGGGAGTAGCTCAGTTGGTAGAGCGTCAGCCTTCCAAGCTGAGGGTCGCGAGTTCGAATCTCGTCTCCCGCTCAATTTTGAAAGAACAGGCCGGTGTAGCTCAGGGGTAGAGCGCTTCCTTGGTAAGGAAGAGGTCACGAGTTCAAATCTCGTCATTGGCTCCACCGGAAAAATTTGTTTCACCCAAGGTTGGGTGAAATTTTGTGTATATAAAAGTTTGTTTTTTTATTAACTAGTAACAAATAGAACAATGGCTAAGGAAAATTTTGATCGTTCCAAACCACACGTGAACATCGGGACCATCGGTCACGTTGACCACGGTAAAACAACATTAACAGCTGCTATCTCTAGCGTATTAGCTTCTAAGGGGTTGGCTGAATCACGTGATTTCTCTTCTATCGACAACGCTCCAGAAGAAAAAGAACGTGGTATTACTATTAACACTTCTCACATCGAGTACCAAACTGTGAATCGTCACTATGCACACGTTGACTGTCCTGGTCACGCGGATTACGTGAAGAACATGGTTACTGGTGCTGCACAGATGGATGGGGCTATCCTTGTTGTTGCTGCAACAGACGGACCTATGCCTCAAACTCGTGAGCACATCCTTCTAGGTCGCCAGGTTGGTGTTCCAAGAATTGTTGTTTTCATGAACAAAGTGGATATGGTTGACGATCCTGAATTATTAGAGCTTGTAGAAATGGAAGTTAGAGAACTTCTTTCTTTCTACCAGTATGATGGTGATAACGCACCAGTTATTCAAGGTTCTGCTCTTGGAGCATTGAACGGGGAAGCGAAGTGGGTTGAAACAGTTGAAGCATTGATGGATGCAGTTGATACTTACATCGAACTTCCTCCACGTGACATCGATAAGCCTTTCTTGATGCCGGTAGAAGACGTATTTACGATCACAGGTCGTGGTACTGTTGCTACAGGTCGTATCGAAACAGGAGTAATCAACTCTGGTGAAACTGTTGATATCTTAGGAATGGGTACTGAGAAGCTTTCTTCTACAGTAACTGGAGTAGAGATGTTCCGTAAGATCCTTGATAGAGGTGAAGCAGGAGATAACGTTGGTCTACTTTTGAGAGGTATTGAAAAATCTCAGATCAAGCGTGGAATGGTTATCTGTAAGCCAGGTTCAACAACTCCACACACTGATTTCAAAGCTGAGATCTATGTTCTTAAGAAAGAAGAAGGTGGTCGTCACACTCCATTCCATAACAAATATCGTCCACAGTTCTACTTCCGTACAACTGACGTAACTGGAGAGATCCTACTTACTGACGGACGTGAGATGGTAATGCCAGGTGATAACGTAACAATCAATGTTAAGTTGATCGTACCTGTAGCGATGGATAAAGGTCTACGTTTCGCAATCCGTGAGGGTGGTAGAACAGTAGGTGCTGGTCAGGTTACTGAGATCATCGCTTAATAAAATTGAAATATCATTCAATATAAGGGGAGTTCGCTCCCCTTTTTATACGGGCGTAGCTCAGCTGGTAGAGTAGTGGTCTCCAAAACCATTGGTCGTGGGTTCGAATCCTACCGCCCGTGCAAAATGAACAGACGTGTCAAAAATTAAAGAATATTTCAGCGAAACTGTGACCGAAATGGTTCACAATGTTACGTGGCCTACTTGGAAGGAACTTCAGGCAAACACAATTATTGTTGTGATTTCATCTGTTATGATTGCATTGATCATATTCGCAATGGACTTTGCTTTCGGTATTACTGGTGATGCTAAGTCGTTCTGGAAAGGGGCTCTTGGATTCATTTACGGAATGTTTTAAGCGGAACAAATGGGAGACATTAAAAAGCGTTGGTACGTAGTTCGCGCCGTAAGTGGTAAGGAAAAGAAGGTGAAAGAATATCTTGAACTTGAGATCACTCGATTGAAACTGAATGATTATGTTTCTCAGGTATTGATCCCAACAGAGAAGGTGTTCCAGATTCGTAATGGTAAAAAAGTAAGCAAAGAAAGAGCTTATTTACCTGGTTACGTTCTTATTGAAGCAGCTCTTGTAGGTGAGGTTACTCACGTAATCAAGAGTATTCCTAATGTTATCGGATTCTTAGGAACCGAAAAAGGTGGGGATCCTGTTCCAATGAGAATGAGCGAAGTGAACCGTATTTTAGGAAAAGTTGATGAGCTTAGTGAAACAGAGGAAGAAATGAAGATTCCTTTTGTTATAGGTGAATCAGTTAAAGTAATCGATGGACCATTCAATAACTTCAGTGGAGTGATCGACGAGATCAATGAAGAGAAGAAGAAGTTGAAAGTAATGGTGAAGATCTTTGGAAGAAAGAACTTGCTTGAGCTAAGCTACATGCAGGTTGAAAAAGAAATTTAAGTTGTATTAACCGTAGGAGTAAGGAACACGATTAAAGCTTCCCGTGAGTACTTACGTTTGACTACATAATTTATATACAAATGGCTAAAGAAGTAGCAGCGTTGATCAAGTTACAGATCAAAGGTGGTGCAGCCAATCCGTCGCCTCCTGTTGGACCAGCACTTGGTGCTAAAGGTGTCAACATTATGGAATTCTGCAAGCAGTTTAATGCTCGTACGCAGGATAAGCCGGGTAAGGTTGTACCAGTGGTGATCACCGTTTACGGTGACAAATCATTTGATTTTGTACTTAAAACTCCCCCAGCAGCAGTTCAGATTATTGAACAGACGAAGATCAAAAAGGGATCAGCAGAACCAAACCGTGTTAAGGTTGGTACGATCTCTTGGGATCAGATCCGTACAATCGCTGAAGATAAGCTGCCGGATTTAAATTGCTTCACGGTAGATGCCGCCATGTCAATGGTAGCTGGAACTGCTAGAAGTATGGGTGTGAATGTTAAAGGTGGTGAGGCACCGAAATCTAAGTAATTGTTAAGTTATGGGAAAAGTATCTAAAAAGAGAAAAGAGGTACTTGCTAAATTTGATTTGGCAAAACCTTATACCTTAACTGAAGCATGTGACTTAGTTAAGGACATCACTACAACTAAATTTGATGCCTCTGTTGACATCAGTGTGCGCTTAGGTGTAGATCCACGTAAGGCGAATCAAATGATTCGCGGTACAGTTGCTTTACCTCATGGAACTGGTAAGGATGTAAGAGTACTTGTACTTTGTACTCCTGACAAGGAAAATGAAGCAAAAGAAGCTGGTGCTGATTTCGTTGGACTAGACGAGTACATTGATAAGATCAAAGGTGGATGGACAGACATCGATGTGATTATTACAATGCCTGCTGTTATGGGTAAAGTTGGTGCTTTGGGTCGTATTTTAGGACCTAGAGGTTTAATGCCAAACCCTAAAACAGGTACTGTAACAATGGAAGTTGGTAAAGCAGTTCAGGAAGTGAAAGCGGGTAAGATCGATTTTAAAGTTGATAAGTACGGTATCGTGCATACATCAGTTGGAAAAGTGAGCTTCGAAGGAAGTAAGATCCGTGAAAACGCAAATGAATTGATCCAGACATTGATCAAAATGAAACCATCCGCTGCAAAGGGGACTTACATTAAGAGTATCTACTTGAGTTCTACTATGAGTCCTGGTGTACAGGTGGATGCTAAGTCTGTAGTTGCTTAAAAAACTTAAGAAAATGACTAAAGAAGAAAAAGCAAAGTACATAGATGATCTTGCAGTTGAGTTATCAAATGCAAATATTTTCTATTTGGCAGACACAGCGGAATTAACAGTAGAAGTGGTAAACAATCTTCGTAGAAAATGTTTCCAGTCTAATATCCGTATGCGCGTTGTTAAAAACACATTGTTGGAAAAGGCAATGGATCGCGTAGAAGGAAAAGACTTTGGAGATTTGAGAGAAGTGCTTTCAGGAGCAACTTCGATCATGTTCAGCGAAGTTGGAAACGCTCCGGCGAAGTTGATCAAAGAGTTCCGTAAAAAGAACAATAAGCCTATTCTGAAGGGTGCTTACATTGAAGAAGCAGTATTTATCGGTGACAACCAATTGGATGCACTTGATAGCCTGAAGAGCAAGGAAGAATTGATCGGTGACATCATCGGATTGCTTCAAAGTCCTGCTAAGAACGTTGTTTCTGGACTTACAGGAGCCGGTAGTAAGATTGCTGGTATCCTTAAAACGCTCGAAGAAAGAGCATAACAATTAATTAATTTTTTGAACCTTTTTAAAAACAAATAAAAATGGCTGATCTAAAGCAAATCGCGGAAACGCTTGTAAACCTTACAGTTAAGGAAGTAAATGAACTAGCTACTATCCTAAAGGATGAGTATGGTATCGAACCTGCTGCTGCTGCTCCAGTAATGATGGCTGGTGGTGCTGCTGCTGGTGGTGGTGAAGCTGCTGCTGAGAAGACTGAATTCGATGTTATTCTTAAGGCAGGTGGAGCTAACAAACTAGCTGTAGTTAAACTTGTTAAGGAATTGACAGGTAACGGTTTGAAAGAGTCTAAAGACCTAGTTGATGGTGCACCTGCAACTTTGAAAGAAGGTGTGTCTAAAGACGAAGCTGAAGGACTTAAGAAGTCTCTTGAAGAGGCTGGAGCTGAAGTTGAGATTAAGTAATAATCTTCTTCATATTTAGGAAAGGCGTCCCGATTTTCGGGATGCCTATTCCTGTTTTAATGTGTTAATCACAGAGTTAACTTACATTTTTTTAAATAAAATCGTTTGGCCTTGGCAACATCAAACAATACTTCGAAGAGAATTAGTTTTGCATCAAGCATTGCGAATTTTGAATATCCGGACTTCCTCGACATCCAGTTGAAGTCCTTCCAGGAGTTCTTTCAATTAGAGACTACTCCGGAAAACAGGGAAGGTGAGGGACTATACAAAGTTTTCGCAGAAAACTTCCCGATTACCGATACCCGAAATCAGTTTGTACTTGAATTTTTGGATTATTTTATTGATCCACCACGTTACACAATTGAAGAGTGTATCGAGAGGGGATTGACATACAGTGTTCCACTTAAGGCAAAACTTAAGCTTTATTGTACAGACCCTGAACACGAAGATTTTGAAACAATCGTTCAGGATGTATACCTTGGTACTATTCCGTACATGACTCCGAAAGGATCATTTGTCGTGAATGGAGCTGAGAGAGTTATCGTATCTCAGTTGCACCGTTCACCAGGTGTGTTCTTTGGACAGTCACGTCACGCTAATGGTACGAAGTTGTATTCTGCCAGAGTAATTCCATTCAAGGGATCTTGGATTGAATTTGCTACTGACATCAACAATGTAATGTATGCTTATATCGATCGTAAGAAGAAGTTACCTGTAACTACTCTTTTTAGAGCGATCGGTTATGAAAGTGATAAAGATATTTTAGGAATCTTTGGTCTAGCAGACGAAATTAAAGTAACGAAGGCTAACTTGAAAAAGTTAACTGGTCGTCGTCTTGCAGCAAGAGTTCTTAAGTCATGGATCGAAGACTTCGTTGATGAAGATACAGGAGAGGTTGTATCTATCGAAAGAAATGAGGTCCTATTGGATCGTGAAATAATTTTAGAAGAAGAACACATTGATCTGATCGTTGATTCTGGTGTGAAGAACATTATCCTTCATAAGGAAGATGTGAATTCTGCTGATTATTCGATCATTTACAATACGCTTCAAAAAGATACTTCAAATTCAGAAAAAGAAGCGGTAGAACATATTTACCGTCAGTTGAGAAACGCTGAACCACCAGATTATGAAACTGCCAAGGGAGTTTTTGAGAAATTGTTCTTCTCTGATACTCGTTACGATCTTGGTGAGGTAGGTCGTTTCCGTCTGAATAAGAAATTAGGACTTGACGATACGGAAGAATCGAGAGTACTTACAAAGACAGATATGATCAAGATCATCAAGTATCTGATTGAATTAATTAATTCAAAAGCAGATGTAGATGATATCGATCACTTGTCAAACAGACGTGTAAGAACAGTTGGTGAGCAGCTTTATGCTCAATTCGGTGTAGGTCTTGCAAGAATGGCAAGAACGATCCGTGAAAGAATGAACGTTCGTGATAATGAGGTCTTTACTCCAATTGACCTTATTAATGCGAAGACACTATCATCAGTCATCAACTCATTCTTCGGAACAAACCAGCTTTCTCAGTTTATGGACCAGACAAACCCGCTGTCGGAGGTAACTCACAAGCGTCGTTTGTCTGCACTAGGGCCAGGTGGTCTTTCGAGAGAGAGAGCAGGGTTTGAGGTGCGTGACGTTCACTACACTCACTACGGTCGTCTTTGTACGATTGAAACACCAGAAGGGCCAAACATTGGTTTGATCTCTTCTCTTTGTGTATTCGCGAAGGTGAACAAATTAGGATTCATTGAAACTCCTTATAGAAAAGTAGAAAACGGAAAAGTAGCACTTGAAAAGGAACCACTTTATCTTTCTGCTGAAGAAGAGGATGCGAAAATGATCGCTCAGGCAAATGCAAAGGTTGACGGGAAAGGTAACTTCCTTACTGAAGTGGTTAAAGCAAGATATGAAGGTGACTTCCCTGTTGTAGGGCCATCTGAATTGAATCTAATGGACGTAGGTGCCAACCAGATTGCATCGATTGCGGCATCTTCTATTCCATTCCTTGAGCACGATGATGCCAACCGTGCCCTGATGGGATCTAACATGCAGCGTCAGGCAGTTCCGCTTTTAAAGCCGAATTCGCCGATCGTTGGTACTGGAATTGAGCAGTTGGTTGCGCGTGATTCACGTGTATTGATCAATGCTGAAGGTTCCGGAGTTGTTGAATATGTTGATGCAAATGAGATCGTAATTAAGTACGATTGGAATAACGAGGACAAGTTAGTGAGCTTCGATAGTGAGATCACAAGATATCCTCTTACAAAATTTGCTAAGACGAACCAAAGTACATGTATCAACCTTAAGCCGATCGTTCAAAAAGGTGATCGCGTTGAAAAAGGACAGGTATTGTGTGAAGGATACGCAACTCAGCAAGGAGAACTTGCACTTGGACAAAACTTGAAAGTAGCGTTCATGCCTTGGAAAGGATATAACTTCGAGGATGCGATCGTGATCTCTGAAAGAGTTGTTCGTGATGATGTATTTACTTCTATCCATATTGATGAGTACTCTCTTGAAGTAAGAGATACAAAGAGAGGTATGGAAGAATTAACAGCTGATATTCCTAACGTTTCTGAAGAAGCAACAAAAGATCTTGACGAGAACGGATTGATCAGAATTGGTGCTGAGATCAAGGAAGGTGATATTCTTATCGGTAAGATCACTCCTAAAGGAGAAACAGATCCTTCACCGGAAGAAAAACTTCTTAGAGCGATCTTCGGAGATAAGGCAGGAGACGTTAAAGATGCTTCGTTGAAAGCAGGACCTTCATTAAGAGGTGTTGTTATTGAGAAGAAGTTGTTCTCTCGTGCAATCAAGGATAGAAAAGCGAAAGCTCAGGATAAGCCTGTACTTGAAACTCTTGATGCAGAATACGAAAAGGATTATGCAGCGCTAAAAGAGAAGTTAGTTGAAAAGCTACTTAAGGTACTTGGAGAGAATAAATCTTCCGGAGTTTACAATAATTTCAAAGAAGAGATCATCAAGAAAGGAACGAAGTTCGCACAGAAGAATTTATTTGCGATCGATTTTACGATCGTGAATCCAACAAACTGGACTTCTGATGTTCACGTGAATACATTGGTTGGTAGAGTTATACATAACTTTACGATCAAAGCGAATGACCTTCTTGGAACTTATAAGCGCAAGAAATTCCATATTTCAGTTGGAGATGAACTTCCAGCAGGAATCGTGAAACTTGCTAAGGTATATGTTGCTCAGAAGCGTAAGCTGAAAGTGGGTGATAAGATGGCCGGACGTCACGGAAACAAGGGTATCGTAGCGAACATCGTTCGTGTTGAGGATATGCCTTTCCTTGAAGACGGAACACCGGTTGATATCGTCTTGAACCCACTAGGGGTGCCTTCTCGTATGAACCTTGGACAGATCTATGAAACTGTACTTGGTTGGGCAGGAGAAAAGCTTGGAGTTAAGTTTGCAACTCCGATCTTCGATGGAGCGCATCCGGATGAGATCAATGACTGGACAGACAAAGCTGGAGTTCCTAGATCGGGTAAAACTTACCTGTTTGATGGAGGTACTGGGGAGAAATTCCACCAGCCTGCAACTGTTGGTGTGATCTACATGCTGAAATTATCTCACATGGTTGACGATAAGATGCACGCTCGTTCGATCGGACCATACTCATTGATCACTCAGCAGCCTCTTGGAGGTAAGGCTCAGTTCGGAGGTCAGCGTTTTGGAGAAATGGAGGTTTGGGCACTTGAAGCATTCGGTGCTGCTAACATCCTTCAGGAGATCCTAACGGTGAAATCGGATGATGTAATGGGTCGTGCGAAAGCATACGAGTCTATTGTTAAAGGAGACAATATTCCTGAACCAGGAATTCCTGAATCATTCAATGTATTGTTACATGAATTGAGAGGATTGTGTCTGAATATTTCATTAGACTAACCGTCGAGTTGTTGAATTAGAAAAGAAGCAAGAAAATGGCTTACAGAAAAGAAACACCAAAAAAACAAAGTAGCTTTAACAAGATCACGATCTCATTGGCATCGCCTGAGGTGATCCTTGAGCAATCAAGTGGAGAAGTACTTAAGCCGGAAACGATTAACTATCGTACATATAAACCGGAAAGAGACGGATTGTTCTGTGAAAGAATCTTCGGACCGGTTAAGGATTATGAATGTCACTGTGGAAAATACAAGCGTATCCGTTACAAAGGGATCGTTTGTGACCGTTGTGGTGTGGAAGTAACCGAAAAGAAAGTAAGACGTGAGAGAATGGGACACATTTCATTGGTGGTTCCGGTTGCTCATATCTGGTATTTCCGTTCACTACCTAACAAGATCGGTTATCTACTTGGACTTCCGACGAAAAAGTTGGATCAGATCATCTATTATGAAAGGTACGTGGTTATTCAGGCGGGTATTGCAACTAATCTTGATGGTGGTGCATTAACACGTCTTGATTTCCTTACAGAAGAAGAATATCTAGATATCCTTGATACGCTTCCGAAAGAAAATCAGTATTTGGAAGATACTGATCCAAATAAGTTCATCGCGAAGATGGGAGCAGAAGCACTTCACGATCTTCTTAGAACATTGGATCTTGAACAAACTTCATATGATCTTCGTCACCAGGCGAATAACGAAACTTCAGTTCAGCGTAAGAACGAAGCGCTTAAGCGTCTTCAGGTTGTTGAAGCAATGCGTGAGTCTCAGGAACGAATTGAAAATCGTCCGGAATGGATGATCGTTAAAGTTGTTCCGGTTATTCCACCTGAATTAAGACCATTAGTTCCGTTGGATGGAGGTCGTTTTGCGACATCAGATCTTAACGACCTTTACCGTCGTGTGATCATCCGTAACAACCGTTTGAAGCGTTTGATCGAGATCAAAGCTCCGGAAGTCATCCTTCGTAACGAAAAGCGTATGCTTCAGGAAGCTGTAGATTCATTGTTTGATAACTCAAGAAAGTCTTCGGCGGTTAAAACTGAGTCAAACAGACCATTGAAGTCGCTTTCTGATTCATTGAAAGGTAAGCAAGGACGTTTCCGTCAAAACTTACTTGGTAAGCGTGTGGATTATTCAGCGCGTTCGGTGATCGTCGTTGGACCAGATTTAAAATTGCATGAATGTGGTCTTCCTAAAGATATGGCAGCAGAACTTTACAAGCCGTTCATCATCCGTAAGATGATTGAAAGAGGTATTGTGAAAACTGTTAAGTCTGCGAAGAAGATCGTTGATCGTAAAGAACCGGTAGTTTGGGATATCCTTGAAAACGTATTGAAAGGACACCCTGTATTACTTAACCGTGCCCCTACACTTCACCGTTTGGGTATCCAGGCATTCCAGCCTAAATTGATCGAAGGAAAAGCGATTCGTCTTCACCCATTGGTAACTACGGCCTTCAACGCCGATTTCGATGGTGACCAGATGGCGGTTCACCTTCCATTAGGAAATGCTGCTATTCTTGAAGCACAGTTGTTGATGCTTGCATCTCACAATATTCTTAACCCTGCGAATGGAGCACCGATCGCTGTACCTTCTCAGGATATGGTACTTGGTCTTTACTACATTACTAAGGGTAAGAAAACAGCAGGTGACATTATCGTTAAGGGTGAAGGAGGTATCTTCTACTCACCTGAGGAAGTGATCATCGCACACAACGAAGGTAAGCTTGATCTTCATGCTCATATTAAAGTTAGATCATATGATCTTAACGATAAGGGTGAGCCTGAACTAATGATGATCGAAACGACTTGTGGACGAGTATTGTTCAATGAACTTGTTCCTCGTGAAGTTGGTTTCATCAACGACGTACTTACGAAGAAAGCACTTCGTGATATTATCGGTCATGTATTGAAGATCTCTGGAACTTCTCGTTCTGCTCAATTCCTCGATGATATTAAAATGTTGGGTTACCAGATGGCCTTCAAAGGTGGTCTTTCATTCAACCTTGACGATATCATTATTCCTAAGGAAAAGGAAGAATTGGTGAAGAAAGCTGAGAACGAAGTTACTGAAGTGATGATGAACTATAACATGGGTCTTATCACGAACAATGAAAGATATAACCAGATCATTGATATCTGGACACATACAAACTCTAGATTGACTCACACGTTGATGGAGCAATTGAAGAGTGACAGACAAGGATTCAACTCGATCTACATGATGTTTGATTCTGGAGCTCGTGGATCTAAAGAACAGATTCGTCAGCTTTCTGGAATGCGTGGATTGATGGCGAAACCGCAGAAGTCTGGAGCTACATCTCAGGAGATCATTGAAAACCCGATCCTTTCGAACTTTAAGGAAGGTCTTTCGATCCTTGAGTACTTCATCTCTACTCACGGTGCTCGTAAAGGTCTTGCGGATACGGCCCTTAAAACAGCCGATGCTGGTTACCTAACACGTAGACTTGTTGACGTTGCTCAGGATGTTGTGATCAACACTGATGACTGTGGTACACTTAGAGGAATTGTGGCTACTGCATTGAAGAAGAATGATGAGATCGTTGAACCGTTATACGATAGAATTTTAGGAAGAACGTCTGTTCATGATGTATATCATCCTGAAAATGAATCGTTGGTATGTTCAGCAGGAGATCTGATCTCTGAGGAAATTGCAAGTACCATTGAAAAAGCAGGTATTGAAGAAGTTGAGATCCGTTCGGTTCTTACTTGTGAGATGAGGAGAGGAGTTTGTTCGAAGTGTTACGGTCGTAACCTTGCAACTCACAGACTTGCTCAGCTTGGAGATTCAGTTGGAGTTATTGCAGCTCAGTCAATTGGAGAACCAGGTACGCAGCTTACACTTCGTACATTCCACGTCGGTGGTACCGCTTCGAATATTGCGGATGTTAACGACATGAAGGCGAAAGCAAGCGGTAAATTGGAGATCGACGAATTACGTACGATCGAAAAGAAAAACGCTGATGGTACGAAGAAAGTTGTTGTTGTTGGTCGTTCAGCTGAAATGAAGATCACTGATGAGAAAACAGGTATCGTTGTGATGAACGCAAATATTCCTTACGGATCGGAGTTGGTTATTGTGAATAACACGAAGGTGAAGAAAGGAGATGTGATCTGTAAGTGGGATCCATATAACGCGGTAATCATTTCCGAAGTAGCTGGTAAGGTTGTATTCGATAGTATTCTTGAAGGTGTAACATTCCGTGAAGAAGTCGATGAACAAACTGGATTTACTGAAAAAGTGATCATCGAATCGCGTGATAAGAAAAAGAACCCTGCAATCCATATCATCGATCCAAAATCGAAGGCTGTATTGCGTGAATACTCTCTACCAGTTGATGCTCACATCTCTGTTAGTGAAGGAGATAAGCTTGAAGCAGGTGATATTATTGTAAAGATTCCGCGTGTTGCTGGTAAGACAGGGGATATCACCGGAGGTCTTCCACGTGTAACTGAATTATTTGAAGCGAGAAACCCTTCGAATCCTGCAGTTGTTTCTGAAATCGATGGTATTGCTGAATTTGGTAAGATCAAGAGAGGTAACCGTGAAATCCAGATCACTTCTAAGACTGGTGAAGTACGTAAGTATTTGGTTCCACTATCAAAACATATTCTTGTTCAGGAAAACGATTTCATCCGTGCAGGACAGCCATTGTCAGACGGTGCGATTACTCCAAATGATATTTTGAATATCGAAGGACCTACAAAAGTTCAGGAGTACATCGTAAATGAAATTCAGGAAGTATACCGTCTTCAGGGTGTGAAGATCAATGATAAGCATTTCGAGGTGATCGTTCGCCAGATGATGTTGAAAGCAGAGATCGTTGACGCTGGAGATACTAAGTTCCTTGAAGGTCAGTCTGTTCACAAAGCAGATATCATGGAAGAGAACGATTCTGTGTTCGGTAAGAAAGTTGTGGTTGACGCTGGAGAGTCTACATCGTTGAAGCCAGGTCAGATCATTACAGCCAGAAGACTAAGAGACGAAAACTCTCAATTGAAGAGAACTGATAAGAAACTAGTAGAGGCGAGAGACGCTGTTCCGGCTACGTCTACACCACTTCTTCAGGGTATTACCAGAGCTTCACTTCAAACACAGTCATTTATTTCAGCTGCTTCCTTCCAGGAAACAACGAAGGTGTTGAATGAGGCTGCAATTTCTGGTAAAGAAGATCACCTGATGGGTCTGAAGGAAAACGTGATCGTTGGTCACTTGATCCCTGCAGGTACTGGTGTTCGTGACTTCCAGAAAGTAGTGGTTGCTTCAAAAGAAGCCTACGAAGAATTGCTAGAGAATTAATTATAGCAGAATATTTAAAAAAGGGGAGCATTTGCTCCCCTTTTTTGTTATCCAAGTCACTTTCATCTTGAAAAGAAATAGTAACTTCACTCAAAATATACAGATCATGGAGAATAACAATCAGGAGAACCAAATGAACATAGAGTTAACGGAAGATACTGCGTTAGGCGTGTATTCCAATTTATCGATCATTACGCACTCTCCTGCTGAATTTGTTTGTGACTTTGTACAGATCATGCCGGGAATGCCAAAAGGAAAAGTGAGATCGCGTGTGATCATGACACCTACAAATGCAAAACGTTTCATGAGAGCGTTGATCGAAAATGTTCAGAAATATGAGCAACATTTCGGTGTTATTCAGGAAGATGACAGCCAGATTCCCCCGATGAATTTTGGATCACCTAACACTATGGCATAAGATATCAATGAAAGTTTTTGCCTGGATATTAGCCATTTATATAGCGATACTCTCGCTGGCTCCAAATATGCAGGGAAGTGAATATTTTAAGGTAGTGGATCTCGTGAATCACTATATGAATCATCAATCAGGACACGAGAATTATAAAGACTTCATTTCTTTTTTGAACGATCATTATCAGAAGGATGATCATCACAAAAAAGAACACAAACACTTGCCTTTTAAAAGTGGTCAGATCCAAACGATCATGATTGCAAATCATGTTGTTGATCTAACGATAGTTCAAGAAGAATATTCTAGTAGCGAATCAAAGCATCAACCATTTTTCTATGAATTAAAAAGTCCGAAGATCCACTCTGGGTCAGTTTGGAATCCCCCGCAACTCGTTTAATGAAATTCTAGTGGATAATTATATCCTTTCGTTTCATTAAATGTAATTTTCATGTTAAATAAAATAATCCATTGGTCAATCTCCAATAAACTAATCGTTGGTGTATTGACAATTGGGCTGATCATTTGGGGATCATTTTCATTGAACGAGCTTCCCATTGATGCAGTTCCGGACATCACAAATAACCAGATTCAGATCGTTACAACCTCTCCATCGTCCGGAGCGGAAGACATCGAGCGTTTCGTTACTTTCCCCATCGAGCAAACGATGGCTACCATTCCAGGAATTGAAGAGATCAGATCCTTCAGCCGTTTTGGATTGAGCGTTTGTACGGTTGTGTTTAAGGAGGATATTGATATCTACTGGGCACGTCAACAAGTGCAGGAAAGACTGACAGAAGCGAAGGAACAGATTGCCAGCGGTTTTGGAACTCCGACCATGGCTCCTCTTAGTACAGGCCTCGGTGAAATATATCAATATACCGTGAAAGCCAAAAAAGGCTTCGAGAAGAAATTCAACGCCACAGAATTACGAACAATTCAGGATTGGATCATTCGAAGGCAGTTGTTAGGTGTTGAAGGTGTAGCTGACGTAAGCGGTTTTGGAGGTTATGTAAAACAATATGAGATCTCATTGGATCCAGTCAAATTAAGAGGATTAGGATTAACAGTGAGTGATGTGTTCAGTGCGGTGGAAAAAAACAACCAGAACACTGGAGGAGCTTATATTGAGCGTTTTTCGTCGACGACCTATATCCGCACAGAAGGAATCATGAAGTCTATTGAGGATATACAGAAAACGATCGTTTCCATCAATGAAAAGGGAATACCGATCCTAGTAAGAGATGTAGCATCTGTTCGAATTGGTTCAGCGGTGAGGTACGGTGCTTTGACAAGTAATACAGACGGTGAAGCGGTTGGCGGCATTGTCCTGATGTTAAAGGGAGCCAATTCGTCAAAGGTAATCGAGGATGTCAAAAACCGGATGGAGCAGATCGAAAAGACACTTCCACAAGGAGTAAAGCTGGAAGTCTATCTGGATCGAACTAAACTGGTGAATAAAGCAATCGCTACAGTTTCAAAAAATCTGATCGAAGGGGCTTTGATCGTAATCTTCGTTCTGGTACTGTTGCTTGGAAATTTTAGAGCTGGATTGATCGTTGCTTCAGTCATTCCATTGGCCATGCTCTTCGCTATTTCATTGATGAACATTTTTGGCGTATCTGGGAATTTAATGAGTCTCGGCGCTTTGGATTTTGGTCTAATCGTAGATGGAGCTGTTATTATCGTTGAATCGACGCTACATTTTATTTATCACCATGGTAATAATCGACTGAATCAAAAGCAGTTGGATGATCAGGTGTATCAATCTGCGTCAAAATTCAGTAAAAGTGCAGTATTTGGTCAAATAATCATTTTGGTGGTTTATTTACCACTACTGGTGCTGATTGGAATAGAAGGTAAAATGTTCAAGCCGATGGCGCAGACAGTAATGTTTGCCATTCTTGGAGCTTTGATCTTATCCTTGACATATGTTCCCATGATCTCATCTGTATTCTTAAGTAAAAAGATTGTGGTAATAGAAACGATCAGTGATAAAATCATCAAAGCAATTCGATCCATCTATACACCGGCGTTGAATTTCTTGCTCAAAAAACAGCGAACTGTTGTGGCTAGCATTGTTGGGTTATTGGTCATAAGCAGTTTGATCTTCAGTAATCTTGGTGCTGAATTTATTCCTTCGTTGGATGAGGGGGATTTTGCCGTGGAAATGAGATTGCTTACCGGATCAAGTTTGACAGCTACGGTTGAAGCCACTGAAAATGCCTCTGAAATTATTTTAAAGAATTTCCCCGAGGTGGAACAGGTGGTTGGAAAGATCGGAACAGCTGAAATTCCGACGGATCCTATGCCAATGGAAGCCTGTGATCTAATGATCATCCTTAAGGATAAAGATGAATGGACGAGTGCGAGCAACAAGGAAGAACTGGCAGAGAAAATGCAAATGATGCTGGAAGACAATCTACCCGGAGTGAGCTTTGGCTTTCAGCAACCAATTCAAATGCGATTCAATGAATTAATGACCGGCGCCAAGCAGGATGTTGTCGTCAAGGTGTATGGAGAAGACCTCGATAAACTCAGTGAGTATGCCGGAAAGATTGGAGGTCTATGTTCTAAGATAAATGGAGTTCAAGACGTTTACGTTGAACAAATGACTGGACTCCCTCAAATGATCGTTTCCTACGATAGAGATGCACTTTCCAGATTTGGAATTGACATAGAAGATGTTAATCGCTCTTTAAATATAAGTTTTGCTGGTCAGTCGGCTGGGTTGATCTTTGAAGGAGAAAAGCGTTTTGATCTTGTTGTAAAGCTTGATCCAACCAGTAGAGCGAATATTGATGATCTTCGTTCGATTACGGTGACAAGCCCTACCGGTGTTCAGGTTCCTCTTGATCAATTGGCAAATGTTCAATATGAAAAAGGTCCAAACCAAATTCAAAGAGATGATGCGCAAAGAAGAATAATTGTCGGATTTAATGTTAGAGGTAGAGATGTTCAGAGTATTGTAAAAGAACTACAGACATCAATTGATAGGAACATTCAATTTGAGCCAGGTTATTATCCTACCTATGGAGGAACCTTCAAGAATCTTGAAAATGCAACAGCGCGTTTGAAAATTGCTGTTCCAGCCGCTTTGTTCATGATCTTTTTCCTGCTTTACCTGACCTTTCAATCGTTGAAACAGGCTGTATTGATCTTTTCGGCAATTCCTCTTGCGGCAGTTGGTGGAATACTCGCTTTGTGGTTGAGAGACATGCCATTTTCGATATCAGCAGGAGTTGGGTTTATCGCTCTTTTTGGTGTCGCTGTGTTAAATGGAATTGTGTTGATCTCGGAATTCAATTCTTTGAAAAGAGAGGGCTACACAAACAAATTAAGAATTGTACTCATGGGAACCAGAGTCAGACTAAGACCGGTCCTTTTAACAGCACTTGTTGCATCCTTGGGCTTCCTGCCTATGGCTATTTCTCATGGAAGTGGTGCAGAAGTTCAAAAGCCACTGGCAACTGTGGTGATTGGGGGATTGGTGACAGCAACTATTCTGACACTGTTCGTATTACCCATCTTCTATCTTATTTCAGAACGTAAAATAAAAAAAATGAAAAGCGCAGTTTTAATTCTTCTTCCTTTTCTATTTGCACCTTTTATAGGATCAACACAGGTCAAAGAGGTATTGAGCATTGAACAATGTGTATCCAGAATGAAGGAGAATAATGGTCGGATCTTATCAGGAGCATTACAACCTGAAATTGAAGTGTTAACAGGAAAAATGAATGGGGGATTGCCTAAAACAATGATTGGGGCTCAATACGGTCAAATGAATAGTTTCTACAATAAAGACAATAACATCAATATTTCTCAGACCTTACCCTTTCCCACTGTAATGACTAAGGAAAGGCAATTGGGTGTCATTCGAGCTGATTTAGCGAACAACGCACAAGACCAGCAAATTCGAGATCTGCAATTGGAATTACTTACCGTTTGTGAGGAGCTCATTCTATTAAAGACACAACTGAAATTGATGAATGAACAGGATTCGATCCTTGGAGTAACAGAAAAGATTGCCAAATCAAAAAATGATAATCTCGAAATCTCTACTGTTGATCTTATGTTGATTCAATCGAGAAGAATGCAGTATCGGAATGATCTGATTAGGATGGAAAAAGAGATCACAATCAAAGAAAATGATCTACAGGTTTTGATCGGTTCTAAAACACCAGTAACAGTGAATGAGGAGCTGATAGCAAGAATCAAGTTGAATTCGTTTGATACTACTTCAATTTCAGAGCATCCTCAATTGAAATACTATGAATTGAACAGGCAAACGCTTTCTAAAGAGAAAGAAGTTATTGGAGCAAGGGCAATGCCTGATCTATCATTTGGATATGTAAATATGACACTGGTTGGAATGCATTCTGTTCTTGGAGTTGATAAAGAATTTTTCCAGGGAGACAGATTTCAATCCGGACAAGTAGCGCTGGAGATTCCGATCTTTTTTGGTGCTTATAAACGAGGAAAAGAGGTGATTGAACTGAAAATGGAACAGAATTCCTTTAATCTGGAATATCAGCGGGCGATGTTATATTCTGCCATCGAGAGTGAAGTTGAAAAATTCCAGGGGATCACAATGACAGTCGAACAATATGAGACCAAATTGATTCCTCAATTGACTGAAGTTGAATTGAAAACTCAACTCTCCTATAAGAATGGTGAAATCTCTATGATCGAATTGTTGCAGATCAGGCAGATGGTCGTAGAAACGAAAATTAAACATGCCCAATCCATTTCTGAAATGAATATTTCTGGATATAAATTGAATTGGTTAACAAATAAAAACTAGTAATATGAAACCTATTATATATTCCTTTTTATTGATCTTCTTGTTTTCTTGTGGAACGGAAGATCAACAGGTTGCTGAAGAAAAGCAAATTGTTTCAAATGAAGTTGTTCTCAACGACCTTCAGATCAAAAATGCAAATGTGAAAGAAGGTTTGGCTGAAATGAGAAAGATCGGTGTTACCGTTTATGCCAATGGAACCATCGAAGTCCCACCACAGAATAAAACAGTGATAACGGCTCAATTCGGAGGTTTTGTTAAAAGTCTTGAGGTTTTGGATGGGATGGAAGTGAAAAAGGGGCAAGTGTTAATTACTCTTGAAGATCCCGCCTTGGTTCAATTGCAGCAAGATTACCTTGAGATCATCGGGAATTTTGATTATCAAAAAGCGGAATACGAACGACAAAAGAACTTATTTGATAATGATGCGGCAAGTGGGAAGTCTTATCAACAAGCAAAAGCCAATTATTTATCAGCTAAAGCGCAAAAGAGTGGATTAGAAGTCAAATTAAAAATGGCAGGATTGAACCTTAAGAAACTCGAGGGAGGTGAAATTCAACAGACGGTTCCCGTTCTTGCTCCGTTCAATGGCGTAGTTACAAAGGTTGATGTTCAGGTTGGCGCTTATGCGGATCCGAAAGATCATCTCCTTGAGATCATTGATCTAAAGCACTCCCATGCCGAAGTGGTTGTATTCGAAAAAGATCTGAAATATATCCGAAAAGGACAGAGTGTTAAGATCGATCTTAGCGATAATCACGGGCAAGTCGGAGCAATAGTTTTTCTCATTGGAAAGGAGGTTGCCAAGGACAGAACAGTCAAAGTGCATTGTCATTTGGATAAGGAAAATGAAATGATTGCTCCAGGATCCTATTTTAAGGCATCGATCATGGCAGGTGATAAAAATGAATATTGTATACCAAGTGAGGGGGTGGTAGAGTTGAATGGAAAGGATGTGGTTTTTATCAAGGTTAAAAAGGATCAAGGTAAAACAATTTATAGAGCTGAGCCTGTTAATGTGCTTTCCACTGACAATAATTACACAGCAATTGAATTTCAAAACTCTGGAATCAACTGGCAACAAAAAATTGTAATTTCAGGAGCATATAGTCTGATGTCAGAGATGCTGATGACCGGTGAAGATGAAGAATAATAATTAAAACATTAGAAATATGAATCAAGCACATTTTCATTTATTGGTCAATCACATTCCGATCTTATTTCCCATAGCAGGTTTAGTGATCTTGCTAGGAGGGTATTTGTTGAAGTCAGAGATCGTTAAAAGATCTGGATATGTCCTTTTCATTATCGGTGCCATTTTTACGATCCCAAGCTTTGCTTCGGGTGAAGGTGCTGAAGAAATCGTCGAAGAGATTGGAGCAGTTTCACATCGTACCATCCATGAACATGAAGAAACTGCTGAATTGTTCGCAATTCTTTCCTATTTACTTGGTGGAGCTGCATTACTCGCATTGTGGAGCAACTGGAAGAAAAAAGGATTTGCAAAGATCGTAGGTATTGCGGTGCTGATTTTGTCTTTGGTAGTTGTTTATTTTGGAAGGGCTACAGGTTCAACTGGTGGTGAGATCAGACATACTGAGTTTAATGGAGTGCAAAATTCCAACGAAAATTCAGATGACGAGGAGGACGAAGAGGATGGCGAAGAAGAGGATGATGAAGAATTAGAAGAAGAGGATTAAAAAGAGATTACCTTTTCAAAAACAGATTGATTACCGACAAGGTCCGTCACTATAAGGCGGACCTTTTTCGTTCCTTTAAGGTTAGATAATGGGCCTGTTTTCAAGGTATTGTTCTTGTATTCGTATTCAACTAATGTCCATGTTTCATCAATATACAGATCAAATCCAATGATCTCTGTTTCTTTATCCTCAGCGTAAAAAGTTAATGTATTTGAAGTGGAGATCAAGTTGATTCTTGGACCATATTCATCCTTCAAAACTGAAATTTCTCCAAAATTAGATAACTGAGATGTGCACGACTTTGAAAAACAATGTAGTGGAAATTGTTTTTTCTTCCCCTTGTAAGTACTAACCTCAACATAAGTTTTTGGATCTGGCTCATCGATGAATTCAAGGTGAATTGGTTCTTCTATTCCCTGGTATTTGTCTCCAAAGTTGAACGTTTCTCCAGTTGTTGAGGTCGAAATGACTTGTGGTTGATATAGTGATCCTTTTTTCACAAGTATATGGTATCCAGGACCTTTGAAAAAATGATCTTTTCCCGGATAATTAGAAATAGGAGGGGTCAGAAATTTTCCAGTGTTTTCAAATTTGAGGTCAAAGGACAATCGTGATGAATTTCCAGCGTGGTCCTTTGCAATGTAATCGACGTGTTTGATCCCTTGCTCAAATGGAATAAAGCCAGGTATATTAGACTTGTATACAGAAAGTTCATTGCTGGGAGATCGAAACATTTTCTGAAAATGATCATTGGAGCGTTGATATGCGGCATGATCTTTCAATTCATTGACCATTCTGGTTTCTTCAAACGGTATTCGATCGATGGTGTAATGAAAATTCTCTTTTTTGTTTATGGTTGAGATGGCTTCATATATTCCACAGGAATTATTTGCCATGTCGTAACGATCCTCTACCTCTACGGCATATCCAATGCCTCCATTTTTGGGAACAAATGATCTGTTCACTTCGATGATTCCATTCTCAACGGAATATTTCCCTTCCTTTTTCTTGACCTGAAATTCTTTTTGTTGACCCGGTACGCAATAATGGTTGGAGTCCAGTGCATAGATGAGTAATTTATTGATTTCAGGAGCACGATGATCGGCAACGGCAAACCCAAAATTCAAAGGATTCAAGGCTGCTTCAGTCTCTGTGTCACGTATTTCGAAATGTAAATGCGGACCGGTAGAACCGCCTGTGTTTCCTGATATCGCAATTCCATCTCCTCTTTTTACGGGGAATTCGTCTGGAGTGAAAAAGATATCGATCTCATAACTTTCATTCGAGCTCTGGATTTGCTTTACCTTTTCATCGATCTTTCCATAAAATTTCTGGCAGTGTGCGTAAACACTGGTGTTTCCGTCGGGATGGTTGACGTAAATGACCTTTCCATAGCCATAGAATTCAACCTTTATTCTTGAAATGTATCCCTCCTCAACAGCACGCAGCACATATCCTTCTTTGGCATTGGTCTTAAAATCAAGCCCCATATGAAAGTGATTTGGCCTGAGCTCACCGAAATTGGCTGCTAAAACCAACGGAATGTCAAGAGGGGAACGATAATTCATTGCTCTTTGTCCTTGTCCTGAGCTGGAAAAGCAAGTAAGGATCGAAATCAGAGCTGAATAAAGAGTTAAACGCATTATCAAAAATACGCTTTTGAAAAAAAAAATGACAAGATGGGTTGTTTTTTGTTGCCAGTCTGAATCACAATAGTAACTTTGTATAAAGTCGAGAAAATGTCTGATAAAGCACTGCAACTTATTGATGAAATTCGCTTCAGATCCCTTGAGATCAAAGGAAAACTGGATGAAGAGCGTCAGAACAATGCAGTGCTGACCAATACGATTGCAGACCTGGGAAAAGAGCTTGAACAGAGAGAGTTGGAACTTTCGGAAGTAAAGACAAAGGTTGCAGAATTGGAAAAGGAAGTTTTAACGGCTAAAGAACAGGTCATTAATCCGGTTATTTCTTCAGAGAGAAATGATGAGGAGATCGATGAACTGGTGAAAGAGATCGAATACTGTATCAGTCAGCTAAAAAATAACAAATGAGCAAATTAGCGCTAAAGGTTGTCGTTGCAGGTCGCACATATCCACTTACGGTAAATGCCAGTGAGGAGGGGAAAGTTACCAAAGCAGCAGAAGAGATCAATAAAGCGATCAAAATGCTCCAGGAAAATTACGCGGTGAAGGACATGCAGGACTTGTTGGCGATGACAGCCTTGCAGCTTGCAACGAGATCCGGACAACCGTCTAATGGGAAAAATGAAGCTGATTACTCCGATATTGAAAATGCTCTGAAGAAACTTTCAGAGGATTTGAACAGTAAATGATCCCTTGAATCAGTTTTGGAAATGACCTTTTGTTGAACATTCAATAATAAGGTAAATGAATTTAGTAATAGGTTTACTTGTTGGATTGGCCGGAGGAGGGGTAGCTGCCTTCATTCTCCAGAATGTCATCCTTAAGAGCAAGAAGGATCAATTGATCCGAGAAGCAGAGCTGGAAGGTGAGAATATCAAAAAAGAAAAGATCCTTCAAGCAAAAGAGAAATTCCTGCGATTGAAAGAAGAACATGAGCAGGCAATGAAAGAAAAGGAGCGTCGCTTACAATCGACAGAGGATAAAGCAAGAGCAAGGGAAAAGACGCTTTCTCAGAAGATCGAAGAAGTTAGCAGAAAGGAAAAGGAGCTTGAGAAAAACCAGGCTGATCTGGAAGCGAAAGTTCAAGTGGTTGAGTTAAAGCATCAGGAACTTGAAAAGATCCAGGATAAGCGAGTGGCTGAACTATCGAAAATTTCGGGTTTATCTGTTGACGATGCCAAGAATCAATTGATGGAGGCATTGAAAGATGAGGCAAGAACTGGTGCTATGACGCACATCAAGGAAATCGTTGAGGAGGCTAAATTAAATGCGAACAGAGAAGCGAAGAAGATCGTGATCCAGAGTATTCAGCGTGTTGCGACGGAGCAGGCGGTGGAGAATGCAGTTTCTGTATTTAATATTGATTCTGACGAAGTAAAAGGAAGGATCATCGGTCGCGAAGGTCGAAATATCCGTGCGTTGGAAGCAGCGACAGGAGTAGAGATCATTGTGGATGATACTCCTGAAGCCATCATCTTATCTTGTTTCGATCCTGTAAGAAGAGAGATCGCTCGTCTTGCTTTACACCAGTTGGTAACGGATGGAAGGATCCACCCGGCGAGAATCGAAGAGGTGGTTGCGAAGACAAGAAAACAACTGGAAGAAGAAATTGCAGAAACGGGAAGAAGAACATGTATGGACCTTGGAATTCATGGATTGCATCCTGAATTGACAAGAATGGTAGGGAGAATGAAATATCGTTCTTCTTACGGACAGAACTTGTTACAGCACTCTAGAGAAGTTGCCAATCTTTGTGCGATCATGGCGGCAGAGCTTGGTCTCAATGTTAAGTTGGCGAAGAGAGCAGGTTTACTTCACGATATTGGTAAAGTTCCGGATGAGGAACCAGAATTGCCACATGCTATTCTGGGGATGAAGCTTGCTGAAAAGTATGGTGAAAAACCGGATGTATGTAATGCGATCGGAGCTCACCACGACGAAGTAGAAATGACAACATTGATCTCACCGATTGTCCAGGTTTGTGATGCCGTTTCAGGTGCACGTCCAGGAGCAAGACGCGAGATCGTTGAAGCCTATATTAAGCGTATCAAAGAATTGGAAGGATTAGCATTGTCTTATGACGGTGTGTCTTCGGCATATGCGATCCAGGCTGGTAGAGAATTGAGAGTGTTGGTAGAAGCTGAAAAAGTAACTGATGCCAAAGCGGATGAACTTTCTTTCACGATCTCACAGCGAATCCAGACAGAAATGACTTATCCTGGTCAGGTGAAGGTTACGGTGATCAGAGAAAAGAGATCAGTTAACTACGCGAAATAAGACCGAATGGACTTCAAAGGGAAAAAGATTCTTGTAACAGGTGGGGCCGGTTTCATCGGCTCTAACCTTGCAGGGACTTTACTTTCTTTAGGTGCGAAAGTTCGTGTGCTGGACAACCTGGAAACAGGAAAAAAAGAAAACATCCTGGAATTTCTGGATCATCCTGATTTTAGCTTCATTGAAGGAGATATTACCAACTTGACTGATTGTGAAAAGGCAGTTGCAGGAATAGATGGAGTTTCTCATCAGGCAGCGCTTGGTTCCGTTCCGCGCTCGATCGCTTTTCCGCATAGAACTCATGATATCAATGCAACCGGATTTCTGAATATGCTACATGCGACCAAGGAGGCAGGGGTTAAACGATTTGTTTATGCCTCTTCTTCTTCAGTGTACGGTGATAGCGCGATTTCTCCGAAAACTATTGGAAGTGAAGGGAATTTATTGAGTCCATATGCAGTGACCAAAGCATTGAATGAACAATATGCTGGGGTATATGCTCGTTTACATACAATGCAGACGATCGGACTACGATATTTTAACGTATTCGGACCAAAACAAGATCCTTTTGGTGTATATGCCGCTGCCATCCCAAAGTTCATCCAAAAGATGAGAACTGGAGAGGAAGTGATTATCAATGGTGATGGTGAACAGACCAGAGACTTTACATTTGTAGAGAACGCTGTACAGGCGAATCTCCGTGCTTTATGTACTGATAATCAGAATGCCTACGGACAGGTTTATAATGTTGCTTGTGGTGAGTATTACACGTTGAATCAGGTGGTGGAAGAGATCAAAAAGAATCTATCTCTAATGGGGCAATTGAATCCGAACTCAGTGATCGTTCACGGGCCAGACAGACCAGGTGATATAAGAAACTCTCTGGCTGATATTTCCGAAACTACCAGAGATCTCAATTACATAGATCCTGTACCATTTGAAAAGGGTATGACATTGTACCTGAAAAACCTACTTGATCATTGAAAATAAAGAACAATGAATTTCTGAAGTCTGTAATGGTTCTCACTTCAGGGACCGTTATTGCTCAGATCATTAGTTATTTGATCACACCATTGCTTACGAGGATCTATTCCACAGAAGAAATGGGAGATCTTGGTGTTTATATGCGTGCTGTGGGGTTTATTTCAGCTTTAGCAACTGCTCGTTACGAACTTTCCTTGCCTTTACCTAAAAACGACAAGCATTCCTTCATTCTATACAGGCTATCATTAAAGATTGCATCATATATTTTATTGGCATGTGCCTTTATTGGAATTATCTATATCCTGGCTCGACCTTTCAGTTGGGATGAGGTGATCTTTGTCAGTATCACACTATTAAGTTCGGTCTTTCTGATCATGATCAATCTAGGTACGAATTGGTCGATTAGAATGAAGCAATTCAATAAAATTTCTTACTCAAAGATTTCAAATTCATTGTCCTCGAATTTACTGAGATGGATATTCGGATGGTTCGGTTGGGGGAGTTTTGGTTTGCTCTTCGCTACTTTGATCGGTTTCTTTTTATCCAGTTTGTCCTTTGTGAAAGAATTGCTTCAGTTGTCAAAAGGTCATGGAAGCATTTCCAAAAAGAAAATGTATGTTCTAGGTCGAGAATACCGGCAATTTCCATTTGTAAGTTTACCTCACACGTTGATTGATCTTGGAAGAGACCTACTCGTTGCAACATTGATCATTTCGTTTTTCTCAAAAGATATATTTGGATCTTTTAATCATTCGTATACCATTTTGCGTTTGCCACTGATGGTGATCGGCGCATCCATCGGCCAAGTGTTCTTTAATCGTTGTTCGGTGATGATCAATGAAGGTAAAGAGATTTATCCGCTGCTAAGGAAGACCATGATTATATTGTTTGCACTTTCAATAATTCCTTTTGGAATGATCTTCTTTATAGGAGAACCACTTTTTGCATTCGTCTTTGGTTCGGAATGGGGTGTTTCTGGATACTATTCTGAGATTATGTCTATATGGTTGATGTTCAATTTTTTGATCTCACCTGTGTCAAATATTCCAATTATATTAAACAGACAAAAAGAGTATTTTATTTTAGGACTCGTTGGAACTGCAATGCAACTTTTTTGTTTTGGTGTTATGCCTTTGATAATAGGAACTACGTCACAGGATTTTATAACTATCTTATGGGCTGTGTCATTTTCTCAATCTGCATATCTTGTTTTTGGAGTGTTTTATGCTCTTTATATTTCGAAGAAGGGGCGTAAGAAATTGGTAACTTGAAACGCTTATTTTATGTCTTTCTTTAAACTATGATTGAAAAGAGATGGATTCTATAAATACATCTAAAGAGTTAAACAAATATTCAGGAATGGTATTAGTCTTTCTTTGTGGATTGACTTTCTTTTCAGTTTGTTTTGTTCCGTATTTTCCAATTGCCGATCAACTTAGTATTCGACTAGAAGATATCATTCTTCCATTTGCTGTTTTCCTGGTATTACCACACTATAAATCAATATTTCATTGGTATTTTTTAATATTGATAATTTGGGGTGTTTGGGGAGTTGTAACAATGGCAGTGAATGTTAGAAGCAACGTTGTCAACGATTATTTTGAGTTATATAAGTTGTTTAAATTTTTCGTTTTTACATTAATGTTTGCTCTTCTGTTTAAGCGAAAGACAGATGTTTTTGGGTTTATATCAGTCATTTTTTTGTTTTTGGTAATGTTCAACATGATGCATTATTTCAACTTGTTCGATTTTAACAAGAAAGTGATGCCTTTATATTGTCCGAATTCAATGCAATTGGAGTATTTTGGAAGAAATTCTCTTGGAGGAGTTGCTACCAAAAGAATTCTTGGGACTGTGGGGAATCCAAATATTAATGCCATTCTATTTTCATTTTTCATGGTCTATTTCATTTCTTTCTTACGTCGAAAGACCTGGCATTTGGGGAAACTATATTTTTTCATTTCAATAGCGATGATATTGTATACACAATCGAGAACGAGTATGGCATCGACTGCGATTATCATTGCCTTGTTTATACTGTTCACAAAACCAGATAAAAAACAGCTATTACAGCTAAGCATTGGTATTACTCTTGCATTTGGTCTGGTCTGGTTTTCAGATTTATATTCCTTACAGTATATTACTGGAGCAAAATGGAATGTAGAACAAAACGGTTCTTTAAGGGGAAGGCTTGAGGTTTGGAGAGAGCTATTGGGTATGATTGCCAAAAGCCCCATTTTCGGATATGGGATTAACAAGAATTACTTTTATGAACATAATCTGTTTTCAGAAAATGAATACATATTGGTAATGTGGAGGTACGGAATACCAGGGCTATTTTTTTATGGAGTCATGTTATTTGGTTGGATTTGGGATGGAAGAAAAACATTACTTAAATCATTTTCTGATGAGTCATTAGCGTATTTATTAGCAGTAGTTATGATTGGTTTCAATGCTTTAACGAACAACCCACTTTCTAGTCCGATGATCATGGTTTTGTTTGCAGCTATTACAGGCTTCTACATTTCAAATAAGCTAGAAACAAAAGCTAAAACATTGAACAACAATAAATTAGTTTCTTAAGTAAAATGAAAGAGTATAATCCTAGTATCGAAATTTTTAGTGAAGATCTCTTTCGAGAACATGTTGTTAGCCAACATTCAAATTTGAAACTGACTACCGTTCAAGGTGAAGGAAGTTGTTTTTCCCTATTAACACAGCATAAGGGAATTTTTAAATACATCTGGAACCTTCCTTTTGGCTTGTATCATCCTGAGCAAGATAAAAATAAGCTTGAGAAGTTGTTGTCAGCCCTGGCAAAATTGAGATCAAGTCAAAAGGTTATCAACGCAGGTCCATTAAGCGGAATCAACAAATCAGAGGCTTCTGGTTTGGCCCGTAAATACGGTTATAATCTTAAGATCGGTAGATGCCATGTAATCAATACTCAGTTTGATATAGATCATATCTTTGAAGGATTCAATTCTACTCGGAAAAAACACATTCGGCGCTATCAGAAAGCGGGAGAGGTGAAAGTCTTTAAGACAAAAGAACCAATTTACTTTTCTAGATACTTTGCTTTGTATGAAGATTCAGTAGAACGATGGGGGACCAAGACGGCGTACGAAAAAAAATTCCTCGAACGTTTACATGAGGTGCCTGGAATTTATATTTGGGTTGCTGAAAAAGAAGGAGAAGTATTGTCAGCAATGATTTGCATTTATAGTGATAATACAGTTTTTGATTGGTTAGCAGCTTCAATTATAAACCAAGATGTAAAAAAACTTTATGCGGCGGCGGCCGTGCAGTTTGAAGTGATTAAAGATGCTGCAGAAAGAGGATTGAAGCAAGTAAATATGGGAGCGAGCAAAGATCTGGAAGGAGTGAGCGATTTCAAAGACTCATGGGGCGCAGAGGAACATGAAACCTATACCTTCGTAAAAAAATCAGGTATTTTTGCTTTATTGAAAAAGATTCGTGAGTTGATAAGAAAATAATGACTTATGGTGAAACTATTATTCTATCATTTCAAACTTTACTGGGCGGCTTATCGAGGAATGTCAAAAGTTCTGAAAAGGCATCCCACAACTGTTTTTGGCAAAAGGGTTGAGATTTATAACCAGGAAAAGCTCTTTCTTGGTGAGAAGGTTTCAGTTCAAAATAATGTAATTCTTCATTGCGGAGGAGCAGCTTGGTGTAATTATGAAGGTTCAATTTCGATTGGAAGTCAGTCAGTGATTTCACCCAATTGCGTCTTTTGGGGTTGCGGTGCCAACATAGTAATTGGTAATAATTTCGATTGTGCACCAGGTGTAAAGATTTATGCCTCAAGAACAAAGTATGAGGATCGAATAGAATATCCAGCTTTGAATCCTCATGTTTTTCAAGATGTCAAGATTGGTAACAATGTCGTTTGCTTTACGAATGTTGTTATTAGTCCAGGGGTTACCATAGGAGATGGTGCTGTTATTGGATCAAATAGTCTTGTCCTTGAAGATGTACCATCAAATACTCTGGTAGCTGGAACACCAGCTCGAATCATAAAAAACTTGAAAGACCATGAACGCTGAACTAAATCGGCCTCTGAGAGTCATGGTGTTAGGTACTTGTAGTCCTCATGTAGCAAATCATATTCGAAGGATATCTGGAGAAACCATTGTTGTTGAGGTCATTTCGAATGGCACAGATCATTTTGACAATGACACTAAGATTCACTTAGTTGATTTCTCCTTGGTTAAATTTTGGAATATGATTTTGACTACGAATAAAATAAGGAGAATCTTTCGTTCCTTTAATCCGGATGTCATTCATATCCATCAAGCAAATTCAGTTGCTTTTTATGCTGTACTGGCAAATCGGAAATTAAAATACCCTTCTGTTTTAACGGCCTGGGGAAGTGATGTTCTTCAAAATCCAGAAAATAGTTTTCTTCTTAAATGGATGGTTCGTTTTGTACTGAAAAGAATTGAAGTCTGTACTTCAGATGCAGAATATATGGCTAAAGAAATGAGAAAATTGGTTCCTGAAAAAGAACTTGATATTGTCATTTGTAACTTTGGGGTGAAGGAGACAAAAATACCTATCAAAAAAGAGAAAATTATTTATTCAAATCGTAATCACAATCCTTTGTATAGAATTGATATTATCCTAAGAGGATTTCAACGTTTTGTGACCTCAGAAGATGGGAATGATTGGAGAATGATTATAGCAGGACGTGGTTCTCAGACTGAATCTTTGAAAGATTTATCATATCAACTTGGAATTAATGACAAAGTCGAATTCATAGGTTTTGTAGACCAGGAAACGAACAATTTGAACTATGCCAGATCAACTTTTTATGTTTCACTTCCAGAATCAGATGCCACAGCCGTTTCACTTCTGGAATCCATGTACTACGGTTGCATTCCAATTCTATCCGATCTTCCAGCGAATAAGGAATGGGTACAAAATGATATTAATGGAATTATTGTGAGTGATCTATCTTCAGCCTATTATCAAGATGCTCTAAAAATTGATACGAATGTTGGCGCTGAGATGAATAGGTCGATCATATTAGAGAAAGGAACCGAATCGCGAAGTCGCGAATTATTTCTTCTTACTCTTGATAAAGCCATTCAAAAGAAAATTGATAAGTAATCAAATAAAATTCTTTTCGGCTTATTTAAAGTAACTTTGAGCTAATTTGTTAATGACACCGAAAAAGATCAAAATAGTACATATGAGCAGTGCTCATCCCGATAAGGATGTGCGGATCTTCTTCAAGGAATGTGTGTCACTGGCCAATAACTTTCATCCCGAAGGTTTTGATGTGGAGGTTCATTTGATCCTTTCCGGAGCTGAAGAAAGAACGGATCAGAATGTTAGGATCCATAGTGTTGAGCATCATGGAGGCTCTCGATTGAAGAGGATGTGGAGTACGGTGAATGCAGTTTATCGCAAAGCGATCGAGCTTGATGGAGATATCTATCATTTTCATGATCCTGAATTACTTAGGATCGCCCTTAAATTGAAAAGAGCAGGGAAGAAAGTAATCTATGATGTACATGAAGATGTTCCCAAACAAATCATGGACAAGCATTGGATTCCAAAATGGTTTAGAGGTTTTGTTTCCAATATATATGGATTATTTGAAAACAAAAGAGCTAATAAACTTAATGGAATTGTCACTGTAACACCAATAATTGAAGAGCGTTTTCAGAAAGTAAATGAAAATGTACAGATGGTAGCAAATTATCCTTTGCTGTCAGAGAAGAATAAAATCAATGATCTAAGTGTTCCTAAGAAAAAAAATCAGATCTGCTATGTTGGAGGTTTGTTTCCCACTCGTGGTGTAAAAGAGTTGATTCAAGCTTTGGAATTTACAGACGCTCAACTGATTCTCGCAGGCACATTTTCACCTGCGAGTTTTGAAAATGAAGTTAAGAAATTGAAGGGTTGGTCTAAAGTTTCCTATTTAGGTCAAATTGAACGAGACCAAATTGCTGAAGTACTAAAAAGTTCTGTTGCCGGTATAGTTACATTGCATCCAACAAGATCTTATAAGGAGTCTCTTCCGATAAAAATGTTTGAGTATATGTCTGCAGGAATCCCTATGGTCGCGTCAAATTTTGAATATTGGAAGGAAATTATTGATTCTTCTGAGTGTGGTGTCTGTGCTGATCCATTAAATCCTAAGGATATAGCTGAAAAAATTCAAGATTTATTGAGTGATCCAGAGAAGTCTAATCGTTTAGGTAGTAATGGATTAAAAGCATTTCATGAAAAATACAACTGGAATGCTGAGGAAAAGAAACTCTTTACCTTGTATGAAAAGCTCATTCATCAGTAAATGAAATTCAAGTTTGCGGACATATACAACGTTTACCTGGGACTGTTCGCAGGATTGTTTTTCTTTCTTCCTAAAATGGTCGGTTTTCTGGTTGTTTTGTTGGTCCTGCTTACGCTGCATGGTGGCATCAAAAAAGAATTGAAATTCAAGCTGACACCCTTATTCTTTTTCCCTGCATTGCTGTATCTTGCTTACTTGACAGGGATTTTGTTTACCGATCACATGAATCTGGCAAAGGGATATGCAGAAAACAAGCTGGCCTTTCTGATCCTCCCATTGATCTTTTCGTTTCGACCTCAATTTGAGTATAGGATCTCTTTTCCTTTGATTGGAGCCGCCGCAGGTATTGTGATCTCGTCGGTCATGGGAATTGGGAATGCGTTCTTGTGTTTGAATGATGGAGGCTTACTCATGAACTGTATTACGAGTGTAAACATTTCACCAATTCATCATCCAACCTATTATGCAACCTTTATTCTTGTCATAACTTTTGGGATCTGGTGGGCGAGAAAGAGAGAAAAACCTTATTTGGATCTAAGATGGGTAATTCCATTCACGATATTCGCAGCGATTATATTCATTCTTTGTATGTCACTGGCAGCCATGCTATGTTTGGCGATCTTGATTTGTGTACTTGTGTTAAGATGGATCAAGAATCGCTTTGGTAAAAAGGTATTTTGGGTAAGCACCATGCTGAGTCCGATCGTTTTGATTTTCTTTTTATCGAATTTCCCGGTGATCAAAGATGAAGTGAATTACACAAAAGGTTCGATAGCGGCCTTCTGGAAAGATCCTGTAGCCTGGGTAAATTCTAAACCTGGCTATAAAACCGGAAACGAGGTAAGATTGGTGATGTGGACTGTTACTGTTTTGGAGATCGTTGATCATCCATTCGGAGTAGGAACAGGAAATGTAGATGAAGTTTTAAGCGATCGCTTAACCCGACATGGACAGCTTGAGCTGGCAAAACAGGATGATAGTGGCTCGATCCGGTATAATCCACACAATCAATTTCTTCAGACCGCTTTGGAATTGGGAATTCTTGGCGCACTTTTGTTGATCCTTTTCATAGCAGGAGCGATCAGAATGGCTTCCATTTACAGAAATTCGTTCCTAATGGTAATAGGAATCAGTCTGGTGGTCAATGCAGTTTTTGAATCCATGCTGCAAAGGCAATCGGGAATTATATTTTACATGTTCTGGATCTGCTTTATGGTGATTTTTGCAATGACAGATCAAAAAAGGAGTGAAGCTCGATGAAAATTTCCGTTGTCATACCGTGTCGAAATGAAGTGAGATACATCAGTGGATGTGTGCATTCATTGCTTGAAAATGGATTTGATCCAGAGCTGCTGGAGATATTGGTTGTTGACGGAATGAGTGACGATGGAACGATCGATAAAGTTCAGGAGCTGAATTCAAATTATCCTCAGGTAAAGCTTGTCCCTAATCCTAAACGAGTTACTCCTGTTGCACTTAATTTGGGAATTGAAAACGCTTCAGGTGACTACATTCTGATCGCCAGTGCACATTCATCCTTCGACAAGGGATATATTTCTACGCTAGTAAAGAAGATCCAATCTCTGGAGAATGCGATTGCGGTTGGAGGAGTAATGCGGACTGAAGTCAAAAATGAAACACCGATATCCTTGGCGATCAAAGCAATTCTGGCACATCGATTTGGCGTTGGAAATGCCATGTTCAGGATCGGAACGGATGCTGATCTGAAAGTGGATACCGTTCCCTTTGGCTTATATCGTGCAGACCTTTTAAAGGCAGCGGGAGGATACGACATCAGATTGATTAGGAATCATGACATAGAACTTTCAAAAAGATTGTTGCGAGATGGAGGAAACATCTATCTCACACCTGTGGCACAATGCACGTATTACGCCCGAGAGAAATTTGGAGCTCTGGCTAAGAACAACTATAACAATGGAAAATGGAATATCCTGACCGTCTTCATTACTAAGAATTTTAGTTCATTGAGTATTCGCCATTTTATTCCTCTGATCTTTTTGATGTCATTGATTTTACCGCTTGTTGCAGGACTGATCTGGTGTCCATTGTCCTATTTGAGTGCAATAAGTTTGATTACATATACAATAGCGGTCACTTATTTTGCGACAACTTCAGTGCCTAAAGGAACGACGATCTTTCATATGATCTACGGTTTTTTTGTCTTGCATCTGGCATATGGTCTGGGATCATTGTTAGGCCTGTTAATTCTGCCTAAATTTGCGTTGAAGTGAGTGTAGAACCGGTATATAAAAAGTCTCTTTCCGAATTTATCGGGTGTTCGCCTGATCAATTTTTTCTATACTGGAAGGGCAGAGTTGCCTTGTATGCTGCATTAAAAGCAATGGGAATAAAAGAAGGGGATGAAGTCATCGTACCTTCTTTCACTTGTGTGGTTGTGCCTAATGCGATCATGTATCTGAGGGCTCGCCCGATCTACGTGGATATCGATACGAAAACGTTGAACACGACATTGGAGTTGATTCAGGCTGCAGTTTCAGAGAGAACAAAGTGTATCCTGATTCAAAACACATTTGGTTTGTCATCTCAGGTTGATGAGATAATTGATTTTGCTAAAGAAAAGGGAATAACGACGATAGAAGATTGTACCCACGGGTTTGGCGGAACGTATCAAGGAAAACCGAATGGAGTGAGAAGTGACTTTTCTTTTTTCTCATCTCAATGGAATAAACCATTTTCGACAGGTTTAGGAGGTATTCTACTAGTCAACAACAATGATTATCTGGAAAAGGTGAAGCAGGTGAACACAGATCTGATTTATCCTGGATTCAAATCACGAGTAATGTTGAAGCTATTGATTCTGTTCAATAAGTTTTTCATCACCGATAGAACCTACTGGTTACTTGTTCGTCTGTATCGTTTCTTGAGTAAAACAGGATTAGTGATCGGTTCTTCTTCAGACGATGAATTGAATAGCCCAAAGAAGCCGGAAGGTTTTTTCATGGGTGGTTGTAACGTCCAGTACAGAGAAGGAGTTAGGGCAATGAATAAGTTGAAAGGTCTTATTGATCTGCGCAAAAAGAACGCATTGCTATACACGTCATTCCTCAAGGACAATGGTAAATACTTTGTTGATCCTTCGTTGGAATCAGACCATTCATTTTTAAAGTATCCATTTCTCGTGAAGGACAGAATCGCTTTCATGAAAAAAGCAGAACAATCCTCGATTCGACTGGGAGAATGGTTTGAATCTCAGATCCATCCGGTTCATGAACATTTTGAGCTTTGGGAACTCGAACCAAAGAATTTCCCTGTTTCGAAGGAAATGAGTTCGCATATGTTAAATTTACCAACGGAGATCAAGAATCCACATAAGGTTATCCAGTTCCTTAAGAAGAATCTGGATGATCTGATTTAATGAATACTAACGAATTATGATACCTTTTTCACCTCCCCGAATTGATCAGAAAGTAATTGATGAGGTTACTGCAGCACTGCAAAGTGGATGGATCACTACTGGACCAAGAACCAAAAAATTCGAAAAGGAGATCACAGAATATTGTGGTTGTAAAACCACCGTAGCTGTCAATTCCTGGACCATGGGGATGCAAGTGTTTTTGTCCTGGTGGGGAATCGGAGAAGGGGATGAGGTGATTCTTCCTGCATATACGTATTGTGCAAGTGCAAACGTGATCGTTCATTCTGGTGCAAAGCCGGTAATGGTAGATATTGACCCGAAGGATTTTAATATTTCGGTTCAAAAGGTAAGCGAAGCCATTACACCGAGAACCAAAGCGATCATCGCGGTCGATTTAGCAGGTTTTCCATGTGATTATGATCAGCTGAATGCTTTGGTTGCATCACCTGAAATGGTCGCTCAATTCAAACCATCGAATGACATTCAAAAGCAATTGGGAAGAATCTTGGTAATCAGCGATGCTGCGCATAGCTTTGGGGCGATCATGGATGGAAAAAGATCAGGTGCTTTAACGGATGTAACCAGCTTCTCATTTCATGCAGTGAAGAATCTAACGACTGCTGAAGGTGGTGCTTTGTGCTTCAACCTTCCTGAAGGATTCGATCATGACGCGATCTATAAAGAGTTTTGTACCCTGATCCTTCACGGACAGAATAAAGATGCACTGGCAAAAACGCAGAAAGGGAACTGGCGCTATGATGTTGAGGAACCAGGGTTTAAATGTAACATGACCGATCTTCAAGCTGCAATTGGTTTGATCGAATTGGAGCGTTACCAGGAGAATCTTGATCGTAGGAAATCGATCTTTACTCAATACGATGAGGCTTTCGGAAAAGAAGATTGGGCGATCCTTCCAGTTCATACGACAGAAAGAAAGACCAGCTGCTACCATTTATATCAATTAAGGATCAAAGGAGCAACAGAGCCTCAGAGAGATGCTATCATGCAGGCTATTTTTGATCAGGATGTTTCAGTGAACGTTCATTTTCTTCCGTTGCCTACGCTAACGGCCTACAAGAAAAGAGGGTACTTGATTCAGGATTATCCTGAAACATGGGCCAAATACCAGAATGAGATCTCATTGCCGGTCTATTTCGATCTAAGCGATGAACAAGTTCGTACTGTTATATCCGCTGTTACATCTGCTGTTCATAAGGTGCTTGGGTGAAAAGGATCTTTGACATAATCGTCAGCTTGGTCATTCTCTTGATCTTTCTGCCATTCGGAATCCTGATCGGTCTCTGGATCGCCTTGGAATCAAAAGGTGGGATTTTCTATCGTCAGGAAAGGATCGGGAAGAATGGAGTTCCGTTTTACATGCTGAAGCTTCGTTCAATGAATGTGAATGCGGATAAAGAAGGGAAGTTGACTGTTGGTATGAGAGACCCGAGGATCACTAATTCAGGAGCGTTTATCCGAAAATTCAAGCTGGATGAATTTCCTCAATTTATCAACGTGTTGAAGGGAGAAATGAGCATTGTAGGTCCGAGACCGGAAGTCAAGGAATATGTAGATCTCTATTCTGAGGAGCAACGTGAAATACTGACGGTATTGCCTGGGATCACAGACTATGCGTCCATCGAATATTTTAAGGAAAATGAGCTGTTGGGGAATGCCAATGATCCTGTTCAAACGTATGTAAATGAGATCATGCCTGCTAAGATCGAGCTCAATAAAAAGTACTTGAGTAATCCTGGATTGTCTCAGGATCTCAGAATTATGTGGAAGACATTCCTACGAATGATCTCCTGAGTGGAAATCATATACTTTCTTTAATTCATTCGCGAAGAGAACTGCACTTTCAGGTCTTCTCCTGAACCAAAGCTCGGGTTCGATCAATTCAAGTTCTCCCAAGGCAATTTTACCATTGTTATCGTAAAACAGGTCAACTCTAGCATAAGAGGGTAGCACAGGACATGCCTTAAGACAAGCCTGTGCAAATAAGATTTCTTCATCAGAAGCATCATGATCGTGCAGCGTTCCGCCATGGTCATCCTGAACCCTGAAATCTCCTGATTTCGCTTTTTTCCTTACAGCGTGACTATAATTTTCACTAAACATGATCAATGAAACTTCTCCGTACGTGACGATCTTATCCTGAAATTCCTGGATCATCATTGCTTCCTTTCGAAGAAGATCATTCAGTATATCATTAACATCATCAATGTTATTTTCATCTACTAGGTAAGTATGTCTAGCGGCACCTGATATACAAGGCTTAACGATCAATTTTTCCCAACCTTCTTCCTTTAGAACGGATTTGAGATCAACTGAATTGCCTGTTTCCAGGAAATGCGTTTTTGGAATGTTAATTCCTTTTGCTTCTAAATCTGCCAAATAGTGTTTATCAACGTTCCATCGGATGAGCTCCTCACTATTGATCAGAATCGTTTCTTTGGAAACTTTGTTCAACCACGTACTAAATTCTTCAAATCGATCAAAGTAATCCCAAGTGGTTCTGAACACAATAAATTTGGTCTGTTTCCAGTCCATGTGCTTATCATCCCAGCTGATCCTTTGAACGTTAAATCCTTTTCTTCCGAGTGCTTTTTGAACGAGTTGATCTTCGGTCAGAATATTCTCCACATAAGGACTCTGGTCTGAGGGGTCGACATATCTGTGATCGGTAAGTATGGTAAAATCGAATTCCATCAATTGATAAATATGGCCAGAGCACAGCCCACGAAAATGCTGATGAGCTTTAATAAATTGAACTTGTGGTTTTCGGAAGTTTCAAAAATGATGGTGGTTGAAATATGAAGGAACATCCCGACCACAACTGCGAGGATCATGTGAAAATCCAGAGAATCGATACCTGGAATTTCCATTGCGCCCATGAAAACACCAAGTGGTGTCATTAGCCCAAAAAGAATCAAAACCAACCATGCTTTTGATTTACCAATACTTGTATTAATCAACAGTGTCATTAAAGCAATGGATACAGGAAGTTGATGAAAAAGAATCCCTAAAAGCAATGAATCATCATTGTGGTGATGGTGATCTGATGCTAAGATCTCATGGCCTGTAAGTTGATTTCCCAGAGGAATTCCTTCAAGAATAGAGTGGACGGATAATGAGATGAACAGTCCCCATGGTAATTTTTGTCCCTTGTGCACGTGAACATGACCATGCTCAATACCTCCTGAGAAGAATTCAAGGATCAATTGAATAAGGAATCCCAGAAGGATATACATTCCGATGGAAGCAGATTCGTCGGCGTACAGATCAGGAATAAAATGGAGAAATGCGATGGACAATAAAAAACCACCACTGAAAGCCAGTAGTAATTTGATCGTCTGTGTTTTGTTGGTCGCTTCCAGTTTGGTTACCATTACACCACCGATGATCACCGATAACAAGAGACTACTATATACCCAGATACTTTCCATTTATTTCTTTGCGATGATGATCAGTCGATCTGAGTTTTCTTCGTTGAATAGCTCAAGATCAAAGTTTCCAAAAGTATGAATTATAGTTAAGCCTTCTGCAAGCAACAACTGTTCAAAGTCATTTTTGAAAAGGGCTTGTACTCTTTCTGTATAGTGGTATTCAAAACCGTCATCAATAAATTGGATGTCCTTAAAAATGTGTTTTCCGTCGTATCTTCTTGAAATGTTAAAATCGATATTTCCTGCTCTCTTGACTTCATCCTTGACCAAATGGTCGATCACTTTTCGGGCATTCATGAAATCAATTACGAGCAATCCGTCTTTTTCAAGCATGGATGAAATACTTTGAATTACCCTTGCGTTATCTGAAATTCCGTCAAAGTACCCGAAGCTTGTGAATAGGTTAAAAACAACATCATACCTTCCTTCCGGAATGATTTCCCTCATGTCATGAACCACATAACGTATTTCTGTGGGCCCTTCATGAATGGCTTCCTTGATGCTGTTACTTGAAAGATCAGCTCCAGTAACCTTGAACCCAAGTTTATTCAAGGTTCGAGAATGCCTTCCTTTTCCGCAAGCCAAATCCAGAACAGCTGATCCACTTTCTATATTCAGATAATCACAGAGGTTTGAAATAAAAACTTCTGCTTCTTCGTCATTGCGGTTTGCGTATAGTAAATGGTAATATTCAGTATCGAACCAATCCTTGAACCACTCTGTTTTGTTCATGACGTAAAGATAAAAACAAATGTCTGTCTAATCTTCAAATACAGTATTAATAGAATTCACTCAATTGGTTATATTTGCTTTAGACATGTCACTTCAAAAAGTATATAGCCTTTATAAATCAATGGATGAGGAGAATGTGATCCTCTCCTTCAAGGGTGTTGTTACTGCAGATCTACTCACTTCGATCTTACAGATCATGGAGTCCAGAATGGAGTCATCCAACGAATCTCCACGAGTTAGAAAGAAGGTCTTTAATGTTCTTGTAGAGTGCCTTCAGAATCTGTACCATCATGCTGATGATTATCCGGATGGAAGAACTGCATTGGTAATGATTGCCAAAGAAGGAAATGCATTTACGGTAAGAACAGGGAATTATATTGACAATGAACGTGCAGAAGACCTTAAAGAGCGTTTGAAGATCATCAATACAATGGACAAAGAAGGATTGAAGGAATATTACCAGAATTCACTTGAGTCGTCTGTTGTTTCTTCAAAAGGAACCGCTGGTCTTGGTATGATAGATATTGCCAGAAAATCAGGAAATAAACTGGATTTTGAATTTTTAAATATTGATAATGAGCGAAGTTTCTTTTGTCTCAATGTAAAAATAGATTAAGTATAAGCGTATGTTAGAAATGTTAGTCCTTGAACCTTCAGCGAAAACACCGTCCATCACTTTTAATGGAGAAAACGGTAAGCTTGAATTACGCGGTCGTTCAATCCCTGAGAATTCGATAGAATTCTATAAGCCATTGATTGACTGGGTGGATCAATATGGATCTTCACCAAATCCGACTACTGTGGTTGAAGTGAAACTAGAGTATTTCAATACTTCTTCCTCAAAATGTATCCTTGATCTGTTCAAAAAACTGGAAAAGATCAATGGGTCAGGAACTGAAGTGAAAGTGAACTGGTATTATGAAGAAGACGATGAAGACATGATGGAAGCCGGGGAAGATTACCAGGCGATCATTAAGCTTCCGTTCACCATGATCGAAGTTGAAGAGATCTGATCAAATAAAAGTTGGAATTACCGGAGGAATTGGTTCCGGTAAGAGTATTGTGTCCAGGGTAATCGAGGTGATCGGTTACCCTGTTTATTATTCTGATGCTCGAGCAAAGAAATTACTCCATGAAGACAACGATCTAAAAGAAGGACTGATTGCTCTGCTAGGGGAAGAAATTTATCAGTCCGGAATTCTTAACCGGGTTGAAATGGCTAGTAGGATCTTTGCTGATCCTGAATTAAGGAAAAGCGTAAATGAATTGATCCATCCAGTGGTTCGAAGTGATTTCGACCAATGGTCTAGTTTGCAAAAGGGTTCGCTTGTCTTTAATGAGGCGGCCATACTTTTTGAGACTGGCGCCTACAAACGAATGGATCTGAATGCCTTGATCACGTGTCCGGTAGATCTTCGTGTACAACGTGTAATGAGAAGAGACAATGTTTCTAAAAAGGAAGTTGAAGCAAGGATTGCTGTTCAGATGACTGACGAAGAAAAAAAGCCGTTGGCCGATTTTGTGATCATCAATGATGAGGTACAACCATTGATCGGTCAGGTAGAAAAAATGATCGAGGATCTGAAAATTAATCTAGCTTCTCAGCTATAATTGAGTATACCATCGGTATACGCTTTTCAATGTGTTTAAATCGGAATCGTTTGTGTTGAAATTCTTCAACATTCGGAAAGCATGGATAGGGTGAATAATCGAATTCCTTGAAATGTTGAATTGAAAATCCGTTGGACAACAAAGATCCGATCACTTCGTCAAGTGAATGATTCCATGATACGGTTTCTGTTTTGATCGGAGCGTTTCTATCGGTATACGTACCTTCTGTAATCTCTACGATCTCCTCTTCATTGAAATAATGATAAGCGATCGTTTTCATTTGATCATCGAATGTCCAGATAAAAGGATGAAATTCAACCAGGATCAGTTTACCCCCAGGTCTCAGCATTTGCTTTACGACTTTGGCCCATTTGTCCATATCCGGAAGCCAGGTAATTGTACCATAGGTAGAATATACCAGATCAAATGAAGTCTGTGGTATTTTGTCCTGAACTGTGTAAATATCTGATTCAATAAAATCGGCAGGTGTATCAAGTTGAGAGCTCAACTTACGTGCTTCCTCGATAGCCTTATTTGAAAGATCTACACCTGTAACTTTGGCTCCCATTCGAGCTAAAGAAAGGGTATCCTGTCCAAAGTGACATTGCAGATGCAGAAGATCTTTATTCGCGATGTTTCCTAAAAGATCCAATTCGATCTCATTCAGACTACTTTTCCCTTTTTTGAAATTTTCGACATCATAAAATGACGAATGAATGTGTTCTCCCGTTTTTTTATTCCAGGCGTCCTTATTCAGCTCCAGATAATCACTCGATTTCTTCATAATCATCAAATTGCTGATCATTTTCTTTCGACTCAGGGTTTGTCGCTTTTGTAAATGCTTTTCCCGATAAAAGAAAGGTAAATGAAGAGAACAATCGAATCAAGATCGTTAACATAAAAAAGAAACCGATCACTTTAAAAATAAATCCAAATACTGGTGTATCCTGAATATCGACGATGCTCTCATGGAACCAAAGGGAAGCACTATTAGAGGCTAGCTCTGGAAAAAAGAACAATGCTCCAAATACGGCCATTGATAAGGCAATGATAAAGATCTCTGCTTTAATATTGAAGGCTTTTTTTTGTTGAAACATGGCATTTCCCATCATCTGAAACATTACCATTCGTTGCTGCTGACTCTGAATTTTTCCGATGAAATAGATCGTTAAGATCAAAGCTGTCAAAATCCCATTGTACATCGACAATTGGGCGCCTGAGATGTCGTAGCAAAACAGAAAAGACACGTTCACTAAAAAGAGGTACTTGATTCCTTTGATCAAATATTCTTCTACATCGCTTTTAGGCCTCGCACCACGTAAAATGGAAAGTCCGATCTCAAAAAGCCCAAATAAAAATCCAAAAATGGCAATGACTACACCCAGTCTAAAAATAAGATTCAAAAGGTCCATACACAAAAGTGTTCATTTTATTTGAATCAATAAATGAATTAAAGTTAAAACCTGATGTGATGACCGGTCAGGTTCTTTTTGGCAGAATGGTTATTTTTGGAACACTTGAAAAAATAAATATGAAAAAGAACATAGGATTGATCCTGATTTTTGCGTCCCTGTCCTTCAGAATGCTGGCCGAAGAGGGAATGCTAATTCCGTCTTTGATCGCTGCTTTTGAAAGCGACATGAAAGCGAAGGGAATGAAATTAAGTGCGAGTGATATCTACAGTGTAAATAACTCGAGTTTAAAGGATGCGATCATGCATTTCGGAGGAGGTTGTACTGCTGAACTTGTTTCATCAAAGGGATTATTGTTAACGAATCACCACTGTGGATATTCACAGATCCAGAGTCATTCATCTCTTGAGAAAGATTACCTGAAATATGGTTTCTGGGCAAAGGATCTTTCAGAGGAGCTGCCAAATCCTGGTTTAACAGCGTCAAGAATGGTGCGTATAGATGATGTGACAGATGCTGTCATGTTTGGTCTGGAAGGTGCAACGGATAAAGCGAAGATCGAAGCTGCAATGAGAAAAAACATTGAACAGCTGATCAAAGATGCAACGAATGGAACACACTATGATGCCGAAGTGAAACCTTTCAACTATGGAAATGATTACTATATTATTGTCAAAGAAGTGTTCAAAGACGTACGTTTTGTTGGAACACCTCCGAATTCAATCGGTAAGTTTGGTGGAGATACTGATAACTGGGTGTGGCCAAGACATACTGGTGATTTCTCAGTATTCAGAATATATGCTGGACCGGATAACAAACCTGCAGATTTTTCAAAAGACAATCAGCCTTATTCACCACTTCATTTTTTGAAGATCTCATTTAAGGATCGCAAGCCAAATGACTTCACGATGGTGTATGGGTTTCCGGGAACAACCGAGCAACATGTTTCCTCTGGATATTTAAGTTTCATCATCGAAAAGGAAAGACCTGCACGTATCAAAATGAGAGAGAAATCACTGAGTGTGATCGATGCGGCAATGAGAGCCTCTGATGAAGTGCGTATAAAATATGCGGCTAAGCAAGCCAGTATCGCAAATGCTTATAAGAAATGGATCGGACAGATCGATGGACTAAAAAGGCTGGATGCAATTCAGATCAAGTTGGAAAGAGAGAGTGCTTACAATTCGAAAGCTGCTGAAAAACCCGAATGGAAAAAGGCGTACGGATCGGTGATTGAAGAAATGAATAAACTAGCGAAAGATAATGTTCAATGGGAGTTCAAGTATTCAATGGCGATTGAGTATTTGTATGTTGGTCCTGAGTTGTATAAGCTTGCAAGGAACATTGATGATCTGGTAAAGAATTACACGACTTATTCTGAGAAAGGGACATTGAATGCTCAGATCGATAAATTGATCAATGGTGCAGATGGATTCTTTAAAAATTATGACGCGGATGTGGATCAGAAGATCTTTGAGTTGCTGACTGAAGAATTTTTGAAACAATGCGAAAATGAAGAGTTGAGCAAATTGATAGGTGATGTTTCAGCCATGAGTAAATTGATCTATTCAAAATCAATTTTGACTAACAAGGATCGTTATGTTGCGTTTTTAAAGAAGTTCAAAGGAACATCAGTCAAAAAAGTACAAAAGGATGCAGGTTACAGACTTTTTAGTGCTTGCATTACAGATTTTAGAAATGCTGTAGTTCCTTCTTACTATGCCTATAACGATAAGATGACCGAATTACTTAAGGTTTATGTTGCGGGTAAATATGAGATGTTCCCGGATGCAAAGCACTGGGCAGATGCGAACAGTACCCTCCGTGTGACTTATGGTCAGCTGGAAGGGTCAGCTCCTGCTGATGGAATGATGTATACAGAGCATACTACACTTGATGGGATTATTGCGAAATACAATACGGGTAATTCTGATTTTGAGCTTTTGCCAAGAATGATCGATCTACATAAAAAGAAAGATTATGGGAAGTATGCTCAAAACGGAGAATTGTGGGTATGCTTCACAGGATCCAATCACACAACCGGAGGTAACTCCGGATCACCTGTTTTGGATGAAAATGGATATCTGATGGGATTGAATTTTGACCGAACTTGGGAAAGTACAATGAGCGATTATATGTTCGACCCGAATCGATGCAGAAATATTGTGGTGGATATCAGATATGTGATGTGGGTGATGGATGTCTATTCAGGTGCAGGACATCTGGTGGATGAAATGGTAATGGGATATTAATCAAAGCGGCTTAGGCCGCTTTTTTCTTGAGGTATGAAACGAACGCTAATTGTATTTATCTGTTTGAGTTTTGGCTTATCAGCTCAAAAGGATACCATCCTTCTTTCTGATTTTGGAGATGACTTTTTATGGGGGGCTGCATGCAGTGCATTTCAAATAGAAGGAGCAACAAGAGAGGGAGGAAGAGGTCCTTCAGTCTGGGATACATTTGTCGCTACAAAAGGAAAGGTAAAAGATGGTTCCAATGCGGATACCTCAGTCGATTTTTATCACAGGTATGGGGAAGACATCGCACTCTGCAAACAGTTAAATTTTAAGGTCTTTCGTTTTTCCATTTCATGGTCAAGGATTTACCCGGAAGGTACGGGAAAGGTGAACCCTGAGGGAATTGCATTTTATCACAGGGTTATTGACGAGTGTTTAAAACAAGGTCTTGAACCCTGGGTAACGGCGTATCATTGGGATCTGCCTCAAACTTTGGAAGATCGCGGTGGCTGGACCAATCGCGAAGTGATCAATTGGTTTGGTGATTATACTGAGACGTTAGGAAAAGAATATGGCTCAAAGGTGAAACATTGGATGGTGATGAATGAGCCTGCTGCTTTTGTTAGTTTGGGATACATGGTAGGATATCATGCTCCAGGAAAGAAAAGTCCGAGAAAATACCTGAAAGCCATTCACCATGTAAATTTGTCGATGGCAGAAGCAGGTAGAAGATTGCGAAAGGTCGTTCCGGATGCAGAAATTGGCACTTCTCTTAGTTGCTCTGTTGTGCATCCTTACCAAGGGAAACAAAAGAATGTAAAAGGGGCAAAAAAAGCTGATCTTCTATTGAATAGATTGTTTCTTGAACCAAACCTTGGCATGGGCTATGATACAGAGACTCTGAATTTTCTGAGACGTTTGAACAAGTATATCCTTCCTGGGGATGAGGAAGCTATTAAATTCGATTTTGATTTTATAGGTATTCAGAATTATTTCAGAGTGGTAGTGAAAAGAACTCCGTTTATTCCGATTCTTTGGTTTAAGGAAGTTTCAGCTGAGAAGAGAGGCGCTCCGGTAAATGAAATGGGCTTCGAGATCTATCCTAAAGGCATCTATGAGATCCTTAAGCAGTTCGGGGAATATGATCAGGTCAAACGAATAATTGTCACAGAGAATGGAGTATGTGTTAAGGATGAACTGAAAAATGATGCCGTTCATGATCCTGAACGAACTGAGTTCTTTATCAATTATCTCAATTACGTCAAAAAAGCAAAAGAGGAGGGAGTACCGGTTGAAGGTTATTTCGTCTGGAGTTTGACAGATAATTTTGAGTGGAGTGAAGGATATCAACCTCGATTTGGATTGGTCTACGTAGATTTCCCAACACAAAAAAGAGTGGTGAAAGAATCTGGATACTGGTTCAGAGATCAGTTAAAGAAATAAAAAAAAGCGGCTACTGCCGCTTTTCGATTTATACGTGTAATGCTCTTTTCTCGGTGGCATCTAGGGCTGCTTCTTTCACAGCTTCTGAATACGTTGGGTGTGGGTGACAGATTCTGGCGATATCTTCTGCAGAAGCTCTGTACTCCATCGCAGTTACTGCTTCCATGATCAGATCGGCCGCTCTTGGTGCTATCATGTGAACGCCAAGCACTTCATCTGTTTCAGTCGAAGCCAGGATCTTAATAAGTCCGGCAGTATCCATTGATGCACGTGCTCTACCTAAGGCCTTGATCGGGAACGAACCTACTTTGTAGTCAACACCTGCAGCTTTTAATTCTTCTTCGGTTTTACCAACAGCTGCTACTTCCGGCCATGTATACACAACGCCAGGGATCAAATTGTAGTTCAGGTGAGGCTTTTGACCAGCCAAAAGCTCGGCAACATAAACTCCTTCTTCTTCCGCTTTATGTGCTAACATTGCACCGCGTACAACATCACCGATCGCATAAATATTAGGTACAGAAGTCTGAAGGTGATCATTAACGTCGATCTGACCTCTTTGATTTACAGATAAACCTGCTTCTTCAAGATTCAATCCTTCAGTATATGGCTTTCTACCTACAGCAACCAGACAGTAATCCGCTTCGAATGTTACTTCTTCTCCTTTTTTATTCAGTGCTGTAAGGACTACAGATTTTCCTTTGTTTTCAACTTTCTGTACTCTGTGATCAAGGTTGAATTTAAATCCTTCCTTTTTAAGCACTCTCGTCAATTCTTTTCCAAGTGTCCCATCCATGGTAGGGATAATCGTTGGGGCAAATTCAATGACTTCGATCTCAGAACCTAATCGAGCATATACTGATCCTAATTCCAATCCGATTACTCCACCACCAATCACCAGCATCTTTTTAGGAATTTCTTTCAGGTTCAGCGCCTCAGTAGAAGTGATAATTCTCTTCTTATCCGGTTCCATTCCAGGGAAATAATTCGGTTTTGAACCAGTTGCTATGATTACATTTTTCGCATTCAAAGCAGTTGTTTTTCCCTCGCTGTCCTTCACTTCAATGGTATTCTTGTCTTTGAAGGATCCAACACCTGCATGCACGTCGATCTTGTTCTTGTCCATCAGGAATTTTACTCCTGCACAAGTTTGAGAAACGACATCGTTCTTACGGTTTATCATCTGTTGCAGGTTCGCTTTCAAACCCTTCACTTCAATTCCATGTTCGCCAAAATTGTGAACAGCATTGTGATAATGCTCAGAGGAATCCAGAAGTGCTTTTGAAGGAATACATCCGACATTGAGGCATGTACCACCTAACGTATTATATTTTTCAATGATCGCCGTTTTCATTCCAAGTTGTGCGCAACGGATCGCTGCAACATATCCACCTGGTCCTGAACCTATGATTACTACGTCGTAAGAACTCATCTTTATTTGTTTTTTACAAATGTATTATTAATCTCCTTTTAAGGGTTAATGAAGGGGTATAAAAAAAGGCTGCCGAGGCAGCCTTTTATATTCTATTGAAAGGTTACATTTTAATGAACTTCACTGTATCATTCTGCTTGCCAGCGATGAATTTAACAATGTAAGTTCCTTTTTGAAGATCATCTCCATCAATTGTAAGAGTTTGAGCACCTGCTGCCATATTCTTACGAGTGATCGTCTTCATCAACTGACCTGAGATTGAATACACATAAACATTAACTGTTGAAGTTTCAGACAAGTTGAACGTAAGTGTTGTATTATCCGTTGTAGGGTTCGGATAAGTCTTCAATTTAGTTTTGAAGGTATCGTTGCTTGGAGTTCCATCTGCATCAGAAATACCTAGGTAAGCCGCAGAACTCCAAATTCCACGACCAAAAGTACCGATGTAAGTTTCACCAGGTCTTTTTGCACCTTCATCCCAAGTTCTCCAGTTCTGACGAACTTCGTATACAGGTACTCCTTCGAATCCTGTAGATGAATTCTGCCAAGAAGCTCCGCCATCTTCAGATACAAAAGCACCATTTGAAGTACCTACTACCAGGATATCAGGATCATTTCTGTCAATGATTCCATCGTAAACTGCAACTGCAGGATTCGTGATACTAGTCAATGAAGTCCATGTAGGTGCTCCAGCAGTAGCATTCAATGATCTTCTCATCTGACCACTAAAGCCAGGGAATAATACAACGTCATCCGGGTTATTAGGGTTAACCGCTAAACCTTCATAGTTCGTTGTTGAAATTTTTGTGATCGTAGTTGCTGTCGGAGGAGTAGCAACCGGAGTTCCAACATAACCTACTTTTTGAGCAAAGTTTGGATCAGAAGTATATACGCTACCCAGACCATCTAACCTCCAAACACCGTTAGTGTTGGCAGAGATATAGCAATGATCCAAATCTCTGGAGAATTCAACATCGATTGATCCGTAAAGACCGCCACCAATTCCTCTTGCAATATTAACCCATCCAGCATTTTGAACAGAAAGTCTAAGTGCATTACGAGTTCCCCAAAGTTCTCCGCCGTTAGCGTTAACGTACATTAGGAACCAAGATTGGAATGGATCCTGAATACGTAGGGTATCCCAAGAAATATTGTATAATTCTGTTTCTACACCCATTGAAAAAGGTTGTCCTGTTGAAGGGTTAGTAGCATAATAGTGATCATAAGTTCCTAAACTTTGAACTACCACCGTATCGGCTCCACTAGGGAAATCTACCATCAATGAATCACCAATCGTTGGAGGGTTTGTTCCTGAAGCTGATGGGAACGGAGTCCAAGAATAATTTCCTAAGAATACAGTCTGACCATTCACCTCATTAACAACACTTACGTCCTGCACAGTAAGTGCTGGATCGTAAAACAATGTATCAGTGAAATAAAGGGCAGTAGGAGTAACGTAAGTCATACTGTCACCTGTCGATAAACTTGAAATTTTAATTGAAGTTCCTGCAGCGTAATTCTTGGTAGGAATGAATGTTACCGAATCTTCTGAATTAAGATCGTAGTATTCTGCAAGGAAGATCTCTGTATGGAACGGGTGGAAGTTACCTGAAGTTCCTGCTGGATCGTATGTGCCCGGGAAAGTTGGTACGAATGAACTCCAAGTTTGTCCTCTGTCACCTGATCTTGAAAGACTGTTGTTGTAAACAGTAGAAAACATAACGTTAGCGTTGAAGAATGATATTTCACATTCAAATCCATCACCACCATTTACTTCACGGAATTCCTGGAAAGTAGATAAAGAGTGGTCGTTATATAACGTACCATTATCCTGTGTACCACCCATAACATTTCCGTGTGTATCGAAGGCGATTCCATAGAATTGAGTTACGTTGTAACCTCTGTTCGCTGGATACCAGTTTTCACCCATGTCATTAGTGATCCCAATACCACCATCATTCCCTAGATACAAACGATTTAGAGCATCCCATTTCATTTCATGGTTGTCTGCGTGCGCATACTTTGAAGAAGAAGGAGATAAGAACCACTCCGTTAACTTTTCGAATCCACCAGAAGGAGGGTTGTTTACAGTTTGCTTCCACTGCCAGATATCGATACCACCGATCAAAATCTTTTCTGGATCATTAGGGGCAACAGTTAAAATTGAATTGTAAGTTCCCTGGTCACGGTAGATGTCAAGGTTACTTGGTGTTCCTGAAGCTCCAACAAACTGACTCCAAGTATTTCCGTTGTCATGAGACACAGACATACCTAAAAGGTTTGCGTTTGTTCTCACCGCGTAAAGAGAGTAGTTGTTTGAACTGTTCTTCGTTGGAGAAATAGAATATTCTATTCTTGGAGAACCTGTTGGAACTAATCCTGCACCAGAACCTGATTTGTCCATCCAGTTATTACCACCATCTGTCGAAACGAATGTCTTATTTGAACTTAGTGCAGCTACGATAACGGATCCATCTAATGAAATTTTCAAAGCTGTACAAGCTCCTGAAGTAACTGAAACAGTAGTTAAAGATGGGTCACCTAATTTCCATTTTCTCAAACCTGATGAAGTCGCTAGCCAGACATAGTTGTCTGCATTAGAAGAAACTATCTCAGTACAGTTTGCAGTTCCAGGAACAGTAGCCCAAGTCTCTCCAAAATCTTGAGAATACCAAACACCGTTACCATTCCAAGCTTCCTGATTTGAACCTGTTGCAACAAAGATTGTCCCATCAGGGGTTTGCGTCATACTTGAGATATAAGGATTTCCACCCGCATCCGCGTAAGACTCTACGCGAGTCCAGGTATTAGCACGATCCGTTGAGACAAATAATCCTCCGGATACACCACCAGCCCAAAGTCTGTTGTTATTTGTTCTGTCTACTTGAATTGCTCTTGTACGACCTCCAATATTATCAGGACCTTGTTCGATAAAAGTGATTGCTTTACTTTTTGGAAGTTTAGCAATTTGCTTTCTTATCAACGTTAATTTTTCGGCAGTAATTTTTTGACCAGTCTCCTGATCAATATATCTTGCCTCGATCCATTTCTCATAGTCATCAACACTCTGACTCTGAATAAAACTCAGATCACGTTCTTGATACAAACCAACTGTTTTACCCAAGTCCGATGTTGAAGTAACCACAACTGCTGCAATTGCAATGATTCCTGCAGTTCCGAAGATTATTTTATTTCGTTTCATAAGTTAAGTTTCCTTAAATTTTGCACTAAGCGATTGCCAAATTAATAATAATTATTCTAAATCAGAACTAATGTTAAAATTCACCAAGCATACAAATATACGACACAGAATATCGCCGTGTCAAGTTATCTAAGTTACATTTTGAAGAATTTATACATGTCTAAGCTTAAAATAGATGTTTTTCTGCATGATAACTGGATCTCACTAGAGGTCCACTTTCCACATATCTGAATCCCATTTTCATTCCCTCGTCCCTGTATTTATCAAATTGTTCAGGAGTAATGAATTCGGCTACTGGCAGGTGTCTTGGTGTTGGCTGAAGATATTGTCCGAGAGTTAGAATATCGCAGTCGACACTTCTAAGATCCTCCATGGTTTCGATTACCTCATTTTCAGTTTCACCAAGACCTAACATAACCCCACTTTTTGTTCTCATTCCTCCTTTTTTTAGTCGGAAGAGTACTTCAAGACTTCGATCGTATTTTGCTTGAATACGAACTTGCTTTGTCAATCGTCTTACCGTCTCAAGATTATGTGAGACAATCTCAGGAGCGACATCTATGATCTGTTGAAGATTTTCCCATTTTCCGGCAAAATCAGGAATCAATGTCTCCAAAGTCGTAATTGGCGATTGATGTCGGATCGCTTTAACGGTTTGTACCCAAATTCCTGCACCTCCGTCCTTCAGGTCATCCCTGTCAACTGAAGTGATCACTGCGTGCTTTACCCCCATGATCTTGACACTATTGGCTACTCTGCCAGGTTCGAATTCATCTACATCATCCGGTCGACCCGTTTTTACAGCGCAGAATCCACATGATCTCGTACAGATATTTCCGAGGATCATGAAGGTGGCCGTTCCTTCGCCCCAACATTCTCCCATGTTTGGACACGAACCACTTTCGCAGATCGTATGTAATTTGTGCTCATCAACCAGAGAACGAACTTTTTTATAATTCTCTCCGGTTGGGAGCTTTACCCGAAGCCATTTTGGCTTTTTAATTCTAATCTCAGCGTTGTCTTTATTTATGATCTCGCTCATCTATCTCTTGCTCTGTGAATTGAACTATAAACATTTCTTCATGGGATAAAGTTTACCGCCCACGAAAAAACCTACTTTTACAATCTGAATTGTCTTTGAGACAAAATTACAACAAAAAGAAAAGAAGATGATCACTGCGAAAGTCGAATATCTTGGAGGGCTAAGGACAAAATGCACGCATGTAAGGTCTGGTAATGAGATCATAACAGATGCACCGGTTGACAATAATGGGAAAGGGGAGTATTTTTCCCCAACGGATCTCGTAGCAACTGCTTATGCATCTTGTATGATCACCATCATGGGGATTTATTGTAATGAACATAATTATCCATTTGAAAAGGCCACAGCCGAAGTGATTAAAATCATGAAAAGTGGACCTAGGAGGATTGGTGAATTGCAAATAAAAATCGATCTCTCAGGAAATGGTTGGACAGATGAGGTGGCTGAAAAGGTAATTAGGGCAGGAAAAGCTTGCCCGGTAGCAAATTCAGTTCACGAAGAAATGATCATTGAATTTGATTTACATTATTAGAAATGGATAGACCAAAATTTGAAAGAAAAAAGACACCTGAAGATATCATCTTTGGTGTAAGAGCAGTTATTGAAGCAATCAAGGCCGGAAGAGAGATCAACAAGATCATGATTCAGAAAGGAATGGATAATGATTTGTTCCGGGAGCTAAAAGAAGCTTTGCAAGGACAACAGTTTACACTTCAGTTTGTGCCAATTCAAAAGATCGATTCTTTGGTTCAGGGAAATCATCAGGGTGTTGTTGCTTTTGTTTCTCCAGTTGAATATGGCGTGATAGAGGATTTGATCGATACGATGTTAGCGGAAGGTAAAAAACCGACTATCCTTGTTTTGGATCGAATTACTGATGTAAGAAATTTTGGTGCTATCGCGAGAACGGCGGAATGTCAGGGTGTAGATGCTATTCTGATCCCTTCAAAAGGTTCAGCTTTGGTTACTCCTGATGCTGTTAAGACCTCTGCAGGAGCTTTAAATAGATTAAAAGTTTGCAAAACAAGCGATTTGAAGAATTCACTGTTCTATATGCAGCAATCTGGACTGAGGATCGTTTCTTGTACGGAAAAGTCTAAAATTCCAATGTATGAGGTGAATTTAAGAGGATCAGTTGCGATTATCCTTGGTTCAGAGGAAAGTGGGATCAGCAATGATCTATTAAATATGTCAGATATTAAGGCAAGAATTCCGATGAAAGGGGAAATAGCTTCACTGAACGTGAGTGTTGCAGCCGGAATGGTGCTTTATGAAAAAACTCGTCAGGAACTATACGGTTGATGATCCAATGGTTAAGATCCAATAAGGAGTTTCTTTTTGTTCTCATAGCAGGACTAATACTACGTTTTTACTTTATTTCAACCAACGGTCTTAGTAACGATGAATTATCAGCATGGTTAAGGACTGATTATGATTCATTTTCTGAATTGATCCAGTTCGGGATTAAAGAAAATGACATGCATCCGATCTTTTATCAATCGCTTTTGTGGCAATGGTTGAATTGGTTTGGACAATCCGAATTTTCGATTCGTGCTTTGTCAATGCTATTTTATGTTGGTGATCTGGTGCTTATCTATGCAATTGGGAAAAAATATTTTTCGAACACATCGGCTATCCTGACAATATGTTTCTTCTCTTTCCTTGGGTTTAATTTGCTGAACACAACGTTTTCCAGGCCCTATGCTTCTGGAACGTTCTTTCTTTTGTTGGCCTTTTATTCGTCACTAAAAATCTCAAGTTCTTCAACAGACAAGCAGAAATGGAAGTTTACATTGCTTTTGTCAATAGGGTTTATAAGCGCCATTTTATCCCATTACTTCTGTATTTTTCCTGCCACGGTTATTGGCATATTGGGATTGGTTAAGACTCGTTTTTCTGAATGGAAGTATCTAATTGTAGCTGGAGGGATCACTGTTTTGGGTTTTCTATCGAATTGGTCGATCACATCATTTCATCTCTCTCAGGGTGGATTAGGTTGGCTAGACAAGCCTGACTGGGATTGGATACTCACATTTCTCTTTCAGCTATTTAATTCTTCATGGATCCTCATCAGTGGAACTTTGACTTTTTTAATCTGGGCAAGATGGCAAAAGAGAACAATAATATCATCTAATGCATGGATGTCCTTGTTGATATTTCTAGGAGTAGTTATTGTCGGAATGATGGTGTCTCTTTTCTACACACCTGTCATGAGGGAACCTGCGATGTTGTTCATTTTGCCTTTTCTATTCTTGTTTGTCTTTTCAGTTGTGGATCTCTCCTTTTTGTCTGAAGTGAAGTTTTTTATGATTGTTATCGCGACATCTCTTGGCCTAATAGTTAACACTGTCTATTTCTATGATTTGGCACCTTCAAAACACTATGCTGATTTTAGACAGCAGACTCAATTTATTGCAGCGAATCAGGATGAAAATGTTCATATTGTTTCGATGACCAATAATGTCGCTTATCTGAACTTTTATCTCGACAACAAGTTGGTTGAAAAAGAGAAGGATTGGGATGATGGAGAGGCAATTTATCGTTTGAGTGAGAGAGTGAGAAATACCAGAAGGTCGAATTTAATGTATGTCGTAAATTATCCTTCTAATACGGTTATGCATGAAGAGATCATAAAAAGATATTATCCTTCAATTAAAAGAAACTTGATCACAGAATTTTCCGCCGTATTTCTATTTGACTCATTACAAAACAGAGCGGAAAAGACCCTGATAAAAACCATGGACGGAATTGATTCAAATGATGAGTTTTTAGGAGAGATCATTTTTAATCCTGGAAACCTGAAATTTGAGGGAGATAGATATTACGTTTTGGAAGCAAAGCGTTTCTCAGAACTTGGTGAAGAGTTGTATTGGGTGGTAAGCCTTGAAGAAGAAGGGCAGATGAAAATGAAGGCAGAGCAACCGGAATATTATCGAGCTTACAACCAGTCGAAGTTGAATGACCCCAAAGAAAAGATGTTTGTGGCATTCTCTTTGCCTAGAGAATTGAAGGAAAATGAACGATTGAAGATCTATCTTTGGAATCCGAGGAAGGAGAATGTAAAAACAGATAAAATTAAGTTGTATGAGAGTAAAAGATATCATTAGTATTGTTTTAATTGGATTCTCTTTTCTAGGAAGTGCTCAGATCAAAGGCAAGGCGAAAAATTTAGTCGGAACTTGGCAATACGAAAGTGGAGGTGGATTCGAAGTATGGAAAATGGAAGGCGATGATTTGATTGGACATGGATACAGAACAACAAAATCTGGAGATACGGTCAAAGTAGAGGATCTAAAGATCAGTCGCGTAAATAAAAACCTGGTATATACTTTATTGACCCGTCAGAATACAGAGACAGGAATCAAAGTGAATAATTACAAATTCGTTGGTAATCGAAATAAACTGTATTTCGAGAATGTCGATGACGAAATCCCTGTATCTGTGAAATACACCTTTGGTTTATTCTCGAAACAAAAATTGAAGATCGTTATTAAGTACTCTGATAAGGACAAACCATTGAAACTCAAATTGAGAAAGGTTTCGTAATTCTTTAAAGTAGCACTGGGATGAGTTCTGTCAATTGAGGAAGTGATTTGATCTTGACAATATTTTCTTCTAGTGTATAATGATCGTGTGGGTCAAATAGAATCCCCTTCATTCCAGCGTTGTTGGCTCCTATAATATCGACATCTAGATCGTCTCCAATCATTAATGAACGATCTGCTCTTGCCCCGGCAAGTCCCATAGCGTGATGAAAAATGTCTGGTGCGGGTTTGTTTTTTCCAACTTCTTCAGAGCAAACAATAATCTTGAAGAAGTCTGACAAATTGCTGTTTTCCAGCTTGATATATTGCACTTCCTTAAAACCGTTGGTGATGATGTGCATCAGATACCCTTTCTCTTTTAGTTCCTGAAGTGTTTCAATCGCTCCTGGAAACAATTCGGTCTGACGTGGAGAAATGTCAATGTATCCCTGGGATATTTTTTCAATGATACTTTCATCTTGAACACCAAAGGATTCTAAAGTGATTCTGAATCTGCCGGATCTAAGATCTTGCTTACTCATTTTACCTGAACCATACAATTTCCATAACTGCGCGTTCTTATCCTTATAGAGGGCATGGAAAGATTCAAAGGAAGGAATGTCGTTATCTAACCCCAGCTCATGAAAAAGTATATGTAACGCTTTTTCAGAATTTTTTTCAAAATCCCAAAGCGTTCTGTCAAGGTCAAAAAAGAGATGTTTCATTCTAAAAAATAAAGTAAACGAGTGCGCTCAGAACGAAACTATTCACAAATACTCCTAAAACAATAAGTGGAAAGGTTTTTTTCTCATTCCCATAGAATTTAGCAACAATCATACTGCCAATCGGGATAGATAATAACAACGGAACCCAAAAAGAAATCCCAACGATCCCGACGGTTCTTTTCACTCTGATGATGAGTCTGTTGGTGAAGGTAAATTTCCGTTTGTTTACCCATTGCAGCCCTTGTTCCAGGGCTTTTTTCTTGCGTTCAGCCAATTTCCTTTTGCTTCTTTTCTGTAATAGGTCAGCTGAAAAATAAAAGATTACTGCACTAAGTGTGCCTCCAGCTGAACAGAGTAAGAATGTTTCAAGAAAAGACAAGCCAAATGCGGGCCCGCTTAGAGGTGCGAACAGAAATTTGAAAGTCGAAAGAAAGAAAACAGAAATATATGCTCCGACATTCATCGATTAACATTTTTCACCAAAAGCGAGGTCACCCGCATCACCAAGTCCTGGAACAATGTAGGATTGCGCAGTTAACTCGTCGTCAATTGCACCGATCCAGAATTCTGTATTATCTGGTAAATGCTCCCTGACATAATCAAGAGCCTGAGGAGTGGCAATAGCAGAAACAATGATCGTTCTTGATGGTTTTCCTTGTTTCAGCATAGCTTTATAAACCAAAACCATTGAAGATCCTGTAGCCAGCATGGGGTCAGATAGAATAAGGACCTTGTTATCAATTTTTGGAGAGGCAAGGTATTCTACATGGATATCAAAGTCTTCAGCAGTTTTGTGTTTGCGATAAGCAGAAACAAATGCACATTCAGCCTTATCAAAGTAATTCAACAAACCCTGATGCATTGCGAGTCCGGCACGCAAGATAGTCGCCAAAACGGGTTGATCTTTGAGAATTGCTGTCTCGGCTTGACCAAGAGGAGTTGTGATAGAGACGTTTTTAAACTCAAGAGTTTTCGAAAGTTCGTAAGCCATTATTTCAGATATCCTCTCCATGTTCTTTCTGAAGCGCATAGCATCTTTCTGAATTTTTGCATCTCTGATTTCACTCAGGAAAACATTAAAGATCGAGTTTGTTTTGGATAAATTATGAATCATATTTTGGCCTTTGGTCTAAAGTTAAATCAAAAAGAGAACAAATTCATCGATGATTTGTAAATAAACTATAAAACTAATTGTTTCAAGCTGGTTTTCAAGCTTTAAAATTGGGTAAATTTGCCCTGATGTCAGAAAAAAAAGGACTTAATACGCTTGTCTTTCGAAGATTGCTCTCGCATGCTAAACCATATAGAGGTTTATTTGCGCTTGCCGTATTTTGTACCATAACTCTTTCATTTATAGGGCCACTTCGACCAAAATTGATCGGTGAAATGGTTGATAAGTACATTGTGAAGTCACAGGACAGTGTTCAATTGTTGAACTGGACCCTTGTGATTATCGCTCTTCTAGTGATTGAAGGATTACTTCAGTTTGCCGGCTCTTATCTTTCAAATCTCCTTGCCCAGAATATTATCAGGGATATTCGTAAAAAACTAGTGGGGCACGTACTAAGTTTCAGGATGAGGTACTTCGATCGAACACCTATCGGAGCATTGGTGACGAGAGTGGTGTCGGATCTTGAGGCCATTACTGAGGTGTTTTCGTCAGGTTTGATGGATATAGTAGGAGATATGATCTCTTTGATCTTTGTATTGATCCTGATGTTCGTTTCGAATTGGGAATTGTCATTAATGACATTAGTGCCAATCCCACTTTTGATCATTGCAACGCGAATATTTGCTAAGGCAATGAGAAAATCTTTCCAGCTGGAAAGGGCTCAGGTTACAAAATTGAACACTTTTGTTCAGGAAAGGATCTCGGGAATGTCTATCGTGCAGATGTTTAATCGTGAAAAACAGGAATACAAGAAATTCGAGGAGATCAATAAAGGACACAGACAAGCGCATGTCAACGCAGTTTGGGCAAACTCCATTTTCTTTCCTGTGGTGGAGATGTTGAGTTCATTATCAATTGCTCTTTTACTCGTTTGGGGTGCTCTGAAAGTGGAAGGTAAAACCAGCGAAGAGATTCGCAATATGTACGGTGAGATCATTGCGTTTACGCTATGGATCTATCAGCTTTATAGACCGATCCGACAATTGGCAGATAAGTTTAATGTGCTGCAGAGAGGAACAGTTCGGGCTGAACGAGTTTTTGAAATTCTCGATCATCAGGAGAATATTCAAAACAAAGGACAAATCGCAGATTGTAACTTTAATCAGGACATAAGATTTGATCATGTAAGTTTTGCGTATATCGATGATCAATTTGTTCTAAAGGATATCAACTTGACGATACCTGCTGGTAAAATAGTAGCTTTTGTTGGGGCCACTGGAGCAGGAAAGTCCACGATAGTCAATTTATTGGGAAGATTTTATGAATTCCAGGAAGGAACGATCAGTATTGGAGATACATCGATCAATGATATTGAACTGAATTATTTGAGAAAAAACATAGCCATCGTTCTTCAAGATGTCTTTTTATTTTCTGATACGATTCACAACAACATCACTTTGGGAGACCCTGCCATTTCCAGAGAAGAGGTGATTCAGGCAGCCAAAGAAGTTGGCGCTCATGATTTCATTGAAAAACTACCAGGCGGATATGATTATCAAGTAGGGGAAAGAGGAGTAGTTCTATCAGTGGGTCAGCGACAATTACTTTCATTCATCAGGGCTTATGTTTATAATCCTCATATTCTCATCCTGGATGAAGCTACGTCAAGTATTGATAATGAATCTGAGGAATTAATACAGAAAGCAACTGCAAAATTAACGAAAGGCAGAACCAGTATAGTAATCGCACACAGACTCTCCACAATCCAACAAGCCGACATGATCGTGGTTCTTGAAAGAGGAGAGGTGATGGAGAAGGGAACTCATCATGAGTTATTAAAATCAGGAGGATATTACAGGAAGTTGTACGATATGCAATTTATAGAAAAGAAATGACAACTGTAGGTTTAAAGATAGGAGGGGTGCCAGAGCATTTCAATTTGCCTTGGAGACTGGCAATTGAAGAAGGTAGATTTAGAGAGATTGGTCTTGATCTGCACTGGAGCGATATGGGTGGTGGTACAGGACAGATGATCAGAGGACTGGAAACTGGTTCACTTGATATTGCAGTACTTTTGACTGAAGGGATAACGAAGGCGATCTTAGAAGGTCTAGACGCAAAGATCATTCAGGTTTATGTTACTACCCCATTACACTGGGGAATTCATGTGCCCGCAAATTCATCGATCAAAAAGGTGGATGAGCTAAAGGATAAAACGTTTGCCATATCGCGTGAAGGCTCAGGGTCTCATCTTATGACTTTTGTCAAAGCTTCTCAGGAAGGATGGGAGACAGCCAATCTTCGATTCAATGTAGTTGGAGATATTTATGGTGGGCTCTGGGCACTTGAGAATAATGTAGCCCAAGGCTTTCTATGGGAAAAATATACCACCTTTCCGTATACAGAGCAGGGTAAATGTAAGTACATTGATGAGGTGGTAACACCTTGGCCTTGTTTTGTGATCGCAGTTAGAAATGAGGTATTGGAAAAGCATGGGGATCTTTTGAAAAGAATGTGTGAGATCGTTAATAAGAAGGCCCTTGAAGTAAAGAAAGATGAAGATTCGGTGGAAGTGATTTCATGGAGATACAATCTTCGATCCGGACAAGTCGAGAACTGGCTGATCGAAACAGATTGGAACTATGATGGAATTGAATATCCACTGGCCTTTGATAAAGTGATAAGATATCTGACAAAATTGGACTTGCTGAAGGAAGAAGATGCGGATATGTGGCAGAAAAAATTATTCTATTCATGAAAAAAACAACAGGCGTACTTTTGATTCAACTTGGAACTCCTGATAGTCCAAGCGTTTCAGATGTCAGAAGATATTTAAGTGAATTTCTGAATGATCCAAGGGTGATCGATATCCCATGGTTACCAAGAAAACTTCTTGTAAACGGAATCATTGTTCCGTTCAGAGCTCCAAAGTCAGCAAAAATCTATAAAGAGTTATGGGACTTAAGCGATAATAAGTCGCCATTATTGACGTATACTGAGAAGTTGGTAGAACTTGTTCAGCAGCGATTTCCGGATGAAGATGTCCATGTTGAATTTGCAATGAGATATCAGAATCCTTCTTTGGATGATGTTTTGGAACGAATGAAAAAGATGAATTTTGATCAATTGATCATTGTTCCGTTATTTCCACAATACGCAAGTGCTTCGACGGGTTCTGCAATCGACAAGGCCATGAAGATCATTTCAAAATGGTGGGTGATTCCAGAAGTAAAGATCGTAAGTCAATTCTGGGATCATGAAGGTTACATTGATTCGGTGGTCGATCGTTCCAAGGCCTTTGATCTGTCATCATTTGATCACATCCTTTTTTCATATCACGGATTACCTGAAAGACAGGTGGATAAAGTATATGAAGGAGATGATTTTTGTGAAGATCAGCCATGTGAAACTGAAGTTAATCAGAAGAATAAGTTTTGCTACAAGGCTACATGTTTTGCAACCACCAGGTTGATTGCTTCTAAACTTGGCTTATCTGAAAATGATTATACAGTTTGTTTTCAGTCAAGACTGGATAAAAAATGGCTTATGCCGTTTTCAGACAAAGTTGTTGAAGAACAATCAAAGTCAGGTGCTAAAAAACTTCTAGTGTTTTCTCCGGCATTTGTTGCTGATTGTTTAGAGACGTTGATAGAAATAGGAGAGGAATACCAGGAGATCTTTGAAGAACATGGGGGGGAGAAAGTGCAATTGGTCCCAAGTTCTAATGATCATCCGCGATTCGTGGATTGCATGGAAGATCTGATAAGGAAACGATTATAATTTTTTATTCAAAAGGGAGTTTCGTAATTTTACACGCTTTAACAAATTAGAGAATTACAAATAAATATGAGCAATACAACAGAAAGATTGGCCTACAAGGTGAAAGACATTAGTCTGGCAGAGTGGGGTCGTAAGGAAATCAAACTGGCAGAAGCAGAAATGCCAGGGTTAATGTCACTTCGTGAAGAGTATGGAAATTCAAAGCCATTGGCAGGAGCAAGAATTGCAGGTTGTCTTCACATGACAATTCAAACGGCGGTGTTGATTGAGACACTTGTAGAGCTTGGTGCTGATGTTACTTGGTCATCATGTAATATCTTCTCAACTCAGGATCATGCAGCGGCAGCAATAGCAGCAGCTGGAATTCCAGTTTATGCATGGAAAGGAATGAATGAAGAAGAATTCGATTGGTGTATTGAGCAGACAATTTTTGCATTCAAAGATGGACAGCCGTTGAATATGATCCTTGATGATGGTGGAGATCTTACAAATATGGTGTTTGATCGTTACCCTGAATTGACTAAGGACATCAAAGGACTTTCTGAAGAAACTACAACCGGAGTTCACCGTTTGTACGAAAGAAAGAAGAACGGAACACTTGTGATGCCTGCGATCAACGTAAACGATTCAGTAACCAAGTCGAAGTTTGATAACAAGTACGGTTGTAAGGAGTCTTTGGTAGATTCAATCCGTCGTGCAACTGACGTGATGATGGCTGGAAAAGTAGCAGTTGTTTGTGGATACGGAGATGTTGGTAAAGGATCTGCAGCTTCTTTGAGAGGTGCAGGAGCAAGAGTGATCGTAACTGAGATCGATCCGATCTGTGCGCTTCAGGCAGCAATGGATGGGTTCGAGGTGAAGCGTCTGGATTCAGTGGTTCATTTAGGTGACATTATTGTAACAACTACAGGAAATAAAGACATCGTAGTTGGACGTCATTTCGAAAAAATGAAAGATAAAGCGATCGTTTGTAATATCGGACACTTTGATAACGAAATCGATATGGGTTGGTTGAACAAGAATTATGGTTCATCAAAATATACTGTTAAACCACAGGTTGACATTTACAATGTAAAAGGAAATGAGATCATCATCCTTGCAGAAGGTAGACTTGTGAATCTTGGTTGTGCAACTGGTCACCCTTCATTTGTGATGTCGAATTCATTTACAAACCAGACTTTGGCTCAGCTGGAGTTGTGGCAGAATAGTGCAAATTACGAGAATGATGTGTATATGCTTCCTAAGCACCTTGATGAGAAAGTAGCAAGATTACACCTTGCGAAGATCGGTGTTGAACTTGAGACATTATCTCAGGATCAGGCAGACTATATCGGTGTTCAGGTAGAAGGTCCTTTCAAGGCAGAACACTACAGATATTAATAATTCCCTTTTTAAAGGAAAAAGCCCCGTATTCCGGGGCTTTTTTTATATGTTGTCGTTTCTGCTATCCGAATCAGATCGGGAAACAGAAATCGAGAAAGAGTTCCGTCTGGAACTCTATAGTTTTACAAATTTACTTTAATTCGACAAAAACAAAAGGGGGATCTAAATCCCCCTTTTTTTATTTATCCGAATCGATATTACATCATTCCTGGCATACCTCCTGGCATACCTCCGCCCATTGCTGCACCTGGTTCCTCAGGTTGATCAACAATAACACATTCAGTTGTCAATAGCATAGAAGCGATAGACGCAGCATTTTCAACCGCAATTCTAGTCACTTTAGTTGGGTCAATAACCCCCGCTTTGTACAACTTCTCATATACTTCAGTTCGTGCATTGTACCCAAAGTCGTCTTTACCTTCTTTCACTTTCTGGACGATGATCGCACCTTCTCCTCCGGCATTTGCTATGATCTGACGAAGTGGCTCCTCAGCTGCGCGTTTAACGATCTGAATTCCTGTAAGTTCATCATCATTCTCACCTTTCAATTTGTCAAGCGATTCAATTGCTCTGATCAATGCAACACCTCCACCAGGAACAATTCCTTCTTCCACAGCAGCTCTCGTTGCCGCTAGAGCATCATCAACTCTATCTTTCTTTTCTTTCATTTCAACCTCAGTAGGTGCTCCAACATAAAGCACAGCAACACCACCTGCAAGTTTGGCAAGACGCTCCTGAAGCTTTTCACGATCGTAATCAGATGTTGTAGCCTCGATTTGAGTTTTTATCTGAGCAACTCTCGCTTGAATATCTGCCTTTTTACCGGCTCCATTGATGATCGTTGTATTGTCTTTGTCAATTTCGATCTTCTCAGCGGTACCGAGCATATCAAGCGTTGTGTTTTCAAGAGTCATTCCTCTCTCTTCAGAGATCACTTGTCCACCGGTTAAAATAGCGATGTCTTCAAGCATAGCTTTTCTTCTGTCTCCAAATCCTGGAGCCTTCACAGCAGCCACTTTCAAAGAACCTCTTAGTCTGTTAACCACAAGTGTTGCTAAAGCTTCTCCATCAACATCTTCAGCGATGATCAATAGACTTCTTCCGTTCTGAACAACTGGCTCAAGAACGGGTAGAAGTTCCTTCATATTTGAGATCTTCTTTTCACAGATCAAAATGAATGGCTTTTCCATTTCAGCGATCATTTTGTCTGTATTTGTAACAAAATAAGGGGATAGATATCCTCTGTCGAACTGCATTCCTTCCACTGTTTTTACTTCAGTTTCAGTGCCTTTCGCTTCTTCCACAGTGATTACACCATCGTTTCCAACTACCTTCATCGCTTCTGCGATCAATGTACCGATCGTTTCGTCATTGTTCGCAGAGATCGTAGCGATCTGTTTGATCTTATTATTGTCAGAACCTACTTCTTTCGAAAGCTTCTTCAAGTTTTTAACTACTTCAGAAACCGCCTTATCGATTCCTCTTTTCAGGTCCATCGGATTCGCTCCAGAAGCAACATTCTTCAAACCTGCGCTGATAATGGCTTGTGCCAGTACAGTCGCAGTTGTTGTCCCATCACCTGCAATATCTGCGGTTTTAGCAGCGACTTCCTTCACCATTTGAGCACCCATGTTCTCAACCGGATCAGATAATTCAACCTCCTTCGCAACTGTAACACCATCTTTGGTTACATGAGGGGCGCCGAATTTTTTACTGATTACAACATTACGACCTTTAGGCCCTAAAGTAACCTTTACTGCATTCGCCAATGCATCAACTCCTTTTTTTAATTTGTCTCTTCCTTCAATGTCGAAATAAAGATCTTTTGCCATAACTCAATAATTTTAATTGTCTTTAAAAAATTCCGTAAATATCAGACTCTCGCATGATCAGATAAGTGTTTCCGTCAAGCTTGATCTCTGTTCCCGAATACTGACCGTAAAGTACTGCATCACCAACTTTTACCGTCATGGGCTCGTCTTTTTTCCCGGCTCCAGCAGCCACTACCTTACCTTGAAGGGGCTTTTCCTTTGCTGTGTCCGGAATGATTATACCACTAGCTGTTTTTTGTTCTGCCGGCGCAGGTTCGATCAGAACTCTGTCTGCCAAAGGTTTAAACTTTACTGACATATGTATTTATTTAAATTAATTTCTGTTCGCCGATTTGCTAAATCTGTGCCACTCGATTTTTTAGGACAATTTTTCGTTTTAGAGAAAAAAAAATGTCAGTATGTGTGACATACTGACATTCAATATTGATATTTTCTCAGATTATCTGCTTTGGTTTTGCTGGCCTCCCTGACCTTTCTGTCCACCTTGCTGACCTCCTTGTTGTTCAGTTCCCTGGATCTCTTCTTGTTGAGTAAGATCCGGTGTCTTAGAACGGATCGTTAAGATAATACTCAAAACCATGATCACTCCGGCTAACGTCCATGTAGCCTTGTCAATGAAGTCATTTGTTTTTTGAACTCCTCCAAGCTGCTGAGCCGCACCAAAATCTGAACTTAGTCCACCACCCTTCGGATTCTGGATAAACACAACGATGATAAGCAATACTGCAGCTATAATAATGATACTTGAAAACAGGATATCCATTGTTTACGTATTAAGTTTTTTCTTTAATTCTTTAATTTGGGTTGCAAAGAAAGTCTTTTTTTCTGGATTTGTCAATATTAATTGCTCATAAGCTGAAATTGCTTTCGGATAATTTCCCTGAGCGGCAAAAATCTTCGCTAAAGTTTCGCTTACAGGCATAGCGGTGGGGTCGATACTTTCTTTTGCTTTTTGAGCTGGAGAATAAAATTCCTTTTTAGGTCGATCGATCTGTATTGTGCTTTTTGTTGGTCTCGAGATCGACGGTTCTTCACTGATGAATTTATCGAGAATTGCTTCTATCCTTGCCTTTTCAGGGTCAATTGATAAATGAATTTCGTTTTCATTCGATCTTAACCATCCGGTAAAAGTTCTCGCTGAATCATCTTCATTGGAAGTTGAAATATCTTCAAATTCTTCCGCAATAGTTGATGGTTCTATTGTCTCCTTATCAGACTCCATTAATAAACTGTCAGAAGACCCGTCTAGTATTTCTTCCGGTATGCTTTTCTCTTTAGATGCATCATCAAAAGATTCATCTTCGACAAGATCGTTGAGATGGTCCATATCGTAGTTCTGGTTGATCGCCTCCGCTAAAAGTTCCTTATCGAAACTGGTATTTGTTTCAGCTACCTCGGTTTCTGAATGAACTTCTGTCTCATCAATGACAGGGGTTAACGGAATGTTCTCTTCAATTTTGGGTTCTTCAATAACAGGAGGTACCGGATGTTCGATCTCTTCTACAATTTTTTCCAGAATGACCTCTATATTTTGATCTTCAGGTTCCTTGGTGGCAATTATCTCCGCAGGTTGTTTACTATCCGCTTTGTGGATCAGATTGAATAGTTGATTTCTATCAGTGATCCTAAAGGCATGTTTTTGAAGCTCTTCTTCAAATTTTACATGGCCATTTGCTGCCATTGTTCGAAGATATAATATTGAGAAGATCTGAGTATAAGGGTAATCTTGAGTCAATGACTGCAGCTCACTTAGTTCACTCAAGGAACAAAGTGACGGATTTTCAATACGATCTGCTATATCTTTTGTGCTCAATATCACCAGTTCGAATTTAACTTATTTATTACATCCTGAACGATCTGTCTACTAATCTCTTCCAATAATTGATTTTCTACCGAAGCAAGATCTGTATTCGAGTCATAATCGATGAAACGCGTACTTGTAAGGTTCATTTGGTCTTCTTCGGGCGCACTAACCTCTATGGTAAATTGCGCTGATATAGTTAATCTGTTTTTCGATGCGTTATCTCCTTCTTGAACTGCGACGGGTATAACTGTGTAACTTTTGATCGTGCCTTCGATAACAATTTCTCCTTTACCGGTCTCAGGGTTGAGCAACAATTTAGTATTTGTCTGAACGCCGTCTTTTAAGCTTTCAGAAAGCACACTTGCATAATTTAGCGGAGCATTTGCCGCATCACTGTTTAGGTTAATAACAGAAAATGTTTTCCATTCTTCAGGCATTCCACCCTTATCAATAAATGATACGCTTGTCGGCCAACAAGAAGTAAGGATAAGAATAACGAGAAAAGGTAAGATCACTTTCATTAATCGGTCAGGTTATATTCCTTGATTTTTCTGTATAACGTGCGCTCTGAAATACCAAGTTCTGCTGCTGCATATTTTCTCTTTCCCTTGTGTTTTTCAAGTGCCTTTTTGATCAGCTCCTTTTCACGATCTTCCAGAGATAACGATTCTTCAACCTCTTCATGAGACTCATAAAAATGATCCTCAGTTTCTTCAGGATAATTGATGGAAGGGCCTTCATTACTTGCTGGTGGCAGAATGCGTGAAGGAGTAATTTCTGGTCCCACTTCCTGATATAGTCTGCTCATTACGGCAGATTGATCGGCATCCAGAGAAATGTTACCGCCTTGCTTAACTATTTCAACGACAAGTTTCTTTAATTCGGTCAAGTCTTTTTTCATATCGAAAAGGAACTTGTACATGAGCTCTCTTTCTGAGAAATTCTCGGCTGATTTTTCCGATCCAAGAATAGCAGGCACTTTTTCAGTCTCTGCCGGAAGATATTCTGCAAGCGTTGGACCGTCAATGTCTCTCTGGGTCTCAATTACCGAGATCTGTTCGACCACGTTTTTCAATTGACGAATATTTCCTGGCCATGAATATGAATTTAGGACATGCACTGCATGGTCATCCAGTTTTACTGCCGGCATTCTGTATTTGTCGGCAAAATCATTGGCAAATTTTCTGAACAGCAAATGAATATCCTCCTGACGGCCCCTCAATGGTGTTAAGGAGATCGGAACTGTATTCAATCGGTAGAAAAGATCATCTCTGAATTTTCCTGTGGCAATTGCCTTCTGCATGTTCTCATTGGTGGCTGCAACCACTCGAACATTTGTTTTAAAAACTTTTGAGGATCCAACTCTCATGAATTCTCCCGTTTCCAATACTCTCAGTAATCTAACCTGAGTTTGCATTGGTAATTCTGCAACTTCATCAAGAAATATGGTGCCTCCATCGGCGACTTCAAAATATCCTTGTCTGCTTCCATGCGCACCGGTAAAAGACCCTTTTTCGTGACCGAACAACTCTGAGTCGATCGTTCCTTCAGGAATGGCTCCGCAGTTTACAGCAATATATTCTCCATGCTTTCTAGAACTTAGATGATGGATAACTTGAGGTATGATTTCTTTTCCGGTTCCACTTTCTCCGGTCACCAAAACAGAGATATCTGTAGGTGCCACCTGCATTGCTACTTCAAGCGCACGATTGAGTCCTGGAGAGTTTCCAATGATGCCAAAACGTTGTTTTACTTGCTGTAAATTCATGATACAGTAGATGGTGCTGATTCACATTTTTCAACAACTTCACCCAAGAGGGTCGCTGATGTACAATCCGTGATTTTAACCATGACGTATTGCCCTTTTTCCAGATCTTTCCTATCGAATACGACCATAGAGTTTCGACCATTTCTTCCGCATAGTTGATCTTCCGATCTTTTTGAGGGGCCTTCGATCAAAACCTTTTGAATTTTGCCTATCTGTTGTTGATTTGATTCCAGTGAATGTTTCATCTGAAGGTCGATGATCTCTGTTAATCTTCGCCCTTTAACATCCTCAGGCACGTCATCTTCAAATCTTCTTTCAGCCAGTGTTTTTGGACGTTCTGAGTATTTGAACATGTATGCAAAATCATACTTTACCATCTCCATTAAGCTAATGGTTTCCTTGTGTTCCTCTTCAGTTTCTCCGCAAAAACCGGTGATAACATCTGTAGATATTGCACAGTCTGGAACAATTCTTTTGATCGCTTCAATTCGCTGCAAGTACCATTCTCTGGAATATCCTCTGTTCATGCGATATAGAACTTCAGTATTACCCGATTGAACAGGTAGGTGAATGTATGGGCAGATATTTTCATATTTGGCCATGATTTCCAGCACATCATCCGTCATGTCTTTTGGATGAGAGGTGGAAAAACGCACTCTCAGATCAGGTGAAACAAGCGCAACCATTTCCATCAACTGAGCGAAGTTAGTAGTCGGCAAATTCTCATCCTTGATCTCTCCTTTACTGGTCAGATTCCATCGATAACTATCAACATTTTGCCCCAGTAAAGTAACTTCTCTATAACCTAGATTGTAGAGTTCTTTACATTCCTGAACGATCGTGTAAGGATCTCTCGATCTTTCTCTACCTCTGGTAAAAGGTACCACACAAAATGAACACATGTTATCACATCCTCGCATGATAGTTACAAAAGCAGTAATACCACCTTGATCCAGTCGAACAGGGGAGATATCTGCATAAGTTTCATCTCTCGATAGAAGTACATTTACGGCCTTCTGACCGGTTCCAACTTCTTCCACAAGATTAGGTAGGTCTCTATAGGCATCAGGTCCTGCAACAAGATCAACCAATTTCTCTTCTTCTAGGAGACTTTTTTTCAATCTTTCCGCCATGCATCCAAGGATACCTACGACCAATTCAGGATTATCTTCTTTTTTCTTTTTGAATTCAGTCAGTCTGTTTCGAACTCTGGTTTCAGCATTGTCTCGTATAGAACAAGTATTGATCAAAACGATATCCGCCTCTTCAATATCGCGTGTTGTCGAGTAGCCATTTTCATTCATGATTGACGCAACCACCTCACTATCAGAGAAATTCATCTGACATCCATAACTCTCCAGGTAAAGTTTCTTTCCAGTGCCATTATTCTCTCGCTCCATGACTACCGCCTCTCCTTGTCTGCTTTCGTCGATCACTTTATTTGGTCCCGTTTCCATTGATTCTTTAGTTAAAAAGTAAGCGGACAAAATTAACCAAAAAAGCAGAAAGGTGTCAAAATGTCAGTGTTAATTTTCGCCAAAGATTTTGAAGCAGAAAAAAACTATTGAAATTTTTAAAAATTCTTTAACCTATGGTTAAAAGATATAATAATATAGAAATGTCACTTTGAAGGGTAAACAAGTTTCATGAATTAGCGTTTATTTTGCGGCTCATAATTGCTGATCAAATGGCTAAAAACCTCGTTATCGTTGAGTCCCCTGCAAAAGCAAAAACCATTGAAGGTTATTTGGGGAAAGACTTTGTTGTTAAATCAAGTTTCGGACATGTCAGAGACCTTGCTTCCAAGGGACTTGCGATTGATCTTGAAAATAATTTTGAACCTCAGTATGAAGTGTCCAGTGATAAGAAACAGGTTGTCTCTGAGCTGAAGAAATTAGCGAAGGAAGCCGAGACGGTTTGGCTCGCTACCGATGAAGACCGCGAAGGAGAAGCGATTTCATGGCATTTGTATGAAGCGCTTGGACTACAGAAAAAAGATACAAAACGAATCACGTTCAACGAAATTACCAAAGGCGCAATTCTGAAAGCTATTGAGAATCCGAGAACAATCAACAAGGAATTAGTAGATGCTCAACAGGCAAGAAGAGTATTGGACAGAATAGTTGGTTTTGAATTATCACCGGTTCTATGGAGAAAAGTTAGACCAAGTTTATCGGCAGGGAGAGTTCAATCGGTAGCTGTTAGACTGATCGTTGAAAGAGAAAAAGAAATTGAAAAATTTACTCCTTCGACATTTTTCAGAGTGACAGGTGAGTTTGCAGCTACAAATGGCAAATTCAAAGCAGAACTCAATTCGAATCTCTCCTCGAAAGAAGAGGCACAATCGTTAATGAACGGATTAACAAGCGCATCTTTCAAGGTGAGCGATGTGGCTCAAAAACCGGCAACTAAATCTCCTTCAGCACCATTTACAACATCGACGCTGCAGCAGGAAGCCAGTTTGAAGCTTGGTTTTTCGGTTTCAAGAACAATGAGTGTTGCTCAGAAACTTTACGAATCGGGTAAGATCACCTACATGAGAACTGATTCAGTTAATCTATCTCAAACGGCGATCAATGGAGCAAAAGACGAAATTCTAAGGGCATATGGGGAGCAATATTCCAAGCCAACAAAATATACAACCAAAAGTTCTGGTGCTCAGGAGGCTCACGAAGCAATTCGTCCAACAGATTTTGGGGTTCATTCGATAAGTGGTGAAAGAGATGAAGAAAAACTATACGATCTCATCTGGAAAAGATCCATAGCTTCACAAATGTCACATGCCCAATTGGAAAGAACAACAATCGATATTGAGATTTCCGACAATTCAAAAAATCATTTCGTCGCGAAAGGAGAAGTTATCCGTTTTGATGGTTTTCTAAAAGTATACCTTGAGTCAAATATTGATGACGAAGATGAAAGCGAACAGGAAGGATTACTGCCGGCAATGAAAGTGGGAGAGGAGATCTCTCCTTTAGAAATCAATGCAGTTCAACGTTTTACCAGACCACCAGCACGTTATGTAGAAGCATCGTTGGTGAAAAAGCTGGAGGAGTTGGGCATAGGTCGTCCGTCAACGTATGCACCAACGATTTCTACAATTCAGAAGCGAGGGTATGTTGAGAAGAGAGAAAAGGAAGGTGATGAACGTAATTATGATGTGATCAAATTGGTTGCAGGAAAAATCTCGGAAGAAACAAGAACTGAAATTACAGGAAGGGAAAAGAATAAACTTTTTCCTACTGATATTGGTGTTTTGGTAACAGATTTCTTAAGTGAACACTTCAGTCGCATCATGGATTATCATTTCACTGCTGCAGTTGAAGCTGAGTTTGATCAAATCGCTCAGGGATTGGTTCAGTGGACAGAAATGATCAGGAAGTTTTACACTCCGTTTCATTCCAATGTTGAAGAGACACTAGAGCATTCGGAAAGAGTGACTGGTGAAAGAGTGTTGGGGGTTCATCCTGAGAATGGAAGAAAGGTAATTGTGAGAATCGGAAGATTTGGACCTATGGCACAAGTTGGTGATGAGCAGGAAGATGGTCAAAAGCCAGTTTTTGTTTCACTGCACAAAGATCAATCTATTTCGACAATAACGCTCGATGAAGTAATGGAGCTCTTCAAATTACCACGTGTGCTTGGAGAGAGTGAGGGGCAGGTCGTTAAGGCAAATTTAGGAAGGTTTGGTCCATATGTTCAGGTAGGAAAAGAATTCGTGTCTATCCCTAAAGGAGAAGACCCAATGACGATCACACTCGAAAGGGCTCTTGAGCTTTATGTTGTCAAGAAGACGGAAGATGCGAATAAGTTGATCAAGTCGTTTGATGGCCGGGAAGATGTACAATTACTAAATGGAAGATATGGTGCCTATCTTAAAATTGGAAAAGACAATTTCAAGCTTCCAAAAAATACCAAGCCTGAAGAGTTGACTTTGGAGGAATGCTTGGAGATAGCTGCTTCTCAACCAAAAACAAGTGGTAAAAAGCGTTCGGTAAAAAAATAATACAAGTCGTTATTCACGATGAGGTATTGAAAGTTATTGCTTCGTGAAGTAAAAGCTGGATGAACTAATGGTTAGTTTTGACTAAAATTAAGCCATGAAGGACATTTCCATCTACTTTTCATCAATTGAAGAATTCAAAGATTACTCTGAATTACAACTTGGAGGTCGATTGATCAAGCATACCGAAGGGAATTTCCCGGAAATAAAGTCCAAAGGGATTGCCATTTTTCATGTTCCGGAATATAGAGGGTCAAAATCAAACGCTGATCAGATCCAATCAGAAAAATTTAGGAATTATCTGTACGAGTTGAATTTTGGGATCGGTTGGAGCATGCCGGTGTATGATCTTGGAAATATCCTCCCCGGTGCAGAAATAAAGGACACCTTTCATGCGATAAAAAATGTGGTCACAGAGTTGGTCAAACAAAATGTTATTCCGGTTATCATTGGAGGGACTCAGGATTTGACCATGGCAATGTATAAGGGCTATGAAGGTTTAGAGCAGATGGTAAATCTATGTTCGGTTGATTATTCATTCGATCTTGGCGAACCTGAAAGTGATATACATTCAGAGGGATATTTGAGTCATTTATTGTTACAACGACCATGCTATTTGTTCAATCATTCGAATATTGGACTTCAGGCACCATTTGCTTCCAAGGCGGAATTTGATTTATTCGAAAAATTGTATTTCGACGTGTGTAGACTTGGAGAGTTCAATGCGGATTTCAAGAAGGCTGAACCTCATTTAAGGAATAGCGATCTTTTAAGTATTGATTTGAGAAGTATAAGGTCGAGTGAATTAGCATCAGCGGACTATTTTCAGCCAAATGGATTTTATGCTGATCAGATCTGTCAGATAGCGAAGTACGCAGGAATCAGTGATAAATTAACTTCTTTAGGACTCTTTAATTATTTCCCTGAAAAGGAATTGGGCAGTCTTTCCGCGTTGGTTGGCCAAATAATCTGGTATTTTATGGATGGTGTTTCCCAGCGAAAAGCTGACTTTCCAATTGGAAGCAAAAAGAATTACACAAAATTTGTCGTTTCATTCGATGACTTTAAAGATACTTTGGTTTTTTACAAAAGTGATAAATCGGATCGTTGGTGGTTGGAGGTTTCTTATCCTGAAGCCATGGGGTCTAAATACGAAAGACATCACATGGTTCCGTGTGATAAAGAAGATTATGATCGGGCAATGAATAATGAAGTGCCTGATTTGTGGTGGAAGACATATCAAAAGTATGTTTGATCAATTTTTAATGATTTGAAGGATTGTGTGAATATCATAACATGATGTGAAGATTAAGGAGAAAAAAAATTTCGATTATTAATTAAAATATTTATTTTAGCCGCTAATTGCAAGGACTGTAATGTCAGTTGCTTGACCTAATTTACTAGTGTAAAGCTGTGTTTATGAATAAAAAGCTATTGCTTGCCGCTTCTTTTTCAGTGCTCTGTTCGATTTTTGGTATATCGCAACAGGATAAACTGACCACTAATTTCATTTATGATAAAATGAGCCTTAATCCTGGGTCTACTGGTTTAGATGAAGGGATTTGTGGGACAACGATCTATCGTAATCAGTGGGATAGAATTAATGGAGCGCCGAATTCTGCTATTTTTAATTTGGAGGCGAACATGAACCGCTTCTTTCCTGGAGGAATTGGTCTATCATTTTATCATGATGCAATTGGATTCAACAGACAGAACAATGTATTGTTGAATTACTCTTATCCGCTTGAAATTGGTGGAGCAGGTAAGTTGGGCATAGGTTTAGGAGTTGGAATTATCAACTTTGGAATGAACCCTGAATGGGTGCCGCCCACAACCGCTGTTGATAACTCGTTGCCTGTAGGATGGAATTCGACTAACCTTGATTTAAATTTTGGTTTGTACTTCAAAGGAGAATCTGATTACTATTTCGGATTGTCTTCAACACATTTAAGTGAAACATTGTTAAAGCAAAGTGTTGGGGGTATTGATTACCAGTATCAGACGAAAAGACACTACTACATCATGGGAGGTAAAAAGTTCTCTCAGATTGGACCTGGAGATATTGATGCACAAGTTCTTTTAAAGACTGAGCTTGTTAAATTTCAAGCGGATGTTATGGTTCGATACATGTACTCTCAAATGTTGAATGGTGTTTACGGAGGATTATTGTACCGTAGTTCAGATGCGATCTCTTTGGTTTTAGGATGTTCTCCTATTCCAAACTTTACTGTAGGTTATTCTTATGATGTTAATACTCATAAGTTATCAGGTGTTTCGAGAGGTTCACATGAGGTTGTATTGAAGTATTGCTACTTCTTGCCGCCACCTCCGATTCAAAAATCGAAGCATCCGAGATGGTTGTAAGTTTTTTTTTATAATCTTTGTAACCATTTTCGACAAGACTCCGTTATACTGACATATTGATCCTGTAGAATGTTAATGTAGTATCCGGAAGTAGAAATAAAAGAGGTAGAATGAAAAAATTATTTTTTGTTGGATTAATAGGTGTTCTTTTAGCGTCTTGTAGTACAAGAACTGGACATCTTACTGGTGCTTTGGGGAGGCCAGTATATTACCCTGAGATTCCTTTGGGTATGGTCTATATCCCTTCAGGTTCCTACAACATGGGAGAGAATGACCTGGATGTTCCATTCTTGCATCAGACTCGTGCGAAGACTGTTTCCGTTCAGGCTTTCTACATGGACCAAACGGAGATCTCAAACAATGAGTACCGTCAGTTCGTGGAGTGGGTAAGGGATTCAATCGCTCGCGAAAAGATCTATCTTGGTCTTGAGGAGGATGAGTCTGCTCAAAGATTTATCAATTACCAAGACAGGTATTTTGATGAAGGAGCACTGGAATATGTTGACTACGACCCTTCTGACCGTGAATTAAATCGTTCTGTTTTTGCATTGAATTGGGATCGTCGTTTTGACTACTACGATGAAGAAATCGTTCCTATTCTTGCTGATATGTACTATCCTCAACCGGAGAGATATTACAAGAGAAGAGAAATTGATCCACGTAAATTAATGTTCCGCTATTTCTGGATTGACTACCGTGAAGCGGCTAGACGTGGTAGAATAAATGTTATTCCTAATGGATATGACAATGAAGGAAACAAGGTAGTTGATGAGCACCGTGAGCTTAATACTCCTGATCATCCGTTTACAGGTGAGCCTCAAGGTCAGGATCTAGACATGGGATATTTCAACAAGAAAGGTCAAAACAATTCTATCAGAGGACACGAGAATCGTCAGAGATTCATAATTGATGAGATCATCAACGTTTATCCGGATACACTTTGTTGGGTGAGAGATTTCACATACTCTTTCCATGATCCAATGACGAATATGTATTTCTGGCACCCTGCTTATGATAACTATCCTGTAGTAGGTATCACTTGGGTTCAGGCTAAAGCTTTCGCTGTTTGGAGAACTCAGTTGTTGAACAACTGGTTGGTTGCAATGGGAGATCTATTCGTTAATGATTTCCGCTTACCTACTGAAGCCGAATGGGAAAGAGCTTCTCGTGGTGACTTGAATTTATCTCAGTACCCTTGGGGTGGTCCTTACATCAGAAATGAGGCAGGATGTTTCTTGGGTAACTTCAAGCCAATGAGAGGACGTTATTTTGAGGATGGTGGTTTCCATACGGTTAAGATCTTCTCATATAACCCGAACGGATGGGGATTGTATTGTATGGCTGGTAACGTATCTGAGTGGTGCGAAACGGCTTACGACGAGTCTATGTATGAGTTCTCTCACGATTTGAACACTGAATATCGCTATGATGCAATGGATTGGGATCCACCTTCAATGAAGCGTAAAGTAATTCGTGGAGGTTCATGGAAAGATATTGGTTATTACCTGCAAAACTCGACTCGTACATACGAGTACCAAGATACGGCCAAGTCATACGTTGGAATGAGAAACGTTATGACACACCTAGGAAGAGGAGGACGTGACTTCTCAAGAGAAGGTGGCGAGGAAATTCGAAGCGATATCCAACTTCGCTAAGAATACAACAAACATCAATTAAGTAGTAAGTTTAATTTTAAAACCTAAAAAACAAGGAAAACTATGAAACCAGGAAGTAAAGGATGGAAAAAATTTATGGCCAAATTGTATGGATTTGGAGCTGCAGTAGTAATCGTTGGAGCACTATTTAAGATCCAGCACTGGCCAGGTGCATCATTGATGCTTATCATCGGTCTAAGTACTGAGGCATTGATCTTCATCTTCTCAGCATTTGAACCTATTCACGAGGATCCAAACTGGGAATTGGTATACCCTGAATTGGCTCTAGGGCATTCAGATGATTTAGATCATTCAGCAGTTGCAAAAGGTGGTAAGCCAAAAGGAATCACTGATCAGTTGGATAAAATGCTTGAAGAAGCAAAGATTGATGGTCAGTTGTTAGAAAGATTAGGAGATGGAATGCGTACACTAGGTGAGAACGCCGCTCAACTTAAGGGAGTTACTTCAGCTGCTGCTGCAACTGATTCATATGTAACAAGCTTACAAGCTGCTTCTGACAAAGTTGCTTCTCTTTCTGAAGCATACGAAAGAGCATCTGTATCTATCTCCGGAATGACTTCTGACGCAAAAGAAGGTGAGTCATTTGGAGAACAAATGCAGAAAGTATCTAAGAATCTATCTGCTCTTAACAACGTTTACGAACTTCAATTGAAAGGATCTTCTGCTCATCTTGAGGCTACAGAGAAATTCCAGTCTCAGGTTACTGAAATGATGAAGAATCTTTCTGATTCAGCTGAAGATACTCGTCTATACAAAGAGAACATGGCTATGTTGTCTAAGAACTTGACGGATTTGAATACAGTTTACGGAAATATGTTGAAAGCTATGTCAATTAACAGAGGTTAATCTGTTGATTGAATGAGATTTTATTGTTAACCAATAAATATTATTAAAACATGGCAGGAGGAAAAGAAACCCCTAGACAGAAGATGATCGGTATGATGTACTTGGTACTTACCGCACTTCTGGCACTTAACGTATCTAAGTCTATTCTTGACGCTTTCGTGGCGATTGAAGAGAACATCCAGGTAGCAAATGAAAATGAATTTGCAAGAGGCCAGGAAAAATACTTTGATTTAAGAGAAGTATCTCAGGATAAGACTCAGCCGGATCTTCAAAAGAAGGCGGCTAAACTAATGGAAACCGTTGAAAAGATTGATAAGATCACTGCGGAAAGAATTAAATTGATCGATGATATCAAGATTGAGATACTTTCAGCATGTGGTGAAGATGTAACCACGGTGGGTACACCTGAGTCAATTATTTTCAAGGCATACGATCCAAAATCACCATTGAAGCCTACGCGTATGCACCTTGATCACGTGAGTGGAAAAGATAAGTACGATGAGCCAATGTTGGTCATGGGTATCAATGAGGATATCACTAAACCAGTTGGTAGAGGTATGGAGTTGTGGGAAAGCTATAACAACTTTCGTGGTGAGTTGACTGAATTGATCGCTGGTTCTGTTATCGTAGAAAAAGGTCAAAAGGCATTTTTCTTTAAAGATCCAAAAATCAATGAATGGAAGGATTTCCCAGACCTACAGGTTAAGATCAAGAAAGCTATTGATGCTGCGAACGTGAACATGGATGATAAGGAAGCAATCGCTAAGATCTACATGGGATTGTCTAAACTGGAGAAATCAGAAGTGCATGAAGTTCCAGGTGTGCATTGGATTGGTAAAACTTTTGACCATTCACCATCAGTTGCGGCTCTGGCATCTCTATCTTCAATGCAGAAGGAAATCCTTACTGCAAGAGCAGACGCTGTTTCATTGATCAGAAGTCGTGTTGGTGGAGGTGAATACTCTTTCAACAAGATCATGGCTCTTGCTTACGGTCCTGAAATTGCAAACCAAGGAGACGAAATCGAAGTTCAGGTCCTTATGGCCGCTTATGACAGTGATAAGCAACCAGAAGTAACATTCAATGGTGCTAAGATCTCAGAGGTCAAGGATGGTAAGGGTTATGTTAAAACCAAAGCTGCTGGAGGTGCAGAAATGACACTTAAAGGTGAGATTACTATCAAGAATAAGTCAGGTATTCCAAAGACTTTACCTTGGGAGAAGAACATCAAGATCATGAAGCCAATGGGAACTGTATCTCTACCTGAATTGAATGTATTGTACATTGGATATCCTAACAAAATCGAAGCAGTAGCTTCAGGATACGACCAAACAGTACTTTCAGGAAGCGGAGTTTCATTATCTAAGTCTGGAAACGGATGGATCGGAAGCCCTGCTAAAGGAAGAGAGTGTTCAATCACTGTTTCTGGTAAGAGTTCTGTGACAAATAAAACTGTTTCATTAGGTTCATTTAAGTTCCGTGTTTCTCGTCTACCGGATCCATCACTTTACTGGGGTGCATCTAAGGACGGTGAAAAAGGTTCAAGAAATGAAACTAGATTATTTGCTAAGTATCCACCGGAAATTCCGTTGAATGCTCAGTTTACAATCAAGTCTTGGGAACTTTCTATCCCTGGAGCTCCTGGAGCACCACCAAAAGGGTCAGGAAACCAGCTTGATGGAGCAGCAATGTCATTGTTAAGACAAGCTAAGCCAGGTTCTGTTATCGGATTTATGACTACGGTTGTTGGTCCTGATGGAATCGTACGTAAAAAGGGTGGTGCCTTTACACTATAAGAATTAAAAAAGAGTGAATATGAAAAGTCTATTGTTAAGTGCGGCGGTTGTATGCCTATCTTGGGGATCAATGGCCCAGTTGGAAGAACTCAACGGGGGACCAGTGAACGTTCCTACAGATGGTATCGTAGATGGGGTTTATATTGCGGAGCATATTCCAACAAAGCGTTTGATCCCATATGAGTATGTGCGTGAAGCAGATGTGATCTGGAGTAAGCGTGTTTGGCAGTATATAGACTTGCGCGAAAAGATCAATCATAATATGTATTATCCTTTCGATGAAATCACTCTTGAAGGAAGATGGATTAGAAATGCGACACGTTGGAGTTTATGGACAGTGATCCGTAACCACGTGTTGAATGGTGATATCCGATTGTTCTCTCCTTATAACCCGTACAATGTATTCGGTGAAAGAGATGGAGATCAGTTGAAATACCCTGTTGATCCGCAACCTGGTCTTAATTTTTATACGGATTCAGCATACCGTGAGAAGTTGGTTTATTTCTTCGGGTATTTGGGTCCACAGTCAGACATCGCTTTAACGGATGAATTTGGTGATCCGTTAATCAAAGTGAACCCTGACGGAACGGAAGAGTTCGTATATCCTCCACAAGATACTATGTGGTATACTTCAAAGGATATTGTACAATACCGTATCAAAGAAGACTGGTTCTTTGACAAGGAAAGATCATTATTAGATGTGAGAATCCTTGCAATTGCACCGGTTGTTTACAAAATGGAAGAGACACCGTCTGGACAAAAGAGTATCACTGGAATGGAAGAACTGTTCTGGTTATATTTCCCACACTGTAGATTCGTTTTCAATAACTATTTCGTGTATAACGATAAGAACGATGCTCAGTGGATGTCTTTTGACGACCTTTTCTGGAAAAGAAGATTCAGTAGTACCATTTATAAAGCAAGTAACGTTTATGATCGAAAGGTCGACAGTTTCAGAACTGGAGTTGATGCTTTGATGGAATCTGAAAAGATCAAAGAAGAAATTCGTACCATCGAACATGATGTTTGGAGTTTCTAATCAGATCTTCTGATATTGAAAGCCCTGGATTTATTTCCGGGGCTTTTTTATTTATGCAGTTTTCGCTTTGTATCTTTGATCCATGTTAAACTTGGAGAATGTCGGTGTATTCCTGCCACAGGGATTTTTATTTCAAAATGTCTCATTACAGATCAATGATGGCGACAGGATCGGACTGGTAGGTAAAAACGGAGCCGGTAAATCTACTTTACTGAGATTGATCAGCAGATTAAGCACACCGTCAGAAGGAAGAATACACATGTCTAAAGGAATTCAACTGGGATTTCTTACACAGGACATTGTTGTAGATTCCAGTAAAGGAGTGTTGGATTATGTACTTTCTTCAAATGAAACATTAAATGATCTCAATGGCAAACTGGAGAATGTGAACCATGAACTTGCCACAAGGACAGATTATGAATCCGATTCTTATTTGAATTTACTGGATGAGTTGAATGAGTTGAACCATCAATTGATCGTGCACGAGGCAGGGTCCTGGGAGGAGAAAGTGGTTTCTGTACTACGTGGGCTTGGTTTTCATGATAATGAAATGGATCGAGAACTAAACACGTTTTCAGGTGGTTGGAAAATGAGAGCTGAGCTTGCAAAGATCCTTGTCAATAAACCAGATGTGTTGCTCTTGGATGAACCCACCAATCACTTAGATATCATCTCTATCGCATGGCTGGAACAATATCTTAAAAAGTACGAAGGCGCTGTAATGGTCATATCGCACGATCGATTGTTTCTCGATAATGTCACAAATCGAACATGGGATATTTCTCTTGGGAAAATACTGGATTATCCGTTTGCATATACAAAATACAAGGAACAGCGTGAAACAGAGTTGGATCAGCTGTCTCGTATGAAAAAACAGCAGGACAAGGAGATCAAACATACTGAGGAACTGATCAATAAATTCAGAGCAAAAAGTAGCAAGGCAGCTTTTGCACAATCATTGATCCGGAAGTTGGACAAAACGGATCGTATTGAAATCGAGAGTGATCCTACTGCAAGAATGAAGATCTCATTCCCGCTGAATGTTCAGCCTGGAAAATGGGTGTTGGAATTGGATGACGTGGGTAAAACATATGGTGATAAGGTCATTTTTTCTCATTTGAACACGGTTGTAGGACGAGGTGAGAAAATTGCTTTACTAGGCCCGAACGGTGTAGGAAAATCGACTCTACTAAAAAGAATAACGGATGTAATTGAAGGTGAAGGGGAGGTCAAATTGGGCCATAATGTGAAGATCACCTATTTCGCACAGGATCAAGCAGAGAACCTAGACAAGGATCTGACGGTTTTTGAAACGGTAGATAATGTTGCCTCTGGTGATATTAGAAAAGATCTGAGATCGATATTAGGAGCGTTCCTTTTCACAGGAGAGGATGTCGACAAGAAGGTAGGAGTGCTTTCCGGAGGAGAAAGAACTCGATTGGCCTTGTGTCAATTGTTGTTGAGTCCGAGTAATTTTTTGATCCTGGATGAGCCCACGAATCATTTGGATATACAAAGTAAAGAAGTACTGAAACAAGCCCTTAAAAACTATGAGGGAACGTTTATGGTTGTTTCTCACGACAGGGAATTCTTGACCGATCTGACGGATAGGATCTGGGAGATCAATGAGAATCAGTTGAAGATCCATTTTTATGGCGTAAAAGAGTTTCTTGAGATCAAAATGAAGGATCTGCAAATGACATCCTCTCCAAATCAAACGTCAATTAAGAAAGAATCTAATACCCCGAATGAAAAGATCGATCAGCGAGAGTTAAAAAAGGAAAGAAACCGCCTGAATAATCAATTGAACAATACGGAGAAGAAGATCGAACAGCTGGAGGAGTCTATTCAAGAATACGATCAGAAGATGGTACAGCTGGATTATACCAATGAAGCCGAAGTTCAAGAAGTAATGGCGCAGTATAACAAGCTAAAGGAACAGCTGGACAATGAAATGAAGCTATGGGAAGAAATATCAGAGAAGCTGATTGAAATGGAAAATTGATCAGTATTCCCCTCTTTTTCTGGCTCGGGCCATCCTCTTGTTTCTTCGTTTATTCTTTTTAATTGATTTCTTAGCTTCCTTCGACTGTAACGACCAAAAGTGCTTGTAGGCTATCTTCTGTTCTTTTTTAGCCTCCTTAGCCCTTTTTTTCTGCTGTTTTGCGAGCATTTCTTCGGCTTCTTCAACTGAACCAGGAGTAACACCTGGTCCAGCAGTTCTGCATCCTGTGATTGAAAACAGAATGAGCAATAAAATAACACCGCCTTTCGTTATAATCTTCATAACTTTGAGGAAAGTCTTTACGATGAAGTTACAACTAATTTTTATTCTCTTTATTACACTTGGATTAACTGGTTGTAACAAAAATGGCAAACATCCGGTACCAAGTATTCCTTTTGATATCACGATCGATATTAATCTACCGAGTTATAATGGATTGATTGGAGTAGGAGGATGGACATATGTAAATGGAGGTTCAAGGGGAATTGTGGTCTACCGAAGAGCGATCGACGAATTTGTAGCATTTGATCGTCATTCACCGGCTGATCCGAATGCTTCTTGCGAATTTCCTCTTTATCCGGACGATGATAATTTCCTGACACTGATCGATTCCTGCAACAATTCCTCTTTTTCATTGTATGATGGATCACCCATTTCCAATAGTGAATATGGATTGAGAATGTATCAAACCGTTTATAACGGGTCTAATCTATTGAGGATCTATAATTGATCATTTTTTTACTTTTGTGAAAAATTAAAAAAGATGGCAGACATTAAAGTAACCATTATCGACAGGGAAGGAGTATCTCATGATCTGGAGGGACCTACGGATATGAACATGAATATCATGGAGCTGTGCAAGGCATATGACCTTCCTGTATTAGGTGAATGTGGTGGAATGGCAATGTGTGCTACCTGTCAATGTTATCTGGAATCGGATACGGATCTACCTGAGCAGAGTGATGCAGAGTTAGATATGCTCGATCAGGCATTCTTCGTTAAGCCAAATAGCCGTTTGGGCTGTCAGATCCATCTTGCTGATGAGATCGATGGTATCGTTCTAAGATTAGCTCCAGAAGCTTAAAAACTATAGCCTATTCCAAAATTGAAAGTTAGAAAATTGGTGATTCTATTACTTCCAATCTGGCTGCTTATTTCATTTGATGACCAAGGTGCATCAAAGTAATTATAATCATCGTACCATTTTCTGAGGTGTAACGTGTATCTTATACCATAATTCACCATGATTTTTTTAGAAATTGGTGTTTTAATGTTGAAATTATAGAGAAACGTAAACCCACCATACTTTACATCATAATCAATAAAATTGTTTACAAATTGGCTCGAATCGGCTGACGACTGGAAGTAATAGTCGGCTTCATACGGATCAACCTTCATAACATAATCTTTTTCTACAATATTACTTGTGGTTATTCCTAAACCGATTTGGTGATTAATTCCTACAGGCAAATTACCACCTTTTGATGTAAATTCAATTTTTGGAATGATTGAAAGTGTTCGCACCGATACAGCCTCATGTTTAACGTCAATAAATGCGTAGCTACTGTTGTCCCATTGGTTTATGTAATTATATCTTCCGGCTGAAGGCCCTGCCATTTTCATAAAATCGTATCCAATTTCGACCCCCAAGCCCGTTCTTTTTTTGCCGGCATGTCCTAAGGAAACTCGAAACCCGTAGTTTAAAATATTTTTCCCATTAGTGAGAGAGTTTGAGTTTGAACTCATTTTTTTATAGTATCTCTCGTATTTTCCTCTATTGATCCAATAATTGAATAAAGGTACATTTCCCAACATGTTGAATTCAATGTAATTGCGTTTCCCGTAAAGCCCTGTATTTTGACTAAACGAGAAAAATGATAGTATTACAATTGAAAGTGTAAGTATCTTTTTCATTAAAGTGGTTTTGAATTGAGGTGATAAAGTACATTATACATATGGGCTCCCAGGTTGTGCTTATGAACTGGTTCGTCATAATATTGACTAAATCCAGCTTCAACACTTCCTTTATTCAAGTCTAGAAGAATTACGTTCATCTCCATGTGATTCGCCTTAAATATCTTGATAGGGATATACATTGCCAATACGAAAGGCAGAGTTGGATAGATGATTACTGAACCTCCAACTGTCCACCAGTTAATATCCACTGAACGTTGGTGTTCCACAAGCGTAAACATCACTTTTGAGGTACCATAATTGTTTTGTATTTCTTTAAGGTCACTAAAATCTACCGGGAACACATTAATGTCCTCATCTTGTGCAACCTGATTTAAAAAAGAGATCAGTGTATTTCGCTCATTGAATCCTGCGGTTCCTTTTGATGATAAGGATCGTCTGTCAATACCGTAGGTTGTCATCCCAAGATCTTTTGCAGTCTCATTTATGGCTTCCGTATAGATTCCTTCAATGGCCTCTGATTTCACGGCATCAACTCCTTGACGGTTGTATGAGATCACTTTTGGTTCAACAACGATCACTTCCTCAATACCTTTTCGAATGGCATTTTCTTGCTCCTTTTTCTTGATCTTATCTCTTTCCCGCATGCTCATTTCATAGAGCTCTTTCTCTCGTTCTTCCTTTTCTTTTATTTTTTCTTTCAATGGATTAAAACGATCAATAAAGTCTTGGTCATTAATAAGGTCGGTCAAAGCATACAGATAAAACTTGGTAGAATCGAAGTTTTCAGCATTGTCAGCACTTCGTTGTTTTTTAATTCGATCGTATTTTGAATTCCCTTTGTCTTCATTTGATTGATTACTTTCCGTTGATGTCGTGTCCGCCGCTTTCTTTTTAAACTCCTCAGCTGCATCATTGAATGTCATTTTTGAATAATTCTCCAACTTGAAGGAGCTGATCTCACTTAATTCAGTGATCATCTTATCGTAGATCGCTTTGAATTCGTCATCTTCAGGATATTCTTTCTGTAGATCATAAACAATTCGCAATGCCATTGTGGTCATTCCGTCTTTCGTAAGTTTTTTCAAAAGGTGATGAACCGAAGCACTTTCGCCTTCCAAGTCCGATAGGTTTTCGATGGTACGGTTGGATTTATTTTCCTCTTTGTACATCATCAGATTCAACCAAACCTGTGCTTTCATATGTTTCAGAAAGGTCGATTCCGGAAACTCTCTCTCTAAAAGGAAGATCGAATATATAGCGTCCCCATAATTTGCTTCGATCACATCGGATCTGACATTTTCAAATCGCGCTATATTTCTCACATGCTTAAAGCGAGCTTCATCAAGAATAAAAAATGCATCTCCCCAATTGGCATATTCGCCAATCACTTCTTCAACTACTTCCTTTCTTTTCTTGATGTTGGGATGTGAGCTTTTCGAGTCGTCGTAATCTTCTTCTGCCTTGATCTCATATTTCTTCTTCGGAAAAAGATAAGTGGGCACAAAAATTTTGTCATTGTTGAAATAGGTAATTGGAAACTCGATCTCATCAAACGGTAGGTATGAATACATCAATACATCGAACGTTTCAAAAATTGAAAATTTACTGTATCCTGCCTTGTTATAAATCTCTATTCCTCCTTTGTCTGCGTCGTGCTCTTTCTCTTTCGAATATTGGCTCAATCTGTTGATTCGATCACTGTATCTTGCATTTTTCTTTTTCCAGTCGAACGTTTCAATGACGTGCTTTTTCTTGAAATGTGAGATCTCATGTGCAAGAACAAAAGCAAGCTGAGCTTCATTCGATACCTGTGCTATGAGTCCGGTTGTAACGAAAATGATTCCCTGATCTGTTGAAAAAGCATTAGTGGCGTTTGATTTGATCGTGTATACGCGCAGCTGATTTCTTAAGTCTGGATCATCTTTTAACAAATGATCAACAATGTCCGACGCATACGTGGAAATTTCGTCTCCATAAACGACAATACCTGAATGAAGCATCTCATCGATGGCGTAGTTTGTTCCTTCAAAAAAGATCTTCTCCTCAGCGGTAGATAATTCAGTTTTCTTGTTTTTCAGATCATTTTCAAGCTTCTCAGAAGTGAGCATGGTAAAATCTTTAGGGATTTCACCTTGCGATTGAAGAGTCTTGTAGTGGTTGAAGTCTTTCTGAGTTTTTCCTGCAAAAGATACGATCAACACTGATAAAAGAGAAGCTATCAGTTTCATATGTTATTTCATTTCGTCCGGAACCAGACACACAGGTATTGGTTCCATTTTGTGTTTATTAATTTGATGAAGTCTTGTGTAAATAGCGAGTACTTCTTTTTGGCGATTAGTTAGATCAGTCATTTCGCCTTTATATTCCATGGCCCACTCGAGTTCTGGGTAGGTGGCTCCTAATTGATCTTCATCACTTCTTCCGTCTTCCCAAAGTCCATCCGTAGGTTTTGCCGACACGATCGAGTCAACAACCCCAAACCATGCTGCAAGCTCCTTCACCTGACTTTTGTTGAGGTCTGCGATCGGACTGAGATCAACTCCGCCATCACCGTATTTGGTAAAAAACCCAACCCCAAAATCTTCCACTTTATTTCCTGTCCCAGCAACTAGACAAAGGTTTGCCTGGCCTACGGCATACAAGGTTGTCATACGTAATCTTGCTCTAGTGTTTGCCATCGCAAGATGATCTTTGACCACCATTTCAGGATAAATCCCCTCTAACATTGCGAAGGCTGAAGTAAGCTCGATTTCAATAGACTCTACATTCGAGTATTTTCTTTTCAGATCTTCGATGTGTTCGCAAGCACGGGTGTATTCGACAGTAGTCTGACGAATAGGCATATTCAGTAGGATGGTCTTTCTTCCCGTTGCTGCACAAAGCGTTGATGTGAGTGCCGAATCAACACCACCGGATATACCAACAATAAATCCGGATAAACCGGATTCATTACAATAATTACTAATCCATGAAATAATATGGTCTGCTATCGCCTTACTTTCCAATGTTAAAATAGAATAGAGATCTTTAATTGCAACTGGCTTTGTGTAGCCTTGTTGTTAAAACGAGTATCATTTCCAGCACCATTATTTGGTGCAGTAGCGAAATAATAGTTATTTCCTTTGTCAACATTCTTTGCTGTGTGAATTGGAGTAAAACCGTAGTAATATCCAATTTCAGCAACCAATGAGGTTGAACCTGAGAAATTCCACTCAGCACCTCCTGAAAGACCAACAGCAGATTTGAAGAAAAACATCTCCCCTGAAGCACTCATGTTATCCAAAGTAGCAGCTGAAGCAATTCCCATTGGATCCTCCGGCGTCAAGTCACTTCCGGTATCTGTAATACTGCTCTTCAGAAGAAAGCTGTTGCGCAAACCAAATTTCCCGAAATATCTGAAATACCCGATGAAGTTGGTTCTGAAGACCATCATAGTTGGGATCGTCAGATAAACTGCCTTCTGTCTTCTTGTATCTAATTCAAAAAGGTTGTGATTGGCATTATTTGGATCGTAATCACTCAAAGAAAGGATGTCCTTGTCAATATAATAGTAGTAAACACCATTATCCTGATACTTTGCCGACTTGTATTTCAACGTTTCGAAGTCGAATTCAAGCCCTGTGCAAAAACCAATTGTTTCTGTCAGACTGAAAGTTGCATTTGCTCCAATAGTCAAGTCTGTTCCGGTCCCATTGGAAGCCATATAATTGGTTCCCATTTTCTGAAATGCCAAGCCTGATCCAAAAACCAAACCTGCTTGTACTTCTTTGTCAGCAGCATCCTGAGCCATTGAATTCATGGCTAAACTCAGGGTAAGAATTGAAAGAGTGATTCTTTTCATACGATCGTTAATTTCTGAGGGTAAATATAGAGCAAAAAACTCTGATTTTCCTTACTTTTGAAACCATAATTCGTCCACCATAAATGAATTTCAAGCAATCAGTTTTATTCTTTGCTATCCTAACGCTTTTCGCGTCATGTACTTATGATCCGTTAGATGTAGATGCGTCAGGAGTCAAAGTTGAAATTCAGTTTGTGAATATGGATTCGTTGTTCCAGACGAAAGACCAAAGTAAGCTACTGACCTACCATCATGATTTTCAGCGTGATCTGAAGGAGGTTTACGAGTATCATTTGGGATATTGCCTAGGGATTGGTAACGTTACCGATTCAATTTTTCTCAATAGCTATTCGGCCTTTCAAGGGGATAAATATGTGATTCGTTTGGAGAAAAGAATCAAAGAAAATATTGGAGATCTGAGCGAATACAAAAATGAGATCAAAGAAGGCTTTCAGCACTTGAAATTTCACATACCCGATGGCAAAGTTCCGGAACACGTCGTATTCATGAATTCCTTCTTTGCAGCAAATGCCTTTTCAACTCAGAACGAGATTGCAATTGGTTTGGAAAGATACCTATCGAAGGAAACGGATGTTATTTCGGAGATCCCACCCGATCAGATGTACGAGTGGATGAAGGATGGTTTTGACAAAGAGTTTATCAGTCGTGATGCGCTTTGCTCCTGGATCATGACGCATTATGTGGAGGAAATAGACGGGAATCTGGCTGAACACATGATCCGTTGGGGGAAGGTCATATACTTGACCCAGGCTGCTTTTCCAGATAAGTCACCTGCGACGATCATGCGTTATTCAGAGGAAGATTTTAAATGGGCAGAGGAAAACGAATATTCACTGTGGAAATATCTTGTTGATGAAAAACTGCTTTTTTCAGCTGATGAGCAGAACCGAATCAACATGTTGAACGAAGGACCATTTACGATTGGTTTACCGGAAAAAGGCCCGGACAGATTAGGTCAGTTCTTGGGATACAGAATGGTTAAAAAATATTTAGAGATCACAAAGCCTGAGGTGAAGGATCTATTGAAAACATCATATACAGCGATCTTAGCTGAATATGAGATCGATTAATTATGGAGGATAAAGTAGTAAAGAGTTCGGAGATCTCAGTGAAAGTGGGATTGAATGAGAATAACCTTCCGGTGGCTATGAAATGGTCTGCGGCGGATGGAAATATGAAGGATGCACCGGCAAAGGCGATGCTTTTGTCATTGTGGGATCCCAGAGAGAACAATACAATGAAGATCGATCTTTGGACAAAAGATATGACTGTTGAAGAGATGAAGCAGTTTTTCCATCAGACGCTCCTAACAATGGCAGATACCTTTGAAAAAGCGACGGGTGAGACCCTGATCTGTGAGGATCTTCGTGATTATTGTTATCACTTTGCAGAAAAAATGGACATTCTTCCTGAGAAATGAGTTCTGCCCCTTTAAAGAAGATGAAGGTCAGCTGGGAAGAGATCGTTCAATATGATCTTTTGCTCGATTCATCGATTCATATGAATCCTCTGATCGGAAACGAAATTCAATTAAGCTGGTCAGGTAGGATCTTTTGCGTTGCATGCGGCAAGCAGACAAAGAAATCTTTCGGTGAAGGTTTTTGTTACAACTGCTTCATTTCTGCTCCCGAAGCTACTGAGTGTAACATTCGTCCTGAATTATGCCGTGCGCATTTAGGTGAAGGTCGCGACCCGGAGTGGGAAGAGATCAATCATAATACGCCTCACGTGGTATACCTTGCTGCTTCCGATATTGTAAAAGTTGGAGTCACAAGACAAAATCAGGTGCCGACAAGATGGATCGACCAAGGAGCATCTTCTGCAATACGATTGGCCGAAACGCCAAACAGGTATGAAGCAGGGGTGTTGGAAGTTGCTTTGAAATCATTTTTTTCAGATAAAACAAACTGGCAGCGAATGCTTAAAAATGAAGTGGATCCCTTCATTGATCTTGTTAATGAAAAATGGACCTTGCATGAGCGTTTGCCGTCGGACCTTACTAAATACTATTCTGAAAACGATGAAGTACTAAAGATCCAGTATCCTGTTCTTCAATATCCGATCAAGGTTCTTAGCCAGAGCTTTGATAAAAGTGATGATGTTAAGGGTAAGCTTGCAGGGATTAAGGGACAGTACTTGATTTTCAACGACGGAAGAGTGATCAACATTAGAAAACATACTGGATACGAAACAAGTTTGGAATTTTAGGCAATGGGAAAAGATAAGCTGAGGAGATTTGGGCTGATGAAGACATTTTCAAATGTTTTTGAAGCAGAGGTAGGGAAGGAGTTTGAGATGAAAGGGAAATGGAGAGAACAGTATTTCAAGAACGACAATCCAATCGTTCTCGAGCTGGGGTGCGGAAAGGGAGAATATGCATTTGGACTAGGTGAATTTTACCCTGATAAAAATTTCATTGGAGTGGATATCAAAGGAGCACGAATGTTCATTGGAGCAAAAGATGCACTTGATAAGAAAATGAGTAATGTGGCTTTTCTTAGAACAAGAATTGATTATATCACAGAATTCTTTGCTGAAAATGAGGTCGACGAGATCTGGTTGACCTTTTCGGATCCTCAACCAAAGAAACCACGTAAAAGATTGAGCTCACCTTTGTTTATCAATCGTTATCGACAATTCTTAAAGCCTGGTGGTATCGTTCACATGAAGACGGATTCTGATATCCTATTCGAATACACCGAGGAACAGATCAAGGAGCAAAACTATGAATGCCTGGAATTGACTTGGGATCTTTATGGTGAATTACCCGAGAATATTGACCCAAAGACCAGAGAGATCTTTCACATCAAAACACATTACGAGAAGCTGTTCACAGCGAAAGGTAGTGTGATCAAGTATTGTAAATTCAGAATAAATTAAGCGACTTTCAGCTTGGCAAGCTTAGATTTGGAGAACTGACGTTTTGCATAATCCAACGTCACCTTGAACTCTTGCTCCCCTGAACTTGGAAGCTCGTACATGGCATCGTTCAGAATAGCTTCACAAATGGATCTTAATCCACGTGCACCAAGTTTGAACTCAATGGCTTTACTTACGATAAAATCCAGAACACTACTATCGAACGAAAGTTTCACGTTGTCGATCTCAAACAAGCGCATGTATTGTTTCACCAGGGCATTTTTTGGCTCTGTGAGGATTCTTTTCAAACTCGCAGCATCCAACGGTTCAAGATAGGTTAGAACCGGAAAACGTCCAATCAATTCAGGGATCAAACCAAATGACTTCACGTCTGTCGGATTGATGTATTTCAATAAATTTTCAGAGTCGATCTTTTCTTCAGCGGATGCAGAAAAACCGATGGTTTGTCTGTTAACTCTGCTTGCAATGATCTTTTCGATCCCATCAAATGCACCACCACAAATGAACAATACATTCTTTGTGTCGATCTGGATCATCTTCTGTTCAGGATGCTTTCTTCCTCCCTGAGGTGGAACATTCACAACCGATCCTTCAAGCAGCTTTAAAAGTGCTTGCTGAACTCCTTCACCGGAAACGTCTCTTGTGATCGAAGGGTTATCACTTTTTCGGGCGATCTTGTCGATCTCATCGATAAAAACGATTCCTCTTTGAGCTGCATTTACATTGTAATCGGCAGCCTGAAGTAATCTTGATAGGATGCTCTCAACATCTTCTCCTACATAACCTGCTTCAGTTAAAACCGTAGCATCTGCAATACAGAAGGGAACATTCAACATCTTTGCGATCGTCTTGGCAAGTAAGGTTTTTCCTGTACCCGTTCTTCCAACCAGGATCACATTCGACTTTTCGATCTCTACTTCATCCTTTTTCGCAGGTTGATTCAGTCTTTTGTAATGGTTGTAAACAGCTACGCTTAGAACTTTCTTGGCGTCATCTTGTCCGATCACGTATTCGTCAAGTTTTGATTTGATCTCAGCAGGCTTTAGGATGTTCACGGTTTCCTCTCCTTTGTTGTCTTTCGTAAGATCCTCTTCCTTAATAATAGAGTGAGCTTGAGAAACACAACTTTCACAGATGTGTCCGGAAACTCCTGCTATTAGAATTCCAACCTCACTTCTTGATCTACCACAAAATGAACAACCTGCTTCTTTTCTTGACATAACTTGACTTGACAAAAAAGCCATCCGTCTCAGACGGATGGACTTAAAAGTTTATTGTAAAATTAGACTATTAATGGTTACGAAGCAAAACTTCATCAACCATACCGTAATCTTTCGCTTCTTCAGATGTCATCCAGTAATCACGATCTGAATCTGCCCATACTTTATCATACGTTTGCTTAGAGTGGAATGCGATAATGTCGTACAATTCCTTCTTCAGCTTCTGGATCTCACGTGCAGTGATTTCGATATCTGAAGCCTGACCCTGAGCACCTCCCAAAGGCTGGTGGATCATTACTCTTGAGTGCTTCAAAGCAGAACGTTTTCCATCAGCTCCTGCACAAAGCAATACTGCTCCCATTGATGCAGCCATACCTGTACAAATTGTAGCTACATCAGGCTTGATGTATTGCATCGTATCGTAAATACCCAATCCTGCATAAACTGATCCTCCAGGAGAATTCAGATAGATCTGGATATCCTTATTTGAATCTACAGATTCCAGGAACAAAAGCTGCGCGTTGATAATGTTCGCAACATAATCATCGATACCCGTTCCAAGGAAAATGATTCTGTCCATCATCAATCTGGAGAAAACGTCCATTTGAGTCATGTTCAATGGTCTTTCTTCAATGATGTATGGAGTTAGAGAAGACTCAATATAATTCGCAACGTGCATGCTGGTTAAGCCCATGTGCTTTGTTGCATATTTTAAAAATTCCTTTTTATCAGACATTTTAGACTTGTTTGTTGTTTCTAACGTTAAAGATAAGTGAGAAGTTGGAAAGACAATGATAAAATTGAAAGATTGGAGGTGATTTTATCATCTTTTAGCAATTTTCAGAATTAAAACAGTGAGATCAAATAAGTATTAGTTTTGCAGCATGAGGTTGGAGGATGTAGTGGAAAAAAATGTCTTGATTTCACCATTAAACTGGGGGATGGGACATGTATCAAGATCAATAGCGTTGATTTCTAAGCTTCGCGATCAGAAGAATCGGATAATTTTTGCAGGCGATCAGGATCAGATCAGAATGGTCAGTTCTTATTTTGACGATTTAATCTTTTTGGAGCACGAAGGGTATCCATTTCGTTTCGGAGAAAAAGGGAATTTTGGACTAGATCTAGCGTTCAGCTATCCATCGTTGAATAAGCGCTTAAAACAAGAGATCATTCAAGTTAATGATCTTGTCAAGGAATATTTCATTGATCTTGTGATCAGTGATCACCGTTACGGATTTTACTCCGGATTAGTCCCATCAATATTTTTGTCGCATCAAGTGAACTTGCCAGTTAGATGGCATGAACAGTGGGTGCAAAAGATCCATCATAACTTAATTTCCAAATTCAGTGCTATTTGGATTCCTGATCATCCGGATTCAAGACTATCGGGAGACCTTAGTAAAGAAGCCAACAAATTCAATTCTCATTTCATTGGACCATTGTCCAGATTTGAGCATATTGAAGAAAACAGGACCAAAGACATCAGCTCTTTGCTTTTGATCAGTGGTCCGGAGGTGTATGGTGAAAAATTCATGCGTTCAAAATTAGAAGCAAAGGAATCAGAAATGCCCTTGGTTTTAGTTAGTCCTTTGATCAAAGAAAAGTATCCAGATGAAGACAGGATCGTGGCTACGAAAAACTGGAAAGAAACTGATGGATTTTTACTAAGAGCTGAAAAGGTCATTGCACCGTCCGGTTACTCTACTATAATGGACCTTGAATTTTTAAAGATCGAAGCGGAACTTCAGCCAACACCTGGACAAAGAGAGCAGGAATATCTGTTTAAATTATGGAATAAAAAGTCGCTCGGTTGATCCGTTCGTGAGATTTCTTACTAAATACATTCCGCGTTGATCAAAATACATCCTGTCTTTTCCGTATACCTTACCTATAATTTTTCCATCTGTGGAGATTACTTCATAGTACCCAAGATTTCCAAAAATTAAAGTGGAGCTTACATTATCATAGTAAGTACTTTGAATTTCCACTAAGACTGAAACGATTCCTTTGTTATAAGTTGTACCATCATAGTCAGTAGAATGTAGTTTGTAATAATTTACTCCAACATTCGGTTGAGAGTGTGTGAAGGAATATGTTCTCTCTGTAGTTGATTGACCTGCACCTTCAATTCTTGCGATTGGATAGAAATTGAATCCATCTGTAGAATGCGAAAGAGTGAAATAACTGTTGTTCTGTTCAAAAAGTGTGTGCCAGGTAATTATATTTCCACTTTCAGAATTCCATGCATTCAAATTAACATTGCTTATTGGGAGTAAAACAGGACTTAAATTACAATTGTCATCACCATAGGTTGTGGCCGGACCTCCATTTTCATTGAAAGTTGCATAAACTCCATCTGAATTTGCATATTGACTTCCATCGATTGTGTAGTTAATTGTAAAAGTACTTCCTGAAGTTGTTGTTATTATTGTTTCAAAATATCTGATATCTGATGAAGAGGAACTAGTGCTATTTGCAAAATTTCCGGATGAATTCCAATTCGGATCATTTTGAAAAATAACATAAATGGGCCCAGACCCGCACAATCCATCCCATGTTAGTGCCTCTTCACAAATGTCGGTATTAACTAACATCCAACTAGCACCTGATGGTATGGTCGTTCCAGTGGCATCAATAAACAAACCCGGACAGGCAGCGGCAGAATTTAGCTGATTAATTCCCAATGAATTATTCACTAATACATCTGTGTAATTAGTCCCCGGTAATGTGGCTCCATATAGAAAATTGAAATTTGTCTCATTGACATCAATAGAATAATTACCAGTTGATCCAAAAACTATTTCATTGTAACCTTCCGTGCAAGTTGGGTTGCATGAATTTATTATTACAGAAGTTAGATGGGGTGGAATAGTAGAGCAAGGACCATCAATCAAAGTTACTGTAAAAGGTGTTGAAGGATTACTAATTGTATTTGGAGAAGAAGCAATTACTCGGATTAAATAATTAACTCCCGTAGGGGTAGAAGCAGGTATTGAAAAATTTATAATTCCGGAACTGGAATAAGAATTTAAACTACCAATTACAGCAGAGTAAGTAAAATCTCCGTTTGCATCCGAAAGCTCTACACTGTATGTATTCCCCAATTGCATTATTTCGCTTGTTGTATAGGATATTGTTCCATTTGAGCCTGAATCACAGGACACAGAAAACGAATTATCACTTAAAACCCCGGTTGTTATGGCACAGTCATTAGTTATTGAAATATCAAATCCATTTTCATCTCCCGTGACTGCAGGATTAGACGAAATTAACCGAATTCGATAACTTATTCCAGAGGGAGATCCAATTGGAATTGTTATTGAAATTGTTCCAGTATTTGAAGTTGAAGTTAAAGAACCAAGCACTATTGGATTGGAAAAGTCACCTACGTTATCTGATAATTCAACTGTGTATACATTTCCAGAATTAAACACTCCTGTTGAAGTAAAATCTAAAGTTGCAGAATTACTGGTATTACAATTAATTGAGAAGGAATTGGCTGGAGGTGAATTGAATGAAATTGAATTTGAACCCGAACAAAAACTTTGATTAATATTCACAGATCCATATGAATTTGTTTCTCCCGAAGTCCAATTGAAATCAGAGTAGCTCGTTCCTGTGCCAATTAATTGGATTGATGTTCCTACGGCATCACCATTTTGTGAAACTCCTATGTCAGTAGAAGTCATTCCATTAGCAATTCCGTTCGTCGCAATGAATGTGCCCTCATAGGATAAAAATTGAATTATTGTATTTGTGCAAGTATTTACAAGAACTAATCCGTCTGGTGCACCATTCTGCAATCCAGCAATTGGGATCCATATCGTTCCAAATCCGCAATTCTGATCGGTGATGATCCCTGATGGATTTCCTATAGGAGTATAAGTCACACCACCATTTCCGTTGTATGGAATTATATCGAAACAGGATAAATCTGTACCAGCGATACCAGCCAACTCAACACCCTCTCCAGCATCTGTTCCTGAATTATCATAATGAATTTCGTTTATCCACACTTGTCCAAAAGCATTTCCAGAGAAAAGAGTAAATATTGTTAATCCAATGAATAATTTATTTATAACGAAGAATTTCAACCGCTCAATTTTGAAGTAAAGTTAAGTCTTTTTACTCCAAAGGAGATTAATTAAGTATTATATTAGTTTGATTATTTTTCACAGTCAAAGATACTTAATCCGTTAAGTGGTTGGCTTATCAACAATTTAAAAATATGGAACAAAAAAAGTCCCGACCGAAGTCAGGACTTTTCTATTTAGTAAGAATTTTTTCTTAGTTGATCGCTCCAGTAAATGCAGCATTACCTGCAAACTTAAGGAACTCTCTGTCTTTAGCAGCTTTAGCCTTTAGGCCACCATCCTTAGCGATGGCAGACTTCAAGTTACTTGCAACTGCATTGATATCGTTGTTACGAGCTGCAGCAACCGCCTTCAAGTAGTATCCTTGAGCAGTTTCCTTATCCTTAGAAGAATCTACAGTCTTAACAGCATCAGTAGCTGAACCATTCAACATTTGAGCAAGAGCCTTGTTGAAAGAAGCTTCAGAACCGAAAGATGAAACTGCATCAGCATAATTACCATCCTGGATTTGGCAGATTCCCATGTTGTAACTTACTTCTGAACCGGCACCTTTAGCTTGAGACAATAACGTCTTAGCTTTAGCACGATCTCCAGAAGCGCCAGCTATAGCACCTAGGTTGTTCTTAGAGATTGGGTTTTCTTTAACACTGTTTGCTTTTTCAAACGCAGCCTTAGCTTCGTTCATTTTGTTTTGCATATAAAGAACAGCTCCAACATTGTTGTGTGTTCTGTAGTCATCAGCATAGTTCTTAGCAGCAACTTGGTAGATCGCAAGTTTCTGGTTTAGATCTTCAACCAATGTTGCAGTGAACAACAATTCTTCAAGATTCAATGAATCTGGAGTAGAAGCTGCGATCGCCTTCAATTCTTCGTCAGAATATCCAGTAAGATCATAAGTTGTGATGATCTCTGATCGACGTAGTCTTGGGAATACATTCTTGTCAAGTTCAGTGAATGTCTTACCCATGTTTCTCATTTCAGTTTCACGAGTTGCAGGATCAGAATTCATTTCCAAAACTTTGATCACAAGACTCTTGTCAGCTTCACTGATAGCAGTTGATGCTTCCAATTCTCTCTTGAATCCTGGGTAATCCTCTCCACGTCCACTCAAAGAATAAACTTCTGTTTGAGCTTTGTCATTCTTAGCTTTCTTCGCTACTTCCATCGCTGCCTTCTTACCAGCTTCAGCACGATCGTTAGAAAGTGTGTTGTTCTTATCTTCTTCTCCTTCAGGTGAAGCGTATCCAACAACAGAAATAGTTTTGATGTTTACTTTAGGGTTTGTCTGAACAGCAGCCAACCAGTTCTGGAAATCTACGATATCCTTATCCTTCATTTCGTTAGCCTGAACAACTGACTTACCTTTGTCATAATTGATCTGAGCAAAAGTTGTTTCCTCTGTTACTCTTCTGAATTCATCTTTTGCAAGAATTACTCTGAAATCCTTGTTTACAAGGTACGGAGTGATGATTGTTGCGTCAGCGATCTTCTTGTCTTCAAATTTACCTGGCTTCTCTTTTCCACCTTTGTAAACTTTTCCAGTAACAACTAGATCAGCAACTTCCATGTCTGGCTTGTATGCCACCATGTCTTCATAAACTACTTTTCCACCTGGCTTGTACTGGATAACTGAACCGTTTCCAGAAGCTTTTTCACCCTGGATAGTAACTGTCTTAAGTGCAGTGCTTCCTAACATAGGAGTAATCTCTGCACTCGCTTTTTTCTTGATTCCTTTCTCAGGAAAAGTAACGTCCACACGCACTTTTACAGAATCTCCATGCATTTCTAATGGACTTGGAGTCACTTTGTAATCTAGATCTTTTAATAGGTCACAGCTGGTCAATAATGAACCTGCAACAGCGATAAAAGCTAAACCTTTGATGCTTTGTCTTTTCATATTCGTAGTTTAAATCCTTACCAAATTTTAGGGCAATATTAATCAATAAATTTATGTTTCAAAAGGTTTTAATCAATTAATTCATGAAGTTTTATCGATGATTTCGTGGCTTTTATACCATTCAGATCATTTGTTTGACTAACGAGGTCATTAATATTGCATTTTGTCTTGGGATCGATCAACCCTTCATCTAAATCGTTTAATGGGATAAGTACAAAGGCTCTTTCCATGTATCTGGGGTGCGGAACAACCAGTTCCGAAGTGTTAATAATTAGATCGCCAAAAAATATAATGTCAATGTCAATTGTTCTGGAAGTATACGATCCGCTTGTAGCTCTTTTTCTGCCCAATTCATGCTCGATCGCTGATGTTATTCTATAAAAATCAGTAGGATTAAGAGTCGTTTTACAAGCAAGTGCCAGATTAATGAAGTTTGTTTCTGAAACGAAACCAACAGGAACAGTTTCGTAGCTTAATGAGATTTTGAAAACTTTGCCTGCTCTTAAATGTATAAGTTTAATTGCCTGTTTTAAAAGATCTAACCGGTCTCCGGAATTACTTCCCAGACTCAGGTACACAGTTACTTCCATTTGAGGGTGTTGATCATTTTTTTTAGATCGGTATGGATGTAATCCAACGTTGGTTTCAGTGAATCAAAATTCGGAGTACAGTTCAATAATAACTCTGCTCTAAGGAAATGATTTGTTGAGTCCGTCAAATAAAACTGATAATTCGTGGCTACATCTCCCTTCAAAAAGAAAAATGTTCCAAAAACATTATCTTTTTTTCTGATGATCTTTTCGTCCTCGATTGATGTTGCCTTCAATTTATGGTCGTCAACCTTATCATTAGAAAAATTGATGAACTTTGATAAAGTGTCTGAAGGTTGAAGTTGGTAGTGGAACAAAAAAAGTTTCCCATTCACTTTTCCCAGATCGATTTCCTGATAACAAACATTGCCAGTTGTATTTCCCTCGGGTAATGTATAAACTTCCGAAAGTTCGAAGGAGAAGCCACAATTGCTGTTTACTTCACGGTAACTATGTTCAGGGAAATCCAATCTCAGATAAGTGGGAGGTTTTGGTACCAAAAGCTCATCTCCTCCACAACTTGTTAGGGTGAGTATGATTAGAATGAAAAAGAATGATTTAGATCTTTTCATCAGGCAAAATAGCTTTGATCATTTTGATCCGACGTTTATCACTTGATTCAACGATCAACTTTACATCAGAGCAAACAATGTATTCATTATTTCTTAAGATCCTTCCAGCATGCTCAAGGATAAACCCTCCCAGAGTTTCCGAATCTCCCTTAGTTGCTTCAAAATCTTTACTGTCAATTCCTGTAACCTTGTAAAAATCTACCAATGCAGTTTTCCCTTCGAAGACGTAGGTATGATCATCTACTTTCGTATAAATGATGTCGTCATCATCAAATTCATCCGTAATGTCACCTACGATCTCTTCAAGGACATCCTCCAGAGTAATAATTCCACTTGCACCACCATATTCATCAACGACCACAGCCATGTGCATTTTCATACTTTGAAATTCTCTGAGAAGGTCATCAATCTTTTTATTCTCAGGAACAAAAAAGGGCTTTCTGATCAATAGGTTCCAATCAAATGAACTTTCTGAACCCAAATGAGGAAGTAAATCTTTGATATACAGAATTCCGATTACGTTATCCATGCTTTTATCAAAAACTGGTATTCTTGAATATCCTGCATTAAGAATCACCTCAAGAACCTGATCAAAATCGACTGTGTTATCAATTGCAACCATGTCTACTCTTGATCTCATGATCTGGCGAGCTTCAGTATTACCAAACTTTACAATTCCTTCAAGGATTTTTTGTTCTTCCTCAGAGGTAGACTCTTGCTTAGTCAGCTCAAGAGCTTTTTCCAACTCGTCAGTAGTGATCTTTATTCCTTTTCTTCCGGCAATTCGCTGAATAAATTTGGTGCCATTTACTAAAAATGATTTCAACCATGAAAGGGGTGGTATTTTACGTACAATATTGAGTGGAAGAGCAGTTATTTTTACGAACGAAAGAGGATTTCGATTCGCATAGATCTTTGGAATTACTTCACCCAATAACAACAAAACCAATGTAATCCCTACGACCTCAACAATGAATCTCAAAGTTTCGTTCGCGTTCTCCTTTGGATAAACTTCGCCAAGTATCGCTGATGAAATAATAACAATACCAACATTCACGAAGTTATTCGTGATCAAAATGGTTGCTAACAATTCTTTAGGTACACTCAAAAGCTCCAGCACCAGATTACTGTTCTTTGTGTTTTCAGCTTTAAGTTCTTCCTTTTGTGTTGGATTGAGCGAGAAGAATGCTGCTTCAGAGCCCGAAGCAAGGGCAGATAGAGCGATTAAAATGATTAGAATAACAAAAAGTACTGTCACGCCTGCGTAGGTCGTTTCAGTTGAGAATGCCTCTAGAAGAGGCGTAAGACTCGGAGGTTCGATACTACTCATTGTTTATTAAAACGGTAATCCATCGTCAGAACTGTCCTTCAGTAAATCCGGAATAGGAGGTGGTGCCTGAGGACCATCATTGGTCGGGTAAGGTTGTGCAGATTCCGTTCTTTCAGTGGTTTCTGGTCTTGAAAGAATGGTCATTTCATCTGCAAGTACCTCTGTAGAGTAACGTGTATTGCCTTCTTTATCTTGCCAGGATCTCTTTTTGAGTTTTCCTTCGATATAGACTTTGGTCCCTTTACGAACGTACTTTTCTGCAATTTCTGCCAGTCCTCTCCATAGAACGATGTCATGCCAGTCCGTATTCTCACGCTTTTCACCGGTATTTCTGTCTGTATACGCTTCAGAAGTCGCCAAAGGGAAATTGGCTACAACTGCACCGCTCTCTAGCCTTCTTACTTCCGGGTCTTTTCCAAGGTTGCCGATCAAGATCACTTTATTTACACTTCCTGCCATAATGCGTTGTTAAAATACAAATATATGGTTTTCAAGTTAATCATTTGCGCTCATTATTGATCCTGTCGATGTAGTTTTCAATCAGTTTTGGAACAGGATAATCAGACAATCGTTCAACATCTATTTTAAAAACTTCTCTACCATCGAATTCTTCATTAATTTCCTTCATGTGGTAAAAGACCACATTTAATTTCTGATGTGATAAAAGGTGAGTGATCACCTCCGAATGATAGATTGATTTATTGCTTAATTCTTTATGTTTCAGTTGAAAGTCCTTTTCACTAAGCGACTCAAATAGTGGGAATTCAAACAAGTTCTGCCAGATATCTTTTTCTGAACGTTTCGCCAAATGTATGTGGTTAGACTCTTCAATGAAATAGTGAAAGTACCGTTGACGAACCTTTGTTTTTTTTGATTTTACCGGTCTGTTTTCAATCGTTTTGTTCTGCCTTGCAAGACAGATCGAGTTTATCGGACACACATTGCACTCCGGCTTTTTAGGTGTACAAATCAAAGCTCCCAACTCCATTATCGCTTGATTATGAATATCTGGATGAACCGGGTGGATCAATAGTTGTGCAAGATCCTGGAATTCTTTGATACCTGCAGAAGTGTCAATGGGGGTGCTAAGATCAAAACATCTGGAAAGTACTCTGTAAACATTTCCGTCTACAACAGCGACAGGCTCTTTATAAGCAAATGAAGCAATGGCTGCTGCAGTATAATTTCCGATCCCTTTTACCTTTTTCAAGTCCCTAAAAGACGAAGGGAAATTCCCTTCAAATTCATTCATGATCTGTTTTGCGGCAAAGTGGAGATTCCTAGCTCTTGAGTAGTAGCCTAGTCCTTGCCAGTCTTTTAACACTTGTTGCTCTTCTGCGCTTGCCAGGCTTTCAAGTGACGGATAATTTCGAACAAATTTTTCATAGTAGGAGAGTCCTTGCGCTACCCTTGTTTGTTGCAGGATAACTTCGGACAACCAGATATAATATGGGTCAGTTGTGTTCCTCCATGGAAGATCACGATGGTTTTGTCTATACCAATCCGTTGTTAATAGGTGAAAATCAGCCATTAAGGGAAAAAAGATTTTTTTTTGACCTTGAAGCAAAGTTAATTCTTTTGAGTGAACTACTTTTGCGGTCTTAATTTTTGAAAACAAATAAATCTTAGAATAATGACTAAAGCAGACATCGTTGCAGGTATTGCAGAAGAAACAGGGTTGGAGAGAGCTGAAGCTCTAAAGGCAGTAGAATCATTCATGACAAGCATCAAGTCATCTTTGGCAAACGGGCAGAATGTATATTTGAGAGGTTTCGGAAGTTTTGTAGTTAAAGAACGTGCTGAGAAAACGGGAAGAAACATTTCAAGAAATACTACGATCATTATTCCAGCGCACAATATTCCTTCATTCAAGCCTGCTAAGACATTCGTTGATGAAGTGAAGAATAAGGTGAAAGTAAAATAATAGATTTCCTTTCATTAAATCTCTTGCAGATTCAATGAAAATACTATCTTTGCACTCCTGTTTTTCGCGGGAGTGTTTTTTTTCCATAGCGAAATCCAGTCAAATTGAGATTAACCAATTTAATAATATAGATTATGCCAAGCGGTAAGAAAAGAAAGAGACACAAGATGGCTACGCATAAGCGTAAGAAGAGACTTAGAAAAAACCGTCACAAGAAGAAGAAGTAATTCTTCTCAACTAGTTATCAATAACTTAGTAGGTCTGTCTTGCTAAGTTTTTTGTGTTTTAAATAATTTAATTTAAGCTTTCGTGAGTTTAGAATTAGTAGTCGATGCCAGACCTAATGGCATTTGGCTTGCTTTGTTGCGTGACGGAAAGCTTATTGAGTTGCATGAAGAACAGGGAAATACTGATTTCGCTGTTGGCGACATATATCTAGGAAAAGTACGTAAAGTCGTTCCCAGTTTAAATGCTGCTTTTGTGGACGTAGGATATGAGAAGGATGCTTTCCTGCATTATCTTGATCTGGGGCCTCAATTCAGTTCACTTAATAAGTTTACCAAGGAAACGCTGCACGGTAAGCAAAGCGTTGCTGATCTTTTGTATTTCAGATCGGAAAAAGATATTCCGAAAGAAGGAAAGATCGACGAAATTATTTCAGCTTCTCAACCAATCCTGGTACAGGTTGCCAAAGAACCGATCTCGTCAAAAGGTCCAAGGTTAAGTTCCGAGATCACCCTTGCAGGTAGATATTTAGTTCTTGTTCCTTTTTCGGATAAGATTTCGATTTCTCAGAAGATAAAAGAACAGGAAGAAAGAGATCGTTTGAAAGATCTTCTTGAGGCGATCAAGCCTAAAAACTTTGGTGTGATCATTCGCACAGTTGCAGAAAATAAGAAAGTTGAAATGATCGATCAGGATCTCAAGAATCTACTTGAGAAATGGAAGACCATGCATACGAACTTGAAAAATGCAACTCCACCCAAAAGAGTTCTAGGTGAAATAGATAAGACATCATCTATTCTGAGAGATCTTCTTAATGCAGACTTTAGCAATATTCATGTAAATGATGAGAAAGTCTACAATGAAATGAGGGAGTACGTATCTGGAATTGCTCCGGGACGTGAAAAGATCTTGAAGCATTATGATGGTAAATTGTCGATCTATGAGCGTTTCGGGATCAACAAACAGATCAAGGCTTTATTTGGGAAAAAAGTACCTCTTCCTAGTGGTGGATATCTGATCATTGAGCATACTGAAGCGATGCACGTTATTGATGTGAACAGCGGAAATCGTAAAGGTGCAGATGGTCAGGAAAGTAATGCAATGGCAACCAACATAGAGGCTGCAGAAGAAATCGCACGAGTACTTCAGTTAAGAGATATGGGAGGAATCGTGTGTATCGACTTTATCGATATGCATGATAGAGAGAACAACAAAATCCTGTATGACAAGCTGAAAACGTTCATGCAAAATGATCGTGCTAAACACAATATTTTACCTCCATCAAAATTTGGGGTAGTTGAGATTACTCGTCAGCGTGTAAGACCTGAAACGGATATCAATACTTCAGAAACTTGTCCCACGTGTAATGGAACTGGAGAGGTTCAAGCTTCAATTCTTTATGCTGAAGAAATTGAAACAAACTTGAATTTCTTGATCCTTGATCGTAAGGAGAATAAGGTGGCATTGTTGGTGCATCCTTATCTTGAGGCTTACTTTAAAAAAGGATTGATTTCGAAACAATTGAAATGGTTCTTTAAGTACAAAAAGTGGATTCCGATCAGAGGTGTGACTGCAAATCATCTTTTACAATACACTTTTGTGAACGGAAAGAACGAAGAGATCACATTGTGAGTTCAATTACAAATAACACATTAAAAGAGGCCACCATGAAAATGGAGGCCTTTTGTGTTTATCAGGACAGATGTAAAAAGGAAGTTATTGAAAAATTGAAGTCATTTCAATTATCGGATGAACAAAAAGCAAAAATTATAGATCATCTAATTTCCTATTCTTTCTTAAATGAGGAGCGCTTTGCTGAATCGTATTTATCCGGAAAATTCAAGATCAAAAAATGGGGCAGGATCAAGATCCGACAAGGACTTATATCGAAAGGTGTTTCGAAAGAGATGATAAAAACAGCAATTGATTCAATAGATTCAGACGCTTACTATGAAACGCTTAAGAACATTGCGGAGAGAAAATGGAATGATCTTGATAACCAGGAACCATTTCAAAGAAAGGTCAAAACACTTCGATTTCTTGCTTCAAGGGGATACGAGCAAGATCTGTGTTTTGATGTGATCAATGTCCTGATCAATGAATGATGATCTTTCCGATATACATAGCTGTATTCCCCAGGTAATTCTCGTAAAAGATCCGGACGAAATAAGAACCCACGCTTAGATCTGTAGGGGCATGAAGGATGGTACTTTGATCATTTTCTTTTTCAAAAACAAGTCTTCCATCTGCAGAGTAGATAGATGTGTAGAATTGACTTATTTCATCATTATTTGATCGAATGGTTACCGATTCTCCAGTTACGGAAGGGTTAGGATAAATTGTAAATGGGGCAATACTGGTTACTGCGCCGAAATTGCTTGAATTGAACTCCAATAGAAATAGACCATATTGACGATCCGAAACGATCAATTGGTTATTTGAATACTGACTGTAAACACCCCAGGCGCCATTCATCTTAAAAATGTTTTCATCTGGGTAGGTATCGTAGAATGCTACTTCATGTGGGACAGGATCCCGAAGGTCGAATATTCGGACCCCCTCATTGTAATATGCCACATAGGCAAAGGTATCGGAGATCATGATGTTATGTGTAACACTTCCTTCATTGAAAGCAGTGCCGAAACTTCCCGTAACCTGAAGGTTAAACGCATCGTCCACTGAGCAACGTTTTACTTTTTTACCATTGGTTTCATCTGCAAAGACATAGGTGTCTCCATCCGGGGATAACCAACCCTGGTGATTGTATCCCTGATCTGTATAGAAGGTCAGATTATTGATGTAGGATGGAGAAGAGGTATTAGTGAAGTCATAGACCCTAATTCCATTGGTTCCACAATTCAGGATTGCTTTTCGATCTCTTACATAGCAGTCATGAACCTCTGGGATGTCATCTGGTCCTGTCCAAAGGATTTGTGGGTCAAGAGGGTCAGCAAGTGAAAATACCCTCATTGGCTCAACAGAAGTAGGAGTTCCTGAAATAATTGGTGTTACAAGACATGCAAACAGAAGGTCATTAGTTGTGTCAATAAATAAATTGTGGCACCTTCCGATCCTACTATCTTGTATGTCAGCTACCAGAACGATTGAATCCGGAAGATAAGAAAGGTCAATGATCTGAAGGCTACTATTCCCCTCATCGCAAATAGAGTATAGGTAGTTCTTATAGGTTTTGAATTCTCTATGAATGACCATCGATGAATTGTACTTTCCTTCTACAAATCCTGCAGGATGCAATTTTTTATCCTTGATCTGAAAAACATGGGTTCCTTCAGTCGAGCCGATTACAGCATACTCACTACCCTCAAAGTCAAAGCCCCAACATCCCGAATATCTTACAGAAGTTGAGTTTGTGACAAGGCTGTCCTGGAACCAATGATCCAAGAGTGTCATATTCTTCTTTTCCTGAGCATAACCGATATTTGCCAGCCAGCAAAACAGTATCAATGTTCTTGTAAGAGATGTTATCATCTAAATTCAAAGATAAGCACATTGAGCCATTTAGGATTATTAACAATCTGATTGGTATATATTACTTATTTTAGCAGTATGTATCAGTGATATAATGTCGGATTCTGTTATTATCATACCAACGTATAACGAGATTGAAAATGTCGAGAAAATGACCCGTAAGGTCATGTCTATTGAAAAGGATTTTCATCTCCTGTTTGTTGATGATAATTCACCTGACGGAACATCAGATAAAATCATTGAGCTTCAACAAGAATTTCCCGGAAGAATTCACCTTGAAACAAGGTCTGGAAAGCTTGGGCTTGGTACAGCATACATTCATGGATTCAAATGGTCTGTCTCAAAAGGATACGATTTCATTTTTGAAATGGATTGTGACTTCTCGCACAACCCGGATGATCTGATTCGGTTGTATCAGGCTTGCTTTGATGGAGCGGATCTAAGTATTGGATCTCGCTACATAAAAGGTGGAAAAGTTTCAAATTGGCCACTCAAGCGAGTTTTGATGTCGTATTTTGCCAGTGTATATGTTCGATTGATCCTTTGGATTTCGATCAAGGATACTACAGCCGGATTTAAGTGTTACAGAAGAAAAGTGTTGGAGACTATCAATCTGGACGGTGTAACATTTAAAGGATACGCTTTTCAGATTTGCATGAAGTACGCTGCTGTGAAACATGGCTTTAAAGTGAAAGAAGTTCCTATCACATTTGTTGATAGACTTTATGGAGTGTCAAAAATGAGTACGGGTATTTTTAAGGAGGCATTTTTTGGAGTTTGGAAAATGCGTAAAATGAATTTATGAGTCAAATAACGATCCTGAAAAATGGGATCCTGATCAATGAAGGATCCAGAAAAGAAGCGGACATACTTATTGAGAATCGTAGAATTTCGAAGATTGGAAATTCTTTATCAGCAGAAGGAAATGCGACCATTGTTGACCTAAATGGGAAATATATTCTTCCTGGTTGTATCGACGATCAAGTGCATTTTAGAGAACCAGGCTTAACCCATAAGGCAAATATCGGAACGGAATCGAGAGCAGCAGTTGCTGGAGGAATCACTTCGTTCATGGAAATGCCGAATACGGTTCCCAATGCCCTTACTCAGGAATTGTTGGAAGATAAATACCAGATCGCAGCAGAATCATCGATTGCGAACTATTCCTTCTTCATGGGAGCTTCTAACCATAACATTGATGAAGTTTTAAAAACAAGTCATCAGGATGTTTGTGGAGTGAAGATCTTTATGGGATCGTCTACGGGGAACATGCTGGTAGATAATGAAAAGACGTTGGATTCACTTTTCAGTAAAGTACCCCCAATGCTGATAGCTACGCACTGCGAAGATGAGCATACGGTTAGAGCAAACATTGAAATAGCAAAGGCAAAGTATGGTGAGGACGTTCCTATAGAAATGCATCCGATCATCCGTAGTGAAGAAGCCTGCTATTTATCCTCGTCACTTGCGGTTCGTTTGGCCAAGAAACACAATACTAGGCTACATATTCTTCATATTTCAACTGCGAAGGAACTTGAGTTGTTCACCAATGAGATCCCGCTTAAGGATAAATTGATCACTGCTGAAGCTTGTATCCATCATATGTGGTTTTCAGATGAGGATTACGCTACAAAAGGAAACTACATAAAATGGAATCCAGCAGTGAAAAAAGCGACTGACAGAGATGCAATCCTTGCAGCAGTTCTTGATAATAGAATTGATGTGGTAGCAACTGATCACGCTCCTCACACGATTGAAGAAAAAGAGAATTCATATTTTAAAGCTCCGTCTGGTGGGCCTTTGGTTCAGCATGCACTTCTTGCCATGCTTGAAAAGTCAATAGAGAAGAATTTTGCAATCGAAAGAGTAGTCGAAAAAATGGCTCATGCTCCGGCAGATTTATTCAGAGTGAACCAAAGAGGTTATTTGAGAGAAGGTTATTTTGCTGACTTGGTTATTGTTGATCCAAATAAAAAGACGACAGTGACCAAAGAGAATATACTTTACAAATGCGGTTGGTCTCCATTTGAAGGTTTCACGTTCAGCCATTCGATCGATAGTACTTATGTAAACGGAAATAAAGTTTTCGAAGGCGGTAAAATAATCGAGGGTACCACTGGTAGTCGTTTGAGGTTTGATAGATGATAAGGTTGACAGGTGTCGTTTGTTTTATACTGATCGTCTCTGGTTGCAGAGATGAAGTGAACAGCTCGTCTGCCCCTAAAGACCTTATACCGAGAGATACCGTTGTCCAGGTATTATGTGAGATGATGTTGATCGAATCTCATGTAAAAATGAAATATCAAAGTGTTTCAAGATACCATCGTTTGATGAAAAAGTCTGGAGACAGGGTCCTTAATAAGTTTAATTTGCAGTATGATCGTTATGATCGAAGCATGAGTTATTACGGGGGCAATAAGACTGAAATGCAGTCGATCTACGCCGAGGTTTTGGATTCATTGAATCGTATGTCAGGAAAATTGGAGCAAAGAGGGGTTAGAGCATTGCCTGTGACGAAGGATACGAATAATCATCTTCCCGGAATTTTAGGTCATTGATCATTTTCGTTCGTATTTCCAGTTTTTTGTTCTCCCTTCGGACAGAAACTTTATAGTCGTTGACATTCTTTTTTCTCGTGTGGTTTGAGTTTTTGCATCTTCTATCCAAGTGATATACTCCTTTTTGTTTGACCTGCTGAAGGAATCGAAAGTAGTTCGTGCTTTTGGATGTTTGTTCAGAATTAAATCGAGGTCATCAGGTACTTTTAGGTCGGTTTCCTGATTAGTGTTTCTCACATTTTTCACCATTTTCAATGAGAATCATCGCTTCTTGAATGTATCTTCTGAGAATATCCTCGGAAGGCAGATCGTCAATGGATTGAAGCTTTCCAAGATTTCCCATGGCCTCTCCTTGAATAAAGATTTTATCAGGATCCTCCATTTTCTATCCAAGCCAGAATCCAATTGAACAATGGTGCTTAAAAGATGCGAAACTGCAGAGAATTGATCCCTTGTATTCAACATTTGGAAATCCCCACTTGATCGTTTCGACAATTTCAGGACTTGCATTATGAATAGAGCTTCTTAATTTTTTTAATATCGGCTGTGCGAATTGCTCAGCTTTATCAATATACGTATCGACTCGGGGATCAATCATCTTAGTTTTCTATTCGGATTGTTCTTTATAAAATCATTCCAGCCTCCAACCTTGGCTTTATTATTTTCTCCAACACCTTTTGAAAAATGGTGACAAACAGCAGTTGCTAAACCATCAGTTGCATCGAGGTACTTCGGCATGTCTTCAAAATTCAACAATTTTTGAAGCATCGCTGCAACTTGTTCCTTCGATGCTGCTCCGTTGCCAGTGATCGATTGTTTGATCCTTTTAGGAGTATATTCTTCAAAAGGAATATTGTGAGCAAGACATGCAGCGATGGCTACACCCTGAGCCCTCCCAAGTTTTAGCATCGATTGCACATTCTTTCCAAAGAAAGGGGCTTCGATCGCCATTTCATCCGGTTTAAATTCCCGAATGATCGAATCCAGCCGATCGTAGATCTTTTTTAGCTTGTCAGGTTGAGTCGGTAATTTGTGCAATTGAATGATCCCAAAATTCACGAGTTCAATTTTGTTCTTTTTTACATGGATCAATCCATAACCCAACACAGTGGTGCCGGGATCAATTCCAAGAATAATCTTATCTTCAACCATTGTACACTAGGAATGTCTAAAGCTACTAAAAAAGGTAAGAATTTCTTTATTGTCGGCAAACTGATTCTGTTGATGGGATTTGTTGCATACTTAGTTGATCAGATCAATAAGATGGACTGGTCATGGAATATTTTTGACCATTTTAATCCTTTATTGTTTCTCTTAAGCTTTCTTTTATTCGTTCCGAACTGGTGGTGTGAATGGATGAAATGGCGATTGATCTTAAAAGTGGCTAATATTAGGTCATCCCCTTTTGAAACGAGTAATGGTTTTTTGGCCGGAATTATTAGCGGAATGCTTACCCCAAATATGATTGGGAATTTTGTCGGCCGATTAATGTACTTTTCAAAGAGATCGTCCATCAGCATTACAGTATTGACCTTGCTTTCCAACTATGCGCAGTTTTTCGCTAGTATGTTAGCGGGATTTATTTCACTTCTCTATCTCGGGATGTCGCCATTGGGGGTTCCTCCTCATCATTTGATCTTATTGGGTGGACTCGTTTTGCTTGTGTTGTTTGTTGGATATTTTTATTTCGATTCGTTCTTCAAATTCATCTTTCCTAAACGAATGAAATTATTCTATCGGTTGAAAGATTTTCTCAATCGACTTAGTTTTCGCTGGCAAATTCTCGGTATTAGTCTGTTGCGGTTGATGATCTTTACGGTTCAAATGTTGGTGATGCTGGCAGCATTTGGAGCTACTATTGATCTGGAATTATTCTTTTGGATCTGGCAATATTATTTCTGGGTAACTTTAACTCCTTCCTTATTTCTTGGTAAGGTCATTATCCGTGACAGCGTAGCTGTCTGGGTATTAACTTCATTTCATTTAAGTGGTCCCATTATTCTAATTTCGAGTTTCAGTATTTGGTTAATTAATTTGGTATTGCCTACAGTGTTGGCATTGGTGCTGATCAGAAAAAAATAGTTGGTATGAATTGGATGATTCTTTTTTTAGGTCTTTATGGCGTATTATTGATCTTAATCGCTGTCTTCGGGTATTTCATTCAGCGGATGCGTGAAGGAGGGTATAAAGGAGACGAATCAGATCACATTGCCAATCAAAACGTAGTTGTTGTCATTCCTTTTCGAAATGAAGAAAAAAGGATCAAAGTAATCCTGGATTCCATTCGAGCATTGAATTATTATCCGGGAGAATTCATTTTTGTAAATGATCATTCAGAAGACAATTCTGTTGAACTGGTCAAGACACTTTCAGATGAAATACCTTATCGTGTATTGGAATTACCTGAAGGTTCAAAAGGTAAAAAGGCGGCAATTCGTCATGCCATTTCAAATTCCGATTCAGAATACATCCTGACCATGGATGCAGATATTTCTTTTCATCCTGATTATTTTCTCAATCTGTCCAGACTTTCAAATGCAGATATGTATGTACTGCCAGCTATTATGGTGGCTGATAAATTCTGGAAACACCTTTTTGAAGTCGACCTTTTACTTGTGAATGCTTTTAATTGTGGTTTGTCAGGATGGTTCAGACCGATCATGGCGAGTGGAGCAAATTTATTATTCAGAAGAGATGCTTTCGAGAAATTCGATCGACTGGAGACGCATGAACATATGTCAAGTGGTGATGACATCTATTTATTAAGAGACTTTAGAAATGCAAAGGCAAACATCAGACTAATGACTGATCCTGGTCTGGCGATTAACACCGAGACGCCTCAGACAATTAAAGAATTTTTCAATCAGCGCTTGAGGTGGGTAGCAAAAACAGGGGATGTCAAAGACTATTTGAGCACGGCGCTTGCGATACTTCAGGGGTTACTTACGTTGGTATTTGTTGGGTTGTTGATCATGGAGATATCAAATGAAAATTGGAGCACTTTCATTGGTCTTTTACTGGCAAAGACGCTCATTGATATGTTGGTGTTTTTAGTATTCTTTAATAGAAGTCGAAGATTGAGATCATGGTTTTTCATTTCTGCTTACGAATTGATCTATCCATTTTATTTGATCACAATTGCAGGAATGATGTATTTCTTCAAACCGGAATGGAGAGGGAGAAAGCTTGAAAGGAATTTTTAGTCAAAAATAAAGGCCGGATCAACCGGCCTTTCAATCAATTCTTTAAACTAAATCAGAATGGTAGATCGTCATCTTCGTCACTGCTCGCAGCTTCGATAGGAGATGGAGTAGAAGCAGGAATTGGATCGTTAGACATAGAGCCCATTCCTGAATTGGCAGCCATTCCTGAATTGGCACCAGCCTTTTCAATTCTCCATGCTTCAAGAGTATTGAAATATTTCACCTCTCCTTGAGGGCTGGTCCATTCTCTTCCTCTAAGGTTGAATGACACTTCGATCTGTTCTCCCGGTTGAACACCATCCAGAAGAGAGCACTTATCCTGAGTTGCCTGGAATGAAATATCCTGTGGATACATTCCAGTAGAGTCTGTCACTACAAATTCTCTTTTTGAAAACTTCTCCGACACTTGAACAGTATTGTTCACCACCTTCACGGTTCCTGTTAACTTATACATACGTTAATTATTAATTGGTTGTTGTTTGTTTCTTAGCCATTGTTGAATGAGAGCAGAGTCATCCACGCCTCGTCCAATTTATTTTCCTTAAGCAGTTGCTGAGCCTTTTTGTGAAGGGCAGCTTCAAGTGCGTCAGGTTGATCTTCTAAAGATAAAAAAAGATCACTTAGCTCCAGCAATTTATACTCATTTACATCTGTTTCATTTGGTAATTCTTCGATTCCGCCAAGGAAACCAAGATCATTCCCGGTCAGTACCTTGCTATTTCTGATATCGTCCGGTATGTTGTCATATCCGATTCCGCATGCGGTGATCGGTTTTGCTATTTCAAACATTGAATTTTCGTCAGCACGGCAATACCAGTTACCACCCATTCTTGAAACAAGATCGATCTTTTTCTGGTCGATCATCTGATTCGCATCCAAAACCTCTTCACGGATGTGGATCTTTACGACTTCACAAATAACAAGATTACCTGCCCCTCCTTCATTACCGAGCTCGACGACTTCATTTACTTTACATTCGAACTGGACAGGAGATTCTGCAACTCTCATGGGTTTGATCAGATCAGATGCTAATGGAGTAAGTCCCGACTTAACAAACTCACTTGTTCCTGCAGGATAAGGTGAGCTGGCAAGGCTCATCTGATGAACCAAGTCATAATTTACAATATTGATCACTACTTCAGGCACCTGTTTCACGTTATTATAAGTGTCCTTAGTAGTGTTTGTTCGTCCGGATCTTGCCGGTGAAAAGATCAGTATCGGTGGGTTAGCACTGAAAACATTGAAAAAGCTGAATGGAGCCAAATTGCTGTTCCCTTCTGCATCTACGGTCGATGCAAAAGCAATCGGTCGAGGTCCGATGGCACCTAGTAGGTATTGATGGACCTTTGGTACGGGAAGTTCTTTTGGATCAAGAGTAAGCATATTCAAAGATTTTTGGCAAAGATACTCCTTTCTATATGCATTCATTCTTACTCTGTGGGACGTGTTTTCCACAATTTGAAAAATTTGAATATTTTTTTTAAAAATGGTTTCTTACTTCAAAAGAAATTAATAGATTTGCACTCCCAATTTCAGGGAACTATAGCAGTCGAGCTACAGGTTTTGAAATATTAATTTGCGGATGTGGTGAAATTGGTAGACACGCCAGACTTAGGATCTGGTGCCGAGAGGTGTGCGGGTTCGAGTCCCTCCATCCGCACTTCAAATGGTCTTGTTGTCTGACGAGGCCATTTTTTGTTTGTAGTAGTTTTAAAAGAAGAAGTAAGATGAATACTATTCGTCAGGATGTGGATGCGTTGAACGCTGTCCTTAAAGTGCAGATCTCTGCTGATGATTACAGCCAGAAGGTAAAATCAACTTTGGAAAAATACCGTAAGACGGCTAAAATTCCAGGATTCAGACCTGGTCATGTTCCATTGGCTTTGATTCAAAAACAATATGGAAAATCAGTATTGGCAGATGAATTGAACAAGTTGGTGAACGATGCATTGTACAACTATATTTCTGAAAACAAGATCGAAATTCTAGGAAATCCTATTCCTAAGGAAGGTTCAGATGTTGTTGGTGATTTTGACAAGCCGGATACTTTCGAATTTGAATACGAAATTGGGTTGTCTCCGAAGTTTGAGATCAAATTGAACGACAAGAGTAAGTACGATTATGTGAAAGTAAAAGTAGACGAGAAATTGTTGGACAAGCAGATCGAAGACCTAAGAAGAAGATACGGTAAACTAGTATCGGCTGATAGTGTCGGTGAAAACGATCTTGTACTTGCTCAATTTGTTGAATTGAATGATGATGATTCGATCAAGGAAGGAGGAATTCTTCATTCATCGACTGTTTCAATGGAATTTATTGAAGACAAAAAAACGAAGAAGGAGTTGATCGGTAAAGCGAATGGAGATAAAGTGATAATTGATCCTGCGAAAGTTTCAAGAGGAGGAAAGGATACTGCATCAATGTTGGGAGTGAAGGAGGAAGATCTTGGAAGTATTTCAAAGAAATTCCAGTTGACGATAAACGAGATCAAGCACATGGAGATGGCTGATCTTAATCAAGAGCTTTTTGACCGTCTGTTCGGCGAAGGTGCTGTAAAGAGTGAAAAAGAACTAAGAGAGAGAATTGCAGCAGATCTTGAAGGAATGTTTGGTAATGACTCAGATCGCATCTTGACTAGAGATATCTATGAGGATCTTGTTCAGAACACTAAAGTTGAGCTTCCGAATACATTCTTGAAAAGATGGATCAAACTGTCAAACGAAAAGCCAATTACTGACGAGCAGATCGAGCAGGATTATGACAGCTATGCGAAAGGTTTGAAGTGGCAGCTGATCCAGAGTGATATTTTCAAGAGCAATGAGATAAAGTTGGATAACAGTGAGGTGATCGATTTCACGAAAGGATTATTGGTGAACAATTACGCTCAATATGGAATTCCTGCTCCTGAAGATAAAGAACTGACAGCGTCAGCTCTTCAGGTACTTCAGAACAAGGAAGAAGCGAATCGCATCTACGATATGCTCGCAGAGAAAAAACTTACTGAATATTTCAAAAGCACAGTTAAGTTGAAAGAGAAACAGGTGTCCTACGATGAATTCGTGGAGATTGCCTCTAAATAATTAGAAAAGCCCCTGAGAATGGGGCTTTTTAATGCTGTATCTTTTTGTAGTTTTATCGTTTGAAAAGGTACATTTTTTGTGATCCGCAGTAACGATGAAAAGAATTCTTTTAATACCCTTTACCTTTTTGGCTTGGACGACGTTCGCTCAACCATCGATCATGGAAACGAACAGGGATCCTTATAAATGGATCTTTGGAGCTTCATGGAATGTGATCGATGATAATGGTTATCCATTTACCAAATTGATCGATATGCCAGGCTCATGGAATTATCAATATTTTCCGACGAGATTATTTGCTGACAAGTATTTGTACAATCACTGGAGTTGGGAAATAGCTGCAGCTTATAATAAATATTACTCAAGTAAACTGATCAATCAGGAAACAGGACATTCTGGATTTAATGTGAATGCTGATTTTAATTTTAAGTACAGTCTCAATAGTGCTAAAATGAAAAACAGAAAGAGATTTGATCCTTACTTTTCGATGGGAATAGGAGGAACGTTTCGAACCAGTTTGGATGTTCCTGTGAATGCCAATTTCAACTTAAATCTGGGAACCAATTATTGGATATCGAACAGCTGGGGACTACAGGTACAAACAAGTGGAAAAATGGGGCTCTTCCCTGAGATTTTATTCTCGAATGCGAATTATATGCAGCATTCATTTGGGGTGATCTACAAGCATGATCCTCGAGGGTCAAAATCGAAAAGTAATTTCGAAAGGAAAAAATACCCTTGGACAAGGGAAAAGCAAAGATTCAAGAGAAGAAGTACATAGGAAAGAAAAAGCCGGACTAGCCGGCTTTCTTTATTTTAGTTCGATCTCGTAAGGGAGTCTCATCTGAATCCCCATCCAGTCTTCAATGCGTTTGATCTTCTGATATTCTCTAACGAGCTCTTCTGGCATGGCCTCAATTTCAATAGAGATTTCTTCGTTTTCGTCTTCAAGTTGCTCGATCAATGCCATCCACTTATCATCTTTTTTGAGAGGATAGTAAAGTACCTTTTTGGTTTTGATCTTTGCTTTGTCAGCTGCGTAATTGATCGCATCTTCGATTCCTCCAAGCTTGTCGACTAAACCAATCGATAATGCATCTTTTCCAGTCCAAACGCGGCCTCTGGCAAGAATGTCAACTTTTTCTTTTGACATTTTACGGCCCTCAGCAACGCGCTCCTTGAACAAGTCATAGATTTCGTCAACTTCATCCTGGATCATGGATAATTCTTCAGGAGTCAGTTTTCGATTGGTTGTCAATATAGCATGACTGTTCGTCATTGCACGATCAAAGGAGATTCCAAGCTTGTTTTCAAACATTGCACCCATATAAGGGATCATGCCAAATACTCCGATTGACCCTGTTATCGTTGTTGGCTCTGCAAAAATGGCTGTAGCTGGTGTCGCGATGTAGTATCCACCTGAAGCGGCAACATCTCCCATTGAAACGATCACTTTCTTTGTCTTGTTCGTCAATTTAACCTCTCTCCAGATCTCCTCACTTGCTAGTGCGCTACCACCAGGACTGTTGATTCTGAAGACAACCGATTTGATTGATTTGTTCTTTCTTACGTCCTGAAAAAGTTTGCAGATCTCTTTGGATGTAAGCCCGTCTCCGTCTGTCGCTACACCTCCTTCAGCAAGAATAACAGCTATGTTTGGTTTTTCATTTCTTACAAGGATCTGGTCCTGATAGAACTTCTTTTTTGCATATTTTTCAAATGCCTGAAGTTCAACTTCATCGTTATTTTTTAGTCCAAGCTTTTTGTTAAGCATTGCGATCATTTCGTCACGGTACATGACGCCATCTAGTAGTTTATAATCAACAGCATCTTCAGCACGACGGATCTTTCCTTCTTCAGCAATTTCATTCAATGAATTCTGATCTATCTTTCTGTCTTTAGCAATATCCATTCTGATATCCTGCCAGATCGAATTCAAATAACGCTCGACCTGTAGACGGCTAGAGTCACTCATATTGCTTCTGAAGAAAGGTTCTACGGCACTTTTAAAATCGTTGTTTGATCCTCTGATCACTTCAACCTCTATGTCCAGTTTATCCAATGTCCCCTTAAAAAAGCTCAGTTCAGCTCCAAGTCCCAACATTTCCATGTTGGAAGTAGGGAAACCATAATTTTTGTCTGCGGCTGAAGCGATGTAATATTCCTTCAGAGATATAACTTCACCTTTATTGTAGGCGATTGCAAATTTCCCCGATTTTTCGAAGTCATTTATCGCATTTCTGATCTCTCTTGCCGTAGAGTATCCGCATGAAACATCACCGATCTCAATGAATACACCTTTGATTTTGTCATCTTTTTTAGCCCTTTCGAATCCGTAAAGTAGGTCACTTAGTCCAATTTTTTTATTCAGCTGAAATGTGCCTGGGTTGAACTTATTATCACTTTTTTCTCCTATTTCGCCATCCAGAGTGATGTGCAAGACGGTTTTATCCTTTAAACTCATTGGTTGTGGTCCAAAGTCGCCAAAGGACCCTATGATCCCTCCAAGAATTAGGAAGAAAAGCAACATACCAATTATAGAAACAACCAGAACTGCAAGGAAGCTAGGCCAGAAGATCTTGCCAAAACCGATTTTATTTGAAGCATCAGACATAATGAGATTCGTTAATTCAATCAAATGTAAGGAATAAGCAAAGTGAACCTAATTTCATTTTTATAAGTGGAAAATCAAAAGGTTAAGTGAAAGAAATCACTGATAAATGAGGTAGGTTTTCAAATTCAACTCATTGGTCTTTAGATTCATTAATATCGTCGAAAATTAATGGAGCTGAATTCTTTTTTGTGTAAATTGTGGTCGCTAAACAAATCTATAAAATGAAAAAATTACTCCTCTTTTTCGGTGTATTGTGTTCTACACTTTCCTTTAGTCAGCAATACTCTAAAGTCAAAATTTACGCTAATGCAGAAGAATTAGTAAGACTTGCGGCTATAGGTGTTCCTGTTGATCATGGGATCTACAAGGAAAACACGTTCTTCATTTCTGATTATTCTGCTGAAGAGATTCAGATGATGCGTGATTACAATTTTGATTTTGAAATACTCGTCGAAGACATTCAAGCTGAATTCTTGTTGTTAAACGAAAATAGTGAACCGGAAACGAACAGAAATGCAACTTGTTCTGGAGGATCCGGCGGCGGATCTGGCAATAACTTTTATGTAAGTCCAACACAGCCTTCTAATTTCAATTTGGGAACAATGGGAGGGTATTTGAAATACAATGAAATGTTGGCGGAGTTAGACGCAATGGCTGCTCAGTATCCCAACCTGATTACGATTAAAGCACCGATATCTACTTATTTGACGCACGAAAATCGTCCAATCTATTATGTAAAGATCTCTGATAACCCTTCAACTGATGAGAGTGCAGAACCTAAAGTACTTTACACTGCAATCCATCACGCGAGGGAACCAATGAGTTTGATGGAAACTATTTTTTACATGTGGTATTTGTTGGAGAATTATGATTCAAACGAAGAAATACAATACCTGGTGAATAATACTCAAATGTATTTTGTTCCATGTATCAATCCGGATGGGTATCTCAGAAACGAGACTACCAATCCTAACGGTGGTGGTATGTGGAGAAAGAACAGAAGAAATAATGGAGGAAATGTTTATGGTGTTGACCTAAATAGAAATTATTCATACGGTTGGGGTACGACAGGGACAACTACCACGAATACAAGTGATGATACTTATTGCGGACCTGCCCCTTTTTCTGAGCCAGAAACCCAAGCAATGAGATGGCTAGTTCAGAATAACAATTTTAGAACAGGATTCAATGCTCATACATACGGAGGCGATATCCTTTTTCCAGTTGGAACTACAGTTGCAGAATTTGCTGACCATCATGACTATTTTCAGGATGAATCAAATCATCAAGTTCAGTTTAACGGATACACTGCAATGAAGAGTTCTGGTTTGTATCCTGCGTCCGGAGATAGCGATGATTACATGTATAAGGTAGATATTGGAGTTGGTCAAAAAGATACCATTTTCGTGCACACTCCAGAGGTAGGTACTGCATTCTGGCAGCCTTCTGGTCAAATTGTAGCTACATGCCAGGAAATGTTCTTCCCGAATCTGGTTCTTGCCCATTTGACTAGAAGATATTTGATCGTTACAGATACTGATCCTTCAAATATTGCTACAATGTCTGGTAATTTTAACCACGACGCGTACCGTTTAGGTTTGGAGGATGGACCAGTTACGGTTTCTATTCAACCTTTGCAGAACATTCAAACTGTTGGTTCGCCAGTAATTCATGATATCAATATCAGAGCAACAGAGGCAGGAGCGATCTCTTACACCTTGAACCCTTCAATACAATATGGGGATCCGATCATTTATGTTTTGGAGACGAATAATGGGTTGTGGATTAAAAGAGACACTATTTACAAAACATATGGGGCATTGACACTTCAAGCACTTGAAAATGGTTCTACTGCAAACTGGACAGGCAACTGGTCGTCGACCACTTCTACTTTTGTTTCGCCCAGTCAGTCTTATACTGACTCACCAACAGGGAACTATAGCAACAATGCGAATCGAACATATACTTATAATCCTGTGATTGATCTCTCAAATGCTACAGATGCAGCGATTTCTTATTATGCGAAGTGGGATATTGAGGCTGATTATGATTATTGTCAATTCCAAGTTTCTACTGATGGTGGTACTACATGGATCGGTCAGTGTACAAATTATACAGTGCCAGGAACAAGTGCGAATGGTAGTGTGCAGCCGAACAACCTTCCTGTTTATGAAGGGGTGCAGACTTCTTGGGTGTTAGATGAAATCAGTTTGAGTGATTATCTGGGCCAACAGATCAAAGTAAGATTCCAGTTAAGAGCCGACGGAGGTGTGAACGGGGATGGCTTTTACTTTGATGATTTCAGAGTAATGTACAATGAGGCGGGGACGCCTACCGCACCAACTGCCAATTTCTCAGCATCCTCAACTTCAGTTTGCGCTGGGTCTTCGGTTACATTCAATGATTTCTCAAGTAACATTCCTACAAGTTGGGCTTGGGATTTCGGTGACGGGAATACATCTAGCATGCAGAACCCAACAAATACATTTGCTGCTCAAGGAACTTACACGATTACATTAACTGTTACAAATGCTGCTGGAAGTGATACTTACACAAGTCAAATCACTGTGAATGCACTTCCTTCAGTTGCCGTTTCAACTTCTGATCTAGATAATCTTGTCTGTTCGAATGAAGGTTCAGTAACTTTGACTTCTAACCCTACAGCGGCTGTCTTTACAGGAGTAGGTGTATCTGGCAATACTTTTAACCCTGCCGTAGCAGGAGTTGGGATACATGTTATTACTGGTACGTATACAGATGGTAATGGATGTCAGGCTACTGATGCAGTTTCTATTGAGGTACAAAACTGCGCGGGCATTGACGAATTGAATTCAGCTAACATAGTGGTTGTGCCGAATCCTAACAATGGAGAATTCATCGTCAATGGATTGACTGCTGGTGATCAGATCGAGGTTTATGATATCAACGGAAAGTTGGTGTATAGCCAGAAAGCGAACGCTAGTCTTGAGTTGATCAATCTACCTGAAATTCAGAATGGTGTTTATTATTTGAGAACGATCAGTTCAGAAATGATTAGCCAGGTAAAATTTGTGAAGTTCTAATTTCAACACATAAAAAGGAAAGGCTCAGTGAACACTGAGCCTTTTTTTATTTTAAGATTTCCAGAAGTGGATTTCCGGTCATTGCCCCAGTTCGTTGTATCTCGAGTAAATGGATGAGTGTTGCACCTATGTCGGTTATTTGAACAGACCTGAAAACCTCTATATGGTCAATTCCTCTTCCGTACCATAATAATGGAACATGTGTGTCATAATTAAAAGCTGATCCATGACTTGTACCTTTGTGGGATGACTCGGTATCTTCAGTTTTAGGTAAATAACCCGGCTCCAGCATAAAGATGACGTCGCCACTCTCTCTCGAATGAAAACCTCTTCGTACCATGTTTAACCAGCTGTCATCTGAGTTTCCATCAAGAATTTGAGCAGCGGTAAATACGCGTTTAACCCCTTCCCAATTATTTATCTCGTTAGCTACAAAAGACGATATTTCGTCTAAGTCAAATTTTAAAGAGTCAATCTTTTGATGATCAAGGTAGATGTTTAAATTCTCTTGTTCTTCGATTAGGTCATGCCCGTATTTTTCTATAACAATTTGCTTTAGTGAATTCATGTTTTCGTTCAGATAAAAGTATCCACCTGGCATTTTAAGATCCATCAATTGCTGTGGTACAGGCGCAACCGCATGATCTGCTGTCATGAAAAGAACGAATTCATCCTTTCCGATAGTACTTTCCAATTCTTTGATCAATCGCTTGATCTCCAGATCAAGACGGATATAGATATCCTCAATCTCTACAGAATATGGACCAAATGCGTGTCCGGCAATATCGGGTGTAGAGTAAGAAATACAAAGAAAGTCTGTTTGTCCATCCGATCCCATTTGCTCTTTTTTTGCTGCAGAAATGGCGAGATCAGTTAAGTAGGTATTGGCAAAAGGTGTGTATATAAATAATCCATACCCTTTACTGCTCCCTCTCATTTTTTTTAGATCATAAGGAAACGTTGGGCTTGTTTTGCCTGGTAACAATACTTCATAAGGAGAATCATCTGGTCCACTTTCGCCATAGGCATTTAAATCAAGTAATGTATTCCACTCCCCATTCAACATTTTCTCTGGGTAACCATTATCGTTGAATTCTTTTACCCAATCAGGAAGATCTTTTTTAAAAAAGGAACTTGTAATAAAGTTCCCGGTCTCAGGGTCGTACCAATAACTACCATCACTCAAGTGTCCACCGGGCAATATAGCACTTCGGTCTTTTATGCTAAGTGAAATCACCTTTGAATTCGCATAGGTAAGCTTAAGTTGATCTGTAACGGTGTAGCTCTTTAGGTTTTTAGGAGAACAGTATCCATATGAGCTTGATGATCCTATTGTTTGATAATTCGCATCAGCAACACAGTTTACTACTTTCTTTGATTCTCTTTCGTACCATTCATTCGCGACAATTCCATGATTTTCTGGAGTAGTTCCAGAGTATATACTCGCGTGTCCAGGTCCGGTAAATGTGGGTATGTAATTGTATTGAGTATTCCTGAAATTAGCTCCTTCATTCATTAGTTTCAAAAATCCTCCTTCACAGAATTTATCTTTGTACCGGTACAGGTAGTCATAGCACATCTGGTCGATCACAATTCCTACAATAAGCTTAGGTTTTGATTGACCAACTACTGTGGTAGATCCTAACAAGATTGATGCACAGATGAATATTAAATATCTCATAGCTGGAAAATATTGATGTTCAAAAATACAGATTCCCTTGTTCTTCTTTAGGAATGGGTATTAACTTTGTGAAAAAACTGGGACATGTTAGGGTTGAAAATGGCAACGGATCCAAGATGGGTCAATATTGTGGAGAAGAATATTGAGGAGATCTTAACGGATCATGCTTTTTGTGAACAGAAGGCAGCGAGTAATGCTATTTCAATGATCGTTCAATATCCTCAGTATACCGATCTAGTGAAGGCGATGACTGAAATCAGTCAGGAGGAAATGGAACATTTCGGAATGGTGCATGAGAAAATGATGGAAAGGGGAATGAAGCTCGGCTTTGAAAGGAAAGACCCGTACGTACATGATCTTGCAGCTTACCTGAAACAAAACAAGAATACTGGTTCAAGAGAAAGCCATTTCGTAAATCAAATGCTGTTTGCGGCAATGATCGAAGCTAGAAGTTGTGAACGTTTCAAGATCCTTTCAGAGGAGATCAATGATGAAGATCTCAGAGTGTTTTATCGGAGTCTTATGGAGAGTGAAGCAAGGCACTACATCACGTTTCTTAATTTTGCCAGAAAGTATGGGAAGGGAGTGGATGTCGATGCCAGATGGAAGGATTTTCTCGAATTTGAAGCATCACTGATGTCCAAGTATGGGAAAAAAGAAACCATGCATGGTTAATTAAATCATTCCTTATTGTTAATAACTTAGTTGATAATCACCTAAGGATGAAATCGTCAAAACGTCTATAGTCTTTTAATTTTGTATATAAACAACAACAAACTGAAAGACTCATGCTTGGATCACTAATCAAACGCAAACTTTCTGATAATCAGGTTGCCAACATCTTTATCAATTCTATTTTTGATACAGTTGACAATGGATTCAAGGAAGTTGCACAATTGATCAATGAGGATGTGGCGTTTGTGACATCTCCATCTTTGGAAGAAAATCAGAATGGAGAATTTGCATTGATCGTGATCGTTGGAAATCTATCTTTTCTGGAAAGTACCTTTGAAGCTGAGCAAGCTGCAAGAGTGGAAGGTATCATCTTTGAAAAACTTGCAAAGATGTACGAAATGTCAACAAGTGATTTCACAAAGCTCATCAGAGATTATCAGTCATTCATTACACGAGTGAATCATCCGTCAAAAAACATGATCTATGGAATGTCCAAAGCGGTATTCCATAAGTATCATTTGAACCAATATCAGGATGAGTATTTCAAGAGAATGCAAGCGCCAAATCCTTTATTTCTTAAAAGAATGGATGAGGTGATGGCAAGCTTTATCTGGAATTGGGATGCCTTCTTTAAAAAGTACAAGCTTAATTAAGGGGATACTCTCAAAAGAAATAGTGAAGTGGTGAAAGCCACTTTTTTATTGAGCTTTAATTCTGACGTGAACGACCTTTTTCGTCTCGAAAAAATCTTCCTCAAATACCTTGTTAAGTTCGTAAATGGTGTACGTCTGTTTTACAGGGCTAAGCTCTTCGGTAAGATCTCCGCCTTTGAGGTATAAAATTCCATTAGGAAGATCGTTGATACCCTTCTTTTTGATCTTTCCTTTCGTCCAGGTTAAAAATGCGGGCATTGCTGTAACTGCGCGACTCACAATGAAATCGAATTCACCTTTTATTTTTTCTGCTCTCTCATGAATCCCTTGAACGTTTGTTAATCCAAGTGCATCACTAACCTCATTCACGACTTTTATTTTCTTCCCAATCGAATCAACAAGTGTGAATTGACAATCAGGGAATAAGATGGCCAATGGAATACCTGGAAATCCTCCACCGGTTCCTATGTCAAGTATGTTACTTCCCGGTTTGAAAGACATGATTTTGGCAATTCCAAGACTATGCAAGACATGTCTTTCATAAAAGTTATCATGATCTTTTCTGGAGATCACATTGATTTGTGCATTCCAGTGCAGGTAAAGCTCTTTAATTTGAGAAAATTGTTGGATCTGTTTTTTTGTCAGATCAGGAAAATACTTTAAAAGGATATCCATTTCCATGATCAGATATCATCTTTCATTTTTTCCATCATGTTCGCAAGGAAATCTCTTGCTCTGAATAACTGAGCCTTGACTGTGCCTAATGGAAGATTGAGTTCTTCAGCAATCTCTTCATAACTCAATTCTTCAAAGTATCTTTTTTCAACCAATTCGCGGTATCTAGGCTTCAATTTACTGACAAGTGTTCGCATGTGGATCACCTTCTGTCCGTGAATGATTGTTTGTTCAGGATCCATACCTCCGGATCTCGCATCGATAAAGATCACTTCCCCATCGTCTGTCGTATGTCCCGTATCCATAGAAGTCACGTGAATACGTTTTTTACGGATAAAGTCAATACAGTTGTTCGAAGCGATCTTAAAGAGCCAGGTGGAAAAGGCAAAGCTTGGTGAATACTGTTCGATTCGGCTGAAGGCTTTGCCAAATGCTTCAATTGTGAGATCATCAGCATCGTCATTGTTCTTGACCATTTTCAACATCATGAAATAAATGGAGTCGCGATAACGCTCCATTAATTCAGCATATGCAGACTGATCTCCCTTACGTGCCGCTTCTACAAGTTGCAGGTCGTAACGCGCTTTATCAGACAAATTTTCACCTTCTACCATCGGTTAGGTCTCTTTTTTTCACCTGAATAATACAATGCAGGAATCAGGACGGTGTAGAAAAGATCCCATAATGGAATGAAATAAGCAAACTTCTTTTCTCCAAGTCGGATCATGCATTTTGCTTGTATCCACCATTTAACGATCAACAATAGTCCAAAAACACAAAGTGAGATCAGGCGATATTCACTATTCAACATCAAAATAACAAAGGATACCATTGTCAAAAGGAGGGTGAGTGGATATATTCCTAACAATGACTTCTTAATAACCTGATACCTGTCTGAAGTGGAATAATGTCTTGTCTTTTGGCGTACCCATGACTTCCAGGTTTCAGAAGGCTCTGAATAACAATAAGATTCGGGGCTTAAGTCAATTCTGAAATTTCTTTTCTTGGCTGCTTCCTGAATGAATAAGTCGTCGTCACCTGAAGGAAGGGAGTAATGACTTTTAAATCCGTGAACCTCGTTGAAGATGAATCTTGTGTATGCAAGATTTCGTCCGACGCCCATGTACGGTAACTTCGCCAATGCCATTGAAAAGTAGCTCATTGCGATCCATGCAGTATCAAAACGGATGACTCTGTTCAGGAAACCTTTCTTTTTTGTGTAGGGACCATAACCCAGTACTAGCTCTGTTCCTGCAGTATATCTGGATGCAATACTACGTAGCCAGTTTCTGCTGGCAGGTTTACAGTCTGCGTCGGTAAGGATCAAATGATCGTACTTTGCTCCTTTAATACCAAGAGTAATGGGGAGTTTCTTTCCAGGTCTTAAATGCTGGTTTCTTGCAATTTCAATGACGTGTAAATTCGGAAATTGACGTTGATAGGCATTCAGAAGGTGGCTCGACTCATCAACGGACTGATGATTTATAACGATCACCTCAAATTCCGGGTAGTTCTGATCTAGAATAAAGGGGAGGTTTTCGTAAATATTATCCGCTTCATTTCTTGCTGCAATAATCACGGATACTGGCGGTAGTTCATCTTCAGAAAGCACCTTCTTTTCTTTGAAAAAAGCCAATTTACCATGAATTAAAAGAGTGTACATCAGTTGAGTGAACACCATTATAACGAAGGCGAAAAACAAGACGAGGACTGGGCCGAATTCAAAAGAGGGGATGACCTGCATTGCTTAATTAAAGCTTTGGTGCAAAGATGGGGGGCTTAATGAAATACATGTATCTTTGCCACGTTATTTTTTCAACAATTTATGCACTTCGAGTTACAACATAAGGATTCAGGAACAAAAGCCAGGGCAGGAGTTTTAAACACAGATCATGGAGCGATCGAAACGCCGATCTTTATGCCGGTGGGAACTGCAGGTTCTGTAAAAGGAGTGCATCAGCAAGAGTTGAGAGAGGATGTGAAAGCGCAGATTATTCTCGGTAATACCTATCATTTATTCCTCAGACCTGGTCTGGAAGTATTGGAAGCGGCAGGAGGATTGCATCAGTTTATGGGATGGGAACGTCCGATATTAACGGATAGTGGTGGTTATCAGGTTTATTCACTTTCAGGTTCGAGGAAAATTGTTGAAGAAGGAGTGACATTTCAGTCGCACATTAATGGAAGTTATCATTTCTTTACTCCGGAAAGAGCGATCGATATTCAAAGATCTATTGGTGCAGATATCATCATGGCATTTGACGAATGCACACCTTATCCATGCGAGTACGATTATGCAAAAAGATCAATGCATATGACACATCGATGGTTGAAGAGGTGTTTCGAACAGATGTCAGTCACTGAGCCAAAGTATGGATACAAACAGGCCTTATTTCCGATTGTTCAAGGGAGTGTTTACAAGGATCTTAGGGTTGAATCAGCTGAGACAATTGCCTCTCACAATGCAATCGGTAATGCCATTGGCGGATTGTCCGTTGGTGAGCCGGATGAGGAACTGTACAGCATGACTGACTTGGTTTGTTCAATTCTTCCTGAAGATAAACCGAGATACCTTATGGGGGTTGGGACACCTGTGAATTTACTTGAATGTATTGCTATGGGTGTGGACATGTTCGATTGTGTAATGCCGAGTCGTAATGCAAGGCATGGAATGTTGTTTACATCGGAGGGCATCATCAATATTAAAAATGAAAAGTGGGAAAAAGATTTCTCACCCTTGGATCCAAATGGGACTGCGTATGTTGATCATGTGTATTCCAAAGCCTATTTGAGGCACTTGATAAAAGCGAAAGAAAATCTGGCGATCCAGATCGCAACGATCCACAATCTTGCCTTCTATTTATGGTTGGTTGGTGAGGCAAGAAACAAAATCAAAGAGGGTACTTTCAGAACCTGGAAAGATCAAATGATACCTAAACTGAAGAACAGGTTGTAATGTTGAAGATCCTTGACTGGTATATCATTCGAAAATTTCTGAGCACTTTCTTCTTTATGCTCGGAGTGATCATGCTACTTGCGATGGTTTTTGATCTCTCTGAACGTTTAAGTGAGTTCATTGAGAATGATGCGCCTTTGTCTGGGATAATTATGGATTACTACGTAAACTTTATTGTTTACTACGGGAATTTATTTTCTCCAATGATCATTTTCGTGTCTGTGATCTGGTTTACAGCTAAGATGGCTCAGGATGCAGAAGTGATTCCAATTTTGAATAGTGGTAGAACTTTTGAGCGGTTTTTAAGACCGTATATGATCGTTGCCACATTGTTGATGATCATGGCTATGTTTTTCAATCATTTTGTCATTCCTGTATCGAATAAGTCAAGACTTGATTTTGAGGAGAAGTATTACAGGGATGCAATGTATGTGAATGATTATCATGCAGAGTATCCAGGAAATCAGGTAGTTTATTTTTCTTCCTATTCATCCGAAGAGAATATCATCAACGATTTCGTACTCGAAAAATGGGGGAATGATAAAAAGCTCGAATACATTATAAAAGCAAGAACTGCATCGAATGAGGCTGGAGGGAATAAATGGATTCTGAAGGATTTTTACGAACGCAGAGTTGGTTATCCCAATGACAAGATCAATGAAGGGAGGAGGAAAGATACTGTCTTCAATTTCAAGATCGACGAAATGGCTCAAAGAGATAATGTGGCTGAAGCTATGACCTATGGCGAGTTAAAGCAATTCATTGAAAGAGAAAAATTAAAAGGATCCGGAAATGTTCCGATGTATGAGATCGAGCTTTACAAAAGAACATCGCTTCCCTTTGCCACTTATGTACTAACAGTGATCGGAGTTTCTGTTTCCAGTAGAAAAAGGCGAGGGGGAATTGGGATCAACATTGCTTTGGGGTTGATGATCATTTTTATCTACATTTTTGCGATGCAGGTCACAACTGTAGCTGCGCTAAAAGTAGGCTTTTCACCTCCCATTGCCGTTTGGGTTCCTAATATCATTTTCGGCGTGATTGCCTATGTGATGTATCGTTTCGCTCAAAAATGATCAGATTTTTTTTCATCGCTAATACCTTCTTGGTCGGTTTTACATCGACGGCTCAAATTGTGAACATTGAGAATAAGAGGATCTATGACGATACGTTAGGATGGAGTGGAGTCATTGACGCATCCATGAGTCAGGTGAAAAATGATCAGCTGTTTTTCAATCTGGCGTTTCGTACCAGGGTGCAGTATAAAACCAAAAGGCATTATTATTTGATCCTTCTTGATGAGCAATTTTCAGGAAGCTCTTCTGCAACCTATTCCAACAGCGGAATGGCGCATTTCAGATATGCGTATAGATTGCAGCGAAAGAATGCGGAGAGAAAGAGTCCATGGAAATGGGAGTCTTACGCTCAAGTACAATATAATTCCGTTTTGGATCTGCAGTTCAGGGGGTTGATCGGCACAGGATTGAGATGGAAATTCGCTGATAAGGACTTGGGGAAAATGTTTTTAGGTTCTTCTGTTTTTATAGAGCATGAAGTGATCAGAAGTAGTGCTGATGAGTATTCAGATCTGCGATGGAGTAATTATTTGTCTTGGTATTTAAATGTCAGCAAAAAGATTTCATTTACTGGAGCAACGTACATTCAGCCGAATACCGAACGATTCAAAGATTACAGATTTATGGGGCAATATGCTCTTTTGTTCTCTGTTTTCAAAAGACTGGATCTGAGGGCAGAATTTAACGGGTTTTATGATTCAGACCCTGTTCCAGGAGTCAATAACTGGGTCTATTCTTCAGTTTTTGGAATCAGGGTAAAGCTGGGCGAGTAATTTACCGTCTTCTTGTGGAAAACTCTTGTGGTTGATCAGGCTCAAAAAACCTCCATCTACATTTAAAATCACTAAATTTGTGACTCATTTAATTCTATGGAAAGCACACTACAGCAAGAAGCAACGCTGGAACAAGCGGTAGAACTTGGTCTTAGACCTGACGAGTTCGAAATGATCAAAGAAATTTTAGGACGCACTCCGAATTTTACAGAAACAGCTGTTTATTCAGTAATGTGGTCAGAACACTGTTCGTATAAGAATTCGATCGTATGGTTGAAGACTTTGCCGAAGGATGGTCCTCACATGCTTGTGAAGGCGGGAGAAGAAAATGCAGGATTGGTTGATATTGGTGACGGACTTGGTTGTGTTTTCAAGATCGAGTCGCACAATCACCCAAGCGCATTGGAACCGTATCAGGGAGCTGCAACCGGTGTAGGTGGAATTAACCGAGATATCTTCACAATGGGTGCTCGTCCAATTGCTCAGCTCAATTCACTTCGCTTTGGAAATATAGAAAATGCCAGAACAAAGTGGTTGGTTAAGGGAGTGACAAAAGGAATTGGTGATTATGGAAATGCTTTTGGTATTCCAATCGTTGGTGGAGAGGTCTTTTTTGATGATTCATACAACACAAATCCATTAGTGAATGCTTTCTCCGCTGGAATTATTGACACAAAGAAAATTATTTCTGCAAAGGCTACCGGGCCAGGCAATCCCGTTTTCATAGTCGGATCGGCAACAGGAAAGGACGGAATTGCGGGTGCTGCTTTTGCATCAAAAGATATTACGGAAGAATCAGCAAACGATCTTCCATCAGTTCAGGTAGGTGATCCGTTCATGGAGAAATTACTACTTGAAGCAACAATGGAGCTAGCTCAAACTGATGTGATCAGAGGAATGCAGGATATGGGTGCGGCTGGTATTACTTGTTCAACATGTGAGATGAGTGCTGCAGGAGATGTTGGAATGGAGATTCAGTTGGATAAAGTGCCTACAAGACAGGCGAACATGCTTCCGTACGAAATCCTATTATCAGAATCACAGGAGAGAATGCTTGTTGTTGTTGAGAAAGGAAAAGAAAGTGTTGTAAAAGGTATTTTTGACAAGTGGGATCTACATGCTGAGGAAATTGGAGTCGTTACAGACACTGGTAGAGTAAGATATTACATGCATGGTGAATTGGTTGGAGATGTACCGGCTGAATCACTTGTGTTGGGAGGAGGAGCTCCTCAGTATCACAGAGAATATAAAGAGCCTGCATATTATCAGGAGTTTAAAAAGTTTGATATCAATTCAGTAAAGCAGCCTGATAACCTTAAGGAGGTTGGATTTAAATTGTTGCAATTACCGAACATTGCCTCCAAAAGATGGGTCTATGAGCAATATGACTCAATGGTAGGAACTAAAAATATGGCTACAAATAGACCATCTGATGCTGGTGTAGTGAACATTAAAGGAACCAATAAAGCACTTGCGATGACTGTTGATTGTAATTCACGTTATGTGAATGCGGATCCTGAGGTCGGGACTATGATCGCAGTTTCTGAGGCAGCAAGAAATATTACGTGTGCAGGAGGAGAGCCAAGTGCGATCACAAACTGTTTGAATTTCGGTAATCCATACAATCCAGAGTCATACTGGCAGTTTGTTGGTGCGATAAAGGGAATGTCCGCAGCGTGTATAAAATTCAGTACGCCTGTTACAGGAGGTAATGTGTCATTCTACAATCAGACAGTAACGAATGGTTTAGAGGTTCCGGTATTCCCAACTCCAACGATCGGAATGATTGGTATCCTCGAGGACAAGGATAAGATGATGACACTTGATTTCAAGCAAAAAGGTGATCTGATCTTTGTTCTTGGTGAGTGCAAAGAAGATATCTCGAGCTCTGAATATTTGGCAAGTTATCATGGAGTTAAGGCTTCACCTGCTCCGTATTTTGATCTTGAAAAAGAATATGAATTACATCAGGCTATAAAAGGATTGATCCATTCAGAATTGATCAATGCAGCGCATGATATTGCGGATGGTGGATTATTTGTTACTTTAGTTGAAATGTCAATGCCAAGAGAACTAGGATTTGACATCGTAACAGACTCTGAAATTCGTGAAGATGCATATTTGTTCGGAGAAGGACAGGGTAGAGTAGTTGTTTCAGTGAATGAAGATCAAGAAGAAGAATTCATCGAATTCATGATGGAATCAGGAGTGAACTTCACATTGCTTGGACATGTCACCAAAGGAAAAATGATGGTAGACGACGAGCATTTCGGATTTATCACTGAAGCAAAAGATATCTACGACAACGCACTTGGTAAGCATCTGGAAAATTGATATAAAAAAATATGGAATACAATACAACCCGTGGAAGATTGATCTTGCCTGAATACGGCAGGAACGTGCAGAATATGATCGCTTATGCGATGGAGATCAATGATCGCGTCGAAAGAAATCGTGCTGCAATGGCGATCATTGAAGTGATGGGACAGTTAAATCCTCATTTACGGGATGTAGATGATTTCAGACACAAACTCTGGACGCATCTCTTTGTGATGTCAGATTTCAAATTGGATGTAGATTCACCTTATGAGATTCCAAAGCAGGAGATCCTTGACGAAAAACCAAAGTTAATGGAGTATCCAAAAAGCAAAATTCGCTACGGGCATTATGGTCAGTATACTCAGAAGATCCTTGAATCTTCGATGGAAGTGAACGATGAAAAGGAAAAAGAGTATTTGAAAAATACGATGGCGAATTTCATGAAGAAACAATTCCTATCCTACAATAACGATACGGTAGAAAATCATGTGATCGCTCAACAGTTGAAAGAATTGTCGAAAGGCGATCTTGTTCTTGAAAATCCGGATGAGCTGGTAAATACAAATACATTGCTTCGTTCAATGGGTATGAACCAAAACAAATGGAACAACAAGAATAAAAAGCAAAAGCAAAAAAGAAAATTCAAAAAATAATCTGAATGGCTTCTTTTGAAATATATGGTGGTAAACCACTAAAAGGAGAATTGATCCCTCAAGGGGCAAAAAATGAAGCATTACAAGTGTTATGTGCTCCTCTACTAACTCCTGAAAAAGTAACCATATCGAATATCCCTGATATTGTTGATGTAAACAAGTTGATCGAACTTTTACAGGCAATGGGAGTGAAGGTGGAAAAAGTAGAAAAGGGTACGTTCATTTTCCAGGCGAAAGACATCGATCTTAAATATCTTGAATCGGAAGATTTTAAAAAGAGAGCAAGTTCTTTAAGAGGGTCGATTATGATCGTTGGGCCTCTTCTTGCTCGATTTGGCAAAGGTTTCATTCCAAAGCCGGGTGGTGATAAGATCGGTCGAAGAAGATTGGATACTCACTTCGAAGGTTTTCAAATGCTTGGGGCAAAGTTCAATTACGATGCGGGAGAGCATTTCTATTCGATAGAATCGAAAAAACTAAAAGGAACATACATTCATCTTGATGAGGCTTCGGTTACCGGGACAGCGAATGTTGTAATGGCAGCTGTGATGGCTGAAGGAAAAACAACGATCTATAATGCAGCTTGTGAGCCTTACCTTCAGCAATTGTGTAAAATGCTGAATTCAATGGGGGCAAAGATCACAGGTATTGGGTCAAATATGCTGCACATCGAAGGTGTCAAGGCGCTTAAAGGTTGTTATCACAGGATACTTCCGGATATGATCGAAATTGGTAGTTTCATTGGTCTTGCGGCCATGACCAAGTCAGAAATTACGATCAAAGATGTCAGTTATGACAATTTAGGTATTATTCCGAATGTTTTTAGACGACTTGGGATCAAGCTTGAGAGAAGGGGAGATGATATTTTTGTTCCAGCACAGGATCACTATGAGATCGATACGTTTATTGATGGTTCGATCCTCACAATTGCTGATGCTCCTTGGCCTGGATTTACACCTGATTTACTTTCCATAGTTCTTGTAGTTGCTACTCAGGCGAAAGGTTCGGTATTGATCCATCAAAAAATGTTTGAATCAAGATTGTTCTTTGTGGATAAATTGATCGACATGGGAGCGCAGATCATCCTTTGTGATCCACACAGAGCTACTGTGATCGGTTTGGATCGTCAAAATGCATTAAGAGGTATTCAGATGACTTCTCCTGATATTCGTGCGGGAGTTTCACTTTTGATTGCTGCACTTTCGGCTGAAGGGAAATCAGTTATTCATAACATTGAGCAGATCGACAGAGGTTACGAAGACATTGAAATGCGACTCAACAATCTTGGCGCAGATATCAGGAGGATAAAATAATGAGACATACAATAGCTATAAGTTTTATTCTTGGGTTTGTTCTTTGTTCATTCATTCCTTCCTCGACAAATTCAATTGTAGTTGGAGAAAAAGCTCCTGAGATCGTTTTGCAATCACCCACAGGCAAGAATGTCAAGCTTTCTAAACTAAAAGGGAAGATGGTCTTGATTGATTTTTGGGCGAGTTGGTGTGGTCCATGTAGAAAAGAAAATCCTAGAGTTGTCGAGGCATATACAAAATACAAAAGCGAAAAGTTTGAAAGCGGAAAAGGATTTGAAGTTTTCAGTGTTTCCTTAGATAAGGATGAAAATGCCTGGAAGAAGGCCATTGAGCAGGATAATCTGACATGGAAAAATCATGGCTGGGATAAAAAAGGCGAAGTCGCAACCCAATATAGCGTTCAGTTTATTCCTTCAGCATTCCTGGTTGATGGAGATGGGAAAGTTGTGGCAAAAGGTGAAGAATTAAGAGGAATGAATCTTCATATTACACTCGATAAATTCTTAAAAAAGTAATGTCTCTTAAGCTGGCTTCAGAAAGAGCGGCTGGACATTGTGAAATATGTTCAAACCAGTCGGAGTTAAAAGAATATTTTGTTGAACCCGGAATTAATTCGCCACAAGACGAAATACCTGCAATATGTGCGACATGCTTGGATCAAATCAATGGGGTAAAAAGTTTGGATGTGAACCATTGGCGATGTCTGAATGAAAGTATCTGGAGTGAGGTTCCTGGTGTCAAAGTACTGAGTTGGAGAATGCTTCATCAAATCGAAGATCAGTGGGCGAAAGACCTGATTGAAACAATGTATCTTTCTGATGAAGAACTCAATTGGGCCAAATCTACGGGTATTGGACTTTCAGATGACGAGAAAATCATTCATATCGATAGCAATGGTGCTGTATTAGAAAATGGAGATAGTGTTGTTCTGATTAAAGATCTGGATGTGAAAGGCGGTGGCTTTACTGCAAAAAGAGGTACGGCCGTTAGAAATATAAGATTGGTTCATGACAATGAGGAACAGATCGAAGGAAAAGTAAATGGACAAAGCATTTACATTCTCACACAATACGTGAAAAAATAATCAGATCTTATGCAGCTTATGTTTAATAGACGATAATCAAGAGTTCGTCTACAGTAATTCAGGATTTATATAAAAAAGACAACCTTACTTAGTTTTTCTCGTTTACTTACAACAACCGGAACGAGAAACTACTAAATGGTTCTAAGGTATATCCATACTTCCCTTCTCTTGTTTATTCTGATCTTTCAGGGTGTATTTGCTCAATCTCTAGAGCCCGTAACACTTAATGATACGTTGAATTGCGGTGGAGGAACGCCTACTTTCGAAGTAGACTTAACGGGTAATCCAGGTGGAACATGGACAAGTAATCCGGAACAAAGAGGTGGGGCTTGTTGTAACCCTGGAGGGGATAATAACTGTGTTCAGTTTAACGTAACTCTTGATCCTGGAGCAGAAGGAATCTTATTCTCAGTTCCAGACGGATGTGGAGCGTCACCGTCGGGGTCCTTATTTTACCAAGTTGATTGTGGACCTTTAACTTCTGTCGGGACGCCTTTATGTTTATCGGGAACCGGACCGTTTGTTATTACCTTTTGTAAGCCCGGGAATAATGAAAACTGTTACTCGATTGCTTCAATCCCTGCACCGAGCTCTTCGGGTGACATTCTTACTGCGGATGGGTGTCAGGATACGTTAAGTGTTTTTGGATTGAATCCTGCTTCAGTAACCTGGAGTTCGATTCCTCAAAATGGTCAACCGGTTAACTATTACAACAATTACCTTTCAAATTTAACGGGTGGTCAACAGGGAACCAGTGGTGTTCTATATGATCAGGATCTAACAACCGTTTTGGTCACTCCACAGCCTGGATATCCACCAACCATAGCTTATCAGGTATGTGGTACAGTGCTAGGTGCTTGTAGTGCAGCATCATTCTGTGACACGGCTTCGGTCTCGATCTTCCCGACTTTATTCGTAGATCCTGGCCCGAGTGTAGCTATATGTAATGGAACCGTTACAGGTGCAACAGTCACAATGGGTGCTATAGGTGGAACAGCTCCTTATACTTATACGTGGACCGGTCCCGGTGGATTTTCTCAAACTAACGTAAGTAACTCTGCCACGGACAATATTACAGCAATGATCGCTGGTACTTATACTTGTGTGATCAGTGATGCAACTGGGTGTCCGACTGCAACAGGTTCAGTGATCGTGACCGAGTTTTTCGTCGACATTGTCGCGGATCCTGGACCGGATCAGGCGGTTTGTGGTACTCCTGCTCCTACAGTTTTACTGAACGGTACTGTTTCTGGTACAAACAGTGGAATCTGGAGTGGAGGAAATGGAACATATACAGATAATGTAAATGATCTTTCCCTAAGCTATATTCCTACAGCAGCTGAAATTGCAGCTGGTTCAGTAACACTTACTTTAACTCCTACAAACACGGGAGGATGTCCTAACACGGCAAATCAGGTAGTGATCAACTTAACTCAGTTCACATCAACATTAAATGCAATTCCAACGGACATTTCTTGTAATGGTTTGACTAATGGTTCAATAAATTTAACTGTTTCACCAGGAGCACCTGCCTATGCCACTTCAACCTATTCATGGTCTACTGGTGCTGTCACTGAAGATATTAGTGGCTTGGCAGTCGGATCATATACAGTTACAGTAACAGATGTAAACGGCTGTACTGCCTCAACGACAGCTTCAATAGCTCAACCTACCCCAGTAACCCTATCGTTTACCCAGGTTAATGTTGTATGTTTTGGAGGAAGTACTGGATCTGTGGATCTAACTCCATCAGGCGGAACTCCAAGCTATACTTACTCATGGTCAAATGGGGCGACTACTCAGGACGTATCAGGATTAATAGCGGGAACATACACGGTTACTGTTAATGATGCAAATGGTACAACAGCGGGTTGCACTGCTTCAACATCCGTAACTATTACTGAACCTCTTGCACCGGTTTCGATCACATTTACTCAAACCAATGTCTCATGTTTTGGAGGTTCAGACGGAGCAATTAATATTACGCCTGCAGGGGGAACTCCAGGATATACATACTCTTGGTCGAATGGTGCCACTACTGAGGATATTTCAGGCTTAACTGCCGGTACATTCACAGTGATAGTTAATGATGCCAATGGAAGTTCAGGTGGATGCAGTTCTACGGTAAGTGTTACGATCACAGAACCTCTTGCTCCAGTTACATTATCCTCAACTCAAGTGAATATTCTTTGTTTTGGTGGAGCAACAGGATCAATTGATCTATCTGCTACCGGTGGTACTCCAGGATATACATATTTATGGTCAAACGGAGCTACAACTCAAGACATTTCAGGATTATTAGCTGGAACCTACTCTGTTACCGTGAATGATGCTTCTGGGGCAGGAGGAGGTTGTGCCTCTGCGTTAAGCGTAACGATAACTCAGCCAATAGCACCTGTTACTGTATCAGGAACTCAAGTTGAAGTTTTGTGTTTTGGTGGGTCCAATGCATCGATTGATATTACACCTGCCGGAGGAACTCCGGGATATACTTATTCATGGTCAAATGGAGCAACTACTCAGGATGTTTCAGGTTTGATTGCAGGAACTTATACTGTGACTGTCAATGATGCCAGTGGAACAACTGGAGGTTGTACAGCTTTAGCTTCATTCACAATAGCGCAACCGGCAGCACCTGTTACCGTTTCTACGACACAAGTGGATGTATTGTGTTTTGGAGGAACAACCGGATCAGTTGATCTTACCCCAGCGGGAGGTACCCCAGGATATTCCTATTTGTGGTCAAATGGTGCGACAACTCAGGATATTTCTGGATTACCGGCTGGAACATATACCGTTGTAGTTAATGATGCGAATGGTACTAATGGTGGGTGTACAGCGTCAACAACGGTGATTGTTGTTGAGCCTTTAGCTCCTCTTACAGTGACTGGAACCCAGATTGATGTACTTTGTTTTGGGGGATCCAATGGATCAATTGATATTACTCCATCAGGAGGAACACCTGCTTATTCTTATCTATGGTCGAATGGAGCGACAACACAGGATCTTTCTGGTGTGGCTGCAGGAACGTACAGTGTTGTTGTGAGTGATGCGAATGGTAGTACGGGAGGATGTACGGCAACGACCAGTTTTACTATTGTACAACCATTGGCTCCTGTAAGTGTAACTTCTACTCAGGTTGACATTCTTTGTTTTGGGGATGCTACCGGATCAGTTGATATCACACCAGCAGGTGGTACACCGGCATATACGTACTCGTGGTCAACCGGTGCAACGACACAAGATATTTCGGGAGTTCCTGCCGGATCATACACAGTAACAATTAATGATGCCAACGGCTCGACAGGAGGCTGCGCAACCACATTAACTGTTACATTGACCGAGCCGACATTATTAACCTCTTCAGTTATTCCTTCAATTTACCCAGGTGGGTTTAACCTTTCGGGATGTGCTCCAGACGGATGGGTTGATCTTACTGTAAATGGTGGGATTTCGAATTACTCATATGTGTGGTCTAATGGTGCTAATACAGAGGATATTTCTAATCTTCTTGCAGGTACATACATCGTAACGATCACAGATAACAACGGTTGTACGACAACAAATACGATTACTTTGACTTCGCCTAGTGGTTTGAGTCAAACGGTTTCATCACCGACTTTCCCAAGTGGAAATAATATTAGTTGCTTTGGAGCAAGTGATGGTACGGTAGACTTATCTCCAATAGGAGGTGCTCCTCCTTATACTTTCTTATGGTCCAATGGAGGTACTACAGAAGATCTTTCGAATGTGCCTGCAGGCACTTATAATGTAACCATTACAGATGATAACGGATGTCAGATCGTATCGTCGATTACATTGACACAGCCGACGGCACTTACACAGTCAACAGCTGCATTTACTTATCCGAGTGGCGATAATATCTCTTGTTTTGGATTTAGTGACGGAAGTATTGATCTTACGATCGGAAGCGGAAGTCCAGAATATACGTATTCATGGTCTAATGGGGCCACATCAGAGGATATTGGAGGAGTGCCAGCTGGTACATACAATGTCATAGCAACGGATATTAATGGTTGTACAATTTCAGCCTCTGCCACATTAATTGAGCCGACGCTCTTGACTCAATCGAACGTACCTGGGACTTATCCAAGTGGAGATAACATCAGTTGCTTTGGTCTTTCCGATGGAAGTGTGAATTTATCGGTGTCTGGAGGTAGCCCTGGTTACTCATATGCATGGTCTAATGGAGCAGTAACGGAAGATATAAGTGGCGCTCCTGCTGGAACCTACTCAGTGATCATCACAGATCTTAATGGTTGTCAGGTCACGACTTCAATTACGCTTGTTGAACCAGTCGCATTAACACAATCCAATACACCATTTACTTATCCTAGTGGAGATAATATTAGCTGTAATGGGTTCAGTGATGGAAGTATTGATCTAACCATCGGAGGTGGATCACCAACCTATAATTATTTGTGGTCAAATGGTTCGAGTAATCAGGATATTTCTGGTTTAACAGCTGGCACATATACGGTGACAGTAACTGACGTTAACGGCTGTACGATAACTTCTTCAGCTACGCTCATTGAGCCTGCGCCTTTGAATCAATCGATTACGGCTGGTACATTCCCAAGCGGGGATAACATCTCTTGTTTCGGATTTAATGATGGATCAATCGATTATGTGCCGGCAGGTGGTTCACCGGGTTACACCTACAGCTGGACAACTATTAATGGTACAGGATTAGTTCCAGGCAATGAAGATCAAACCGGATTAACAACGGGTACTTACCAGGTTACTTTAACAGATATTAATGGTTGTCAGCAAACTACATCTATCACGTTGGTTCAGCCGACAGCGTTGGATCTAAGTTTGACGCCTTCTGTATATTCAGGTGGATTTAATTTGTCTGCTTGTGATGACGACGGAACAATAGACGCAACTATTTCCGGAGGAAGCCCTGGATATTCATATGCCTGGTCGCCAAATGGAGAGGTTATCGAAGATTTGAGTAACCTGGCAGCAGGTACATATTCATTGATAGTTACTGATCTTAATGGTTGTCAGATCATTCAGGATATTACTTTGACTCAGCCAATTGTTGTATCTGTTTTAGGAACGGTCACTTCGAATTACAATGGCGCAGATATATCTTGTCCAGGGGCCAATGATGGTAGCGCGAATGGAAATGCCTCAGGAGGAACTGGTCCATATACGTATCAATGGACCGACATCAATGGAATCGTGGTAGGGAATGGAGCTAATCTAACAAATGTTCCCGCAGGAACTTATACAGTGACGGCAACGGACTTAGAAGGTTGTACGGCAACATTTGATGTGACACTTTCTGATCCACCGGTTCTGGTTCTGGATAGTTATGTTACCTCGGATTACAATGGAGCCGACGTAAGTTGTTTCGGATCGACTGATGGCGCAATTACGGTTGATTTGGTTGGAGGAACTCCAGCATATACATATACCTGGAGAGATGAAAACGGAATAGTGATCAGCAATGCCCAAAGTCCAAATGGATTGGTAGCGGGAGATTATGAAGTTACTGTTGCCGATGCAAATGGTTGTATCAGCCTTGCGAATGTTACGGTTACTGAGCCGGATGAATTGATCGTTTCTTCTCAAGTTATTTCTGATTACAATGGAGCAGATGTATCTTGTTTCCAATATGAAGATGGAAGTGTGCAGGCTGACCCGGTGGGAGGTACTCCAGGATATCAGTATTCATGGTCAGATGCTACTGGTGTAATTGGAACTACACAGTCCTTAATAACATCTGTGGGTGCAGGAATCTACAATGTTCAGGTTACGGACGTGAATGGTTGTGATGCAACATCTACTGTAACAGTTACTGAACCAACTCCATTGGTTGCCCAATCTGAGATCATTTCGAATTATTTCGGCGCACCTATTAGTTGTTTAGGTAACAATGACGGAATTGCAGAGGCCACCTATAGTGGTGGTACGGCTGGATATTCAGTGGCATGGAATACTATTCCTCCCGTGAACACCGGTTACTTTGATCAGTTCATGGAAGGAATCTGGACAGCTACAGTAACGGATGCGAATGGATGTACAGACACTACAATGGTGAACATGTGGGCGGAATCAACTCCTCTTTTCGATATTCCAAATTCTGTTGTCGGGTGTATTGGAAGTGAGATTGTAATTGATGCCAATGCATCAACTGGTTCAAACTGTGAATGGACCTTCTCTGACGGAACTACTATTTATGACTGTGGACCAATCATCTTCAATTTTGATCAAACTGTTTGTCTTGACATGCAATTGATCGTATCGAATAGTCAAGGATGTAGAGATACTATTGCGATCACAGAATTCCTTTGTGTAGCTCCGGATCCTGTTGCTTCATTCACGGCCGAGTCGTACGAGTTGTATACAACGGATCCTGATACTTATTTCTACAACAGCTCTACTGGCGCTTCTAATTTCATCTGGAATTTTGGAGATGGAACGCCATTGAATTATCAAGAGGAACCGTATCACCAATTCCCTACAGCGACAGGTCAAGAGTCCTTTGAGGTATGGTTGTATGCTATATCGGATTTCGGATGTATAGATTCAACGAATGCGTACATCAATATGACAGAGGAGCTGATATTGTACGTGCCAAATACATTCACTCCTGACGGTGACGCATATAACAACGAATTCGTGCCGATCCTTTCTTCAGGATACGACCCTAGAAATTATGAATTGATGATCTTCAACAGATGGGGAGAATTGATCTTTAATTCAACGGTAGCTGGAGAAGGTTGGGATGGAACCTATAAAGGCACAAAATGCCAGGAAGGAGTTTATACGTGGAAATTGAAGGTGATGAATATCAACACCGACCGTAAAGAAGAATTTGTTGGTCACGTTTCCTTATTGAGGGGAGCTGGTCTCTGATCCTTCAACTGGAGGAACAGGATTAGTTTCCTTATAGATCAGCCTGTCAACTCTCAAGAACACATTCCAGTATTTTTCTTTCGTCATTTCTGACCAATGGATCTCATAATACCTGTATTGAAATATCTGGATCTGACACACAATTGTTAGGACAACGATCAATGGAATAATCAATTTTTTTCTCAGTCTCGATTCGAGTAAGATACCAAGAGGGATCATAAAGAAAGGGAGGAATTCGACAAACACTCTGGATGAAAAACTACCTCCATAATACCACATCCACCAAGAGGAAAATACATAGGTCGTAACGAATAAGAAAAGAAAGAGTGATGTTGCTGTAAACGTTGTGTCCTTCCATAATTTGTAGAGACCAAACAAGGAAACAAGGTAAATAGGGGTGTATAGAAATAACCCCTTTTTATAGCTGAACAGGATATCAATCAAATGGGGATGTAGGAAATCGAATCCTTCTTCACCATATGAATAGACGATGTAATTTCCAGTTGATACCTTGTAGATAATTAATTGGAGGAATACGATCAACGATCCGGTAACCATGATCAGTAACATTTTAAAAGGCTCTTTTGTAAGCCGTAAAACAAGATCCTCCTTAAGGGTTTTATAGTCTCCAGCAATGAATGGGAGTGAGAAGAGGATCAATCCATTAACGGGTCTGATCAATACGATCATTCCAGTAGTCAAGCTCAGGAACAAAAGCCACCTCAGATCGCCGGACAGGAAGTACCGTTTTGCTGTGTAAATAAAGGCTGTAAAAAAGGAAAAGCTGAAAACATGGGAAAGCCCAGGTTCACTGACAACATAGTAAAATAAGTTGGTGCCAAATGTACATGCTACGATCACCCAGACTCTATTCCATTTTGAAATAGAGTACATTTCAAGAATACGATTTAACAGCAGCAATCCTGAAAGGAAATAGAACAATGCTGCAACACTGACCGAAACCATATACGGTTTTGAAAATCCGTCAGCCACAGAATCCGTAACAGTTGCGTAAAGATGTGCCACTAAGAAAAAAGGTAATTCAGCCAAGGCCGTTCCCGCATAATATTTATTGATCACCTTATTATTGGATCCTGATCTATAATCGTAATAAGTATTCGGGTTGTAATATTTTTCTTTTTCGATCTCGTCAAAGAATCCAAAATTCAGATCATGATAGATAAAAGTTGCTGGAAGGTATGCGTAGTATCCTTTGGCATCTGCTTCCAGGATGTGTTTCCAGCTTTCTTTGGTCCAGTTGAAGTTATTTGAGACCAGTGTCATTACCAATCCAGTAATGAGGATAAACAATTTAGGAGAATCTATTTTGTTTTGGATCCTCATTGTTTTTTTCTGAGGATATAATACGCCGTGGTAGTGTAAAATTCTCTCAGGAAAGGAATATTAAAGACAGGTAATAATTTTCTCGGCTTCAATTTAAACTTCACTTCATAATTGGGGTTGATGAAAAATAAATTTTCATCCAAGATCTCCAAACCACTTTTACGAACGATCTTTTTAAATCTAAAGATCGAAATTCGTGTATCGTAAACATCAGTTAATAATCCGTTTACGGTTGATTCTTTTTCTCCAAATAATTTTAAAATGGCTTTGAATACAGGTCTTGGAGTAACATGAAACCAAGGTAATTTGCTCAGGATCTTTCCTTCGCACATTTGCTGATGACCTCCGAACGGGTTACACCAAGGCGGAAATCCCTGAAAGATAACTCCATCGTCCTTTAAAAAAGTTTTAAGAAGTGGAACAAATTTCTCCTGATTCGGAATATGTTCCAGTGTATCTTTCATAAAGATGATGTCGAATTTTTGATCGAAATCTTTAACGTCGTAAATGTCTGAAGCAATAAGTGTTAGTTTTGGATGAGAATCAATATCCAGGAGCCTTTTTGCGTCTTCAATACTTTTCTCTCGAATATCTACTCCGGTAATAAAACAACCTTTATCCATGAAAGGCTTCAGGTTTCCGCCATAGCCACAGCCCACTTCAAGAACTTGAGTGTTTTCAGTAATTGGTTTGAATTTCTCAATATAGGGAAGGATGTATTTGTTCAAGGTCGTGTGTTGTTCCTTGAAGTACAATTCTCTGTTATTGTGCCTTTCTTCCATGAATACAAAAATGAAGAATTTATTCGGTTCTCAAGAACAATTTTATCGATCTAACGGGATAGTTGATAAAGTATGATCATGTTTATCGTATAGAAAATGAAGATCACGAGTGTGTCAGCCGCCATGAAGATCTTTTTTTCCTTTTGTGGAAACATTACACCAATGATGGCAACACATGACATAAGTATCACGAAGAAAATAGATACGATATGCGAATCAGATGCATCTTTTAAAAGATATCCTTTGGTATAAAAAATGTCGTCGAGAAAAAGAATGAAAGGATTGAATAAATTACTTCCGAGTAGGTTACCAACTGCCATGTCCGTTGATCCTATGCGCACTGCAGCCAATGAAACAGCAATCTCTGGAAGTGAAGTACTTATGGCCAGGAACAAGGTTCCGACAAACGTTTGACCCAACCCTGTTTTTTGTGCAATTCCTTCCGCAAAATGGGGAAGCGCAAATGCAGTGACGATAATGATCAATGCAAAAATGCAATACATCAAAATGATCTTTTTCAATGAAAGATGAGAGGTTGTTGTTGATACAGGTTGGATTTGAGGATGAACTTTCTGATATCGATATATGGTCCGCACCGAGATTAAATAGACGACAGCAAAAGAAAGCGCAAACAATCCAATGGAAGGGATAAGCACAAAATTCTCATTTAGATAAATACCTAATCCTGCCATTCCGATTAGAATTATTCCGAATGAAGCCGCCAGGATGTGGCTTTGAGAGACATTCTGGAACAATGGTTTATCCTTTGGCGTAAATAGATCCATTAAGGTGAGAATTCCAAGGTTAAATGCACAACTACCGATAATATCTCCAACAGCAAGATCTGCTGATTCAAGAACCATAGAGGAACTGATCCCAACCATCATTTCAGGAAGAGATGTAACTGCAGCCATTAGGATCAATCCGACCCAGGCTTTACCCATACCTGTGACCTCTGCGATCTGATCCCCATAGAAAGACAACTTTTTTCCAGAGAAAAAAATGATGACCGCACAAACCAGAAATCCTAGAACATCAAACCACATTTTGTTTCTGTAATTTTTTCAATCGAATAATTTTTACAAATTCCAGAATGATAAGCATTAAAGCGGATAGACCAATTGATATCAGGAAATGAGAATATCCGGGATTATGGAATTTAAAAAGATGTTGCACACTTTGAACACTTATTGTTACAAAGAGAACGAGACTGGACACGCTTAGGATGATTAGAAGTACTGGATTTCTTTCAGTAAATATGTGGAAAATACTTCTTGTCTGAGAAAGATAACTGATGATCAAAAAGATATTACCGATGATCAATGTTGTAAAACTAATCGCTCTAATCTCATCCTCGGTATGACCCTCCAAACTAGAAACATAATGAACGATCATCACTATTACAAATAGAAAAAGTCCTGATCCAACGCTTCTCAAAATCCGCTGATTGCTAAAGAAAGAATGCGAAGGGTTTCGAGGTGGTCTTTGCATAATACCTTTTTCTTCTTCTTCCGCTTCAAAAGCAATTGAACAAATAGGGTCTATGATCAATTCCATGAAAATAATATGAATCGGAAGTAAGATCAATGGCATTTCTGGGAAAAAAGCTGGTGTCAAAACAAGACCTATGATCGGGATATGAACAGCGATAATGTAAGACATTGCCTTTTGTAGGTTATCAAAGATCTTTCGTCCACTTTTGATTGCCGCTACAATACTCGAGAAATTATCATCTAAAAGAACTAATGAGGCAGCTTCTCGAGCGACATCAGTACCTTTCATACCCATTGCAATTCCGATATCAGCTGCTTTCAGAGCAGGAGCATCATTGACACCATCTCCAGTCATCACTACGACTTCATTATTTGATTGCAATGCTTTAACGATCCTGAGTTTTTGTTCCGGTATAACTCGCGCAAATACAGTGACCGATGTAATGTCTTTTTGCAATTGTTCCTCGGACATATTATTGAGGTCTTGTCCTGTAAGAACAGTAGGTTCCGAAATTCCTATTTGTCTTGCGATATTCAGTGCTGTTGCTGGATGATCTCCCGTGATCATGACAACTCTTATTCCCGCAGTTCTGCATTCTTCAACTGCTTTAGGAACTTCCGACATGATTGGGTCTTCAAAGGAGACAAGACCTTCAAAATTAAATTGAATGTCTTCAATACGCTCAGGAAGATCTGATGTGATACAACCTCCAATAGCAAGAACCCTCATTCCCTTATCCGCATATTTAGTGATCTTTTCATTCAGCTGATTGTGCAATTCTTCAGAAACAGAAGGACAGCATTTAAGCACACTTTCAGGAGCTCCTTTAACAAAAATGTGGTATTGATCTTCTTTTTTGAAAACTCGGGTAATCATCAAGTGATCTTTGGACAAAGGGAATTCTTTTATGAATTCCATTGATGATTCAGATTGAAATGCCTGAAAAGCGACATCCATAGGGTCAATAGAACGAGGATCGCTTGCCAGTGCGCCATATTGTAAGATTTTGGTGTTGATGGGGTCAGAATCCTCCGTTAGAAAAGACCTTTCACCATTAGTGATCCTGACGATCCTCATTTTATTTTGTGTCAGGGTGCCGGTCTTATCAGTGCACAAAACTGTCGCCGCTCCCAGTGTTTCAATGGCCGAAGGTTTTCGTGTTAGTACATTTTTCTTCGACATTCTCCATGCTCCTAATGCAAGGAAAACGGTCAGAACAACGGGGAATTCTTCAGGCAAAATAGCCATGGAGGAAGCGAGCCCATTAAGAAGAGACTGTAAGAAGTTTCCTCTTGTCAGATAGAATGTGAGAACAACAAGAATACTGATTACTCCTCCTATTAAAAAAAGCCTTTTTATCAGACTTGTCATTTCTTTCTGAAGTCTTGTCTGTTCTTGAGTAATACCTTTGAGTGACTCTCCGATCTTTCCAAATTCCGTTTTTTCTCCGGTATTTAGCACGATAGCTTCAGAACTTCCGCGTACCACCAATGTTCCAGAAAACACCTTTCCTTCACTTCTGGAAACTGCTACGGATTCACCTGTTAAGACCGATTCGTCAATTACCAATTGGTCGTTCAGGAATAATTCTGCATCCGCTGGTATACGATCTCCCTCATGCAATAGGATTAGATCTCCAGGAACCACTTCTCTGCCAGGGATTCTGCTCTCTTTCCCATCTCTTCTTACGATCACTCTGGGAGAGGAAAGTTTTTGCAACATCTCCAGGGCCTTCTCCGTTTTTTGATGCTGATATACTGTGATAAAAATGATCAACACAGTAGAAGACAAAAGGATCATGCCCTCTTTGTAATCACCAAGAATAGTGTACAGCCCCGCGCAGATAAGGAGGAGGATAAACATTGGTTCTTTGAAGATGCCAATGATCAATTGGAAGATACTATTGCTTTTTTTGTCGGTTAATTCATTGTATCCGAATCTCTTAAGTCTTTCTTGTGCTTCTGCGCTTGTTAGACCGTTATTTTTTCTTGAGATCATGGATAATATAGATTCGTATTATCAGATAAACCGATGTTACTAAAATAGTATTTCTCTCGACAACTCCTTACCTTTGTGCCGTGGTAAAGATCAGGAATATTGAATTAGGGGAATTCCCTTTGATACTTGCTCCGATGGAGGATGTGAGTGATCCACCTTTTCGTGCTTTATGCAAGAAACATGGCGCAGACCTGATGTTTACTGAATTTATTTCATCTGAAGGGTTGATTCGTGATGCTGCAAAAAGTGTTCAGAAGCTCGATATTTTCGAATACGAGAGACCAATTGGAATACAGATTTTCGGAGCTGAGATCGAAAGTATGCGTATGGCTGCTGAGATCATTGAAAAGGCGAATCCGGACATTATCGACATCAATTACGGCTGTCCTGTGAAAAAGGTAGCATGTAAAGGAGCAGGGGCCGGTATCCTCCAGGATATTCCGAAGATGGTCAGAATGACCGAAGAGATCGTTAAATCCACTAAACTTCCTGTTACAGTTAAAACGAGATTAGGCTGGGATGACGAAACAAAGTACATTGTTGAAACAGCTGAAAGACTTCAAGATGTCGGTATTGAAGCAATATCGATTCACGGAAGGACACGTAAGCAAATGTATAAAGGTGATGCTGACTGGACCTTGATCGGTGATGTGAAGAACAATCAACGTATGCGAATTCCAGTTTTTGGAAATGGTGATATAGATACTCCTGAGAAGGCAGTGGAATACAGGGCTCGATATGGAGTTGATGGAATCATG
>Ga0102815_10000007_pt1 | contig 196913 bp, 154 predicted proteins | sample ColrivemetaGS759_FD_79113 | JGI IMG/M metagenome (GOLD analysis project Ga0102815, IMG submission 79113) | Estuarine microbial communities from the Columbia River estuary - Ebb tide ETM metaG S.759 | ecosystem: Environmental > Aquatic > Marine > Intertidal zone > Estuary | place: USA... | reverse complement strand
CGATTGGTCTGAAGATCATCCAAACTTGAACAAGTATGCTTTTCGAAATGGTAGTCTTACAGATTTCTATCAGGCAAAAATCAAAAATTCTGGGCATTCCAGTTTTATGGATATACCATTTATGATTAATTCATCCCTGATCAATGAAGGTGGAAAAATTGAACCAGAGCTTGCAATTGAAATCACTTCAAAAGTTGTCATTCAATTTTTCAATAAATACTTAAATGAAAAGAATATTAATATTTCAAATATTGAGAATCAATATAAAGAATTAGTTTTAAAAAAAATTAACAACTAATCTCTTACGTTCAAAATAAAACCAACTTTAAAAACATTTTCAATACTGATCTTAGGATCATTTCTTAATAACTTTCTAATTCGAGAAATAAAAACATCGAAGCTACGTCCCAAAAAATAATCTTGTTTTCCATAAATCTGTTTAACAGCCTCCTCTCTTTTTAAAATACGATTTTGATAAAGACATAATAACCGAAGTACTTCATTTTCCTTTTCTGTAATTCTTCGAGGCTCATTTTTATAGGATAGTTCTTGTCTTTGGTAATCAAAATAATAATCGCCCAGCTTAAATTGAGTCGGTAAAACTTCATTCGTTTCCTCTTTTTGATACCTTCTTAAAATTACATTTAACCGACATAATAATTCTTCCTCGTCAAAAGGCTTAGTAACAAAATCTTCTGCTCCAACTGCATATCCTTTTAACTTATCTTCCTTCATCGACCGAGCTGTTAAAAATAAAAATGGAATATCTTTTTTCTCTTTTTGAATTTGATTCGCCAAATTAAAGCCATCCATTTCGGGCATCATAACATCTAAAATGCAGATATCAAATTTATGTTTTTTAAAACTCGCCAAACCTAAAGTTCCATTTCTACAAAGTTTCACATTGAAATTTTTAGATTCTAAAAACTCAGATAAAAGCATTCCCATGTTAACATCATCTTCTACAATTAAAATATTTTGATTTGACATGGGTTATTTTTTAAATTATTTGATAATCTTCAACTAGATAGGTATCAGGTTACCTACAAAACCAAATATACAAATCTATGACTATACCGTATTTCTTGAGGGTAAAAATAAATCGAATCGAGTTCCTTTATTTAAATCACTTATCACTTTTACAAAACCTTGATGACGTTCAACTATCATTTTAACATAGGCCAATCCTAACCCAAATCCTGGTCGATCATGTACGTCTCCATTTTGTACTCGTTGATATTTTTTAAAAACACCTTGCTGTTCTTTCTGACAAATCCCAATCCCATTATCCTCAAATTGAAAAAGGATTCCCTGATTTTCTTTTCTCATTATAATTTTTATTTCAGGGGTCGTAATAGAATACTTTAATGCATTATCTAACAAGTTTCTAAAAGCATTTCCTAAATGAAACTTATCTCCTTCTAATTCAACATTTTCAATATCTGAATAAAACAATACATTTGCATTTTTTTCTTTTATCTGAATATCCATTCCTTCAATCACAGTTTGTATCAATTTCTTAGGATTCAAATTTTCTTTCTCCAATTGGTATTCACCATTTTCTAATTTTGCCAAATGTAATACTCGTTCAATTTGATGCTTAAGCTTTCCACTTTCTTCCTTAACTACATGAAGGTATTTTTGATGAGAAGATTCTGTTATTTTTTTTGCTAAAAGATTTCCAGCCAATGAAATATTAGTCAATGGTGTCCTAAATTCATGAGCCATATTATTAAAAAACTCTTTATTAATTTGAGCCATTTTCTTCTGTCTCAACAACGTATAATTAGCAAAAATAAAAACTGAAGTAATGAAAAACAAAATTACAATTGAGGAGAAAAACATAAATTTTATTTTCCCAAAAATATAATCTCTCTTCTCCGGAAAAGTGATACTCATAACATAATTATCAGATTTTTGCAGTGGATTCAATGCACATTGATAAGTAGGAAAAGTACCAAAACTATTAAACGTTTCTTTTTGGATTATCTCTACTTTATATTCCATATCTATTGCATAAAAATCAAATGCAATTGCTAGTGTGCTGTCTAAAGTCGATCTTACAAAAGGGGTATTTGATTCTACTTTAAATTCATTCCCATCTTGAAAATAAGGGACACAACCTCCTTCTTGCAAAAGTGGAGCGCAACCTTTTGAGGAAGCATCTGAAGAAACAATACATTTCGAAGTAGGCTCAACAATGATATTACCCGCTGCATAACACAACGCCATACGAACTTTCTCATCAAATTGTTCTTCGATTAATCGTTGCGAATCAGTAAGCCATTTGACTTGAAATGCGATCAGCGCAATCAAAACTAAAGTGGAGGCGGCGATGACGTAAGATGTTCTGCTTGACTGCATTAAGTTTAATTTTTTAGATACAATTAATTACTTCGGTAAGAGGTGATCAATTAAATACTAAGCAATAAAAGGATTATTCCTCTTTAATCTTGGTGTTTAACAGCTTTTTAACATGTGAAGAAAATTGAAAAACAGTTTTATTTAGGTCTTACAAATAACTTTATTAAGTCATTTATTTTACTTCGAAATATTTTTCAGTATTTCAGTGATTATTGAAATAACACGTTTTCTTTTTTTTATAAATAAAATATTCATTGCATTTACGTTGATCATTTTAACGGTAAGTATCTCAAATTAACTCCTCACAAAAACAAAAACTTAAACACCTCAATAACTAATAGCTTGCAAAAAATAATTGATGCAACTGCTGCAGCTAAATATATTACTTTATTGGAAGCTACTTGAAAAACGAATTGCAATAAAAATTCAAAAGTAAAAGTGGCTTCTTATCAAATAAATCGGTTTCTAGGTATCCTACTTCATCTACTAAATTGAAAAAAATAAAAAAGAACGTTGTTCAAAAATAATACTAAGATAGTCAAAAATAAAAAAGACTCGATTTCGCTTGTTACTCAAAAATTAGCTTGGAAACTACTGCCTCTAATAATTATTAATAAGATATGAAATTTTGTCAACCCATGCCGAGTTAATTGATAATTTTTTTTTGATTAAAAAAAATTAACTATATCATTTCAGTATCTTTTTCCCGACAAGAAATTAGCAAAAGAACAGTTTCAAATTCATAATTTATAACCAGCTCCCAATCTGATCAACACTTCTTTTTCTTATTTAAAACCACTACTCCACTCTTTCAACTAACTCTACATAAGCATAGGGTTTTTAGGATACAATTGGGGCAAATTTTACTAAATATAAATCATATGAAAGATTTAAAATATAAAGTGAGATAGATTTTGAACTTAGATTAAAACGAACTCTTGGGTTAAAATCAGGATAAAATAATATTAGGTCATTCCCATTAAATAAGTTTTTGAATCAAATAAAGTAAACTCTGAAAAATGAATCAATTTCAGCAATGAAGTACTTAAGTCTATTTTAATTTTTTCTGAGCTAAAGGCTTTAACCCATCAACCTTGTTCAAAACTAAATGCAATAATTAAATCATTAATATCACCAGAATATTTTATACCAATAAAAGGAAAAAATAACTTTGACATGTAGATCATTAGATTCATCTGCTTTTTTATATTTGTTTGAGGAGGCTGGTAACTCAAAGAAAAAATAAGAAGGTTTTAAGAAGATAGATATTGAAAAGAAATATAGACTTTTAAAGACTACTCAATTTATTTTCCTAATTCTAGGCAAAAAAAAATCGAATCAAAATTACATAAATATAATGTTGATTCGATTTTTAAAATCTAAAAAACGATAATATAATCTTGTCTTATCTCAAAATTGTAACATCACCTTTTAATATTAATCCTGATGCAAAGTCTAAGCGAAGAATATAATAATAAGTTCCCTCTGTAAGAGGTTTTCCATTTTGATTTGTCCCACCCCAATCATTATTATAGGGTTTTGATTCATACACCACATCGCCCCACCTATTGAATATTACAAATTCATTGTTGACATAATCATTCGGGTTTTGAGCTAAAATATCAAAAACAAAAACATCATTCAATCCATCATCGTTCGGAGTAATTGTATTCGTATTTTGTTGAATTAAACTATCAATTGGCAATGGGTCTTTTACATTAACTGTAATCGTAACTAATGAAGTATCACAAGCGTCCAAACAAACGGTAGAACAAAATTCATATTCAAATATTTCCGTTCCAATAAAATCTAAATTTGGAATATAATTGAAACCACCACCGCCAATGTTAGAAAGTGTTCCATTTGCCACACTAGTCAAAGCTATAAATTGTCCTTGTCCAACTGCATCATTTATACTTACATCAAAATCTAATGTTTCATTTTCTACCATATTATAGACATCATCATTAGTTACAGAAACTTCATCAACTGTAACTATTACGGTATCTGAGCTGTACTCAGGACAACCTAATGCTGAAATAGTCCAAATAAAAATATTTGTTCCTGTTTGTAAATTTGTAACATCTGTAATCGGATTTACAGGATCTGTCGGAATAGCATTTCCTAGACTTACCCATATTCCAATCACTTCATTCGGTAAGTTTCCTTCCAAATTTGTAGTCGTTTCACATACTGCAAAATCATCTCCTGCATCAGCAAGAGGGAATGTATTATTAAAAACAACTTCTACGTCGCTTGTCGCTGTACATCCTGATTGTATATCGGTAACTAATAAAGTATAAGTTCCTGCAGAGGATACTTGAGGCATAGTGGTATCCTCATTTATATCAATAATTCCTCCATTGGACGATGTCCAAGAATAGGTAATTGTTGCCCCTGTTGAAGACGCTGTTCCATCCAAAAGAATTGAAATAACACCGCAATCTAAATCAACAGGAGTTACTACCACCGCATTAACTACTTGGCTTGATATTATATTAACTTGAGCACTAGAAGAACATCCATTCGTTGTATCTGTAACTGTCAATACGTAAGTACCAATTGCATCAACTTCTGGATTAATATCAGTTTCAGTTCCAAGAACGATAGACCCAGTGCCAGATGTTGTCCAAAGGTAAACAAAATCATTCCCCATTGAGGAGTTTGAACCATCAAGGAAAATGGAAGTAGCCGCACAGGGTAATTCCATTTCTATACCAGCATCAGCAATTGGAGCAACCTCATCATTTATGACTTCCAAACTAATCGTATCTGAACAACCTGTGACAGTATCTAAAGCAATAAATTCATAAATACCTGTAGCATCACCTTGAATGTTTAATTGAGTTGGATCAGAAGAAGTAATATTTCCTCCCATTGATGCTGTCCAGTTATAAATTACATCTAGAGTTGAAGCATTAACTGAAGCCTCAAAATTAACTGTATTAGTCAAACAATTAATATCACTATCAGCCATCGCACTTGCCATCACCAAACTAGAGTCGACTAAAACCAAGGCTCCATTTTGGTAAACACATCCTGTTATAGTATCAGTTACTAACAACGTGTAAAATGCTTGAGAACTCACTAAAGGCATTAATCCATTTGTTGTTCCAGGAATATAATTTCCATTTGGACCAGTCACCCAACTAAAAACTTGGTTTGGTAAAAGTATTGTTCCAGATGCATCAAGTGTTACGATTGGATTACTACAAGTAATATTAGATGTGAGCTCCACATTTACTACTGGTGATGCACTCTTTTGTTCTACAAAAATTGTATCAGTATCAACACATCCATTGTTAGTATTAGTTACACATAAGATATATGTCCCTCCTATGTCAGCCTCTGCTATTAAAGCATCTTCCCCCAAAACAATATTCCCATCTATTGTCTTCCAAAAATATTCTACTCCAAAAGAAGTCGAACCAGTTCCATCCAAAGTTACTGTCATTTCATCACAATCAAATTCAATTGTATCTTGAGCTACAGTTGCAAGTGGAGCGGTATTATTTGAGGAGACAAATAATGGATCCGACGATGAACAATTGTTATTAATGTTAGTAATTGTTAAAATATAAGCTCCAGATTCATTTACAGTAGGCATTAAAGTATTTTCATTGCCATCAATTACCACTCCTGAACCAGAAACAGCGACCCATTCAATAAAATAGTCAGAACCACTTGAAGAAACTAAAGACGCGTCTAAAGTAATCTCAGGATTAGTGCAGGTAATTGTTCCATTTGCTCCTGCTTCTACGATTGGATAATCATCACTTTCTGTAACTACAACTGTATCTATATCTGTGCATCCATTTATAATATCGGTTACCATAATTAAATATTCCCCAGCTGATGAAATGGTAGGAGATAATGTAGTTGGGTTCGCAAGAGCATTACCAGATATTGCTGACCACTGATAAGTATAATCAACTCCAGTAGAAGAGTTAAACCCATCCAATGAAGCGGAATTTTGTCCACAATCTAATACAATATCATTTCCCGCATCTGCATTGGGCTTGACAATATTTTGAACAACAACAATGCTTGCAGAGTCCTTACATCCATTATCATCGTTAGTAAGTGTCAATTGAAAAGTCCCTGCAGCATCAATAATTAAATCGCCTTGAGGGTTAGTTCCTGAAATTGTTCCAAAAATAATATCCCATCCCTCATTAATATTACTTCCTACTGATGTTCCTTGAGATAATATTACCTCAGATTGAGAACATGTCAAAATTCCTGAAGCCACTGGGTTTGGAATAGGAGCTATTGTATCCATCAAAACTGTCATCGAAGAAGTCGCTAGACAATTATTGATAGTATCTAAAACTTCCAATGTATAAACACCTCCAGCATCAACGAAGGGTGCTATTGACGTTGGATCAGGAGTAATATTTCCAGAACCAGTTGTTGTCCAAGAATATTTGAACTCAGCCCCTATTGAAGAATTTGATCCATCCAACTGAACACTTAAAATATCACAGGACAATACTTGATCTGACCCAGCATTAGAAATTGGAAGATTTGCATCTTGAGTCACCATGGTGGTATCGCTAGCTGTACAACCATTAGTTATATCTGTTACCATCAAAATATATTCACCTGCAGCGGTTACAGTCGGCATTAAGGTTGTTCCATTCATAGCAATATCTCCGCCGTTAGTTACCCATAAGTATGTAAAATCCCCAGTAGAAGAACCTGTTCCATCCAATATAATAAAAGGAGTAGTACAGTTTATTTCATTATTCATATCTGAAACTACCGCTACCGGATCTGCCAAATTAGCACCTACTATCACTAAAGCTTCATCCGTACATTGACTATATGTATTTGTTACAGTCATCGTATAAGTTCCTACAGCATCAACTGTTGGCATAGTGGTATTTCCATTTGTAATCGTACCAGGGCCTGACCAAGCGTAGGTGATTAGTGAACCTGAGGAAGAAGCACTACCATCCAAAGTAACCTCTGAATTAATACAAGTAATTGAAGGTCCAGATGTAGCACTTGCTGTTGGTGTATCGTTATTTAATACAATCTCCACCGTATCTGTTGATACACATCCTGTTCCATCTTCTGTAACCAAAAGAATATAAGTACCCTCTTGATCAATAGTAGGATTAGGCATGTCTTGATTCATTACAAAACTTCCACCAATCGTAGTCCATGCATAAGTATAGGTTCCAATTGGATCAACTGTTCCATTTAATTCCAAGGTTAACACCACACAATTTAATGTATCAGAATCTCCAGCTTCTGCAATTGGTGGAACCACATCTCCTTCTACAAAACTAAAGGCCATGTCTGTACAACCATTTGAGGTATCTGTTACTATCAAGTTATAAGTCCCAATTCCATTAACAGTTGCCATTAGCGTATTTCCAGACAAAATAGTAGCAGTTCCTGGTGCATGAATCCATTCATAAATTATATCTATTCCAGTTGATGAACCTGTTCCATCTAATACCGTTGTCGGTTCAGCACAACTAATTGTATCTAAAAGTTCAGCTACAGCAATTGGATTTGCAAAATTTCCAAAAAGACTAAAACTAGAAGAATAATTGTTTATTGGTACACTTGAATCTGTAATTGTAACAGTGTAACTACCGATATCAATCCCAGTCAAATCCTGAGTAGTACTATCATTACTCCATTGGTAAGTATAAGGTCCTGTTCCTCCAGCAACTGAAATATTGATTCCTCCTCCATTTGCATTGTAACAATTAGGTTGAGTTAAGGTACTATTAGTAATAAAAATAGTTTGTTGAATATTTATTTTACCTCCAGAAGATTCTAGTCCTGAATTATTAGTATTTCCAAATTGAATTACTTCAATTGGAATTGGATTATCGTCAAATAAAACACATGTCATATCATTCACACTTCCAATTACCGTAAAACACATTTCAAAAATGATAGTTCCATTCGCTAATGTCACACCATTAAATGGATCAGAATCATTATCATTCCAGGAAAAACCAATTTGCCCTGAACTTGCATTAGTAATCCCGAATGAATTTACATCCAAATCCGATAAATTAAATGCGGTCACAGAATCGTATTGTAAAACGGAAGGATCCCAATTTATTGAACTCTGAATACTTTCTAAATCATCAAAAGTAGTTACACTTATCGGCAAACAAAATGATTCACCTGGTGCATAAATTTCACTAGGCATGGTAAATACCAAAGGCGCAGGAATAGTTACATTCCCCCCTTGAGTTACCAAGTTCATGGGAGTAAAAACTCCATTTATAACCGCCAAAATATCAATTGAAGTTGGTGTACCAGTAAAATCAACTTGTGTACTACTGCCTCCTGGTCCAACTACTGTAAAACACAATTGGAAAAATAAATCTCCATTTGCCATACTTACACCTCCAGGAGCTGATGATGAAAATGAAAATGTAGAAACTCCTGAAGCGCTTCCAGAAGTATTTATATTCGCACCTGTAAAACTTGCATTCAATGCTTGAATAGAATTGAGGCTCAATATAGCTTGATCCCAGTTTATGGAAAATTGTAAAGCATTTATGTTCATCAAGTTTTCGGCTGTAACATCCATACAAAATGAACTCCCAACACCTCCAGATTCATCTTCTAGGGTAAAAATTGCATCTTGACTCTGAACTTTGAAAATTGTAAGAAGTAGGAAAAATCCTGTAACAATGGTTTTTATTATTTTTATCATCTTCTAACGTTTGATATATTATTGGGTATTCTCTTTGAAAAAGTTAGAAGTTTTATTTCTAATTTTGACAAAACTTAAAAACCCAATATTTTGTCCTTTTAAAAAATTAAATCTAAGTTGATAATTTTAATCTGGCTTCTAATTTTATTTATATAGAGAAAATGCCAAATTAATTTCATGCGAACTTCCTACCGTTGGGCCAAAAGTATTATAGGAATAGTCGTAGCCATACCCTATTTTTAAGAGGTTATCCCAACCTAGATTTTCTCCTAAATTGAACCCGGTCTCTAAATGAAAAGTCCCTGAAGTAGAGAGTCCAGTACCTAGCCACATATTGCTTGGAAATTGGTACCGAATATTAAAATCAACTGAAACTGGAACATTAGGTGCATATTTAATCCAAATGGAAGGCTCTAGATAACCATCATTATCAAAGTAATGGTACATTCCAACCAAGCCATAAAAATGTTGAATTCTTTGGGTAGAAAAATCTCCACTTTCATCTTTAAAGTTCAAATTTAAACCAAACACTTGCGGAACAGAAATTCCTGAATAAAATAAGTCATCCGCTAAAAATCCAGTTTCAAACGTTCTATAAAAATAGACACCTAATCCAACGTCAGGAAATATTTTTGATTGATCTTCCATACTCAAAATATCACCTGGATCTCTTACAAACAATTTAGAGGAATTTACTCGATACTGGACTAAACCAGCAGTCAAACCAATTGATAATCCACTATATTCGATATCATCTGAAATGATTCCTGCGATACGACCATAAGCTCCTGTGAAACCAGTTGGCCCTGTTTGGTCATTAATTAAGTATCCTCCAAACATTAATCCTACCCCTCCAGTTTCCATTACATATTCTCCTCGAATAGTTTGAGTTATGGGATTGGCATCAAATCCAATCCATTGGGTTCTATAAGAAATACCAAAGGAAAGATTCTGTTCGGAAGTATGAAAGTCACCGTTAATAGCAGCGGGGTTAAGTACGCCTACATTTTGGCGATATTGGGTAAATAAAGGGATTTGCTGTGCAGCTAATGCATGGCAGAAAAGAAACAGGGCTACTAATATGTAAAACCGATTCATGGGGGTCAATTTGTTTTAATTAATCCGCAAAATTACTTAAAAATTCTCGACGCGAGCATTTTTAATCGTTAATTTTTTAGATAAAAATAGCAATGAATAAATGAGAACTTTAATAAAAACAAGACTTGAGATTCAAAAAAGGGGATACATAAAAATAAAAACAAATATAGATAATAGAAATCACTTTTTGAACCTTTCAAATAAAAAAAGTGATTTCTATGAATTTACTAGGTTTTACATTTCTTAACTGTTTTTATATGGATACCATCTGTAATTTTTAAACCTAAAAGATAAGTACCCGTTGAGAATGCCCCAATTTTATTTTAAAGTCAATTCTCTTCGACCAAACTTTTCATTTTAAATTACCTATCCTGAAATATTAATAATTAAAACTCTAATGTCAATAATTAGATCATTGTTGTGTCTAGTTACTTTTCTTTAGAGAAACTACCAATGATTTAAAAATAATGAAATAAAGAAATAATCATAACACTAGGTTAGGTTATTTTTTTCAAGTTCATGAAGTTTATTGCTTTCAATTAAAGCTTATCCAATAGATTTGCATAGAAAAATGCAAATCCAGAACACCAAAAAAAGTAAAAAAACGGTAAAGAAAATTACTTCTTGACCGTTTTTTCATCGTTGTAATAATATATTTTCTAATTATTTGAACTCTTTTATTAATATTCCTTCTCTTGTTTTTAAGCTAAAAAAATACTTACCTTTTGGCAGGTTTGAAAAACCCATTGCAAGATTCAATTCATCAGATTGAAAAGATTCTTCATAAATGCTCAATCCATCTTGGTTATAAATGTGTAATATAAAAGCTTCCTTTTCTAAAAATGAAGCAACCACTTTAACATTGTTTTTACTTCCTTGATCTAGTAATTCGAATGTTTTCAGTCTACCCAATGTTGGGTCACTATGGATAGTTTGAATACTATTGTGGTGTATATCCGCTATACAAATAAGAGAAATATCATGATTAAAATCCATCGAATATTGAGAAATAATAATTTGCGGAATGAGCAATAATGCCACCACTAGGCGGGTAAACGGTTTTTTCATGGGATAAAGTTTACTTAAATAAATAATTTTCTATTTGATTGATCTATGTTCAGTTAAACCAAATATTTATATATTTTTATAACTAAGGATATTAAAAGTAATTTTTTCACATATATTAATATATCTAATAAGTTGTAAAACGTTAATTTGTCACATGCTTATACAATATTCATTTAGTCATTATTCTCGAATCGGCTCATGATAAGTGGGTTCAATAGGAACCTCTTGAGTTGAATAACTGTAAATTACATAAATAGATAAAACAACTATTACAGCTAATGAAATAAATGAAAATTTCCATCCCCAAATGTTTCCGAGATATTCTCCATCATCGTACTCATCGAGAAAATGAGGCTTTTTATTTTTATTATTGCTCATATTAAAATATTACTAATTAAAAAAAAGTGAACTTTTAAAGAAAAAGTCATTAAAAAAACTTAATCTAATAAATTGACAAAATTATTTTGTCGGTGCAAAGTTATTGAAATTTAAGTCTTCCTAATATTGATTCATTGTTGAATATATAAGATTTCATCCCTATATTGGATTTAATATGAAAATTTAAAATTTCCCTACAATTACATTTCTAAAATATGAAAAGAACTGGATTTTTAATTTTATTGGTTTCTATGGTAAGTTCTATATTTACCGTGATGATTTATAAATATTTTGACGCTCCTCAACAAGTCATTATTCGAGAATCCTCTCCTGCCAAATATACTAATTATACTGATCGACTTTTCTCTGATGTTTCTAAGAGGCAATTTCTATCCTCTTCACCAACTAACTTCACCTCTGCTGCAGGCATAGTTACACCAGCTGTTGTTAATATTCGAGCTACTACAGAAAATGATTTTGACCTCTGGGGAGGTTATGGAGGTTCAACAGGTTCAGGAGTTATTATATCACCTGATGGATATATTGTAACTAACAATCACGTGGTTGAAGATAGTGATGATTTGGAAATTACTTTATTTGATAAAAGAAAAATAGAGGCTAAAATTATTGGAACTGACCCTTCAACTGATTTGGCTTTATTAAAAATTAATGACGAACGTAATTTTCCTTTTTTACAAATGGGAAACTCTGATTCGCTTTTAGTTGGAGAATGGGTACTTGCAGTTGGGAACCCTTTCAATTTAGAAAGTACTGTTACCGCTGGAATCATCAGCGCTAAAGGAAGAAATATTAACATTCTTGAAGACGATTATTCAATTGAATCTTTTATTCAAACTGATGCTGCTGTTAATCCAGGAAATAGTGGAGGTGCTCTAGTGAACACTAATGGGGAGTTGGTGGGTATTAATACTGCTATCATCACTCGGTCTGGAAAATATGAGGGATATTCATTTGCAATTCCAGTAAACTTAGCTCAAAAAATTATAAGAGATCTAAAAGACTTCGGAATTGTCCAGCGAGGATTCTTAGGAATATTCCCTGAGGAAATCACCGAAGAAACTGCTGAGAGTTTAGGATTAGTTTCATTGAATGGCGCCTACATTTCGAGAGTAAATGGAAATAGTGCTGCTGAAGATGCTGGACTCGAAGCAAAAGATGTTATCGTTGGAATCAATGGAAATAAAGTGAATTCTGTTCCTGAATTACAAGAACAGGTTGCTCGATTTAGGCCTGGAAATACAATCATTATTGAATTTATTCGTAATGGAAAAAAACAAGAAACAAAGGTTACTCTCAAAAATAAGAGTAATACCACTTCTCTAATTGGCGCACGAGATGATGACTTATTGATGCAACTAGGTTTTGAATTAAGAGAAATAACTGATCGTGAAAGAAAAAAATTAAAAATTAGTTCAGGTGTATACGTGGTAAGCATACTAAGAGCAAGTGCCATAGAAAAAACACAAATGGATCCAGGTTACATCATTACTAAAGTGAATGACAAGAGAGTAAGCTCTGTCGATGAGATTATTATTGAATTTAAAAATACTAAAGGCACAGTTATGCTCGAGGGATTTTATGAAAATTTCCCTGGTGAGTATTATTATGCTTTTAAAGTCGATCAATAAATGCTCAACTGATTTTGCTAATTAAATGTTATTTTGTTTGATGCCATAGCGTTTAATTAGTGAAATCAGTGTTACAAGCTATCAATTCAACTCTTCAAATACCTCTATCTTTTTAGTTTTTAAAATTTTCAGCTTCAAATTCAACTTAAATTTAGGTCCAATATTTTTTTGCAGAAATTAATTCAATGGAACTTACATGATTTGAAACTAATGTACTTTGTAATTGATATAATCCCCCTAAAACCTCTAGTTTGACTGATTGGATAAACCTCTAAAAAAATCAGAAATGGTCTTTGGTATTCGGAGTTTATTCCAATTCTATTTTCTTCAACTTAAAAAACTACACTACCCTTTTCTTCAAAAACAGCAATTATTACTATAAGACCTATAAAACAATTATACTTCAATCCATTCTCAACTATATTTTGAAAAAGTTAGACCATTTGATAATGATTTACTCGAAATAGTTGGCAACTTTTCATATTTGATGCTTGCCTTTTCTTTTTCTAAACAACATGATAAGTTCTTTATTAATTAAATATAATTTAATTAATATCTACCGTTCCTATTTTAACTTCACCTTATTTCATCAAAAAACCCTCTAAGGTCTTCAATTGTACTGTAAACACATTGTATATTAGATTGAGTAATACTGATAAAATCGGTGTTATCAGTATCAGGGTTATTTTTTATTTCCTTTTGAGGAACAATAGAAACTAGTTGTACTTCATTCACCACAGAATTTTACAATCACTAATCCTATGTATAATAACAAAAAATGTATATTATCGTGGCTAATTATCTTGTTAACCATGATTATATAAAGTTGAGAAATCAAATTTATCAAAGGTTAAAACCAATTAAGATAATATTACTTTGATATTGGGAATGCGTTCGAAAAAAGTGAGAAATCAGAGGTATTTAAATGCATACCCATCAAGAATAACAGTTTGGAAACAACAAATAAAACAACTTTTCGTGATCAACCTCTATAAATTAACCCTATAACCTTTCACATTACTTTATAAGGAACTTGTAAAAATCTTAGTGCAACATTGCTCAATAAAGTTTAATAATACCCCTTAATCTGAGTTAGAATAAATAAGCATTTTGAACTTTGAGTGCTTTGACATAATTTCAATATTATCATATATTGTTTAATAGTGAACGAAATTTCTAATTTTTATCCTTCTTGCTGCCTAAAAATTTATTAGTCCAATAAACAAATAAACTGGCCATTTGATAATTAATTATTCCTTTCATTTTTCGTAAATTCGTCTTTTAAATAAGATAATCTTTTTAAATAATTTCTGTTTTACAATTGTATAACCAGGAAGAACTTTTTTAGAAAAAACAGAAAATTTATGATATCCAAAAAAGAATTAGAAAAAAGGCGAAATGAAGATGCTTATAAAATGTTGATTTCCGAAGTAAATAATCGATTGGAGAAAATTTATCAAGGAGGGGGAGTAAAAAAAATCGCAAAACAACATGAAAAAGGAAAACTAACAGCTAGGGAAAGAATCGACCACCTAATAGATAAAAATAGTAATTTTTTAGAAATCGGTGCTTTTGCAGGTTACGAAATGTACAAAGAATATGGTGGTTGTCCTGCGGGAGGAGTAGTTACTGGAATCGGATACATTAAAGGACGACAATGTATGATTGTGGCAAATGATGCGACTGTAAAGGCTGGTGCGTGGTTCCCTATAACGGGAAAAAAGAATTTACGAGCCCAAGAGATTGCAATTGAAAATAGACTACCTACTATTTACCTTGTCGATTCTGCAGGTGTATTTTTACCAATGCAAGACGAAATATTTCCAGACAAAGAACACTTTGGTCGAATGTTCCGCAATAATGCAAAAATGTCCTCAATGGGGATTCCACAGATAAGTGCCATTATGGGAAGTTGTGTTGCAGGTGGTGCATATTTGCCAATAATGTCTGACGAAGCTTTAATTGTTGAAGGTACTGGTTCTATCTTTTTAGCAGGTCCATATTTAGTGAAAGCTGCGATTGGAGAAGTGGTAGATAAAGAAACCTTGGGTGGAGCAAAAACTCAAAGTGATATCTCAGGTGTGACTGATTATAAAATGCCTGATGACAAAACTTGCCTAGAGACAATCCGAGACTTGGTAGATAAATTTGGCAAATTCGAGAATGCAGGTTTTGATCGAAAAGAAGCAAAGTTACCTTCAGAATCGCCTGAAGAGATTTTAGGCATTTTTCCAGAAGACCCAGCTAAACCTTATGAGACTAAAGACATTATCAAACGAATTGTAGATGAATCAAAATTCACGGAATATAAAGGTGGGTATGGAAAAACCATTACATGCTGTTATGCTCGCATCGATGGTTGGGCCGTCGGCATTGTAGTTAACAATCGAAAGGTTATCAAAACTGAAAAAGGAGAAATGCAATTTGGTGGAGTAATTTACTCAGACTCTGCAGATAAAGCCTCTCGTTTTATTATGAATTGTAATCAGAAAAAAATTCCTTTAGTTTTCCTCCATGACGTTACTGGTTTCATGGTTGGTACAAGAAGTGAGCAAGGTGGAATTATTAAAGATGGTGCAAAAATGGTCAGTGCAGTTTCCAATAGTACTGTTCCTAAATTTAGTATTGTAATGGGTAATTCATATGGTGCTGGTAATTATGCTATGTGCGGAAAAGCGTACGACCCCAGATTAATCGTAGCTTGGCCAACTGCAAAAATTGCAGTAATGGGTGGATCTCAAGCAGCAAAAGTATTAACTCAAATTCAAGTCGCATCCAAAAAAGCAAAAGGAGAGGTACCTTCTCCTGAAGACGAAAAAGCGTTATTTGAAAAAATAAAAAATCGCTACGATGAACAAACTTCTCCATATTACGCCGCAGCAAGATTGTGGGTGGATGCAATTATCAATCCTTTGGAAACTAGAAAAGTAATTTCGATGGGAATCGAAGCTGCTAATAATGCGCAGGTGGAAAAGTTTAATGTAGGAGTGATTCAAACGTAAAACAACTAAAATAATCGTAAATAAAACAAAAAAACAATACATTTACACATGAGTAAACAAAACAAAAAAAAATCCCTAAATCAATGGCTCAAACAAATTGGCTGGGTAGGAATTTTGTTTTTTACGATCAAAGGTTTAATCACAACTTATCTTATAATCCAAGCTGGAAAATGTGCATTAGATTAATTCTCCCTGGAACATGAATCACAAGTTCCAAATCAATAATAATAAATAATGAAATTACTTTCAAAAACAGTTACAGGATTAGAGGAAATTTTAGCAAAAGAAATTGAAGACCTTGGTGGTCAAAATATTCAAATGCTCAAACGAGCAGTCAGTTTTGAAGGTGATCTAAAAACACTTTATCGCACTAATTTAGAATTAAGAACTTCGATTAGAATATTAAAACCGATTTATTCTTTTCAAGCACAAGATGAGAATGAATTTTATGATAAAATCAAAGAATTGGATTGGTCTCAATATATGTCAAACAGCGATACACTCGCTGTTGATGCAACTACTTTTGGAGAATACTTTACACATTCAAAATATATTTCTCTCAAAGCAAAGGATGCTATCGTTGATCAATTTAGGGATAATACAGGTCGTCGTCCCAATGTAAATGTAATCTCCCCAACCATTCGAATCAGTATTCATATTCAAATAGATGAAGTAATCGTTTCCCTAGATTCTTCTGGAGATCCTTTATTTAAGCGAGGTTATCGAGTAGAAAGAATGGGAGCTCCAATGAATGAAGTTTTAGCAGCTGGAATGATATTACTCTCAGCTTGGGATAAAAAATCTGACTTCATGGATGGTATGTGTGGCTCTGGAACCCTACCAATTGAGGCAGGGTTGATTGCTCGAAATATGCCATCTCAATGGAATAGGACAAGCTTTGGCTTTCAAACTTGGAAAGATTTCAATAATGATATTTGGCAAGAAGTACGAGCTGAGGCAAAAGCCAAAATAATCCCTTTCGAACATAATATTTCAGGTTATGATCGAGATTTCAAAGCAATAAGTGTAGCACGTGTTAATATTATGAAAGCAGGATTGGACGATACCATTAATGTAAAACGAACTACTTTTGAAAAACTAGAGGCTAGTTCTGAGAAAGGAATTATGATTCTAAATCCTCCATACAATGAACGTTTAGCCATCAAAAACATCAATGAATTGTACAAAATGATGGGTGATCAATTTAAACAACAATTTAAAGGTTGGGAAGTTTGGGTGATCTCTTCGAATATGCGTGCTTTAAAGTCTATTGGTCTTCGTCCTTCCAAAAAGATTCACTTGATGAACGGCCCTTTGGATTGTAAATACGTTAAATTTGAGATGTACGATGGAACAAGAAGAACTTCTTTTAAAGAGATGAAGAGTGGTTCAGAGTTAAAAAATAATCCTGAAAAATAATAATTTATGAAAAAGATATTCATCCTATCCTTTTTTTTGAGTTTTGCAAATATACTGTTAGGCCAAATTAGTTTAACAGTAAAAAGAATGCAATTCGTAAAAGAAAACCAACTTGATTGGAAAAAAAGAAAAAGGTCGGTAAAAGTTCTTTTTAATAAAAAAAATCAATCACAAATACCCGAGGACTTAAAAAAATATCTTTTATCAGAAAATGTTACCGTAAATTCAGCAAATATTTTTACTCAAAAAAATGCTTCAAATGAGTTAGCTTTTTTTTGTAGACTAGAGGAAAAAATTGAACTCAAAACTAATATTCCAGTCAGATTTCGTTTAGGAGAAGTTCAAGCTGTAGATCAGAAAGAAGGAAAATGGAAACAGTTTCAATAATAAAAATTAATTCAATTCTGCACTTAATCCTTGAACCTCTGCCGGTATTAAAAACAATGTATTCAATTTAGGCTTAGTATTAAGTGTAAAATAAAACGTAGCTCCTTTACCTAATTCTGATTCCACCCAAATCTCTCCATTATTTTGATTTACAATTTTTTTACAAATTGCAAGACCTACTCCTGTACCTTCATAATCATCTTTTCCATGTAATCTTTTAAAAATCTCAAAGACTTGATCTCTGAACTCCATGTCGATACCAATTCCGTTATCTTTTACAAAAAATACTATGTCATTGCCTTGAAATTTTTCTTTAATTCCAATTTCAACTTTCGGATTTTTCTTATCAGAATATTTAATACTATTACTAATTAAATTCTGAAAAAGTTGACCTAAATGTAATTTATGCCCTTTTACATCTGGCAAATTAGCTACCATAATATCAACACCATGCTCCATTATTTTTCCTTTAAAAGTTCCGATCACCATATTAACCACTTCCTCAAGAGAAACTAATTCTTCAAGAATATCCTCATTTTCCAATTTTGAATAAATCAAAATCTCATGTAATAAATCATACATTCTACTAACATTATTTGTAATAAAATCAATATAATCATCGGCTTCCTCTCCTAATTCTCCCTTAAACCTACGTTTAAGTAAAGTCGCAAATGAGCCAATATTCCGAAGAGGTTCCTTTAAATCATGTGAGGCTATATAAGCAAAACGTTGTAACTCGTCATTTTTTCGCTCCAATTTTCTATTTTGAATGAGGCTTTGCTCATTTTGCTCTTGAAGTAATTGATTAGTTTTGATTAGTTTGAGATGTACTTTTTCTAACTCAATATTTTGCTGTTGAATCTGCTGATTTTTCTCTGTTTGTATTTGACTATGTTTAGCTTGATTTTTATACTTACTGTGAACTTGATATAGAATTACTAGCAATGCAAATAAACCTAAAATCAAAAAATTTCTGTACATATTTTGTAACACAGTATCTCTTTTTAAAATATCCTTTTCTTTTTTTGTAATCTCATATTGCATTTTAGTATCAGACATTTTTTGAAGTATTGCTACATTTCGTAGAGAGTCCTTTAGAGAAGAAAAATTTCGATAATATTTATTGGCCTCTTCGAATTCTCCAACCTTTTCTAGATTGGTAGCTAAAGAAATATAAACATCTAACATTATTGGACGAGCACCTAATTTTTGAGCTAGAATTAAACTTTCTCGAAGAAAACCTAGTCCCTTATTTTCGTTCCCAAGAGCTATATAAATTTCACCAATTTTTTTGGTACTACTAATCTCACCCCATTGATCATTATTTTCAATATTTCTATCATGAGCTTGGATAAAATAATCTAGTGCTTTAGTAAAATTTCCTGAATTTTGATAATTATCTCCTAGATTAAAAGTGATATATGATAATTGAGGCTGCCCATCTAAAGATATTGAAAGATCGTAGGCTCTCAAATTATACTCCAATGATAATTCCCTTAGATTAATTCTAGAATACGCTCCACCAATTGCACCAAAACATGAGATCTTTAATACTTGGTGATTAATATTCTCGCATACAGACAAACATTGTTTGTAATATTCAATTGCTTTATGATAACTCAATTGATAAAAATGAATTCCGCCAATATGATATAATGAATAAGCTATTCCTTCTTGATCTTTTAATTTTTCTCTAATTTGTAGTGCTTTAAATTGATACTCGTAAGCCAATTCATTATTTCCAATTAACTGGTATGCTTTAGCTAACCTATAGCATGCATCACCTAAGAATTTGTCTTCTTCACCACTAATATTTTGAATTAATTTTGTTAGCACGGAAATGGCCTCTCCATACTTGTGAGAATAAATATAGCTCAGACCTTTTTGATATTGAATCTCATACTTAAGATCATCCTCCTTTAATTTTATACTCAATGATTCTGCTATCAATAAATATTCAAGAGCTTTACTTGATTGATTACTATCAAGGTTAGACATACCTAATTCCAAATATGCACCTAAAAGTTCTTTAGAATTATTAGTCTTGACTTTATACTCTAGTGCACTTTCTAAACTATCTAACTTATTTGCAAAAAGAAAAGGAATTACCATTAAACTAAATGAAAAAATCAGTAATATACTTCGGGAATGAATCATACTTTGTATTTGGTAATAGGTCGGATTTATTTTCAGTATTTGGTACAAAAAAAATGCCACCTTTAAATAAAAGTGGCATTAATATTTTAGAAAAACGAAGTTATCCCGCTACTCCTGTTGGAGGTGGAATCCCTCCACCATTACCGGTGTCTTTTCCACCTTTAATGTTTTTTTTGTCTTGAATATCAAGAACCTTAACAGTCTTGCTGTTCATGATTGATTTTAAAGTAGTCATCTTGAAAAATTTTTCATGGTTAAGTAAATAGATTAGAAAGGTCATCTGGTAAAACCAAATGAGTTATCTTTATTGGGGGAAATTTATGTTGGATTAAAAAAGGGGAAAACTATATGGGGAAAAATGTAAGGGGGATACTATTATCGTGGCTAAAAATATGCCAATTAATATTTTGAAAGAAAAAACTTAATATTTTGTTGGAAGCTTTTTTACTAAAAAATATCAAAAATATTGTCCACACCAATTGGCCGAGCAACATTAAACCCTTCAGCAAATTCCACACCAATTATTCTACCATATACACTACTTTTTGCTTTAACTGAATCTAAAAAGCTTTTACCAGAAATGGGTGAGTCTAGTTCACTTGATTTTGGGTTAAAAAATTGAGACTTAAAGCAAAGTACTAAATCCAATTTTTTATCAATATATGGTGAAATATCAACTACAAAATCAGGGTGTAATGTATGATCCTGAATATAATGATAAACTGTTTTGGGTCTCCAACGTTCTTGCAATTTCTTTTTATTGTAAGTTTTGACCTTGGCAAGTCCTGCGATAAAACAGGCATCAGAGGTTAATTTTGCAGCTCGTGCATGGTCGGGGTGTCGGTCCGACAAAGCATTTGCAAGAACTATTTCTGGTTGATATTTCCGAATAACTTGAGCTATTTTTTTTAGGTTTTCTTGTGTATGTTGGAAAAAACCATCTTTCATTCTTACATTATCTCGAACTAATGCACCCATCAATTTCCTAGCAGACTCAGCTTCCTTAACTCTCAATGGGCCTGAACCACGAGTTCCTAATTCTCCTCTCGTCAAGTCTAAGATGCCAACTTTTTTACCCATTTTAATATGCTTGAGTAAAGTTCCTGCACAACCTAGTTCCACATCATCAGGATGAACACCAATTGCTAGAATATCTAATTTCATATTAGGCTTTTATAATATCTACGGAAAAAAATAATTGGTCAAATATAAAAAAAGAGTTGCTAAATAAATGTTATTTAGCAACTCTTCCTGTAAAAAGGGATTAACTATTAATCTTCTAATATTTTTTTTATTGACCTTTTTATTTTTGAGGAAGTAGGGTTAGTAATCGAATAATAATAATCCACTACTCTACCCTCTTTATCAACCAAGTATTTATGAAAATTCCATTTAGGCTTTGAAGATACTTTTCCATTTAATTTTTTATCGGAAAGAAATTTATACAATGGACTGGCATTTTCTCCTTTAACGACCATCTTCTCAAAAATAGGGTATTGGGCATTATATTTTGTCATACAAAATTGCTGAATCGCCTCGCCTTCTAATGGTTCTTGTCCAGCAAAATCATTGGATGGAAAGGCTAAAACTTCAAATCCTTCTTCTTTAAATTCTTCATACAATTTCTCCATATCGTCTAATTGAGGAGTGAAACCACATTGTGAGGCTGTATTTACAATTAACAAGGCCTTACCTCTATACTCCGATAAAGACACCTCCTTTCCGGATGCATCTTTAACCTTGAATTGATGAATACTATTATTTTCCATTTGATCCATTTTTTTTAAATTCTAATAAACTAAAATAATAATAAGGTAACCTCTTTAATCTGCTTTTGTTTAGGCTTAAGGTCACTGTTTTTCAGAATATTAACTACGGCATATTTATTGATTCTTATAGTAGTGGTTTTAACTTTTAAATCGAAATTATACTTTTAATAAAATCTTATGAATTTATCTAAAAAATTCCTTTTTCCTATTTTTACTATTTTTATTATAACATTTAGTGATCATTCTTTCGCTCAAGTTAGTACAATTTCCAAAAGTGAAATGATTCCAACAAAAGTAGAATTTACAATTAATGATATTGAAAAAATAAAAACTCTTTTAGAGCACCATTTCAAAACCCGAATTAGTGATGCTGAAATGACGATCTACGGGAAAGCCTCCAAAGAAAATTTAGAATTATTTAAATTATTGGATGAAACTCGAAAAGAGGATCCTTTTTTTAGCCAACCACATATTTCTTTTATTATCGACTCCATAGAGGAAAGGTTAGGAAAAAAAAGACCTCACAGTAACACTAATATAAATGTTCCCAAAAAAAACCTAAGAAATCCTAAAGTTTCGAAGTTACCAAAAAATAAAAGTGATAATTCTTAATTGTTAAATCTAAAAAAATCGATTTATCATAGACCAAATAACATCTTTTTTTTCCGTTAGATACTTTTAAATACGATTCAAAATCAATTCCTCTAATTTTAAAAAATTAGAGGAATTGATACCTTTAGATATCCAAAACACACTCTACCTTAAATTTATCATTATCAGCATTTTATAAAAACTACACATTTTTACTCAATGCAAAATCGAATTTTATCTCTATGAAAAACTTTACCGTTCTAAAGATCTTTCAATTTTGTTTTATCCTCTCTTTCTGCTTAATGATGTCTTGTGGAGATGAAACGAAGCCAATAACCACAATTATTCCAATCGTCAATGATACACCAATTCAACAATTGAAGAAGCGATTTGAATTAGTAAATCCACAATCGAGTGGTGTTACTTTTTCAAATACTATTAATGAGAATTATAATCACAACATCCTCACTTTTGAATATTTGTATAATGGTGGTGGTGTAGCAGTCGGTGATATCAATAATGATGGATTACCAGATATTTATTTTTCGGGAACTTTTGTTTCTAACAAACTATATGTGAATAAAGGAGAAATGAAATTTGAGGATATCACTTCAAAAGCAGGTGTCAGCGCAAATGAAGGTTTCAAAACTGGAGTTACAATGGCTGATGTCAATAATGATGGCTGGTTGGATATTTACGTTTGTCGAACGAGTAAATCTGATGATGGGAAGAAAGACAATTTACTATTTATCAATAATAAAAATCTGACTTTTACTGAAAGTGCAAAACAATATGGGTTAAACGATAATAGTAATTCAAATCATGCTAATTTTTTTGATTATGATAATGATGGTGACTTAGATTTATATTTATTAAATCATCGATTGGGCTTTAAGGATGCAGTCAAAATGGATTTGCAATCTAACCCTGACGGTTCTATTACTCGAAGAAAAGCCCCAAAAACTGTTTTTGAATCAGACCGACTTTATAAAAACAATAATGGAAAATTCACTAATGTAACTAAAGCTGCAGGTGTTGAAAATTCATCTTTTGGATTAAGTGCAACGGTGGCAGATTTGAATCAAGATGGCTACATGGATATTTATGTCGCTAATGATTATATCGAACCTGATTATGTTTATATCAACAATAAGAATGGAACTTTTACAGATAAATATAATTCTTACATTCGGCATTCTAGTCAAAATTCCATGGGATGTGATATTGCTGATTTTAATAATGATGGGCTACTCGACATTATGGTAATGGATATGATAACGGAAGATCCTATTCGGTACAAACAACTAATGAACGTTATGCGAAAAGATCGATACAATGCTCTATTACAATATGGATATGGTCATCAAGCTGGTCGAAATGTTCTTCAACTTAACAACGGAAATAATACATTTAGTGAAATTGGACAACTTTCAGGTGTCTCAAATACCGATTGGAGCTGGGGTGCGTTATTTGCTGATTTTGACAATGATGGATGGAAAGATATTTATATTGGCAATGGATACAAAAGAGACGTAACAGACCTTGATTATATGAGTTACACTAGAGATTCTATTCAAAAATCTGGAGGAGTTACAAAACGTAAATTTCCTGATATCAACTCTTATCTCAACATGATTCCTAGTAAAAAGCAAGTCAACTATGCCTACAAGAATAATCAAGATTTAACCTTTACGAATGCAACAAAAGACTGGGGAATTACCCAAGCCTCCTTTTCTAATGGGACCGCTTATGCTGACCTCGATGCAGATGGAGATTTGGATTTGGTGGTCAATAATATTGACGAGTCAGCTTTTATTTACAAAAACCTAACAACAAACTCTAACTTTCTTCAAATTAATCTACTAGGAAGCAAAAAAAATACCCAAGGGATTGGTACAAAGGTGAAAATCTATACTGGAGATGAAATTCAGTTTTTGGAAAAAACTTCTAATCGTGGATTCTTTTCTGGGTCTGAATCCTTACTTCATTTTGGATTAGGAAATCAATCAACTATAGACAAAATTGAAATTACTTGGATGGATGGAAGAACTCATGTTATGGAAAACGTTTCATCTAATCAACGACTCATCATAAAACATTCAGAAGCAAATAGGAAACCTATCTTAAAAAATAAACCTAATCCAATTTTTTCAGAAAAAAGCAATACTCATAACATTAATTTTACGCATAAAGAAAATGTATTTGATGACTTTAATCGAGAACGATTGATCCCTCACAAACTGTCAAACCTTGGACCTCACATTTCTAAAGGTGATGTAAACGGAGATGGTTTGGAGGACTTTTTTATTGGTGGAGCTGCAAATAGTCCAGCTGCACTTTTCATACAAAACAAAAATGGAAATTTTCAAAATCATTCGAAAGTAACTTGGGACACTGATAAAATTAATGAAGACATAGAAAGTATTTTCTTCGATGCAGATGGTGACAATGACCTGGATTTGTATGTTGTGAGTGGAGGGAATGCAAGTGGAATTAATTCAACTAACTACCAAGATCGTTTGTACTTAAATGATGGCACCGGAATATTTTCAAAAGGTGTTCTTCCTATATCTAATTCAAGTGCAGCATGTGTTGCCACTTTCGATTATGATGCAGATGGTGACCTTGATATTTTTGTCGGTGGTCGAACAGTTCCAGGAAATTATCCAAATGCTCCTCAAAGTTTAATTTTAAAAAATGAAAAAGGAGTTTTTTCTAATGTAACTAAGTCTGTGGCGCCTGATTTTGAGAAAATTGGAATGGTAACTGATATAAAAATGGCAGACTTAAACCAAGATGGGAAAAAAGAAATGATTGTTTTGGGTGAATGGATGCCCATCACCATATTTAGTTTTAATGGAAAAAAATTCAACAATGTTACATCAAGATATGGATTACAAAATACTACTGGCTGGTGGAATTGTTTTGCATTAGAGGACTTTGACAATGATGGTGATATTGATATCATTGCAGGAAATTTAGGTCACAATTCCCGTATCAAAGCTTCCCAAGAAAAACCAATTATGATCTACGCAAATGATTTTGACAATAATGGAAGTTTAGATGCAGTTATGACTTTTAGCTACAATGGGAAACAATACCCTTTTGCAGGTAGAGATCATTTGATTCTACAATTACCCGGAATCAAACGAAATTTTAATCGATATAATCAATATGCAAAATCTGACATCACCGCTATTTTCCCAAAAGAAAAACTAAAGAGTGCGCTATTGTTGGAAGCTCAATTGATGTCAACAGTCTTATTAAATAACAATAATGGAAGTTTTTCTATAACAAAGCTTTTACAAGAAGCACAAGTTGCTCCAGCTCAAGAAATTTTAACCTCAGATTTTAATAGTGACGGAAATATGGATGTTTTAATAGTTGGAAATAATGATGGGGCAGAAACTGAATCAGGTGTTTATGATGCAAGTAACGGAAATATTTTATTGGGAGATGGAAAAGGTAGTTTTAACTTTTCACCAAATCAAATACATGGGTTATGGGCAAGTAAACAGGCAAGAGATGCTGTTGAAATTAAATTGGCAAATGGAAAAACAATGATTCTAATCGCTAATAACGACGAAAAGTTACAAGCATTCATTCAGGAAAGTCAAAAAATTCCACTCTAACAAGATTAAACTTTAGTACAAAAAAAAAGGCTGTTAGTACATAATGTACTAACAGCCTTTTTTTATGGAGAAACTCTATAGAAAGACTATTAGATTAACCCAAACCCAGAAAAATGCTTTTTAAACCTATCGATAAATAGATAGACTTCTTTCTTACAACGATTTTAAATTTTTTATAAAATGTAATTGGTTAACCCCAAGGTTAATATAATTACATTTTTTATAGCTTACCTCATCAAGTAGACTACCAGCGAATTAATGCAGAGCCCCACGTAAATCCACTACCAAATGCTGCAAGGCATACCAAATCACCATCTTTCACTGCACCTGCTTCCCATGCCTCACATAACGCAATAGGTACAGAAGCTGCAGTAGTATTCCCATATTTTTGAATATTATTCCAAACTTGATCATCATTTAATTTTAGTATTTTCTGAACAAATTGACTAATCCTCAAGTTCGCCTGATGTGGAACAAACATATCAATATCTGACACCTCTAATCCTGCAGTAGTCAATGCTTCTTGAATCACTTCAGGAAATTTTCTTACCGCTAACTTAAATACAAATTGTCCTTCCATATTTGGATATAGATGACCTTCTTTGTGCATCTTTTCTGTTACGAAAATTCCACCATATTCTAAATCCTTATCATAACCAAAATCATGTTCAATTCCCATTTTATCTAAATGATATCCACCATGAGAACCTGGATTGATAAAGGCTAATTTTTCAGCATAAGATCCATCCGAATGCAATTTTGTAGTTAAAATTCCTTGACCTTCTTTTTCCGTTGGTTGCACCACAACTGCCCCCGCGCCATCTCCAAAAATAACTGTAACGTTTCTTCCTTTCGTGCTATAATCCAATCCCATTGAGTGCATTTCTGAACCTACCAAAAGGACATTCTTATACATTCCTGTTTTGACAAATTGGTCAGCGATACTCAATCCATAAATAAATCCACTGCATTGATTTCGAATATCTAGTGCTCCTACTTCTGTTCCAGTAATTCCCAATTCTCGTTGCAATAGAACACCGCAACCAGGGAAATAATAATCAGGACTTAATGTTGCAAAAATTATAAAATCTACTTCCTCAGGTTGGATTCCTGCTCGTTCTATAGCAATGCGAGCAGCCTTTGTCCCCATGGTTGCCGTAGTTTCTTCATGCTTTTTCCCATATCGTCTTTCTTGAATCCCCGTTCTTTCTTGAATCCATTCATCACTAGTTTCCATAACTTTGGAAAGATCATCATTAGTAGTTATTTTTTCAGGAACATAGCTTCCAATTCCTGCTATTTTTGAATTCAACATATTATTTTTGTTTATTTATAATTCCTAGTAAAAACCAAATCTATTTATTTCATGTAAAAATAGCAAATATTCGCTTTTAGAAAAATCAACACACAATTGATCTTTTTAAGAAATCCTATTTATCTAATTTTTTTAAATAATCTTTGTCAATTATTTACTTAAATAAAACTATTTGGATCTTCTCTTTTTTAATATCTTTAAAAATATTTTTTTAGTAAAAAGTCCCAAAACCATGCACAAGTACAGCATTATTTAATTTTAGAACAATGATAAATATTAAATTAAAATTAGTAAAACTGATTAAAAACCCTCTCATATTAATTTTATTATGTCTAGTAAATACTATCAAATCTCAAACACCTACCGTTCAAGATTGTCTAGGTGCTATTCCTATTTGTGCCCAAATATATTCTGAAACTACCTCTCCCTCTGGCTCCGGAAATTACCCAAATGAAATAAATGGAACTTCCCAAGGTGGAATTTGTTGCATGGACAATGAGTTAAACTCTATCTGGTACACTTTTACAGTTAATCAATCAGGAAATTTTGGATTTACTTTGACTCCCAATAACCCAATTGATGATTACGACTGGGCAATGTTTAATATTACCAATGGAAGCTGTGAAGATATTTTTAATGATATCTCAATGCAAGTAAGTTGCAATGCGGCTGGTGGAGGATCTTGTAACGGAAATACAGGAGCTAATGGCGGCTCCAATTATAATAATCAAGGTGCAGGATGTAACAGTAACCCTCCAAGTCAATTTGCTGGAAATAGCCCTGACAATGCACTTGTTCCAGTTTCACTAGGGAATACCTATGCTTTAGTAATTTCAAATTGGTCAAATTCAACTAATGGGTATACAATTGATTTTGGAGTATCTAGTAATATTGGAATCATTGATATGATTAATCCTGAAATTTTTGATGTAATATTACCAGGAGATTGTGGAGATGACCAAATTGAAGTAACCTTTTCAGAATACATTCAATGCAATACAATTAATAGTAGTAATTTCGTTCTAACCGGACCAGGTGGACAGTATACTACAAGTGTATCCTCAAATTCTTGTAATCAAGGTGGCCAATATGATAATATTTTCACTTTAGATATAAATCCCACTATTTCAGAAATTGGAGATTATACAATTTCTTTAATTTCGGATGGATCATCAGAAGTGTTAGACTTATGTGAAAACCCCTCCACCCTTTCCTCTTATAACTTTACTATCTTAAATAGTCCTTTGACAAATATAGATATTGGAAACGATACCATTGTATGTGAGGGAGAGTCTGTAACATTTAATGTCTCACTTCCCAATGCCGAATCATACTCATGGTCTAATGGGACAATTGGACCAATAATTACAATCACCGATCCGGGAACTTATACCGTTTCAATCACCAATGTTTGTAATTCAATAACTGATAACATTTTGGTCAATTTCGTTCCATTGCAGGCCGTAGACGTAAACTTAGGACCAGATACACTATTATGCCCAGGAGAAATTTATACATTAGATGCAAATTGGATAGGGGGTATACAATATGAATGGCAAGATGGTTCAGCAAATCCAGTTTATCAAGTTACGGAAGCAGGCTTTTACGAAGTTCAAATCCTCGGTGCTTGTGGAGAAACAGGTATTGCCTTTGTCGAAATAGACTATGATGAGACTGAATTAAATTTAAATTTAGGCTCTGATAGTTTGCTATGCGAAGAGGATGGGTTTTATGTTATGGATGTATTTGACCCGAATGCAAATGAATATTTCTGGAGTGATGGCTCAACTAATTCAAGCTTGCAAATAATTGAAAATGGCACTTATGGTGTAACGATTTCTAATAAATGTAATGTATTATTAGATGAAGTCAATCTTGAATTTACTAATTGTACAATTTGTGAAGTTTATGTTCCAAATGCATTTTCACCAAACTTTGATGGCTATAATGATTATTTTTCACCTTACTCAAATTGTTCATTACTTAACTACTCTATGAAAATATTTAATCGTTGGGGCGCTCTAATTTATCAATCAACCAATCCTAACGAGGGATGGAATGGCAGGTTAAAGAATAAAGATATAAATAAAGGAGTCTATGTTTATCTCCTTGAATTTGATGTAAATCAAAAAGGTGAAAATATTTCAAAAAAAATATCTGGTGACTTGACCATTCTTAAATAATGAAGCAAGCCTAGCCTAAATAGGTTTTTTAACTAAATTTACCTTAAATTTTTATTTTCCCTGAACTTACTTTTCCTGAATATTCCATATAATTTAACACCTTGTACATTTAATCAAGGAATAAGAAACTTCCACATAAAGTAACGAAAACGCAATTTGAAAAAATACTTAACCTTTCCTTTTTATCTCTCCATCATTTGGTTGATCTGTATAATATTAGTCAATCCAATTGGTGATTTCCCACTCAATGATGATTGGTCTTACGGTAGAAATGCCCAAGTACTTGCTTTGGAAAATAAAATATTTTTTGATGATTGGGGAGCGATGACTTTGATTGCTCATACGATGTGGGGTGCTTTTTTCTGTAAGGTTTTTGGATTCTCTTTTACGGTACTCCGATTCTCGACATTAGTTTTAGGATGGCTAGGATTATTAGTTTCCTATCGTTTTTTTCAAGAAGGAGGAATGAAAAAAAATCATTCTTTTTGGGCAACGGTTTTATTTGCATTTAACCCCTTTTATTTTGCCAATTCGTTTACCTATATGACAGAGGTTCCATTTATGTGTTTTTTGATGTTAGCTGCCTTTTTCTCTCTCAAAGCAATCAATGACAAAGGACAAAAAAATATTTTTTTAGCTGCATTATTTTCAATCATTGCCACAATGATTCGTCAACCAGGAATACTAGTTCCTATTGCTTTTTTTATTACTTATATTGCCAAAAATAAACTTTCTTTTAAATCTCTTATTAAAGGTATTATTTCAACATTTTTGACCTTAGGAAGTTTAATTTTATTTACCAATTGGCGAAATACGAACTATGGACTTTCTAAAAATTTTGGAAAAACTAGCCAACTCATTGACAATATTTCAAATGGATATTTAGCTGATGCTATTTCATCTAAATCAGTTGGATTCTTTATTTTATGGGGACTTTTTTTACTACCATTATTAATTGTTCTAGTGAGGAATTTCTGGAAAAACAACTCAAGAAATGAAAAAATAATTTCAATTATAATTGCATTTTTATTTAGCTACCCATTTTATCATTCTTTAGCAGATTCCTATTTAGGAAATACCTTTTTAAATTTTGGAATTGGTCCGATTGTTCTCCCATCTGAGGGGGAATTCCCTATAAGCCATCTCCATAAAAATGATTGGAAAAATTTTACAATAATTGGATTCATCAGCGCCGTCATTTTACTAAAATGGATTTTGATTCGGAGCACTCAAATTTTATTTTTGTTAAAGACAAAAGAAACAACAGTAGTCAATTGGAATTCTTTTTTCGCCCTGGCAACTGCTTTTGGCTATTTCGCCTTTTTAATGTTAAACAATTTTTACTTTGACCGATATAGTTTGATAGCATTTCCATTTTTGATTTTAACGCTCTTCCCCCAAAATGAAGATACCCCCTTACCTCTTGCCTTAAAAACACTCGGATTTATAACTCTATCATCCATAATTTTGTTTTCCATTGGAGCAACTCATGATTATCTATCTTGGAATAGAGCACGTTGGGAAGCAGCCAATTACGCTCATCAAAAACTTCAATTGAAACCAACTCAAATTAATGGGGGATTTGAATATAAAAAATGGTTTGGAATAAATTTTAATCGCCCAATAGGTTATCAAGGCATGGAAGATTGGAATGATCCACGGGAGCAATATATTATTTCTCATTCAGAACAATGTCTTTTTGAAACGATCGAAAGTTTTACTTTCAATCGTTACTTTCCGCCAAAGCGAGATACAATCTATTTACTGAAAAAAGAGGAATTTAATCAGACAGATACGATTATGTGCAATGCAGAATTGCTCTCAAAAGATGGCTTACATTTCCTCACCAATCAAAAAGAAATTTTGCTAATGAATGTAGAAACAAGAGTTTCTAATACAGCACACTCTGGAGGGCATTCCATATTATTAGAACCAGGTCATCAATATGGTTTCTCATTATTCATGGATGATTTGCAGCCGTGCGAAAAAATATTAGTCAGTTCTTGGAAGCTCTCTACCTCTAATTCTGTAAAGGCAGTTTTTTCAATGGAAGGTGGTTCTTATTTAGAGAATCCCCACTTAATAGTAGAAATGGATGAAAATGGATGGAGAAAACAAATTCAAGAATTCACCGTCCCAAAGGATTTAAAAGGAACTAAGGCATCCTTCTTTTTATTTAATCCTACTTCTGAAAAAGTTTATTTTGATGATTTTGATGATTGTGCGGATGAAATAAGAGAATGGAAAATTACCTAGGCAATGCATTTTTTAATTCCAAAATAAACGCATTCGTTTTCTCACCCAATGGAATACTGATATAATTATATTGATCATAAAACACCTTAGCCATTTTTTTTCCATAAAATGTTTTATCAACTTCAACTTTTACAATATCTTTTAGCCAAATTTTTTGATGTGTTTTCCCGAAAGTAGATACAGTTAGGTAACCTTTTTTCACCTCGTATGTATTGCTAAAAAACAAAACTAAAAATAAAAGTGGAGCAGTTAACATTGCTGCAATTTTCAGATTAGCACTCATCCACTCGAAAACTCCAAATCCTAAAATCACCAATAATACTATGATTGCCATTTTATAATTGAAAGAAGTATATTTCACTTTTTATTTTTTTTAAAACAATAAAAAATTGCAGAGATAAAAATTAACTAAACAAGAACAATTTATACCAAATTTAAAACACTTATTTATTATATAAGTTTTAATTGGGTACTTCTTTTTGATAGTAAAACCTTAATTAGGCTTAACCAAACTCATCGAATTTCTGTTCTCTTCCTAAAATAAAAAACTACCCTTAGATTTAATTGTGTTCTACCAATTTAGTTTATGTTCCAAATGCTAGAAAAACTGCCTTCAACATTACAAAATTGCATCATTATATCTTGCATAATATAAACTGTAATTTGAACAACCATTCTATATCAACTCTTTTTATAAAAAAGGAAAATACAACGAAACAAATTTTAAAAAGTGACTTTTACACCTTACTTATTTTTTACAAATTTAAAAAACTGTTAAGGTTAAGTTTGAAATTATTAGAGGGGTAAAATAAAAATATAAGGTTAATTTTATAAATATAAGAATCTTATAAAAACAATATATTTTCAAAATCGTATGTGCAACCTTTAGACAAAAAGAAACACATATTTAATTAATTATTAAATAATAAGCCATTTCATCCTATTAATAAAATCAGTCGAATTACAATTTCTCCTTTTGCAATAAAATAGTATCTTCAACCTTATATTTATTATTAAAACTTATCTTTTTTACACCTTTCTTTTTCATAAACCTTTTAAAAGAAAATATTTCTCGATCTAGTTTTACCATTTTTTCTCAGGAAAATATATGATAAATATTGATTAAAACTTGTAATAAATTTTGTCCTTGAACTTAATTATTAACCTTTCAACTCTTTCGTAAAATAGACCGAAATCAAGAATTATGTTTAGAATTATCCTCCTCCTACCCTTAATCCTTTTGACAAGTTGTAATGCAAAATCTTCCATTCCAACTGAAACCAATTCATTAAAAAAAATCACTACCATAAAAAAAATGGCAGGTCATGAAGATGGATTTTTTAATTTCACTTGGGATGAAAAAACAGGTTCCATTTTATTAGAGATCGATAAATTCGATACTGAATTTCTCTATGTAAATTCTCTTCCTGCTGGAATGGGCTCCAATGATATTGGATTAGATAGAGGACAATTAGGCGCAACTCGAATTGTAAAATTTGTTCGAGTTGGAAACAAAGTGTTGATGATGCAACCTAATTACAAATATCGTGCGGTAAGCGAAAACCCTGCGGAAAGTGAATCTGTTGAGCAAGCTTTTGCTCAATCAGTAATTTGGGGATTCAAAATAGAAAGTGAAAAAGAGAACTCAGTCCTTGTCGATGCTACTAGTTTTTTACTGAGAGATGCACACCAAGTTGCCGCTCGACTAGAGCGTAACAAAGAAGGATCCTATAAAATTGATAAATCAAGATCTGCAATTTATCCTAAAATGTGTAAAAATTTTCCAAAAAACACAGAATTGGAGGCAACTATCACTTTTGTTGGAAAACCAAAAGGACGAAACCTTAGGAGCGTGACACCAAGTGCTGACGCTCTGACATTGCGAATGCATCACTCGTTTTTAGAGTTACCTGATACTAATTATATACCACGAGTATTTGATCCAAGAAGTGGATTTAATTCAATTTCTTACCAAGATTATGCTACACCGATTGACCAACCCTTAGTGAAAAAGTTTATTCGTAGACATAGATTGAAGAAAAAAAATCCCTCAGCTTCTATTAGTGAGGCTGTAGAACCAATCATTTATTATCTTGACCGAGGTGCACCAGAGCCAATTCGATCAGCGTTGATAAATGGAGCAAGTTGGTGGAATCAAGCTTTCGAAGCTGCAGGATACAAAGATGCGTTTCAAGTAAAAGTTTTACCTAATGATGTTGATCCGATGGATGCTAGATATAACGTGATTCAATGGGTTCATCGATCTACCCGTGGCTGGTCGTACGGAAGTTCAGTTACGGATCCTCGAACTGGAGAGATTATCAAAGGGCATGTTTCTTTAGGCTCTTTACGTGTTCGACAAGATTTTCTAATTGCTCAAGGATTGATAAACGCATATGAAGAAGGAAAACCAGTTTCACCCAAAATGCTTGAAATGGCACTTGCAAGATTACGACAATTGTCAGCGCATGAAGTTGGACATACCATTGGCTTAGCGCATAACTTTGCTGCAAGTTCCAATAATCGATCTTCAGTAATGGACTATCCACATCCGTATATTACTGCAGATAAAGATGGTGGCTTAAATTTTGACGATGCTTATGATACAAAAATTGGAGCATGGGATAAGCGAACAGTTTTGTACGGTTATCAAGATTTCCCAAAGGGAACAGATCATTCAAAAGCATTGCTTGGAATTTTAAAAGAAAATAAAAGGCAAGGTTTACGATATATTTCTGATGCTGATGCTCGCCCAGCTGGTAGTGCTCATCCTTATGCTCATCTTTGGGATAACGGAGCTGATCCAACAACAGAATTAAATCGTTTGATGGGTGTTCGGGCGAAAGCTTTGAAAAACTTCAGTATAAATAATATACCAATGAATAGTCCTCTTTCTAGCTTAGAAGAGGTCTTAGTTCCTTTATTTTTGGCACATCGATATCAAGTTGAGGCAGCAGTAAAAGTTGTTGGCGGTGTTGATTATGAATATAGTTCAAGAGGTGATACTCGAATAGCGGCAAGGATTGTTGATTATCAAATACAAATCAAAGCAATTTCAAGTTTAATGAGAACATTAAGTTCAAAAGAGTTGGCTATACCTAAAAACATTTTACAACTCATTCCTCCAAAAACATTTGACTCACAACGAACAAGAGAAAGTTTTAAATCCAGAACAGGTCTAACTTTTGACCCAATGGCTGCTGCAGAGAGTTCTGCTAACCATTTAATCTCTATGTATTTACATCCTCAGCGAGCAACTCGATTAATAGAACAACATTCTTTAGACCGAAGAAATCCAGGATTACAAAATACCATCAATGCCTTATTTCAGTCAACCTGGTTTACTGATGATGAAGATACTTATCTTGCAGAAATTGGTCGAGTAACTGAAAAGCTAGTATTGCAAAACTTGATGAAATTAGCAATGAACCAAAACGCAAGTGAACAAGTGCGAGCTGTTAGTTTATACAAAATCAACGAACTAAAAGAATATTTGGATGAAAAAACATCAGATAATGAAATGGAAAAAGCTCATATTATACACGCCCTTTCGATGATTAAACAATTTAGTGGTAATCCAAATGAATGGAAAAATTCGTTACCAAAAGATTTGCCTGATGGATCTCCAATTGGTATGGATGCATGTGGTGGGCATTTTTAAATAAATATCCAATATTGTAGTTGTATCCTACATGGTATAGGTAATTCATACTATTAATATTTTAGTCAACAAGATCAATAAATGCATTTTAATATTGGATGCTAAGTTTTTTCAAAAAACAATCATTTACTGAATAAAATGAATAAAAATAGATCATTACTTTTTTTAATTATCACGGCGATGGCTTTATGTTTTCTTCTTGGTTGTCAAAGAAAACAATATACCTCAAAAACAATCAAGGGGAAAGAACCTCGAACAAAAAGTTTTTGGTACCATCAAGATAATTTTTTCCTTGATCGAAATTTAACACAGTTACGAACCGATGGTATTTATTTTAAAATAATTGATACTGACCAATTTGGAGATACTTACAAAACTTTTCGATTTTACGAAGACGGTCTAGTTATTTCCCATGTTGCGTATAGCTCACCTGAGGAACTAATGCAACTAGAACGAACAACTCATGGTAACATTCATGGTTTTTATAAAACTAAAAATGACTCTATTCTTTTTACAACAAAAGTTTATTATAACCATAGTCCTACATTTTATACAGGATTGATTCATCCTGACTCTATAAACTTGAATAGTATCAATTATAAAACTAGAGAAAGTGATAATCAAGTTTACTATTTTTTAAGAGAGAATAGAAAATAAGTCTTGAAAAGTTAATCTCGAGGATCTTTCAATCTTGACATATAATGAACTAACAGAAAACATCTTATTCATTAAAAAGAATAACTATTTAATAAATAAGATGTTTTTTTAATCCCCACCTTACTCAACCTTACACATAATCACAATTGTACTAGAGTTTTTTATAAATATCAACCATCTGAAAAAGTTCTATTTTAAAATGTGGAAAACATATTTTTTATGATAAACAATTACAAATCCGTATCTTGCAACAATCAGAAGATATAATTTGTAAATATATTGTTACATACCAATTAAAAGATAACACTATGTTTAAAGTCAAAAAAAAATGAAAATCAATACTACTAACTATTAGTTCTTATTTTCTATTTAATTTAACTACAGTTTTGTCTATTTAAAAATAATAAACTTCCCGATTTCTCTTTTTTTGAGAAAAACTAATCATAAAATAATGACCTTACCAGACGCTAGAATCGCTCTAAAAAAATTCTTTGGTTACGACAACTTTCGACCAGGTCAATCTGAAATTGTACAAAATACATATGAAGGTAAGGATACTTTAGTTCTCATGCCTACTGGTGGTGGAAAGTCAATTTGTTTCCAGATTCCAGCAATTACTTTGGATGGTATCTGCATCGTTGTATCACCATTAATTTCATTAATGAAAGATCAAGTGGAATCACTTAGAGGCAATGGAATTCCAGCAGCCTTTTACAACAGTAGCTTATCAAAATCAGCCGAACAAAAAGTCATCCAAGACATTGAAAGTCAACAACTTAAGTTACTCTATGTTTCACCAGAACGATTATTGACACGTAGCTTTTATGACTTAATGCAACAAATGAATATTAGCCTATTTGCGATAGATGAAGCACATTGCATTTCTTCTTGGGGACATGATTTCAGACCTGAATATACCAAGATGAAATTTCTTAAAAACTCATTCCCTAATGTTCCAATTATGGCTTTGACAGCAACAGCTGACAAATTGACAAGAAAAGATATTGTCAGCCAATTGGGGCTACGTAATCCTGAAATCTTTGTCTCGTCTTTCGACCGTCCCAACTTAAGTATTGAAGTTAGACCAGGACAAAAACGACTACATCAAATTGTCAACTTTGTGAAACAAAGACCAAATCAATCGGGTATCGTTTATTGCTTAAGTAGAAAAAATACAGAAGCAGTTGCAAATAAATTACGAGCGAACGGAATTAAAGCAACACATTACCATGCTGGACTCTCTCCAAATATGCGAAGTGAAGTCCAAGAGGACTTCATCAATGACCGAGTACCAATTGTCTGTGCAACTGTAGCCTTTGGTATGGGGATCGACAAATCAAATGTGCGTTGGGTGATTCACTACAATCTACCTAAAAATATAGAAAGTTACTATCAAGAAATTGGTCGTGCAGGGCGAGATGGAGCAAAAGCAGATACAATGTTATTTTGGAGCTATGGTGATATAAAAATCTTACGAGATATATTAACAGATCCCTCCAATGCGAGTGACCAAACTGAACTTAAAATGACTAAACTAGAACGAATGCGCCACTTCGCTGAAGCGATGCAATGTCGTCGAAAAATATTACTTGGTTATTTTAGTGAAACGATGTCAACTGAAAATTGTGGCAATTGTGATATTTGTAAAAATCCACCACAACGAGTAGATGGCACTTTGATTGCTCAAAAGGCACTTTCTGCCATTGCACGAACCCAAGAAAAGGTAGGAATCAATATTTTAATTGGTATCCTGAGAGGTTCCAATCAAAGAGAGATTTTTGAAAAAGGTTACAACAAAATTAAAACATACGGTGCTGGTAGAGAAATTAGTTTATTTGATTGGCAAATTTATATCATGCAATTATTGAACGCAGGATTGATGGAAATAGCTTATAACGAAGGTAGTGCACTTAAATTGACCGCAATAGCTAAAGCCATTTTATTTGATGGAAAAAAAATAGACCTTGTCAAACCTGCTACTGCTGAAACTCGTAAAATTACCGCGAAAAAGAAAGTGACTATCAAACCAAAAAGAGAAAGAGTTCGAGACGAGTTATTCGAATCTTTAAGAGCACTTCGCTTGCAATTGGCGAGAGTAAGAGGTGTTCCACCTTACATAGTATTTAGTGATAAAACGTTAGAAGAAATGGCTGCCAAAAGACCTACAACTGATGCTATGATGAATGAAATCAGCGGAATCGGAGAACGAAAAATGCATCTATATGGAGAACAATTCAAACAAGGCATCATTGATTTTTTATTAAAAAAAGAGGCCGTAGGTGAAAAGGTTCAGGGAAGTTCACACATTATTTCATACGCACTTTACAAAAGAGGAAAAACAATTGATGAGATCGTTGAACAACGGGAATTAAAAAATACAACCGTCTCTAGCCACTTGGCAAAGGCTTATGAATTGGGAGAGGAGATAGATATTTCAGCTTTTGTTTCTGAGGAAGAAATTGATATGGTTTTAGGTATGTTACATTTAATGGATAGCCCTTATAAAATGTTGGATGTGTTTAATTATTTTGAAGAGGAAATGAGTTACGAAAAAATTAGATTTGCATTGGCGCACTATTATCGAGAGGCAACGGTGGAATAGTTATTCACTAAGACTCAATTCCAAACTTTTTGCATCAAAAAGATAGAAGAGAAAATAACCAAATTAATGAAAAGTATTGAAAAAATAATTCTTATCCCCAAGGTAATCTAATAGTAAAGCTAGTTCCTCCTCCTAATCTTGACTTTACTGAAATATTTCCATTATGGTAATCTATTATTCTTTTACAAAGAGCTAAACCAATTCCACTTCCTTTAAAACTATCAATAGGGTTTAATCTATTAAATAATCCAAATATATTGTTATGAAATTTGGCTTCTATACCAATTCCATTATCTTCGACTTTAAACTCTATAAAATTTTCTATTCTTTGACAGGAAACTTTAACTACTGGAACAGTTTCCGGATTTCTAAATTTTAATGCATTAGAAATGATATTTTGAAATAGTTGGATGATTTGAGTTTTATTCCCTTCTATCTCCAATAAGTCCTCTACCCAAACTTGACCATTAGAATTTTCAATAGCCCCTCTCAAATTATCTTTTATCAAAATTAAAATATCATTCATATTCAAGACCTTCACTTCATCAGTTTGAAAATCATTAACTCTAGAGTATTCTAAAAGGCCTTGAAGTAAAAGGTTCATTCGAGATGCTCCTTTTATCACAAATTGAAAATATTCAGAAGACTCAGGAGAGAAATTATTATCTCTTCTCTCAATTAATTGAAGATAACTAATTATAGTTCGCAAAGGCTCTTGAAGATCATGTGAAGCTGCGAAAGCAAAACTTTCAAGATCTGTATTTGACCTCTGTAATTTATTTACCAAATGATTAAGTTCAATCGTTTTTTGTTTTACTAATTTTTCTAAACTAAATTGATACTCTTTTAATTCTTCATTTATTTTAGCATTAATAATTTTGGATGCTCCCATTCCAGCGACAGTAGTTAAAATATTCAAGTGTTCCTTTGTAAAGAAATTAGCATTTGAATTTTCAGAATCTATTACTCCAATAACTTTATCTTGGTAAATTATGGGAACCGCTATTTCTGATAGTCGTTGCTCATCATCTAAAATGTATCTACTATCTTTAGTCGTATTAGAAATAATCTCAGATATCCCCGTAACAGCAACTGTTCCGACAATCCCTTTTCCTAAAGGGATTATGATTGGATTTTTAATATTTAATTGGAATGGATTTTTCGGTCCATGAGCAGCTTTTTGTATTAAATTTTTTCCTTCGTTATCTAAAAGATAGATTACACAATCTTCAAATCCCATACGAGCAATAACCTGTTTTGCTATACCCCAAACTATCTCTTCACTAGTGTTGAGATCCTTCAAACTTTGTGAAAAACTATTTATAATTTCTAGATATCGTTCTTTTGACTGGAGTAGTTTATACTTCTCCATTAAAGAATTGTAATCTAACTTTATCGACTTAACTTCCATTAATATGACTTAATATTTATTCAAATAAGGTAAGGCGATGTGTTATTATAAAAATAATGAAAGGAGAGTTGAGATTCAATATAAAATCTCATTTTTATTATTTAAACTTGTAGCGTATTATATTTATCACCAAAATTTTTGGTATTTATTCAAAAAAGATAAGGCGAGGCGTTGTTAATAAAAAACTGAAAGGAGAGTCAAGATTCATTACAAAATCCTATTTTTATTATATACTTATTTGGGTATCAAATATTTAGCCAATCTTTTAAATATTTATTCTAAGCCAAATCATCCACTTAATTATCAACCATATTAGTTGTACGATTAAATATTTTCAATATTGACATGATAAATAATAATTCTAAATTGTATAGATTGTTGAAATCACAAAACCTAATCACACCTCTCCCAAACGAATACCCGATACAACTCAAGGATATTATGATTAGGAAGCATTAAGTATGACGACTATCATTCAGATAAGTGTTGAAGAAATCAACTCATTTGAACGAAATTTTCATTTTATTTTGACTTTTACTTTCTGATCACCTCTAAATTCAATCTAATTATATTTAACTGATACAATATTTGTGATCATATAAATAAATATAAATTAGAAAAGGCTAGAGGATTCTAAATAATAATTTAGAGATAAATTAATCTAATTAAAAAAAAATAAAAGAATTTTACATCTGATAAAAATCCTTCTCTAATTATAAAACCTAAGAGGACTAAAATGCCCTACTAGATAACCTACTATCTAATTATTTTTAACATATTCCCCCTAAATATTGCACCCAATAATATCCAACATGGGCAAATCCCATTTCTTTGAAATCATTACTCATCATATTTTTAAAATAGCTAGCGCTATCTTTCCATCCCTCAAAAACTTCCTCCATCTTAACTTCTCCCCAAAATATATTCTCACCTACTACTTGCCAATCATAACCAGTTTTGGAAATCCTATCACTGCTATCACTTCCATTAGAACCAAGGTGAGCAAAAAAAATTTTAGATGCCATATCATTCGCATGATTCAAGGCTGCTTGATTTAACAATTCATTTATTTTCAATGGTGAAACAGGTTTAATTCTTTTCCTATCACATCGACAACCATTTTTACGGAGTTGATTGACGAGTCGATAATAATTTTTGACTATCGTCATCCGTTGATTTATTTTCATTTTGAGTAAATGTATTGTTATTTATTACCTTTGATGAATTATTAGTGCAAATTGAGGCAAAAAAAAATTAAGAAGAGAAGCAAATATTTAAGTATAATTTTATTTTAAAAATTCCAATATTTAATCTAATCGTAGATAATATTACTTTCCTTATATTTTTTTGTGAAAAATGTTCACTAGTTTAATATTATCTACAGTCGTAAAAATAAAATCCTAACTATACATACTTTCTTCCTCTATCAGAACGACTTATTGATCATCAACCATTGAATTATCATGTATAAAAAAAGTCCCGCAACCATTACTGTTACAAGACTTTTAATTTATTTATTAACCATTCATAATTGATGATTATATATTTTTTTATGTTTTTTTCTTTTTCTTTTTAGCTGCAGGAAACAAAACGTTATTTAATATCAATCGATATCCAGGAGAATTTGGATGTAAGTTTAAATCCGTTTCTGGATCTTCTACATAATGTCGATAATCCTCGGGATCATGCCCTCCATAAAAACTCCATGTGCCCTTTCCATAAGTTCCATGAATATATCTTACTTCGCCAGCAGGTTTATTTTCTCCTAAAATAAGAACATCTGATTTGATATATTTTTTTCGATAGGCAGTCGTTTGCCCCATAAATCCTTTAACCGTCCTAGTATGATTTTGTGTCAAAATTGTTGGAACAGGATCCCACTTCGCAGAAAAATCAAACAAATTAAAATAATCTTGTTTTGCAGTTACATTTCGGCCTTTGTAATTATCAATTTGAGAGTACTCATATTCAAATGGATCTTTAACCAATTTGAAATCTTTAAAAGCAAAGGTTTTAGAATAATCCAACTTGCTTTGAGCATTGGGATCCGCTCCATCTCCATCATACATATAATCACAAATATCAATTCCTTCCGCTGCCAAAGCAATATCATAGGTGTCTGTTGCTGAGCACATCGCGAACATAAAACCACCTCCTCCTACAAATTCTTTTACTCGTTTAGCTACATCTAATTTCATTTGTGACACTTTCGAATGTCCCAAACTTTTTGCCATTTCTTCCATTGCTCTCACATTTTCTTTATACCAAGGATAACTGTGATACATCCTATAAAACTTACCATACTGACCAGTAAAATCTTCATGATGCAGGTGCAACCAGTCATACTCCGCCAATTTATTATCCAAAACTTGAGGATCATATACTGTCTCATAAGGAATTTCTGCATAAGCCAATACCAAAGTCACTGCATCATCCCAAGGTTGTAAACGTTCCCCTCTTGCATTAAATTCTGGTGTGTAAACTGCAATCTTTGGAGCGACTTCCAATTTAATCACATCTTGGTTGACTTCTGGATTAGATATTTCTCTTTGAATTTTTGCAAAAGCCGCATCTGGAATTACTTCAAAAGACACATTTCTAGTTTTACATTCTTTCTCAAAAACAATGTTATGTCGGAAAGCAAAACTTCCACCTCGATAATTTAATAACCAAAACGCTTCCGCTCCATTATCGATCACCCAATATGTAATACCGTAAGCTTTAAGATGATTCTTTTGTTTTTCATCCATCGGTAAAACCATATAAGCTGCGTGCATTTGAATGGCGATAAAAAAGAAAATTGTTAGAGTAAATAATTTTTTCATGAATTTAATTTTCGTTTAACTAGGTGATCATAACTTCTATTGAAATAAAACGACAATATACTGTTCACTATTATAATTTAGTTTGAGTTTTTATGATTGATTATTTTCAGGTTATCAACCTTTAAAATAAATTTATTTTACTACTCCATCTCATCTTAATCCCTACTTCTATTTGGTTTGTTTCAGAAATGAAAAGCGTTGTATTTCTCTTAAATTCGTTTTATCATTTTAGGTACAAATTATTAACCAATTCTATCGAAGGATGTTGCATTTTTGCTCACTCAGATTAAAATTTTCGTTTTTGAATTTCCATTATCTCTTGAAATATATTCATAAATGCTTGGTCAAGACCAGTTTATTTAGAATAATAATAAAAGCTAACTTCTTATTTTAAAATAGTAGATTATACTATTCCAATATGGTCATTTTCCTCAGTAACTATTGCCTTAAAATCAATAAAATTTTGATTTTCTTTTCGAGACAAAAAATATACAACTTGAAATAAATTCATTCACATTATCATTATTTTAATTGATAGATTTCTCTTTTGAGACATTCCTTGTATGTGGAACTTAAATGGACAAAATTTATTTAATGACTTAAAAATAATTAAACTTTGCATCTTTATTTTCGTAATGTATCTTTGAGCAATTTTATGTTAATAACAATTACAAAACGAAAAGGTAATCAGTCAGGTAAAATTATTATCTCCAAAAACATAATGAACTGATAATCATAACGTTAAGCTATTTTAAGATCACCATTAACTCTAAAACAACTTGGAAGATTTAACTTTTCAATACCCCACTTGGTACATTTTATTTTGCGCAATATTAGGATTTAGTGTAGCCACACTTTTATATTTTCGAGATAAAACCTTCAAAGAGACCTCCCACAGACTTAAATGGTTTTTGGGAATCATCAGATTTTTGAGTGTAACACTGATTAGTTTGTTACTATTATCGCCACTTTTGAAGTCGCTAATTACAGAAACGAAAAAACCTGTTATCGTTTTAGCACAAGACCAATCTGAGTCAATTTTAGCTAATATGGACGAGTCACAATCTCAAACTTATCAACAATCATTCAAAGACTTGAGCCAGAAATTACGTGAAAATTATGACGTCAAAGAATACGCTTTTGGAGAATCGATTCGAGAAGGAATTGATTTTCAATTTAACGATAAGGTGAGTAATATCTCTGATTTCTTGAAAAACATTTACGACCTATATAGTAATCAGAATTTAGGAGCTGTGGTGTTGGCTACTGATGGTATTTATAACCAAGGTAGTAATCCGATTTATGCTGGAACAAAACTAACTGCTCCAATTTATTCGATTGCTCTTGGTGATACTACATCCAAAAAAGATTTAATCCTCAAAAGAGTTTTTCATAATAAAATAGCTTACCTCGGAGATAAATTTAGTATACAAATTGATATTGCAGCACAAAATTGTGTTGGCAGTAATACAAATTTAACCATTTCAAGAATTGTGGATGGAGCGAGTTCTCGAATCCAACAAATTCCAATTTCGATTACTAAAAATGAATTTTTCAAGACACAAGAAATTATCTTAGATGCCAATATAAGCGGTGTTCAACGATATCGAATTGGTGTAAACTCTATTAAAGGTGAGGTGACAACAGTCAATAATTCGAAAGATATTTTTATTGATGTTTTAGATGCTCGGCAAAAAATCCTGATGGTAGCAAATTCTCCACATCCAGATTTAACGGCTATAAAACAATCAATTTCCAAAAATAAGAATTACGAAATTACAACCGTCTACATCAATAATATGAAAGTAAATGTAGCAAATTATGATTTTGTAATCATGCATCAATTACCAAGTAAAACGAACAAGGCCACAGCTCTTTTGGCAACAATGAACAATAAATCTATCCCACGTTTGTATATTGTTGGAAGTCAAACAAATTTAAGTAGATTTAATGAAAATCAACCTGTCCTCAACGTCTCAGGGGATGGTAGAAATACGGATGATGTACAAGCTAGTATTTCACCAGTATTTGGATTATTCAATATATCTGATGAAGTCAAAAACGAATTGCCAAATTTTGCACCCTTACTTGCTCCTTTTGGAGACTTCAAAGATAATGCAAATACACATGTACTGCTTTATCAACGAATTGGAAAAATTAACACCAAAAAACCTTTGCTGCTTTTTGGAGAACAAAATAATATAAAAACGGGAGTATTGGCTGCTGAAGGAATTTGGAAATGGCGTTTATTTGATTTTTTACAACATGAAAATCACGATATTTTTGAAGAGGTTTTGGGGAAAAGTGTTCAGTATTTAACACTCAAAGACGACAAGCGAAAGTTTCGAATTAGTTTAGACAAAAATATTTTTAACGAAAACGAAGGAATTAACTTTGATGCAGAATTGTATAATGCAAGCTACGAGTTGATTAATAATCCTGATGCGACTTTGACAATAACAAATAGTGAGGGAAAAGACTTTAATTTCACATTTAGTAAATCCGGTAAATCTTATACATTACGAGATAAGGTTTTCCCTGTCGGAAATTATAAATTCAGAGGAACTGTAAATAATGCAGGCCAGCAACTAGTTTATAATGGTAAATTTAGTGTCCAACCGATTCAACTAGAAAGTTTCGAGACAACAGCGGATCATGGTGTTTTAAAATTATTAAGCGAGAAATATGGAGGCTCACTAATTTATCCAAATAACATCGCTTCGATTGGGACAACCTTGATGGAGAGTCCAATCAAGCCAGTGATATATACCACCACAAAAACAAGAACGATCATTAATTTGAAATGGATATTCTTTACTTTACTCGGTTTGTTAATTTTAGAATGGTTCATACGTAGGTATTTCGGAGCCTACTAAAACGTTAAGGTAAAAAGTTATAAACCTTAACCTATAAGTAAAAGTATAACTTTTGGAATGATTTATGAATCTCATATATCAGTTTTACATACTATAAAAAAACTGATTATGACACCAGCTGGAACTTTTTGGTTATGGTTTGATAAAAACAGAACTAAGTTTTATGCCATTAAAGAGGTTTATGACCAAAAATTATACTTGGAACTTCAAACCAAATTGAGAGAATTCCATCCACAACTTACCTTTCAAATTGGTGGTAAACTAGACACTCCAATTCGTTCTTTAATAATATCAGCTAATGGAGTTATTACTAACTTTGGAAAAGTTGAAGAATTGGTTAATAGTGCTCCAATCTTTCAAAACTGGGATGTGATAGCCTTCAAACCTGCTGATGGTTTCGGAATAAAGGTTAATGTGGCTGGAATTATTTTTGATCCAAAAAAATTAAAGTTTATTCCAATTGAGTTAGTAGAATTTCCAGACGTGAATGCTATTCGAATTTATATGTCAGAGTATGAAGAGAAGAGAGAAGAGCTTTTCCAAATTGGTTTAATCGCACTCCTAGAAGCTTGTTTAGGTGAAAAAATTGCTGCAACACAAATCAATTATGTTGATATTAAATCTTATCCTGAATCACCGGAAGAATATCAAATGTCAGAAGAATTTATTTTACTAGAAGATTATATCGAATATCGGAGGGATCAAATAAGGTGTAATTAATAAAAAAGAATTGTTATTTAAAAAACTATTTGACGGAAGCATCAAGTAGTTTTTTTATTTTACATTCTATAACTTTATTTTTCTAAATGAATGGTTGAGAATTTTCTAAGTCAAAATAAAAATAGTTTGCGTTCCAAAATAGTAAATCAATGAAATACCAAATCCAAAACATCGACGAAATCGACTCCCCCGCTCTAGTTGTTTATCCTCATTTAGTTCAACAAAATATCGATCGCATGAAAGAAATTGCTGTCGATGTCAATCGTTTACGTCCTCATGTCAAAACTCATAAAATGGCAGAAGTAGTAAAAATGCAAATGGACAATGGTATAAAAAAATTCAAATGTGCCACCATTGCCGAGGCTGAAATGTTAGGCCAAGCTGGTGCAGTAAGTGTATTGCTATCCTATCAACCTGTTGGTCCAAAAGTTAACCGCCTAGCGGCAATAGTCGAGCAATTTCCACAAACAAATTTTGCTTGCCTCGTTGACGATCTTGCGGCAGCTAAAAATATTTCGAGAATATTTTCATCAAAAAATAAAACTATTGAAGTTTGGTTAGATCTAAACGTAGGACAGAATCGAACTGGTATTTTTGCAGATAAAAGAGCTCTTGATTTATTGTATTTTTGTAATAAACTTGATGGAATCTCGCCAGTTGGATTTCACGTTTATGATGGACATATTCGAGATGATAATTTTGAAAAAAGAAAAAAAAGAAGTGATGAATGTTTTTTATTAGTAGAAAAGTTATTAACCAAACTTAAAAAATCAGGCCATCAAAAACCTAAAATTGTTGCTGGAGGATCTCCAACTTTTAATGTGCATGCACTAAGAAAAAATATAGATTGTAGCCCAGGAACTTGTTTATTTTGGGACTATGGCTATCAAAAAATGTTACCAGAACAAAAATTCAATTGGGCTGCATTAGTTATTAGCAGAATCATTTCTAAACCAAGTGATCATTTGCTTTGCGTCGATTTGGGACATAAAAGTATTGCTGCTGAAAATCCCTTTCCTCGAGTTCATTTTATAAATTTACCTGATGCCAAACAAATTTCTCAAAGTGAAGAACATTTAGTTCTGGAGGTGGGAGACAATTCAAAATTTCAGTTAGGTGACGTACTTTACGGAGTACCGATTCATATTTGCCCTACATGTTCCTTATACGAAAAGGCGATTATAGTTGATGAAAATGGTTGGGCTAAAAAAGAATGGAAAGTCATTGCGAGGGATAAGAAAATTACTATTTAAAATCTTAATCATAAAAAAGCAACCTCTGTTTACTCAAATAATATATTCATTGAATTGAGATGTAGATAAAATTCATCTCAATATAAATTCCCTTATCCCATATTAACCTCAATGCTAACTCTATCACCTATCCATACGCTACTAAAATTATTTCAGTAGGAATATCCTGATTGTAGATTCGCATTATCAAAATTAAATTCCTCCTATTTTTTTTAACTTATGATTTGTTGTCTCAAATAGATTCCGAAAAAAACCGACCTATACCCCAACAAGTATTAAAATAACAACTTCTAGGATACATCGAATTCGATCTTGATTATGTAAAATCGTTAATAGTTCTCGCAAAGACCCTCCTATTCCATGTTCAGCTTCAACATTTACATTCAGTAAATATTTTCCAACAATATCTAGAGTATTAAAAAGTAAACCTAATAGATTAATTTTTATTTCAGTTTGTGCAAAGGTGATATCCAAAATTGCAAATATGAAAAGTACTACTGTGATAAATTTTATCAGAAATTGATTTTTTTGTAAAAAAAATAATACTTTTTATCGGTGTAAATGAAGTACTAAAAGTTGAATATGAACAATTTTATCAACTTAAATAACTCATACAATCCCCACTTTTTTTCAAAAAATAACTTTTAAATAACAAATTTCTCTGTTTCTATTTTCGTTTTAAAAAGTCATAATACCTAGTTGAGAATATTTACCTAAATTTGATAATCCCAATCTATTTCTAACAGATAAAATATTATTAAAAAATGAAAGAGAGTAACATCATCTGGACCAGAACATTTTTTCTAACTCTTGCTATACTGATTATTTCAGCATGTTCTAGAAATCCGATTACTGGAAAAAAAGAGGCATTTGTAATGAACGAATCAAGAGAACAAGCATTAGGTGACCAAGCTGACCCAAGTATCATAGCAAGTTTTGGGTTGTATCCGGATCAAACTTTGCAAAAATTTATAGACACCAAAGGTCAACAAATGGCTAGGATTTCTCATAGAAGTCATCTACGATATGAATTTAAAATTCTAGACTCTCCTGTTGTAAATGCATTCGCTTTACCCGGTGGATATATTTATTTTACACGTGGAATTATGGCTCACTTTAATAATGAAGCAGAATTTGCTGGTGTACTTGGTCATGAAATTGGGCACATCTCAGGACGACACTCAGCCAAGCAACAACGAAATTCAATTCTAACTCAAGTGGGAATGATTGCAGGAATTGTACTTTCGAAAAAATTTGCTCAGTATGCAGAATCTGCCGGTCAAAGCATGCAGTTATTGATGTTAAAAAATGGACGTGATCATGAGACTCAATCTGATCAAATGGGAGTCGAATACTCCACTAAAATTGGGTATGACGCAACCTACATGGCTGGTTTTTTTAAAACATTAAATCGATTATCGGGGGGAGATGAAGGGCAAAGAATACCTACTTTCATGTCCACTCATCCTGATCCATTAAACAGATATACCAAGGTTGGTCAATGGGCAAAAAAGGAACAAACAAAATATCCAAATAGAGAATTCAAAGAAAATAGAAATCAATATCTTCGAATGTTGGAAGGATTAATTTACGGAGAAGATCCTCGACAAGGTTACAAAGAAGGGAATACTTTTTATCATCCTGAATTAAAATTTAAATTTCCCGTTCCTACAAACTGGCAATTAGCAAACTCACCTCAACAAGTTCAAATGGCTCCAAAGAATGGAAAAGCTATGATGATTTTTACTTTGGCTCCTGAAAAAACATTGAATGAAGCTGTTAATAATTTTATAACTAAAAATAAACTACAAAAAAAAGAGGATGCTAATTTGACGATTAATGGATTTCCTGCAAAAGCAATTATAACTGAACAAGTTGATCCAAATCAAGTAGATGAAAATGAACAAGCAATTGTTACTTTAAAAATTGTTACTTATTTCATTCAGGATGGCTCTACCATTTATACTTTTCACGGAATGTCCGAACCTTCCGACTTTATAGAGTACAAAAACCTCTTCCGAAATACAATGGAAGGATTTGAAAGGTTAACCGATCCCTCTAAAATAAAAGTTCAACCAGATCGTATTCATATTATTTCAATTAATTCACCTTCAACACTTTCAGTTGCTTTGAGGAACGCAGGTGTCAATTCCGATCAATTCGATCAAATGGCTATTGTCAATGGAATGCAATTAACTGATCAATTGAAAAAAGATCAATTGATTAAAGTTTTGAAAAAATAGATTTGTAATTGCTTTAACCGAGTCACTATTTAAAAATCGTGGCTCGGCTATTTCCTTCACAACAACAATCATCAAACATCTCCTCTTTTTGTTGTTTTTTGGAAAATCACATTTGATCCAGACACTATTTTTCTAGGATTAATTCCTTCGAGTGGATTTTAGCTATCACCAATTCGATTCTTCCGGATCGAAAAACTTGAAGTAGACCTAACAAAACTTTCACTGTTGTACAAATAAATGTAAAGCCCTCGAATTACTAAATTAGTTTATAAAAGTAAACCTATCAACAATATAGAATCTTAAAAATTATTCAGCAATAGTTTCTATTTTTGTAAAAAGTAAAAAATGGCGCAAAAAAAGAAAGTTCAATCAAAAACTAAATCGAAATTACACCCTCAAAATCCCCATCGAAAACGATATAACTTCAAAAAACTAATCGAGAGCTGTAAAGAACTTGCACCTTTTGTGATAAAAAATGATTTTGGCCAAGAGTCGATTAATTTCTTTGAACCCGAAGCTGTAAAAATGTTAAATACTGCTTTACTGAAATATTTTTACGGGATTGATTCCTGGGAAATCCCTCCACATTATTTATGTCCTCCAATTCCAGGACGAGCAGACTATATTCATCACATTGCTGATCTTTTGAGTGCCTCAAATAATGGAAGAATCCCAACTGGTGAACAAGTGAATTGTATTGATATTGGCGTCGGGGCCAATTGCGTATACCCAATTATTGGAAATAAAACTTATGGTTGGAAATTTATTGGAAGTGACATCGACCCTAAATCTGCTAAAGTGGCCAATAAAATTATCGACTCCAATCCTTCTCTCAAGGATAAAATCGAAATTCGTTTTCAAAAAAGGAAGAAAAATATTTTTAGAGGAATAATCAAAAAAGGAGAACAATTTGATTTGACAATTTGCAATCCTCCGTTCCATGCTTCAGCGGAGGAAGCCGCAAGAGGAACAAAACGAAAATTATTAAATATAAGTGAAAAAAAACCTTCAAAAACTGTTTTAAACTTTGGTGGAACAAACAATGAATTATGGACAAAAGGAGGGGAAAAGTTATTCATAAAAAATATGATTCAAGAAAGCAAGGAGTTTGCCAAATCCGTAAAATGGTTTTCCTCTTTAGTTTCCAAGAAATCCAATCTTAATGCCATTTATGATGCGCTACGAGAAGCAAAAGTAAAAGAAGTAAAGACCATACCCATGGGTCAAGGCCAAAAAATTAGTCGCATCGTTGCATGGACTTTCACTCAACAAACCAATTCTTATCCAATTTCAAATTCTAAGAGGAAACGAAAATCGAAAAGTCTTATTGATGAATAAAAAATTATCAAAATAAAACCTAATTTTGCGCTACAACTAACTTTTGAAATTTTAATAAAAATATGAAAATTGCCATCATTGGAGGAGGCGCAGCAGGTTTTTTTTCTGCCTTTTCTGCCAAGGAAAATTATCCAGATGCACAAGTTGCTATTTTTGAAAAATCAAGAAACTTTCTTTCCAAAGTAAAAATTTCTGGCGGTGGAAGATGTAATGTTACTAATGGCTGTACCGATATAAAAACCCTTTCTAAAGCATACCCTCGTGGTGGTAATGTCCTCAAAAAAGCGTTCCATATATTTAGCACTCAAGACACAATCGACTGGTTTGAATTACGTGGTGTCCCTTTGATGACCCAAGAGGATAATTGTGTTTTTCCCATTTCTCAAGACTCCCAAAGTATAATAGATTGTTTTCTAAAACAATCTAAAATGCTAAATATTAAAATTCATTTAGGACGAGGAGTTAAGGCTATCCATCCTATCAAGGGTCAACTCAAGTTGGAATTTAACAAAGATGAATTTCCAGATGAAATTTTTCATAAAGTGATCGTGGCTACCGGTGGTTCTCCTAAACGAAGTGGGTTAGAATGGTTGGAAACTTTAGGTCATAAAATTGCAGAACCTGTTCCCTCTCTTTTCACTTTTAATATGCCTTCAGAAACAATCAGGGAATTAATGGGCATCGTTGTCGAAGAAGCTTTAGTCAATATTCAAGGTACCAAATTAAAATCCGATGGACCTTTGCTCATCACACATTGGGGGATGAGTGGCCCAGCTATTTTAAAACTATCTGCCTTCGGTGCAAGACTATTAAGTGAAATGAATTATGAGTGTAAAGCGCAAGTGAACTGGGTCAACGAGGTAAATGTTGAGGTTGTTAGAGGGGAATTAGAAAAAATCATAAAAGAAAATTCCCAAAAATTATTAACCAATTATCGTCCTTATCTTTTACCTGAAAGGCTTTGGCATTATTTATTAAAAAAATGTGACTATCCTGAAAATAAAAGATGGAATGAACTAGGAAAAAAAGGATTAAATAAATTGACCACAATATTAACTAATGATATTTACGAGGTAAAAGGGAAAACTACCTTCAAAGAAGAGTTTGTTACTTGTGGAGGCATTAGTCTAGAAAGTATCCATTCAAAAACATTTGAAAGTAAGGCTTGTAAAAATTTATATTTCGCTGGTGAAGTAATGGATTTTGATGGGATCACAGGTGGATATAATTTTCAATCTGCATGGACAACTGGATTCATTGCTGGAAAACTAAATTAAATGAGTAATTCTGATATTTTTTACTTTTCGAAATGAATAAAAAAAATCATTTCAAATTACAATAAAAAGTCTTGATCAAAAGCTGGAGGATAATTTCTTTAAATTATCCTCCAACTTTTTTGGTGAAAAACCATATGTAAATGCTTTGTTAGAAACTAAAGAAACATCAGCAGGACGCTTTGCTGGCATTTTCACATCTTTCTGTAAAGATGGAATAATTAAGTTTTTATCTAACCCAAAATGTAATGCCATCTTTGTTGAAAAATCAAATCGAGACATTCTTTCTGGCCCTCCTAAATGAAAAACTCCACTTGCTTCATTTTTCAGCAAAGCAAAGATTCCTTGAGCAGCATCTCCTCCATAAGTAGCTGTTCGATATTCATCTGTAAAACAATAAATATTTTTCCCTTCTTGCAAATCTCGCAGCCATGCACTCATAAATCCAAATCCATTTTTTGGCAAACCATACATTAAAGGCATCCGTGCGATAATTGCTTCTGGAAAAACCTTTAATACATATTGTTCTGCTTTTAACTTTTGTTTCCCATAAACCATAATTGGATTGAGTGATTCAGAAACTGAGTAAGGGGCATTTTCTCCATCAAAAACTAAGTCGGTGGAGGTAAATAAAAATGCAATATTTTGAACAGCACAATACTGAGCTAGGTATTTAGTTACTTCGACATTAATAATTCCTGAAAGAGGATCTCGTTGACAATCATTAGGATTAGAATTGGCTGCTAAATGTAAAACAGCATCAAATTTATTTTTTTCTAAGAAGATAGAAACAGCAGCTTGGTTAGTCAAATCGAGTTGTTGAAGATGAATATTTTTCATCTCAGGTTTTGTTTTATTATAAACTCCTATAATTTCAAAATCACTTTGTAAATGATAAGCGATATGCCAACCTAGGAAACCTGATATGCCTGTAACGAGTAATTTTTTCATACAGTTTTATCTTCGATAAAATGATCAAATAAATCAACTAACTCCTCTTCTAAATATTCAATACCTAGTGATCGATTTAATCAGATCATTTCAATTAAATCTTTCCCGTAAAAAAGGAAGGAAGAATTATTAAATTTATGAAAGACACAATTATTTACCCTTTTTAAAAAAGGTTTTTATCAAAATTTAAGGCTAGGAAATTGCCTCTTTAAAAAAGTAAATGCAAACATACTTCCAAAAACAACATTAGTAAAAACTAATAATCCACCACCTTTAATTAAAGTAATTCCTTAGTCAAATAATACTCCTTAGTAAATCATAACAAGTATTTCTATTGACTTTGCATAAGGAATAGCTGTATGGAAATATATTGTTGCATTGTAAAAAGCAATACTACTTCTAAAAACTCCTTTTGAAATTTTCCAAAAAACCTGTACAACTATTTTAGTTTTCCATTTTTGTTAAAACCCTAGGCACAGAAATATTTTGAGTCAACCGTGACACCAAAATAATCGTCATCAATCCACTCAACATTGCCAACGTTCTAAAAGGAAACAAAACCGTCTCCCCTTCCATCATTGGATAAGGAATCATATTCGGAATATTCAAAGTCGGTTCGCCTCCCCCAAACCGCAAAATAAAACTTACTGCAAAACCTGAAATTGCACCAATCGTATTCGCCTTTTTATCAAACAGAGCACAAACTAATGCAGGAAATAAAAGACAATAAACAAAGTCACTACATAACACCCAAAGATCATAAACACTTTGCACATTGATCGCTAAAAGGGTAGCTGCTATTCCAATAATCCAGATGGATCTTTTGATCACCTTTTCTAAATTTGAAGGCGAAATATCTGGCTTAAACAATGGACGAAATACATTCCAACCTGCCATCGAGGAGGCTGATAAAATAGAAGAATCCACCGACGACATTACTGCTGCTGCAACAGCTCCTAAACCAATAGTAGCAACCCAAGGGGTAGTCATATATCGAATTACATGTGGCAAAATGGAACTATCATTTCCGGGAATTGCTCCGATCATTTCCCAGTCTGCTACTCCACCTATGATTCCAATTAGTACTGCTGGAATCGCTGCAATAATGCAAATGACTCCTGCAAAAACAGATAATCGAACTGCTGTTTTTTCATCCTTCGAAGACAAAACACGCTGAAAATATACTTGCCAAGGAATTCCTCCAAACATTAATAGCAACGCATAGTCCCACCACATCCAATAATAGCCTCCTAAGTTTTCATGACTTGGAAAGAAGGTCGCAGTAACTCCATTCTTCTCAACATAAGCAGTCCAAGCAACATCCCAACCACCTACTGAACTCATAGCGATGGGAACAACTAAAGCTAACCCACCTAATAATAAAACCAACTGAACAACATCGGTCAAAGCTACTGCCCACAATCCTCCAATAGAGGTGTAAGCGATTGCAATAATAGCAGAAAGTATAATTGCAGGTTGTGCTTCTAACCCGAGAACCGTTCCAAAAGTAGTTCCTAAAGCAGTAAGAATTGCAGCAGTCCAAAATATTTCCCCAGACAAAGCAGGAATAAATAATAGCGCTGCCATACGTTTTCCAAATCGCTGGGAAAGTGGGTCAAGCATAGTTTTAAATTGGTGTCGTCTCATGATTCGAGCAAAAAATAATCCTCCGATAATCAAACTAATAGCATATCCCCAAGGAGCTTGCACCCATACCAAACCAGTTTTAGCGGACTCGGCTGTACCATTAATATAACCTCCTCCAACCCATGTTGCACTCATCGTGAATATCCCAATAAAAAGTGGAATAGATCGTCCTGCGAGCATAGTATCATTTCCATCTTTTACTTTTTGATTACCAGCGACATAAGAACCAAAATAAAATATTAAAGCATAGAAAAACATCATCGCAATAAATCCTGACCACATAACTGATGCTCCAGTTACAAATAAATAAAGACCACAAGCAACTAAAAATATCAATAAAAAAACAGTTGGAAGTAATTTTGAATATTTTTGCAAATACATTGTTATATTAATTTTATTTTAGAAGTTGGTAGGAGATCACTAGTTAATTAAAATACATCTAATATTTTAATTAGTTTTTCATTAAAGGTGATTAAATCGCCCTTTTCCCTTTGCATCATTTCTTTAGCAAGAGGTGCTTGAGGAGAAATCGCAAAATATTTTCTCTCATCAACCACTATTCTACCTGCCGCTATGGAGATAAAATAATTTCCAAAATCAGTTTGCACTACACTCCCAAATGCTACTTTACCAAATACTCGATCTACTTTAATTTGACTTAAGAATAATTCTAACTTTCGAGCCTCAGAAAGTTGTTGGGCATTTTTGTCTCTTTCAATATGCATCATTGCACGACCTGTTTCAAATTTATCACCAGCGCTACTTTTCGTTTCATTGTTTGCACTATCTTGAGCATCATTCATCATTTTTTCAAAAACCGATATTTTCTGATAAATCAATTCTTCGACTTCCTCGAGTAGTGCTTGTTTGATTTCGAATTTGTCCATTTTTTCTTTTTTCAATTAAAATTGGTTGATAAATTCCTATTCCCTAATTTCATGGTTTCAAATTTAAATTATTAGTACTAACAAATCTAATAAATTTTACCATTCAAAATCTATTTAGAAGTAAAATTCAAGACGTCAAAATATTTAAACTCATGAATTCTTTTTCTCCTTTAGAAAAAACCTTGGCTTGGAGTGTCCACTTATTTACAGCCTCAGGATTGGTAGCTGGCTTTATGGCAATATTGGCTATCAATGAGAAAGAGTGGCGAGTCGCCATGTTGTGGTTGGTAGCATGTTTAGTAATAGACGGAGTTGATGGAACATTTGCTCGTCTTTTTAAAGTAAAAGAAGTTTTACCCGAAATCGATGGAAAAATAATTGATTATGTAATTGATTTTGCAACTTATGCTATTATCCCTGCGTATTTTTTCCATGAAGCACACTTGGTAGATCATGAATGGAATCTATTTTGCACCTCAGTGATTTTACTAGTTTCAGCAGTATATTATGGAAAAACAGGAATGGTTACCGATGATATGTACTTTCTTGGATTTCCAGTTTTATGGAATATGGTAGTTTTCTTTTTATTCTTTGTAGTTGACTTTTCTTCAACGTGGAATATATTTTTCATTTTATTTTTTGCAGCATTACATTTTGCTCCAATAAAATTTGTTTATCCAAGTCAAGCGAGCAGCTTTAAAAACCTTACCTTAATTAACACTATTGTATTCATTAGCTCTTGTATAGCTATTTTATGGCTGTACCCAGAACGAAATAATCTATGGATAGCTTGTATAAGTATATCAACAGGATACTATGCCTTGATGGCTATATATAACACATGGATAGAAAAATAGTAGATCTAAAATAATCTCAAATACTTCTTTATTAAATAAATTAATAATAAAGGAAACCCCTTCCAGACGTACCTATTATTTTCATCAAAAAGAATAATACCCTAAAAAACTATTCTATTATTAATTTCCTTGGTAGCAAATCACCCTACTTCTGTCCAGATTAAATTATTCATGCTACTTCAAATAATTAGGTATAGATCAAGTTTTTCCCAAGATCTTGTACCAAATTTTGAAAATGGGAGATATGTTAGTCTACCTAACAAACCTTTGAATTCAGCTGTTTTCATTGACATGGTAGATGTAAGACTTGTCATTGGTAGTATAACCAGTTAAAAAAAGACATTGTTTTAAAAAAATAAATATAGAGTTTCGCACAAGGATTTAAGTTTTATAAAACTATCCAAATGATAATCCCAAAATACTTAATCTCATGCATCAAATTCGCTTTGCAAAATCTATATTGGTGAGGCACTATACCTCTCGACAAATGCTTTCATTTCATCCACCATATCAGGAGAACCAATCACAATCGCTGTCCTTTGATGTAATTCTACTGGTTCCATTTCCATAATTCGTTCGAGTTTAGTATTGATGGCTTTTCCTCCAGCCTGCTCCACCACAAACGCTAGTGGGTTACATTCATACAGTAATCGCAATTTACCATGTGGATATTTTCGAGTATTTGGATATAGAAAAATTCCACCTTGGAATAAAATTCGATGAATATCAGAAACCATCGAACCGATATATCTCAATCTTAAATTCAAATCAGAGCAATAATCTATATACCGTCTCATTTCCAAATCAAACTTTAAATAATATCCTTGATTTACTGAGTAATATTGTCCACTTGCAGGAATTTTAATGTCTCGATGTGAAAGACAAAACTCTCCAATAGAGGGATCTAAAGTAAAACCATTTACTCCATTACCAGTTGTGTAAACCATGATTGTAGATGTCCCATAAATCACATAACCCGCTGCAACTTGCTCTACACCTTTATGCAAAAAGTCTTTAAGATCTACTGAGTTTTTTACATTACTTTTTCGTCGACAAATGGAAAAAATAGTTCCTACTGAAACATTGACATCAATATTTGATGAACCATCCAACGGATCAAATAACACAACATATTTTGCATTTTTTGATGAAAGCGCTTTGATTGGAAGAAAATTTTCATTTTCCTCTGATGCGATACCACAGCATTCACCACTGTTTTGAAGACATTCAATCAATTTGTCATTGGCATACATATCGAGTTTTTGCACCTCGTCTCCACTTGAATTTGAAGCTCCATCAACACCTAAGATATTAACTAATCCTGCTTTGTTAACTTCTCGGTTTACAATCTTGGCAGCAACTCCAATATCTCGTAAAAGGCCAGTTAATTCACCGGTAGCATCAACATTTGCTTTTTCACTTCGAATGATAAATTCATCAAGCGTTACAATTCTGCTCATATTTTTTTTGTTAAAAAGTTATTAATTTAAATGGTGGCACAAGATAATAATTGTATATTGATATATTGATCTTCATCCTGCAAGAAAAATAGAATTAACAATTCAAAAACGACTCATACTTCATCAATATGTTCTTCTAAACAAAGATAGCCTTTAATAGATTTATTAAATTTCCTCAAAATTTTAAATCACAACCAAATAAAAGATTACCAATCGACTAGTAGAACCATACCACAAAACAAATATTAAAAATTAAATACAGAAAATGATTGAAGTATTTAAGCTTAACACACACCTCCTCACTTTCAGAGGAAATAACTACTTGCACAGAAAAGGAAAACGATAGAATACAATATTCCAACAAACAATTCAACTCGAGAAAACGATATCTCAACCTATATTTCGATATCTCCATAATTCTCTTTACTTCACTTGATCTCAAAATATAATTTGATAACTTAAAATAATTTAAAATGAAAAAATAGCTAAAATAAACTTATCAACTAGGGCAGTTTTTAAAAAAAATACTCTCCTAAAAATCAGCCAACGATTTCAATTTCTAAATCGAATAGTCTTATTACATCTTATAATATTGATAGTTTGCCTAATTGGATTGTTAATAGATAATCGTCAATTAATGGGAACCAATATTTGGATAAATCCAACTAAATTTGCCTTGTCAGAAATCATCGTTCTATGGACTATGGATTGGTATTTATTTAATTATCCATTTAGCGAAAAATCTAAAAAATTTACTTCAATCGCTGCGTCTAGCTTAATGATAATTGAAATTATTATGATCACAGGTCAAGCTGCTAGATGAGTATCCTCACATTACAACACCTCTTCGATGATAAATGAAATTGTCTTTGGAATCATGGAATGCGCAATAGGAACGTTTTCAGGAATTGTTTTTTGGTTCTTCATCAAATCATTTTCCTCAAAATTAGAGTTTCCAAATTATATGAAATGGAGTTTTATAATTGATTGGTTTACGTTCATTTTTGCGAGTGCTATTGGTGGTTCAATGATTTCTCAACTAAATCATAATATAAGTATCACAGACTAGAGGTTCAGTATTACCATTTTTAAATTGGAGTACAGTTGGAGGAGATTTTCGGGTGGCTCATTTTTTTTTGGAATACATGGGATTTAAATCATTCCACTTGATGCATTTTATTTTTCTAAAAAAATAAATAACAATACTCTTACAAATGTCATAAATGTTATTTTTGCATTTGTACATTTAGAATGGATTACTTTTGCTTTTCACAAAACAAAACAAGGATTACCATTTTCAACTCTGTAGATATATGATTACAACAGATAATAAACATCTAGACGTTTATGGTTTTTGATAATTGTAATCAACGTAAGTTTCGGTTTAAAAAAATCAGTATTACATCCTTTTGTTTATTTGCAAATCACCCACTTTATTGATAAAGATTAGTAGTTATGGAATAGATTTTTTCATTATTATTAATGCTTTAGCTAGAGTATTATTTTGATCAAAAAAAATATTGACTCTGGTGAATTTGAATACAATTCCCAAAAGTGTCTTCAAATATCGCTATGGCTCCCCAATCATTTTTTGTTGGTATTTTTATAAAATCAACATTAAGATTTTTGAGTCGCAGGTACTCTTTTTCAATATCAGCTACTATAATAATAAGTAATTTCATTCCAAACATTATTTCCTGAAAAGATTTTACAAAATCGGTTACGATTAGTAATATAAAAAGCTATACTCAGGCATCGTTAATCAAAACTATATTTATGAAAAAACTAATATTAAGTACATTGTTTGCAGGGTGCTTAATTTCTTGTCAAGCTCCCGCAGAAAAAGAATCAGATCATGGACACACATGAACCGTTATTGGTTACGAATATAGTGAGACTAGAGAAAACTAAATTTAATAGCTGGAGATATTGCCATTATTGAAACCTATATGGAATTTATAAAAGCTCACAACGAGAGGGATATTGATAAAATCATGGGTATAGTTCAGGATTCAATATTAATAAAGACTAAAGATGCTCGGGAATTAAAAGGAAAGGCAATGCATAGACAAGCCTTAGAAGAATGGTTTCCAGAAAGTAATCCAAAGTGGGCCGTGAAATGGCTAGCTGCCAATACCGCTGAAGTTAAAGGCGGAGAAAACAGATATTGGTTGACTACAGGAATCGAAATTACAGAGACCCTAAACTGTAAAGAAAGGAAAAGAGAACAAATACTTGATGTTAATTTTTTTGGTAAATTGATAAAAGAAGCCAGCATCTATGAATGGTCAAAACCCTTAAAACAACTGATATTTTAAACCCTCTCCTGCGAAGGGTTTTTTATTGTATAGTAGCTTTAACACCCTTTTTCTGAGAATCAAAACCGATTTTCTTCCAAAAAATCAAACCTCGGTTTTCCACAATACTATATCCTTTAGGAAACTTTTTTGAATTATATAACATTGCTATTGCATCAAAATATCCGAGTATAGGTTCCATTTTATTTAGAATAAGAAAAAGCTAAGAGCAGTATAATAAACTAAACTATTTTTTGACCAAATCTAAAATCTGTTCTTTTGCCAATTAAACGTGAAGGTCTAAAAATCACAGTCAAATCTAAATTTAGACTAAATATCCCTTAAATAAAAAAGCCACTATTTAATTAAAAATAGTGGCTTTTTTATTTTCATTAATTTTCTTTTTTAAACAAATTATTCAAGTGAGAATCATCGCAAAATGGAGATTTTTTAGATAGTTTACAATTACAAAGTCTTGCATTCACTATCTTTTTCACCTCGAATGGAAGCGGTTTATATTTTGAACCATGATGTGATCCGTCGCAAAATGGTTGATTTTTACTGAATCCACATTGACAAAATAGATGGGTTATATTGGGTTTCAACTCAACCTGAGTTGGTTCCATTATTGTTGTTTTTTTCCTTTTATAATCTCTCGATATTTCACTCCCTGATTTATCAGAACCAACTAAAGGCCACAAATAACTTGCAGTCCATTTATCTTTTGGATCATTGATAAGACCATATTCAACGGGGAATTTTCGAGTGAACTTAGCTGTACCAAAAAATTGGTCCCAAAGCGAAAACATATTTCCGTAATTACCATTTGGGTCGCTCACATTATCAGCCATAGATTTCCCATGATGAGCATGATGAAAAGCAGGAGTAATAAAAATCCTTTCTAACAGAGTAATTACAGGATTCAAAATGGGATATTTATAGAAGAACTTATCCCAAGACAACGTACTATGTGAACCAATAATGACTAGTTGTTTGAGAATTAACCCAAGCGCAACTCCTTTCGCACCACCAAGAAAAACAACAATTCCCACCCACCAAAGATTTGGCATAATTACATAATATAATGCTGCATTTCGGTATGAAATTAAAAATCCCATTTCCTCTGCTTGATGATGAGGTCGATGTAATTTCCAAAGAAATTCATATTCATGAGCAGATCGATGATACCAATATTGCATAACATCATCGATAAATAAATAAAAAGGTAACATTAACCATAAACTCCAACCTCCAATTATATTTTGATATTCAGGAAGTAAAAACCTTCCGAGATAAAATACTGAAGCAACAATAGTGGGTTTGATTAATAACGACAAAACAAAAAAACCTCCAGCCTCTTGAATCCAATCACCAAAGTTACGTTTTGTATTTACCCAATAGCCTGCTAAAGTCTCAACTAGGACGAAAAAGATTATAATTCCGAGCACCACATAGACATCTAAATTCTCTATTCCAAATAATGTGTTATCCATTTAATTTATTTTTACTAAAAAAATACTTCTCAACAAAATTAGACTAAATTAACTTAAAAGTACTTTACATGTGTTAATTATTGGAGTTACGTTTCCGATTAACAATTCTGGAAAAAGAAACAGCTGTAATACCCAAATAATTAGCAATATGCTTATTAAATGCAGTCTGAAAAAATTGGGGACTTTGTTCCAACAGTGCTTCATAACGTTCCTCGGGAGTAAGACTTATAAGTGATTCTACACGCGAAATAAGTGTCATTATATTCTCTTGTAAAGCTTCAAAATTAACTTGAATAAGGTTAGGATGCTTTTTACCAAGAGATTTTAATTCTTCAAAATTGAACACCAAAAGTTCAGTTTCCAAGATGGATTCGAAAGTAAACTTGGTAGGTTTATTATGAAAAAGACATTCAGGAGCTCCTGAAATAGTATGCTCAGGTCGAAGAAAAATATTTTTCTCATCTCCTTTTTCATTAATAAAAAAACCTCTAATCATTCCTTTTAAAATAAAAAATGAGTTTTGATTAATTTGACCACTTCTAATCAGCACTTCTTTGTTGTAACAAACACGAAATTGGCTAATTTTTAATAATGCCTCTAGATCATCATTAGTTAGAAATGGATAAGTTACTTTTAAAATTTGATTTGCCCTTTCTATGTAGTCTGCCATTCGTTATTCTACTTTATTGATTTACTCTGCCAATTTACATAATCATTATTGAAAAACATTTCACTAAATCCTAATTTTAGCTCTTTGCCAATTATTTCTACACAATTATCAAACTTTGGATTAGCTGTTAAAGGAAAAGGGAAATTTACTTCTAATACAGCATCAAATTTAATTTTTCCAAAAACTTCCATTACCTTATTTACTAGAAAATTCAATTCGAAAAAAGCAAACCAACATGAATTTTAACGATTGGAAAAACTCAGGACAATTTTTCTCTTATAAAAATCAACACCAAATATTTTATCAAGAAAATGGAAGTGGTGAAACTCTTTTATTAATTCATGGATTTCCGACCGCCTCTTGGGATTGGAATAAAATCTGGAATCCTTTAAAAGAAAAATATCATTTACTCGCTCCTGATTTGATTGGATTTGGTTTTTCAGATAAACCAAAAAAATATAATTATTCGATCATGGATCAGGCAGATTTAATCGAAGATTTCTTACAAAAAAAGAAAATCAAACAAGCACATATTCTAGCACATGATTATGGTGATACCGTTTTACAAGAAATTTTAGCCAGATTTATTGATCGCAAAAATGCAGGAAAAGAAAGTTTTGAAATTCAATCAGTCGTTTTGCTTAACGGTGGTTTATTTCCTGAAACTCATCAAGCACTTCCCATCCAAAAATTATTAATAAGTCCGATAGGAGGATTGCTCGTCCATTTCTTGAATCGAAAAAAATTAAAAAAATCGTTTAATAATATTTTTGGAAAAGAAACTCAGGCAACTGAACAAGAGATAAATGAATTTTATACGTTAATGGAACACAAAAATGGCCGGATGATTTTTCATAAGTTAATTTGCTATATGAGTGATCGAAAAAAGTATCGGGAACGATGGGTAGCAGCATTGCAAAAATCACCAATTCCAATTTCATTAATTAATGGAGCGGCTGACCCAATTTCTGGAAAACACATGACAGAACGTTATAAAGAATTAATTCCAAATCCTGTAATTGTATTGTTATATACAATTGGACACTATCCTCAAACGGAAGCACCTAAGAAGGTTTTGAAAGCGTATTTTGATTTTAGGGAAAGAATAAAATGGGATTAACTTTATCGGCATTTACTCAAAAAAATGCTGTAAATGACACTACTCCTCTTACAACTGAAAACTATTTGTTGTAGATATCACTCTTTTCCTTAATACAGTTGAAAATCAATTAAATATAACTATTCCGCTAGAAGTGGAATAGTCATATTCATTTCTCGAACACCTTAGATTCAACTATTACTAGCTAAAAATGGGTAGTTACTAGAGGTAAAACCAAGAACAAACATACGCCTCATAATTGCAAATGGAACATATGTGTTGTTTATTAAAACAGAGCCTGAGTTATTGACAAGACATTTATGGTAGTAAACTAAGAGGTAATTAATTGAGGCTGTAATCAGATTGAAACTTTTAAACTAAAAAAAGATTCTTTTCCCTGGGAGAATCTCGTTAAAATAATAATTAACAATGTATTTTTTATACCTTCAAAAAAAAATACAAATGCAATTAGATCTTGACTTTATTCGCTCACAATTCCCCATCTTCCAAACTGAACTCGGTCAAAAGATCGGTTTCTTCGACAACGCTGGAGGAAGTTTTCCTGCCATCCAAGTTGTCAATCGCTTGACTGACTTTTACAAAAATTATAAAATCCAACCGTATGGTCCCAATGCACTTGGAACAAAAGCAGGGGAAGCCATGGATTTAGGTTACCATACAATGGCAAAACTACTGAACGTTTCCATTAACGAAATGACCATCGGAGCATCCGCTACTCAAAATCTAAATACGCTTGCTATAGCATGTAATTCTATTGTTGTTAAAGGTAGCGAAGTCATCGTTACTGAGCAAGATCATGAAGCAAATATCGGAGGATGGGAACGGCTTTGCCGACAACAAAATGCAATCTTAAAAATTTGGAAAGTACAAACTAATACTGGTGAGTTAGTACTAGAAAATTTAGAAAAACTACTTACTCCTCAAACAAAAATTCTTTGTATCACCCATAGTTCCAACATTATCGGAACAATCAATCCAATTAATAAGATAGCCGATTTAATTCGACCAATGGGCATTCGCTTAGTAGTTGATGGTGTTTCTTTTGCACCACACGAATTTCCAAATTTGGATGAATTGAAATGTGATGCTTACGTTTTCTCCACCTACAAAACTTACGGAACACATCAAGGGATAATGGTTGTACGTCCTGATTTCCTAGAGGAACTTGAGCCACAATGTCATTTTTTCAATGAATCTATTTTGCATAAAAGATTAGATACTGCGGGCCCAAACCATGCGTCGATTGCTGCATTAGCCGGCATTGGTGATTATTTTGAGGCAGCCTACAATCATCATTTCCCAAACAAGGAATTACCCTTACATGAAAAAACAAGAAAAATCTCCTGTTTGATGAATGCCCATGAAAATAAAATCTGTTCTTACCTTTTAAAAAACATTCAAAATCTGCCTTTGAAGTTTTTTGGAAAAAAAACCATGGAAGGTCGAGAAGCAAATATTTCGATAAAAGCCGATAATGTTTCCTCCAAATCAATAATGAAAGGTTTAGCTGCAGATAATATTGTATCTAAACAAGGGCATTTCTATGCTTACAGATTAATGCAAGCAATGAAAGTGACTAATTTAAATGATGGAATTTTACGATTAAGTTTCAGTCATTATAATTCAATGGAGGAAGTAGAACGTTGCGTCGATGGATTGAAAAAATTAATCATATAAATTGTAGTTTTTCTAATTTTGACATTAGTTTTGAATTTCATTACTATATACTCGAACCTAGTACGATGATATTTCCAATAACTTTGAATAAAAAAAATACTCCTAATTATAATCTATCAAGTTTGGAATAATCATTTTAATAAAATCAGAGTTGAAAAAATTACATTTGAGGACCATTAAATGGTCTAATCAAAATATTGATAAAAATTCTTTTCCTCAAAAAACTGATTATTCAATCAAGTCGGGAAATAAGTGGCCATTGATATTACCGACTTATGGTAAATAAAATTAGCAAATGCTTCAAGCGACTTAGATTTATTTAAAGAGAAGGAGTAAGTGGTTAAAAAACATATTAAGCGCTATTAATACATATCACACTTCCAAAACAGAATCTGTGATCATAATACTAAATACAATCAGTACTAAATTATAGTAAAAACCATCAATATGACTGTTCATTTTTTGGTTTATTTTTTAGATAAAAATGTTATTTTTTTGGTGTTTATTTGAAAGGAATTTCTTTTCAAAATTTTGGGAGGTTGATCACCACATTCGGAATACTGTAATAATTAAATAATTTGATGGAAGGATTTTTTGACGATTTAATTGATAATTTTAGAAAAAATGGGCGTATCGAAGAGATGCGGCAGATTGCCTATGCAAATAAATTTATATTTAAAGATCGAGAAAAATTTTCAAGCCAAGACTATTTATTAAAATCATTTTCCATTTTTAATGGTAAAAAAGATAAACGTTTAAAAGGAATCATGAATAAAGAGGAATTAGCTTTTAATGCTGATCTCCGTGTATATGATTATTGGTATTTTGGGGACTTCAAAAAAAGAAAGACAACTATTTTTGAAATAAAATGTGCCGAATTTGATTTTTCGAAATTTGAACTTAGGACAAAAGGCATTCTAAATAAAATGAGTGAATTGGTTTTAAGCAAGGAAAAGGCATTTCCCAATGCTACTGAGTTTCATATTAATTATGAAATAGTTACAGATGAACCTCTAGATTTAGAAACTGAATTAAATTCTCAATCTCTTGATTTCATTATGGGTAAAAAAAATATGCTAGTAGAAGGTGAAGGTGACTATTTACTCGTTTATTTTTTACATAAGCAAATTCCTGCTCGAGATATAATGGAAGAGTACGAGGATGTTTTAGACTTTATTGATACAATTTTTAAAAGTGATGAAGGTGAATTTGTATAATTTAGTTTTGAAGACAAAATAACTAAAAAAATTGAAATTCAATAACAATATATATCCCCAAATAATTGATCTTTAAATTTCAAAAAAATCATATTCTAATTTTCCCCACCTCGAACCTATTATTTTCTTATTTTTGCAAAAATAATACAAAGCTCACCATTATAATAAAGTGATGGAAAGCATTAAAAAAAATTATGGGAAATATTATTGCCATTGTTGGCCGACCAAATGTAGGAAAATCTACATTATACAATCGCTTAATCGGTGGGCGAAACGCTATTATTGATGATACAAGTGGAGTCACACGAGATCGCAAATATGGATTAAGTGACTGGAACGGTAAGAATTTTACTGTCATTGACACCGGTGGTTTTGTTCAGGGATCTGACGATGTGTTTGAAGCTGCAATTCGTTCACAAGTCAAGATTGCAATAGAGGAAGCAACTGCCCTAGTTTTCATGGTTGACGTTGCAACGGGAATTACGGATTTAGATGAAGAAGTAGCCAACCTTCTAAGACGAACTAAAAAACCTGTTTTTCTGGTCGTTAACAAAGTAGACAATCAAGGTCGACTCCTGGAAGCTAATGAATTTTGGAGTCTAGGCTTTGAAAATACTTACTTTCTCTCTTCACTTTCAGGTAGTGGAACAGGTGAATTACTAGATGCCATTGCCGAACAATTAGATGATGGTGAACCTATACTATCTGAATATCCTAAATTTGCTATCATTGGACAGCCAAATGTTGGAAAATCATCTTTTGTTAATGCATTGTTAGGTAAAGATCGGAATATTGTAACTGATATAGCTGGAACTACTCGAGATTCTATACACTCGATGTATAATAAGTTTGGCAAAGAGTTTTTACTAATTGATACCGCAGGGATAAGACGTAAAACTAAGGTTCATGAAAACCTAGAATTCTATTCAGTGATGCGCGCCTTAAGAGCAATGGAAGAGGCAGATGTAACAATGCTATTGATTGATGCACAAACTGGAATGGAAGCCCAAGACATGGCAATATTCACCCTTGCCATGAAACGAAATAAAGGAATTGTAGTCCTAGTAAACAAATGGGACTTAATGGATAAAGAAACTAATACTGCCCGTGATCTTGAATTAGAATTGAAGAAAAAAATGGCTCCCTTTAACGATGTACCTGTAGTCTTTATTTCTGTATTGGAAAAACAAAGAATTTCGCAAGCGTTGGATGCTGCGCTTCAAGTTTATGAAAATCGGAACAGAAGAATTACGACTTCTAAACTCAATGATATCATGCAAGATGCCATTTCTAGAAATCCACCACCATCACATCGAGGTGCTTTTATCAAAATCAAATACATTACTCAGTTACCAACGTACTACCCTGCTTTTGCATTCTTTTGCAATAACCCTAAGTATATCAAACCTAGTTATAAAAACTTTTTGGAAAATCAGTTGAGGAAGAATTTTGATTTTACTGGAGTTCCTATAAGTGTATTTTTTAGAGAAAAATAGTACAAGCGTTAGACATTTTATGTTTAATTTCCTGCAAACTAAAATACACCTGTTTAACGTAAAACGCATAACATGCCAATAATAGAAACTCCCATTGAAGGATTAAAGATATATGAACCAAGAGTGTTTGGGGATGAACGTGGTTACTTTTTTGAGAGCTATAACTTTAAGTCATTTAAAAATGCAGGAATTGATTGTTCGTTTGTTCAAGACAATCAATCAAGATCTTCTTTGGGCGTACTAAGAGGTTTACACTATCAAATCCCTCCCTTCGCCCAAGCGAAATTAGTAAGAGTCATTGAAGGAAAAGTTCTAGATGTAGCGGTTGATATTCGACCTAATTCCAGAACTTATGGTGAATGGTTTAGCATTGTTTTAAGCGCAAAAAATAAAAAGCAGTTATTTATTCCACGAGGTTTTGCTCATGGATTTTTAGTACTGAGTGAGACAGCTGAATTCTTTTATAAATGTGATAATTTTTATTCCAAAGAACATGAAGGTGGATTACTATACGATGATCCAAATTTAAATATTGACTGGAAACTAGATATGGAAAAAGTATTGCTTTCAGAAAAGGATTCAATCTTACCCACTTTTGGAAATCATCGATCCTTTTAAATATAAACTAAAATACTCCCATTTTTTTTCACCCTAATGAGATATTATTTTTAGTAGATTTCTTAATTTTGCTACCTCGTTATTATATCTCTGGCAAACAAAATTTTGGGCCTCCAATAATTTGACTTGCTCACATTTTGTTCCATTATTCCTTTGGAAGAAGTGCTATGAATCACAAAAACTCCATCTCTTGTATTTTTTGTAACAAGTGCTACGTGCGTAACTTTTCTTCCTTTTCCAAAAAATATTAAATCACCTGGTTTAACTCTTTTTATAGGTATTTCCTTTCCTATTATTGCTTGACTCCTTGAAACTGAGGGAATTTCAATATTAAACTTCTTCATCACATAACTAGTAAATCCCGAACAATCAAATCCTGTTTTCGGAGATTTTCCAGCATATTGATATTTAATGCCTTTATATCTTCTGGAGTGTTTTGCTATATCATTTCGAAGTTCCTTCTTTACCCCTCGATCCAACTTTTTGCGGGATGCACTTGACCATGATGAATCATTATAACCTCGACTGGTGGATGAACATGATGCCAATAAAAAAAAGAATGGTATCACCAACAATATAAAAAGTTTAGATGTTTTTTGGATCATAATATTCAGATTTAAATACAATATTTTGGTGCAAAAAAAAATAAAACTCGCCCGTTGAAAATAGTTAAACCAATAGGTTCAATTAAAAATATTCAACAAAAAAATTGTAGTTCAGGCTTTGGTCTAAAGCACTTTTCTACGTACTTAATTTCAATTCTTAAAATAATCAAAGCTTAAAAAATCTTACTACGAATTATTAAACCAATAAAATAAACTCAGGTTTCGTTAATGCTAATGAAAGGTGGGAATAAGTTATAATACGTTCAAAAAACGCTGCATTAAGGATATTATTACTTACTATTTATTTTTTGACATCTTAACTTCAAACCTCTTTCCCTCTAAACCTAACTCTGTATTTGGAAAAACACTTTTGGCCTCATCAAGCAATTTGTCCAATTCAACATAACGCGAGGAATAATGCCCTAAAATTAATTTTCCAACTTTAGCTTTTTGAGCAATAGTTGCAGCTTGAAGGGAGGTGGAATGCTTAGTTTTTATTGCAAATTCTAACTCAGAATGTAAAAAAGTAGATTCATGATACAATAAATCCGCCCCTTCTATGATTGAAACAATAGATTCATTGTACATCGTATCAGAACAGAAAGCATAAGACCTAGATTTTGGTGCTGGTGTCGTCAATTCAGAATGAGTAACAGTTTCACCATTAGAGCTTACCCAATCGTTTCCATCTTTGATGCTCTGAATTTCTTTGAAAGGAATATTGTATGCTTTAATTTTTTGAGGAATCATCGAGTCAGATTGTCGTTTTTCTATAAATAAAAAACCTTGAGTAGGAATTCGATGTGTTAAAGGGATAGTATAGACTTCGACGACTTTATCTTCAAAAATTAATTGATTTTTTTCAGGATCAGTAATATGAAATTCAATTGGATATGGAAGCGGATGACCAGTATACTTTAACTGAATGTTAATAATTTCATCCAAATGAGGTGGGCAATAAATATGCAATCGTTCTTTTCGACCATTCAACCCGTATGACGACAAAACACCAATCAAACCAAAAATGTGATCGCCATGCAAATGACTAATGAATATCTGATTGATTCTCGACCTTCTGATTCGGTTATCACGTAACCTAATCTGAGTTCCTTCACCACAATCAATAAGGTAAAGTTGTCCTCGAACATTTAGGACTTGGGCTGTTGGAAAACGATTATTAGCAGGGATTGCTGAATTGCAACCAAGAATAGTCAATTCAAACTTCATATTTTCTGGCATTGTGATTCACTAGATATTGTGTCTTGAAAAGAATGTCTTAGAATCAAAACTCGATACCAAAAATCTCAATTTCTTATTTTTCTATACATCAGAGTCGGCCTCACCATTCAACTCTCTTTCAATATCTTCCATGAATACATAATCAACAGACTCTGCCACTGTAGGAATGATATTTAAGATGCTATCTAACTTTGATATGGTTATTAATTTCTTAATATTTTGACTATCAACACCTGTGAGAATAAAGGTACCATCAGCTGACCAAAGTCTGTTCCCTGTCAATATGGCACTAAGTCCAGAAGAATCCACAAATTTGACAGCTCCAAGATCAAGAATCATGTTACTTACTCCACTATTTCTCATCATCAAAAATTCGGACTTCAAATCTGGTGCAATTATAGAGTTGAGGTTTTCATCTTCTAACGCAAAAACCGCATATTTTTCTTGTTTGTCTACCGAGTACTTCATAAGTTATTCTAATTAATTAAGTAAAAAACTATCTATCACAAATGTATTAATAATAAGGAAATTATTATTTGATTTTCAACACAAAGTTTTTCTCTCGGTTTGGGAAACTTAATTAGAATGTTAAAATCATTACATTAATACATAATAATGAATATACAAATTCAACTTTTTCTAAATTTAACCGTTTGCATAAATATAGAATAAAGGATGTATTAATAAATTTAATCATTTGCCAAATTAAACCTTAAATGGATAACTCGTTTCCGTTTTTCAAGGTTATAACACAACATAATTTAGCTAACTTTGATATTTTCTTGAGTAAAAATTTGTTGATTTTTTTACAAAAAAAAAGTTTAACTTAACATTAAACCTTGCAGACAATTTAAAATATCATAAAATAGACCTGACAAACGTTCTTAAATAAAGCCTGTGGCATTATTTTTTCTATAAAAAAACAAATCATTATTTCGATATTTTGGATTTTGTTTAAAAATAAAATAAGAGGAGTTCAGAAACATGATAAAATATTTATGAGTTTGCAGGGTTTAATATAAATTTTCGATATTTATTAGTTGTAAACTCAAAATATTAATTTTATCATCGCTTAACAATTTTCCTCAATTATACATTCCAAAATTAGGGGCTGAAATAAAAATAAAATCTTGATTTTGTTTTAAATCGGCTTAAAGAATCACCGAAGAAAAAAATATATCATGAACAAGAGATTTTCTCCAAAAGTCAAAAAAGTTATCTCAAGAAGTCGCGACGAAGCGATTCGTTTGGGACAAGACTTTATCGGTACTGAACATTTGTTGTTGGGTATCATGCAAGAGCGAAATGGCCTTGCAATCAAAGTTTTGGACTCATTGGAAGTAAATGTTAAAGAACTTGCCAAAACAATCGAAAGATCTGTTCGAAAAAGTAGCAGTCCCAAAGCATCTCTAGAAGTAGGAAGCATCCCACTAAACAAGCATGCTGAGAAAGTTTTGAAGGTTACCTTCCTTGAAGCTAAGATTTTAAAAAATGATGAAATAAGCACAGAGCACTTAATGCTCTCTATTTTGAAACATGAAGAGAATTTAGCCTCTCGTATTTTAAATGAGTTTGATGTAAACTATGAAGTTTTCAAAGCTGAATTAGATTACGTTAATCAAGAAACTGATATGGGTGATGTCGGTCGTCCAGATATTTTTAATAGTCCAGAGGAGGATGGAGATGAACCATTTGAAGATGATGCTTCTGCCGGAGGCGGTCGATACCAACAAAGAGGAGGTAAAAGCGCATCCAAATCACGTACTCCAGTTTTGGATAACTTTGGTAGAGATATTACCAAATTAGCAGATGAGGGGAAATTAGATCCAATTATTGGTCGTGAAACTGAAATCGAACGTGTTTCTCAAATATTAAGTCGACGGAAAAAGAATAACCCAATCTTAATTGGTGAACCTGGTGTGGGTAAAACCGCCATTGTTGAAGGGCTAGCTTTAAGAATTCATCAGAAAAAAGTTTCTAGAACTCTATTTGGAAAAAGAATTGTGATGCTAGATTTAGCAGCCTTGGTAGCGGGTACTAAATACCGTGGACAATTTGAGGAAAGAATGAAAGCCATCATGACTGAGTTGGAAAAATCACGTGATGTAATTTTGTTTATTGATGAAATCCACACAATTGTCGGTGCAGGAGGAGCCACAGGTTCGTTAGATGCATCCAATATTTTCAAACCAGCTTTGGCTAGAGGAGAGTTGCAATGTATCGGAGCCTCAACTTTAGATGAATACCGACAACATATTGAAAAGGATGGAGCATTAGATCGCCGATTCCAAAAAGTTGTGGTTGATCCTCCTTCACCTGAGGAAGCTGTTCATATTTTACAAAACATAAAGGAAAAGTATGAAGAGTTTCACAACGTGACCTACTCTGATGATGCAATCAAAGCCTGTGTGAAATTCAGTGATAGATACGTTAGTGATCGATTCCTTCCTGATAAAGCGATTGATGTAATGGATGAAGTAGGTGCAAGGGTTCATTTAAAAAATATTCATGTACCAAAGCATATTGAGGATTTAGAAAAGAAAATTGAAGAACTTAAAGAACAAAAAAATTCTGCAGTTAAAAATCAACAATATGAAAAAGCAGCTGATCTAAGAGATAATGAGTCTAAATTGGTCCGTCAATTAGACTTTGCTAAAGTAGAATGGGAAGAAGAATCAAAAACAAAACGTTATCCTGTAAACGAAGAAGATATTGCAGAAGTAGTATCTATGATGACTGGAATTCCTGTACAGCGCGTTGCTCAAAACGAAAGTAAAAAACTCGTCAAAATGAGTTCTGATATCCAGGGAGCAATTATTGGACAAGACGAAGCAATAGTAAAAATTACCAAAGCAATACAGCGTAATCGAGTTGGATTGAAAGATCCTTCAAAACCGATTGGATCTTTTATCTTCCTAGGACCTACTGGTGTTGGTAAAACTGAATTAGCAAAAGCGTTAGCTCGATATATCTTCGATTCGGAAGATGCATTGATTAGAATTGACATGTCCGAATACATGGAAAAATTCAGCGTAAGTCGTTTAATTGGAGCACCTCCTGGATATGTTGGTTATGAAGAAGGTGGACAACTTACAGAAAGAGTGCGTAGAAAACCATATTCTGTTATCCTTCTGGATGAAATTGAAAAAGCGCACCCAGACGTTTATAATATCTTGCTACAAGTTTTGGACGATGGTCAACTAACAGATGGATTAGGAAGGAAAGTAGATTTCAAAAATACTTTAATCATCATGACTTCTAATATTGGAGTTCGTCAATTAAAGGATTTCGGAACTGGTGTAGGATTCAATACTAAAGCTAGACAAGAAGCAACAGAAGAAAATAGTAAAGCTGTTATCCAGACCGCTTTAAAACGCACATTTTCTCCTGAGTTCTTGAATAGAATTGATGATGTTGTGATTTTCAATAGCTTAGATCAAGACGATATTTTCAAAATCATTGATATTACATTGAAAGATTTGCATAAAAGATTGGAAGGTATGGGTTACAAACTAAGATTAACCGATGGTGCTAAAAAATTCGTTGCCGAAAAAGGGTACGATCCCCAATTTGGTGCAAGACCTTTACATCGAGCAATCCAAAAATACATAGAAGACCCATTAGCTGAATTTATTTTAGGCCAAAACCCTACTGAAGGTAGTTCTTTCAAAGCTGTAATGAGAAAAGACGGTGAAGGGTTGGATATTGACTTTGAAAAAGAGGCAAAATCAGAGTCTAAAAAATAATTTTTAAAACTGATGGGATAATGAATTTAATGATTCATTCATCTTCCCATTAAGTAAGAATATAATACACCTGCTGAATTTACTCAGTAGGTGTTTTTTATTTTTGCAATTGGAAAAAAGTAAAGCCCAATGTAGGAAACTTAAATAATAGTACTAATTATTCGAGTTTTTTTCCTTTTATTAAACAGAATACAAAATATCCTGTTATTTTTACACTCAACTAATTTAAAGTAATTTTTTTAACTTTTATTTTTTTATTAAAATTAAATTCATTTGGCTAAAAGACAAAAAAAGCAACCCATTAGAAAAAATACACTCAGATTTAGAGTGAATGACCAAATCCGTATTCCAGACATTCGCCTGGTGGGTGACAATCTCAAAGAATTAAGTGAAGCAATAGGTCAAAATATTGAAGCCGGCATTTACCCAACTCGAAGAGTTATAGAATGGGCGGACAGAGTGGAACTTGATCTTGTAGAAATTTCTCCGAATGCTAAACCTCCCGTTTGTCAAATCATTGACTACAAAAAGTTCCTCTATATGAGGAAAAAAAAGGAGAAAGAAATCAAATCTAATGCGGTAAAAACTGTCGTTAAAGAGATTCGTTTTGGACCTAATATTAGCGAACATGATTTCGATTTTAAATTAAAGCATGCAATTAATTTCTTGAAAGAAGGTTCTAAAGTTAAATCTTATGTTCATTTCCGTGGGCGAACAATCGTTTTTAGAGATCGCGGAGAATTAGTTTTACTTCGATTTATTAAAGAATTGGCTGAACACGGTTCTCCTGAGGCAATGCCAAAGATGGAAGGTCGTAGAATGATTGTAGTAATTGCACCTAAAAAAAGTGCTTTAAAAAAACCTGTCAAGAAAAAGAATAAGCACGAAAGAAGAAAGGAGGAGGCAGATAAGGCTGCTACAGAAAAAGCTGCCAAAGAATTACAAAAAAAATTAAATGAAGAAGAAGAATAGATTAATTTATTTATCTTAACTTATAAAATATCAGGCTACCTCTTTTTAAGATGTAGCCTTTTTTTGTCATTTTGACTTGTAAGAATGGCAAAAATTATTGAAATAGATCCTAAAATATCTTTGTCTTTTATACCTATTTCCTTATCTTTGCACCTCTTTTGAAATATCAGATGGATTATATTAACGTTTCCATCAAAAAAATTATTTAATTATGCCTAAAATGAAGACCCACTCTAGTGCCAAGAAGAGATTCAAAGTAACTGGCTCTGGGAAAATCAAAAAATTTGGTGCTTTTACTTCTCACATGATGAGAAACAAAAGTAAAAAAGCAAAGTTACGTTTGAGACATGGTAGTATCCTTAAAAAAGGAGATGAGAACCGAATCAAAAAATTGCTTTGTATGAAATAGTGATTTTTAAAGATCACTACCTTTTTTTTAACGACGGTGGAGCAAAAAGAAACGGATTTATATTATCCTGCTTCACAACTAAAAAATTTAAAAATGCCAAGATCAGTAAATTCTGTAGCTTCAAGAGCTAGAAGAAAAAAGATTCTAAAATTAGCGAAAGGTTACTTTGGTGCAAGATCTAAAGTTTATACAGTAGCAAAAAATGCTGTAGAAAAAGGTCTTGTATACGCCTACCGAGATCGTAAAAATAAAAAACGTGCTTTCCGTAGATTATGGATCGCTCGTATCAATGCAGGAGCGAGACAGCATGGAACATCTTACTCAAGATTAATGCACGGATTATCACAAAATGGAGTAGGTTTGAATCGTAAAGTCCTAGCTGACTTAGCGATGAATCATGCAGAAACATTTAAAGTTTTGGTTGATTCTGCAAAAAAATAAATAGCACTCGTGCTAAATAAAAAGGGTTGTTCAAAATTAATTGAACAACCCTTTTTTATGAAAAAAATGATGATTCTTTTACCTACAAAAAATTAACTTTTCCTGTTCCTAAATTATAGTATGCTGGAACTATATGCAATTCTCCTATTTTCTTCTCAGTTGCATTCCTTATAATTTCAGATCGACTCACTAAATCTTTACAAGTCATTTTCGCATTTTTCTTGACAACTGAATTTACATCTTTCTTACGTGATGCTGCAATTGCTGGAGAAATATGTGACAATAGGTGATTTAAATTATAACCATTATCGCCTCCACCTATTGCTGCTGTTACTGCCCCACAACTTTCATGACCCAATACTACAATTAATTTTACACCTAAGTGAGCAACCGCGTACTCGATACTGGCAGTTGTACTTGTATTTGCTACATTTCCTGCAACTCGAATAACAAAGATTTCCCCAAGACCTGAATCAAATGCTAATTCTGGAACAACTCGACTATCTGCACAGCTTAAAATTATAGCATATGGATTTTGACCACTTGCCAGAGATTTTCTCCTTGCCGCATCTTGAAGGTTTCCTTCTAGTTTATCCGAGACAAAATTTTTATTTCCTGCTTTAAGTTTTTCAAGTGCTTTTTCAGCTGAAAGGTTTTTTATTTTACTCATAGTTACTTCTAAAGTTTTTGATCACTAAAAATTATTAACAAAATATAAATTATTTTCTATTTGATAAAAAATAGAAATATCGCATTAAGATAAAATGAAATTTTGTTAGATTCTTAAATTTTAAACAAAAATATTTGAGAGTAGTTTAAGTTCTATTTTTGCAAAACTAACTTTTCCAGCCAAACATTATTATTATTGCTTATTTTCAAAAAATAAAACCCTTCTTTGAGATTCAAATCTTCTATCCTCAGTAACCTCCCACTCGACTGAATTCTTTGAAGAATTAATTCTCCAGAAACATCATATAATGAAATATCAAACTTCTCATCTTTTACAAACAATATACTTACATTTTTAGAAAATGGATTTGGGAAAACTTTAAATGGATTTTCTTCTTCAAGCTCATTCAAGCTTGTTGACAAACCATTGGTCCATTGTCCTGAATCAAAAGACAAAAGTTTTGCATCCAGACTAGCAAATTGCTCAGAAGAAATATAACCATAACCTCCTTGCCTAAAAGCTATAGCCTCAGTCTGACTATTATTCAACGCTAAACCTAAAGAAATCTTTCTTTTATTACCAGAAAAGAAATTCGCACCTTGATAATCAAAACAAAGCCAAACAATATTAACTCCTGAAAAATTATACCCAAGCAAACCTACTACTCCATCTTCACTAATATCTGCTCCAGTTATCAACCCTTGAACATTCATTGTTTCCCGTAATTGAGCTATATAATCCCCTGGATCTGCCGGTAACACATAATGCCTAGTTTGTTGATTTATCCAATTCTTGGAAAACAAATGCAAACTATCATTATGGAAAAAAAATGCCTCACAATCATAATCTGTATTATTACTGGAAGGAATAAAATCAACCTGATCGCTATAAGAGAATTTTATCACGTCCGCAGTTGCAATCCCTGAAGCCAACTGAGATTTGAGAACTTTATAAATTTTTAAATCCATCCGATCACCGTCGTTATTTCCAAAATCACCAATGTACAAATGAGTATCGTCCTCTGCAAGATCTTCCCAGTCGTTATTATCTGAATTAGCAATTATTACCGTATTCAGAATAGAACCATCTGTAGTATCTATTTGGTAAATTTTATCTTCATTTCCAGCATCATTATGAGTCCACAATTGATTATCAAAAAAAGCTAGGCCTGAAGTTTCTAAAATTTGGGTTGGAAGAATAGCTATTTCTTTAAGAGAATAATTAGTGGTGGAATATTCGCAGGAACCATCATTAAAGATAGCTGAGGCATTATAATTATTGGCTTGCGGATCTGTGCAACCAGACTGAGCAATTATAGATTGAAGAGAAAAAAAAAAAACCTAAAAAATAATATTTGGTCATAATTAAAAATAATAAATTATTAATCTTAATAAGTATAAGTTCATTGTAGAGGATTTAAAGTAACATTATTTTCATAAAAAAGAAAAAACTGCAAACCTGTAAGCCGAATTCTGTAACCTCAATTTCGCTCAAAAGCAAAACAAAAGCCCCTATCATTTATCTAGTTTCATCGTTACCGACGAACCCAATCTGCCTACCCCTTCCTGCTGTCTCAAAAATTCAAGACAATGGAGCGAGCAACTCCACTTTCCAAAAAGGAAAACTGAAATGTACGTGGCATTTCAACCCACAAGGTTTATCCACTTTTCCAATTACTTGGAAAAGTCGTGCGCTCTTACCGCACGTTTTCACCCTTACCCTGATTGCTCAGGGCGGTAATTTTCTGCGACACTATCTGTATTTCTTTATTATCAAGATAATAAAAAAACCCCATCCGTTAGGTGGTGTGGTACTCTACGTTGTCCGGACTTTCCTTTTCGCTAATTACTTAGCAAAACGATAGAGCGGTTTGCAGTATTTTCTTTTCTTAACTTTAAACACAGTGACTAAATTAATATTTGAAACCCTCACCAATAAAAGTTCATAACTGACTATTTATTAGGCTTTAAAATATATAATTTTTTATTAATTTTACAAAACCAAAACCAAATTGGGATTGGATAAAAATTACTGGTAATTTGATAAAGTGTATTTCCAAAAATCGGAAAGGTAAAATTAATCAATTACTAATGATTAGTTTTCAATTTCCTCCACATTTCCTGAATATATCTTATGACTAAGAAACAACTTTACCTCATTGGCTTAACCCTCTTTTTTCTATTTTTGGCATTGGGTTTTGATTTTTACAATCAAAGAACAGTTGGAACCCAACAATATGCCTCAATCATAGAAAAGCATCTTCATGAAAATGAAGAAGAAGTAAAAAACTTTTTCGAAGAGAAAGGTTTCATAGCTAGGCAACTAGCTAATAAAAGCACTTTAGAAGATTTTACAAAAATAGAAAGTCTTTATAAAAAAGATTATACTATTTGTATTTATCAGAAAGACTCTTTAGCCTTCTGGACAAATAATGATATAACTCCTAATCGTTTTTTGCTAGATGGAGAAAATGCGAACTTAAATTCTAATTATTTCAAACTCTCCAACGGACATTATGAAGTTTTAAAAAAGTCATTTTCTCAGCCTGGATCAGGCAAATATACTATTTTCGGTTTTATTCCAATTAAATATGAATACGAATTAGAAAGTTCCTACTTGGAAAATATTTTCAAATCTGATAAAAACATCCCAAAACAGATCTCCATTTCAGAAAAACCCTCCTCGGTTGGAATTAAAAATAGGTCAGGTAAAACTCTTGCATATTTATCAGCAAGAACCTCACAAGTTCAAAATCCTATTAAACAGCAATTTTTATTCTTACTGTACGCCTTTTCTTTTATTTTTCTTGCCAACTTAGTAAATATTTTTGCTAAAAATATTTCTTTGAGCCGTCCACCTTGGATGGGATTTGCACTATTAGTTGCAACGATCTTTGGACTCCGATTTTTTACAATGCAGATAAATTTCACGGGCAAATTTACTGAACTTTCTTTTTTCGAACAAAATTTCCACTCTTCCTATCTGGGGAATTCACTAGGAGATTTGGTCATAAATATTATTTTACTCTTTTGGATTATGGTTTTTTTCTATACAGAATTTAGAATTCGACCAGCTAAAAAGTTATCCGACTTCCAACGTTTTGGATTAACTACTTTAAATTATTTTTCCATTATTCTTGGGATTTTAATGATTTCTAATGTTTTCCAACAATTAGTATTCAATACAGAAATCACATTTGATTTTGATCATATTTTCAGTTTAAATAAAAATAGTTTTATTGCCATTATGGCCTCTCTACTCTTATTAGTTGCGCTATTTCTTTTTAGCCAGCGAATTATGGAAACTATACTAAAGTTGGGTTTGAAAAAAGTCTTCCGTATAGGTGCATTGGGTTTAGCTTCTTTGATGGCGATTCCTATTATTATAAATTCTAATTTTAACTTACCTGTAGCAGAAATGATCATTATTGGATGTATGTTCAATCTGATTTTTGATATTTATGTCGATAACAATCGTCCTAATTTTATCTGGTTAGTAATATGGTTAGTTGTGTTTGCTATGATTCCATCTATCTTATTATTTAAATATAATAATGATATGGACTATAGAAGGCGATTGAAATATGCTGATAAGTTATCTGAATTGAAAGATAAACTAGCTGAAGAAAGTTTAGACGAAGTAAAAAGGGATATTAGAAGTGATCAAGAATTAAAAGAATTATTAAAACCTTTTCCTTTTAAAGCTGACCCTAAAAAGGTTCTTTCAATCATAAATAAACACTTTACAGACAATATTTATTTACATAACAATTATCAATATGACTTCCATGCATATACCCAGTTTGGTTCAGCCTTAGATTCATTTCCCGCAACGAAAGAACAATTAGAGCTAAAATTAAAAGAAGCTACTTCCACAGGAACCAATGATTTAAAATTTCTTTCTCAAAAAAATAATAAAAATACTTACTTACTAAATTTCAATTTCTTTCCTAAAGGCTCACCTAATGACCCAATCGAATTAGTACTTGAAGTAGAGAGAAATCGAAGGGACCAGTCTAAAGTTTTTACAGAACTACTCATTGAAAAACAATATAAAGGTCTCAATGAATTAGGAAATTATGAATACGCGATTTACAATAATAATGAATCTCTCATTTACAAAGAGGGGAAATCTTACGATGATAAATATAAGTTTGATGTCATTCCCTCCCCAACCAAAAATCCGATTGAAATTAAGGATGGCGGTCGTTCACATTTAATTTATCGAGCCTCTAATGAAAATATTGTGGTAATTAGTAAAGAACTACCAACTGCAAGAAGAATTATTACTTTATTTGCATTTTTGTTTGTTTTGTTATTGATTGTGATTGTGATCCTAATTCTTTTTAATTCTATTTTTAAATCACTTCCTGACATTTTCAGTTTCAAATTCGACAAAGTGATGAGTATTCGGACTCGAATCCAAATGGCCGTAATTGCATTAACTTTTATCTTTTTTCTTTCAATTGGTGCGGTAACTGTGCAATATTTTAGTGATGAAAGAGGCAATTATCACGAAGGCCGATTAGACAGAAAAGGGAAAGCTATTTTAATGGATACTAACATAGAGTTAGAAGATTATTATAACCGTAATGAGAATACTGATTTCGATTACGATCGCATGCTAAAACGAATTTCTACTGTCCATCGAATGGATGTAAATATTTATAATAAAAGTGGAATGCTAATCAATTCTTCCGAAAGTGATGTATTCAATAAAGGTATCGTCTCAAAGTCTATGGATGCTATGGCTTTCAGTGCTTTGTCCAGAATGAAAAAATTAAAATACACACAAGAAGAAGAAAAAGTAGGCTCTCTTACTTACAAAGCTGCTTATCTTCCATTAAAATTATCCATTTTAAAAGGAAATGATGTTGAAACGGAAACCGTTGCTTATTTGGGGCTCCCCTATTATTCCAAACAAAGGGAACTAAGAGACGATGTCAATGTTTTTATGGGAACTCTTTTAAATTTATACGTTTTTCTTTTACTAATTGCTGGTGCAGTTGCGATTGGGATTACCAATTCAATTACTCGTCCAATTGCAAGGATTGGGGAGAAATTGAAGGAGTTTAAATTAGGTAAGAGAAACGAACCGCTCATTTGGGAAAGTAAAGATGAACTAGGGGACTTGATCGAAGAATATAATAGATTAATAAAAAAAGTAGAAGAGAGTGCTGAGAAACTAGCTCACCAAGAACGTGAAGGTGCTTGGCGTGAGATGGCGAAGCAAGTCGCACATGAGATCAAAAATCCTTTGACTCCAATGAAACTGAGCATTCAATATTTATTGCATGCTTATCGCTCAAACCCTGAAGATATTTCTCCATTATTAAAAAGAGTATCCGGCACCCTTATTGAACAGATTGATAACTTGGCTTCGATTGCCTCCGAATTTTCCAATTTTGCAAAAATGCCTCGTGCTGATAATCAAAAATTAGTTGTGAATGATTTAGTAAGATCTGTTTTTAATTTTTTCAATGAAGGTTCTGAAATGATTGATTTAAGTTTGGAACTACCAGATATTCAAATTTTTGTTTTTGCAGATAAAAATCATTTAATTCAAGTTTTAAATAATTTGATAAAAAATGCAACTCAAGCGATTCCTGATCATCGTCGTGGTAATATTGAAGTCTCACTACTTCAGCGAGAACAAACTGCCATTATTAGAGTAAAGGATAATGGAACAGGTATTTCTGAAGATAAATGGAATAAAGTTTTCGTTCCTAACTTTACAACTAAAAACTCTGGAACAGGCTTAGGGTTAGCAATTTCTAAAAATATTATTGAATCTGTTGATGGAAAAATTCATTTTGATTCGATTGTGGATGTAGGAACTGAATTTTTCGTTGAGTTGCCAATTGTTGAAATTCGAGCAATGGAAGAGATTTAAAATAATTATTCTTAAATAGAATAAGTTTGCAATTTAATTTTGAAAAAGCAGATGAAACGAATTCTAATAGCTCTCAGTAATTTCAATTTATTTGTCAAAATTGAAAAAGCATCAGCGCAAATAAGGTTTTTTTTTACTAAAACCATATGAAATTCAATATCAATAATCTTTATTAAATTCATCTTCGTAGAAAATGTAAATGTTTTGTTAAAAAAAAATCTATAACTATTGTTGGTTTTTATTTAAATTTACATAGTTGATTTAAGAAAAACCTAATCAACCTTTTTTTATCTAAAAACAGCTTGTGGAAAATAAATTAACTGAAACCATTTCTCGAACTTTTGAACTACCATTACCTGATGCAGCAACCATGGATCAGCAACTCGATCAGATTATTCCAAAAGTTAGACCTTGGGGTGAAGACCTTTACGAACAACAATTTTATTTGGAAACTCGTTGGCTGGAAATTCGAGATGATGATGAATTTCATGAATCGGTTCTGCATATTTTTCGGGACGAAGGGGAGTATTTGATCTCTATTGATGGAAATATCACTCCTGGGATTTGGAAAATTTTAAGTAGGTCGAATACTTTTATTATTGAAAAAGTGGTCGGGGAAGCAGTCATCACTAGCGAACTCTACGATTTAGCTTTTTTAAATAAAGATTTTTTTATTCTAAGAAAGCATGGTGATCAAAAACGGAAAGGTGGTAATAAATATTTTGTCTTGGCTCGCGAAAGAGCTGTTCGGGGATTAGAATGGAGAGATGTGATGGAATTGTTGTACAATCAGTATCGGAACAATTCTACTTATATTGTAGCATTAATTGCATTAGTTTTTTTGGTTTTGGCGACGTTGGCTTATTCATTTTTTTATAAGTAATTCGGAAACACAATTTAAAGTTAAACGCCCCATCCCGATTACTCGAAATGAGGCGTTTAATACTTTTATAAAAACGGAAATTAACCCGCAACAACTCCAGCTTTAGCTAAAGCCTTAATCATTGTCTCACCAATCATTGCTGGAGAATTCACCACATGAATTCCACACTCTGCCATAATTTTCATTTTTGCTTCTGCAGTATCTTCCGCTCCACCTACGATTGCACCAGCATGTCCCATTGTTCTACCTTTAGGAGCTGTTTGACCAGCGATAAAACCAACAACAGGTTTTGTTCCATGCGTTTTGATCCAGTTAGCAGCATCTGCTTCCATGCTTCCTCCAATCTCTCCGATCATCACGATAGCATCTGTGTCAGGATCTTCCATCAATAATTGAACAGCTTGTTGAGTTGTAGTTCCTATGATTGGATCACCACCGATTCCAATACAAGTTGATTGACCTAAACCAGCTTTTGTGATTTGGTCAACTGCTTCGTAAGTCAATGTACCTGATCGAGAAACGATTCCGATACGTCCTGGATTATGAATGAATCCTGGCATAATTCCAACTTTTGCTTCACCCGGAGTCATTACGCCCGGACAGTTCGGTCCAACCATTCGGCAATTTTTGTCAGATAAAAACGCATTCACTTTTACCATATCTTGAACTGGAATTCCTTCTGTGATACAAATAACCACCTTGATTCCAGCGTCAGCAGCTTCCATAATCGCATCAGCAGCAAAGGCTGGCGGTACAAAAATAATAGAAGTATCTGCTCCAACTTTTTCTACAGCTTCAGAAACTGTATCAAAAACTGGACGATCCAAATGGGTCATTCCTCCTTTCCCAGGAGTTACGCCACCTACAACAGGTGTTCCATATTCAATCATTTGACCAGCATGAAATGAACCTTCTTTTCCAGTAAATCCTTGAACGATAATTTTGGAATCTTTTCCTACTAAAACTGCCATCTTTATTTTTTTAAGAGTTAAAATTATATTTGTAGTTCAAAACTATCAGAAGTTAATTATTCTTCTGTTTCTTCTTCGAAAATGAAAACATCTTCGTTACTTTTTTTCATGAAATAATGCTCTCGCCCATATTTTTCAATATTGAGCTGTAGATCTTTTTCGTCCTTTTTGACCTCCTCGATTTTCTCAATATAATAATCTCTATCTGATTTCATTTGCTCAACTTTTTGACTTAACCCCCAATTCTCATAGAATTGATGTTTATCAAAAAAAAACATCCACATAGTCACAAAAGACAGCACTAGGAAATACTTATTTCTTAGTGGCGCAGGAATTGCACGGATAATTGGTTTAAATGGATTATTTCTGACAGCCATAGTTTAAGCACTTTTTTCTTGAGCAAATATAGGGATTTTTATATTAGTGAGCGGCTAATATAGAGGGCCTAATACCTTCTATTACTGTGTTGTGGCAACTTTAACCGTTCACCCTTATAGAATACCTAATAAGATAAATCCTCATCCAAGAAGCGCTTTCCCTGGATAAATTGCTGCATCTCCTAATTCCTCTTGGATACGCAACAATTGATTGTATTTTGCAATCCTATCAGAACGAGAAGCTGAACCTGTTTTGATTTGGCCGGTATTTAATGCAACGGCCAAATCTGCGATAGTTGTATCTTCCGTTTCACCTGATCGATGACTCATTACTGAAGTGAAAGAATGACGGTTTGCCAAACTTACCGCTTCGATAGTTTCAGTCAAAGAGCCAATTTGATTCACTTTGATTAGAATTGAATTCGCAGAAGCTTCTTCAATTCCTCTTTGCAATCGAGTTGTATTAGTAACAAAAAGATCATCACCAACCAATTGACATCGATCTCCGATAGATGCAGTCAATGCTTTCCAACCATTCCAATCATCTTCATCCAAACCATCCTCAATAGAAAGAATTGGATATTTATCTACCCAACTTTTCCAGTAGTCTACCATTTCAGAACTTGTCAATTTGTCACCAGTGGAGGAGGCAAAATGATATACTTTTTCCTCTGCATTATAAAATTCAGAAGCCGCAGCATCCATTGCTATTAAAATATCTTCACCAGGTTTGTAACCTGCTTTTTCGATAGATTGCAAAACGATTTCGATTGCCTCATGATTTGATTTTATATTTGGAGCAAACCCACCTTCATCACCTACATTAGTCGAATAGCCTTTTGACTTCAATACACTTTTTAAGGTATGAAAAACCTCCACTCCCATTCTTAATCCTTCAGAAAAAATCTCCGCTCCCACGGGCATAATCATAAATTCTTGGAAGTCTATACTATTATCAGCATGAGATCCCCCATTTAAAATATTCATCATTGGAACTGGCAAAACATGAGCATTAACACCTCCTAAATATCTATAAAGTGGTTGCTCCAATTCAGCTGCTGCTGCTTTTGCTACAGCTAAAGAAACTCCTAAGATAGCATTCGCACCAAGCTTTGACTTGTTGGGTGTTCCGTCTAAATCCAACATAATTTGGTCAATCTCCCTCTGCTCATATACACTTGTACCAATTAAGTTATCTCTAATTTCCTCTTCTACATTCGAGCATGCTTTCAACACTCCTTTACCTAAATATCTAGATTGGTCACCATCTCTTAATTCTACTGCCTCGTACTTACCAGTTGACGCTCCTGAAGGGACCGCAGCAAGCCCTGTAAAACCTGTTTCGGTAACAACTTCCACTTCTACTGTAGGATTACCACGAGAATCTAAAATTTCTCTTGCGTGAATGTCGATAATTGCACTCATGTTTAAACTGTTTTTTAATTCTGTTTTAAATCAGAATTGATTTGAAAAAATAGGTTTACTATTTTGGTTAATTCTTAGAACTTAGGATTGGTTAGTGCATTCAAAAGGTAGCTTTGAAAGTGCAAAGAAACGAAAAATTTAGGGGGAATCGAAGATTTTAAAACGAACAAATTTTTCTTTTTCAAATAAAAAAAGTGAGTCCTAAAATTAAGACTCACTTCCATTATTATTTCAAATAAAAATGATATTATTCTACTAATGCTGCCTTCGCATCCTCTTCCAACATTTCTAAAAATTGATCAAAAAGGTATTTTGCATCGTGCGGTCCTGGAGCAGCTTCAGGGTGATATTGAACTGAAAACGCCTTCTTGTCTTTTACCTTAATTCCCTCAATCGTATCATCATTCAAATTTACATGAGTAATTACAACTTTATCACTTGCTTTGATGGCATCTGGACTTACACCAAAACCATGGTTTTGACTGGTGATCTCACATTTACCTGATTCCAGATTCTTCACAGGGTGATTGATACCTCGATGCCCGTGATGCATTTTATAGGTTGGAATACCATTTGCTAAAGCCAAAATTTGATGACCTAGACAAATACCAAATAGTGGTTTGTCAACTTCTAAAAATTCCTTTGCAGAGGCAATCGCGTAATCCATTGGCTCAGGGTCTCCTGGACCATTAGAAAGAAAATATCCATCTGGGTTCCAAGCTATAACGTCTGCTGCTGGTGTTTTAGCTGGAAAAACTTGCAGATAGCAATTTCGTTTTGTGAAGTTCCGTAGTATATTCATTTTAGTACCAAAGTCCATTACAGCAACTTTAAATTTAGCAGTTGGATCCCCATAAAAATATGGTTTATCTGTACTTACCTTACTTGCTAATTCTAATCCTGACATGCTAGGAGCCTGTTTCAAACGTTCTTTCAATTCTTCTAAATCTGAAATTTCTGATGAGATGATACCATTCATTGCTCCCTTTGTTCGAATATGTCGAACAATTGCACGAGTATCTACATCTGATATCCCAACTAAATTCTCTTTTTCAAAATAATCTTGAATAGATTCATCAGCCATCTTACGGGAATATTGCCATGTAAAATTCTTACAAATTAAACCTGAAATTTTAATAGAATTAGACTCAGTATCAGCTTCCTTTGTTCCATAATTTCCAATATGAGCATTGGTGGCAAGCAATAATTGGCCATAATAAGATGGATCTGTAAAAACCTCTTGGTAACCAGTCATGCCTGTATTGAAGCAAATCTCACCAGTTGTGGTTCCAATTGCTCCCGCTGATTTACCATGAAAAACTGTTCCGTCTTCTAGTAATAAAATTGCAGATAATTGTTTCATGTCAAAAGTCAATTATAATTTTAAATAAAAGAGTTTATCTCTTTTGTACTATTAATCAGCCATTGGAAATTTTCATTTAAAAAAAAGGCTGTTCACTTGGTAAGTAGAACAGCCTTTTTTAAAACTATAATTTACATAACCGCCTATTCTTCTTCATTAGAATTAGAATCCTCAGTTGAAGTTATTTCATTTACTACTGGTGTTGTTTCCTTAGAACTCACGTCAGCAGCAGCAGCTTTAGATCCACCTCGTCTTCTTCTCGTTTTCTTCTTACCAGCTCCAGCAGGTGCTTTGTCATTGTTATAAACTGTATTATAATCAACAAACTCGATCATTGCCAATTCTGCAGCATCACCTTTTCTAAAGCCAGTCTTGATAATTCTTAAATATCCACCTGGTCGGTTAGCAATTTTAGGTGCAACGTTATCAAACAATTCTTTAACGGAATCTTTACTTTGCAAATAACTAAAAACAACCCTTCTTGAATGAGTAGTATTTGTTTTACATTTCGTAATAATTGGCTCCAAATGAAGTCTTAGGGCCTTAGCCTTCGCCAATGTAGTATTAATTCTCTTGTGCTCAATTAATGAATTAGACATGTTTTTCAACAATGCTGTCCTATGGCCTTTTTTTCGACCTAAATGATTAAACTTTTTACCGTGTCTCATATTTGACTGGTTTAATTTTTAATTAAAAAATAAAGATCATCGCAGCACCGGAATCTAATAGACGCATCGGTTACTACATTATAATAAATAATGACTGATAATTAGGACATCAATCATTAGTTACTTTTACTCCTCGTCTAATTTATACTTTGATAAATCCATTCCAAAAGTTAACCCTTTATCATGTAGTAATTCTTCGATCTCAACCAAAGACTTCTTACCAAAATTCCTAAATTTCAACAACTCATGAGTATCATACTTAACCATTTCGGCCAAAGAGTTAATCTTAGCAGCTTTCAAACAGTTATAAGCCCGTACTGAAAGATCCAAATCTTCTAAGGATGTCTTAAACAACTTACGCATGTGTAAAATATGTTCATCCACGATATTGTCTTCGCGAGAACCACCATCTTCAAAAGTAATATTTTCATCAGTAATCAGCATTAAATGCTGAATCAAAATCCGAGAAGCATCTTTGATTGCCTCTTCAGGATGAATTGTACCATCAGTTTTTACATCAATAGTCAATTTTTCATAGTCCGTTCTTTGACCTACACGAGTGTTAGACACTTTGTATGCAACATTCTTAATAGGTGTATAGATTGCATCAATTGGAATAACCCCTATTGCTGCATCTTTTGGCAAATTCTCGTCGGCAGGAACATATCCACGACCTTTCGTAATCGTTAATTCCATTTCAAGATTTACAAATGGCTCCATATTACAAATTAACAAGTCAGGGTTCATAATTTTGAAGACATTAGTATGTTCCTCAATATCTCCAGCTCTAAACTCTTCTTTACCACTAATTGTTAAGTATATTTTCTCAGAAGAAATATCTTCATCAGCAATTAATTGCTTTATTCTGATTTGTTTCAAATTCAAAATAATATCAACGACATCTTCCACTACTCCTCGAATGGTAGCAAACTCATGCTCCACACCAGCAATACGTATTGCAGAAATAGCGAAACCTTCTAAGGAGGAAAGTAAAACCCTTCTTAGGGAATTCCCTACTGTTTGGCCGAATCCCGGTTCAAGTGGTTTAAATTCAAAAGTACCTTCAAAGTCGGTAGCTTTTTGCATCAAAATCTTGTCAGGTTTCTGGAAATTTAAAATGCTCATATTTATTGGAGGTATTATTTGAAGAAAAATTAATAACTAAAACTCAGTGAGTAAATCTGCTGATTCACGATTAAAAAAATGAGTTTTAAAATTTTATAAATACTGTGCAGTAATTCTAACGCAAAATAATCAGCAACAACTGATAAAATACCAATTGTTGCTGAAAATTATATTATTTTGAGTACAACTCAACAATTAATTGTTCGTTGATATTCTCAGGTATATTTTCTCTATCAGGATATTCTAAAAATTTCCCAGTCATTTTTGAAGGAGTAAATTCGATCCAACCAAATTTCTTAGACTCATTTTTATTCGCATTGATGCTTTCCTCAACGACAAGCAATCCTTGAGATTTACCCCTAACAGAGATCACATCACCAGGATGTAGCTGAGTAGAGGGTATATTGTTAACAATACCGTTAATTACAATATGCTTGTGAGAAACTAATTGACGAGCGGCTCTTCGAGTAGGCGCAATACCCATTCTAAAAACAACATTATCCAACCGTGCTTCCAGGAACTGAAGTAAAACTTCACCTGTAACACCTTTTTTACGAGTAGATTTCTCAAACAAGTTCCGGAACTGTCGCTCTAGTACACCATATGTGTATTTAGCTTTTTGCTTTTCCATTAATTGGTTAGCATAATCCGATTTCTGCTTTCTCTTACGAGAATTACCGTGCTGCCCCGGTGCATATTTCTTTTTTTCAAAAGCTTTATCAAAACCAAAGATTGGTTCTCCTAATGCTCTAGCTTTTTTTGAAGTGGGTCCAGTATATCTTGCCATTTCTAATTATGATTTTCTATGGATATTTAATTTCCTATCGGAATAAATTAGTCCCAAAAGGGATTAAACTCTTCTACGTTTGGGTGGACGACAACCATTGTGAGGAATTGGAGTCATATCCTTTATTTTGGATACTTTAATTCCAACATTATCGATTGCACGGATAGCAGATTCTCTTCCAGAACCAGGACCTTTTACGTAAACTATCGCATGCCGCATACCAGCATCATATGCTACTTTTGCAGCATCAGTTGCAGCTACCTGCGCAGCATAAGGAGTATTTTTCTTAGATCCTCTAAAACCAGCTTTTCCAGCAGATCCCCATGAAATAACCTGTCCAGCCTTATTTGTCAAAGAAATAATAATGTTGTTGAAGGTAGCCTGAATGTGCACTTGGCCCTCAGCTTCAACTTTAACTTTCCTTTTTTTCGCTATTTTTTTTCCTTTCGCCATTTTGAAATGTCGTTGTTAGTTGAGAAGTTGTCTATATAGTAAACAACTGGCAACCATGATCAATATTTTATTTAGTAACTTTCTTCTTACCTGCAACAGTCTTCTTTTTACCTTTTCGAGTCCGCGCATTGGTTTGAGTACGTTGGCCTCTTAAAGGTAAACCCTTTCTGTGGCGCAAACCACGATAGCAACCAATATCCATTAAACGCTTGATGTTAGTCTGGACTTCCGACCTTAGCTGTCCCTCAACTTGGTAATCGTCTTGAATAAGTTTAGAAATTTCACGGATATTATCATCAGTCCAATCACCAATTTTAGTGCTTGCATCAACACCAACTTTATCCAAAATTTCTTTCGCTAAAGTCGATCCAATACCGTAGACATAGGTTAAACCGATAATTCCTCTTTTGTTACGTGGTAAATCGTTACCTGCAATACGAGCCATATTAATTTGATTATGTATTTATCCCTAATAAGGACTAAATTATTTACTTTAAATTATCCTTGACGTTGCTTGAACCTAGGATTCTTTTTGTTGATTACGTACAATTTTCCTTTTCGCCGAACGATCTTACAATCTACAGATCGCTTTTTTACGGAAGCTCTTACTTTCATGATAGTTCTTTTAGTTGTTATCCGTTAAAATAACAATGTTATTATTTGTATCGGTAAGTTATTCTACCTCTTGATAAATCGTATGGAGACATTTCTACAGCAACCTTATCACCCGGCAAAATTCGAATGTAATTCATTCTCATTTTACCTGAAATAGTTGCTACAATCTGATGGTCATTCTCCAAACGTACTCGAAACATTGCGTTTGACAATGCTTCCTCAATTATACCATCTTGTTTTATTAAATCCTGTTTTGCCATGCTCAAATTTTCGGAGTGCAAATATCTAACTTTTTATTGAGATTTCCCTAATTTCTGGATTATTTTTAATATTCTCTTCAACTATTGTATGATTAGATAAAATATCTGCTTTTTCCTTTCTAACTACTATTGTATGCTCGTAATGTGCTGAAGGAGTCCCATCTTTAGTAATTATGGTATGTCCATCAGGTGATTGCCGAACTTCTTTTTTCCCTAAATTTATCATAGGCTCAATTGCGATAACTAGCCCGTCTCTTAAAACTACCCCTCTTCCCCTTTTCCCAAAATTTGGAACTTGTGGTTCTTCATGTAAGTGCTTACCTAATCCATGCCCTACTAATTCTCTTACAACACCATAATCATAAGGTCTCTCACAATAACTTTGAATAGCATAACCAATATCCCCAATTCTTTTACCAACGACTGCCTGATCAATACCTTTATACAATGCTGTTTTGGTTACCCGAAGCAACTCCATGGTTTCCTCTTTTACGGCTCCAATAGCAAATGTATAAGCTGCATCACCATAAAATCCATTCATATAAGTTCCACAATCAACTGAAACTATATCACCATCTCTGAACTCATAGTCCGCAGATGGCACTCCATGTACAACACCTTCATTTATGGAGATACAAAGTGTAGCTGGAAAACCATAAAGACCTTTGAATCCTGGAACAGCACCGTTATCTCGAATAAGCTCTTCTGCCTCTCGATCTATTTTTGCACCTTTAACCCCAGGCTTTATTACACTTGCAACATGAGCTAGAGCTTTACAAACTAACAAACAACTCTTCCTAATTAATTCTACCTCTTCGTCAGTTTTGTATATTGGCTTCTTTTTCAAAATGTAAGAATCGTATTTACCATTTTTATTAAATCAATCAAAAAGGGGAACAGAAATTAACTCTTACTACCTAAAAAGTTACATACTTGCTCCAATACCCTGAATACGACTTCTTCCTTGCCCCCTCCCAGATTTCACTAAACCATCGTATTTACGCATCAACAAATGGCTATCAATTTGCTGCAGTGTATCTAAAACAACGGCCACCAAAATCAATAAAGAAGTACCACCAAAGAACATCGCAAACCCTATATTAATTCCTAATACATTTGCAGCAACCGCTGGAAGGATAGAAATCAAACCTAAGAAAATAGAACCTGGTAATGTGATTCTTGATGTTACCGAATCAATAAAGTCAGCAGTATTCTTTCCTGGCTTAATACCCGGAATAAATGCATTTTGCCTTTTCAAATATTCTGCATATTGAGTAGGATTTACTAATAATGCAGTATAAACGTATGTGAATATAACTACCAAAAAGAAATAAATAATATTGTAAGACCATGAAGTAAAGTCAGATAGGCTACTTAAGAAACTCGATCCTCCTTCTGGAGAAGCATAGTTACCAAGAGCTGCAGGTAAAAACATTAATGCTTGCGCAAAAATGATAGGCATTACACCAGCTGCGTTTACTTTCAATGGAATATAATCTCTATTACCAGTCGCAGGCATTGCATTAGAACTTCTACCAACCATACGTTTAGCAAACTGAATAGGAATTCTTCTCACACCCTGCACAATCAATACAGTTGCAACTACAACACCGAATAATGCAGCAAACTCAAGAATCAGCATTACAATCCTATTATTATTAAACTGACTTGTAATTTCAAATGCTAATGCACCAGGAAGAGTTGCAATGATACCGATTGTAATCAATAGAGAGATACCATTACCAATACCTTTATCAGTAATCTTTTCACCTAACCACATGGCAAATACAGTACCCGTAGTAAGTATTATTAAGTTTGCGAAATAGAATAACGTTTTCTGATTCTCCATAGCGGTTGCAATAGCACCCTGTGAATCTAAATAAGTTAGATAACCACTACCTTGAACTAAACAAATTGCAACTGTCAACCACCGAGTGATTTGGGTAATCTTTTTTCTGCCCGATTCACCTTCACGCTGCTGTAATCTTTGAAAATAAGGAACAGCAAATCCAAGCAGCTGAATAATAATTGAGGCAGTTATGTAAGGCATGATTCCTAACGCAAAAACAGCTGCACCTAAAAAGGCACCACCTGAGAAAGCATTAATTAAATCCAAAAGACCGCCACCACCAGATTGAGTGGCCGCAGCTAATTTACCCGCGTCTACACCTGGTAGCACAACAAAGCAACCAAATCTGTAAACAGCTAAAATTAACAAGGTGAACAAAATACGTTCCCTTAGATCTTTAATTTTCCAAATGTTCTGTAGAGTAGTAATTAATTTTTTCATTAAATTTTTTTAAACAAGATTAACACTTCCACCTGCTCCTTCAATTGCAGTTTTTGCAGCATCAGAAATGGCATGTACATTAATAGAAAGGCTAGCTTTCAACTCCCCCCTGCCTAAAATTTTAACTTTATCAGTTTTTCGGACGATACCACTTGCGACTAATGTTTTCATATCAATTGTCGTCAAGTTGTGCTTTTCAGAAATTGCTTGTAATCGGCTTAAGTTTAATGGCACAAAATCTACTCGATTTGGATTCTTAAATCCCCTCTTTGGAAGACGCATTTGTAAAGGCATTTGACCACCCTCAAAGTTACGTTTACTTTTGTAACCTGAACGAGATTTTGCACCCTTATGTCCACGTGTACTTGTACCACCATGACCTGACCCTTGTCCACGAGCTATTCTTTTTCCTTTTTTAACTGAACCTGCAGCGGGTTTGAGGTTGTGTAATTCCATGATTTTTATTTTTGACATTGAACCCAATAAAGAATTCAAAACTTTTTTTACAAGAAATAATTACGTTAATAAATTACATTTGTTCCACTTTTACCAAGTGGTTTATTTTGGCAACCATCCCTAAAATCTGTGGGGTGGTTTCGTGAACAACTGAACTATTCATCTTTTTAAGTCCCAATGCAATCATTGTTGCCTTTTGGCGCTTACTTCGGTCGATGACACTCTTTACTTGAGTAACTTTAATCTTTGCCATATTCTTATGATTATAGATTATGAATTAAAAATTATGGATTGGAACATCCTTAATTATAAATCATAAATCAATTTATCCGTTAAATAATTTTTCCATACTGATATTACGTGTTTTAGCTACAGACATTGGGCTTCTTAATTTTGCCAATGCATCGATAGTTGCTTTTACAACGTTGTGAGGATTTGAAGAACCTTGAGACTTAGCCAATACGTTGTGAACTCCTGCAATTTCTAAAACTGCACGCATTGCACCACCTGCAATTACCCCCGTACCATCAGAAGCTGGCTTGATTAAAACTTTACCAGCACCATATTTACCTTTTTGTTCGTGAGGAATGGTTCCTTTGTAGATTGGCACTTTAATCAAATTTTTCTTGGCATCATCAACTGCTTTTGCAATAGACTCAGATACATCACGCGCTTTTCCTAATCCATGTCCAACAGTACCTTTTCCATCACCTACAACTACGATAGCTGCAAAGCTGAAAGTTCGTCCACCTTTAGTAACTTTTGCTACTCGGTTAAGATTAACTAACTTTTCTTTTAATTCTGAGTCAGCAGGCTTGATTCTTTTATCGTTATTTCTTGCCATTATAATGAGTGATTTTAGGTTTCGATTTCATATAAAATCGTCCACCTGATTTTATTTTTTTTGTATAAAATTAAAATGCCAATCCAGCTTCACGTGCTCCTTCAGCTAAAGCTTTTACACGTCCGTGATATAAATATCCACCTCTATCAAAAACTACAGCACTAATATTATTCGTACTTGCTTTTTCAGCGATTAACTTTCCTACAGCTTTAGCCTGTTCTACTTTTGCGCCAGTTGCTCCACACTCTTTAGATGAAGCTGCAGCAATTGTAGTCGCAGTTACATCATTAATCAATTGAGCATAGATAGCTTTGTTACTTCTGTAAACTGCTAACCTCGGTTTCTCTGCTGTCCCGTTAATTTTCTTACGAATTCTATGGTGAATTCTTTTTCTACTTTGTTCTTTCGTTAAAGCCATTTTGAAAATTTATTTTATACTCATGGTACCTAAAAAATAGACCTGCCATGAATCGAATTTCCTTATTAAAAATATTAAACTTACTTAGCAGCAGTTTTACCTGCTTTCCTTCTAATTTCTTCACCTTTAAAACGGATACCTTTTCCTTTATAAGGTTCAGGTCTTCTAAAGGCTCTAATTTTAGCAGCAACTTGTCCAAGTAATTGCTTATCAGCACTTGATAATTTAATGGTTGGTGGTTTTCCTTTTTCAGAAATAGTTTCTATTTTTACTTCCTCAGGAATCGCAAAAATAACCGGGTGAGAATAACCTAAACTCAATGTCAACAATTGACCTTGATTATCGGCACGATATCCTACCCCTATCAATTCCATTTCCTTTGTAAACCCTGTAGAAACACCTTCTACCATATTGGAGATTAAAGAACGGTATAAACCATGTACAGATCTATGACGTTTTTGATCAGTTGGACGAGATAGAGTTAAGGTTCCATCCTCAATTGCTAATTTCAAGTCCGGGTCAATTTGTTGCTCCAACTTCCCAAGAGGTCCGCTTACGCTTACCACGTTACTGTTATTAACAGAAACATCAACCTTTGCAGGAAGTGAAATTGGTGCTTTTCCTATTCTAGACATTACTTAAATGTTTTTTCAATTAGTAAACATAACAGATTAACTCACCTCCTACATTCTCTGTCTTCGCTTTTTTATTAGTCATTACTCCTTTAGAAGTAGAGACAATTGCGATTCCCAAGCCATTAATGATACGAGGAATTTCAGTTGCTTTTGCGTATTGACGCAAACCTGATTTACTGATTCTTCCCAGCTTTCGGATGACAGGTTGCTTAGAAATAGGATCGTACTTAAGTGCGATACTAATAATACCTTGCTTACCTGCAGCATCATCAAACTTGTATTTGAGAATGTATCCTTGGTCGTAGAGGATTTCAGTAATACTCTTCTTCATTCTTGAGGAAGGAATCTCTACTACCCTGTGTCCCGCCTGTTGAGCATTACGAACACGGGTTAAATAATCTGCTATTGGATCTGTTACAGCCATTATATGAATTTTATAAAATTATTACCAACTAGCTTTAGTGATACCTGGGATTTTACCCTCAAGTGCCATCTTTCTAAATGTTACACGATTAATTCCAAACATACGCATGTATCCTTTCGGACGACCAGTTAACTTACACCGGTTATGCAATCTTACTTTTGCACCATTACGCGGCAGTTTGTCAAGCTCTTCCCACTTACCCTCTTTTTTCAACTGCGCTCGCAAGTCTGCATATTTAGCTACGAGACGCTCCCTCTTTCTTTCTCTTGCAATTAATGATTTTCTAGCCATTATTATTAAGATTTTTAGAGTCAAAAAAAGACCCAAGCTTTAAACTTGATACTTCCTTTGATTTTCTATTAATTAATTTCTTTGATTTTTGAAAGGCATTCCAACTAGTTTAAGCAACTCCAATGCTTCTGCATCAGTATTAGCAGTTGTCACTATTGTAATGTCCATCCCTGTAATCTTACTTACTTTATCTAAGTCGATCTCTGGAAAAATGATTTGCTCAGTTACACCCATGGTGTAATTCCCCCTACCATCGAAACTCTTATCATTGATTCCTCGGAAGTCACGTACACGCGGCAAAGCAACTGTTATCAAACGGTCTAAAAATTCGTACATTTGATCATTTCTAAGGGTGACCCTAGAGCCAATCACCATACCATCCCTTAATTTGAAGTTCGAAACGGATTTTCTTGCTTTTGTCGGAACTGCTTTCTGACCAGCAATCATTGTCATTTCTTTCAATGCATTGTCAACCAGTTTCTTATCCTGAGATGCCATTCCGACACCTTGATTTAAACATACCTTCAAAATTTTAGGTACTTGCATAACCGTATTATATTGGAATTTTTCCATTAATGCGGATACGATTTCATTCCGATATTTGTCTTTAAGTCTTGGACTGTAGCTCATTACTTAATTATTTCTCCAGATTTTTTAGAATATCTTACCAATTTACCATCTACCTCTTTCCTTCCAATTCGAGTAGCATCTCCTGTTTTTGGATCAACTAACATCAAGTTAGAAATATGAATAGGCATAGGTTTTTCCTGAATTCCTCCAGGGTTATCTTGAGTAGGTTTATTATGCTTTTTAGCAATATTAACCCCATCTACAATTGCACGGTATTTTTTTGGAAGAACTTCCATTACTTCCCGTACAGTATCCCCTTTGCTTGCCCCGGAAATGACAATTACTTTGTCACCTTTCTTAATATGAATTTTAGGAGCGAAACGCTTTTGATTGTTATTTGCCATGATTGCAACTAATTTTTAAATCTTATAAAACCTCAGGAGCCAATGAAATGATCCTCATATAATCTTTGTCACGTAATTCACGTGCAACAGGGCCAAAAATACGCGTACCTCTTGGTTCATCACTTGGATTTAAAAGAACAACTGCGTTGTCATCAAATCGAATATAAGAACCATCTTTACGACGAATTTCCTTTCTAGTACGAACTACGACTGCTGTAGAAACAGTACCTTTTTTAACACCACCTGGAGAAGCATCTTTAACCGTAACAACGATTTTGTCTCCAATAGATGCGTAGCGACGACCAGATCCACCCAATACTCGAATACACAAAACTTCTTTTGCACCACTATTGTCAGCTACCTTTAATCTAGACTCTTGTTGAATCATTTTACTATTATTTAAGTTCTACCAAATTTGACTTCGGTACTATTCTAATATTTTTGCTAAAAATTGGAAAAATAGAATTATTGTTTTTAAAAAACACACACTCCACTCTTCAAGTAACTAATTCCAACTAACTGGAACAACATATATTACTTTGCTCTTTGAATAACCTCAACCAATCTCCATCTTTTCTTTGCACTTAATGGACGAGACTCCATAATTTTTACCGTATCACCGATGTTACAATCGTTCTTCTCATCATGCGCCATAAATTTCTTAGACTTCTTTACGTACTTTCCATAAATTGGGTGACGTAATCGACGCTCAACAAGAACTGTAATGGACTTTTCCATTTTATTACTAGACACAACACCAATTCGTGTCTTTTTGGATGGTTTTTTTACAATTTCAGTCATGATATTATTTATTCTTTCTTCTTGCACGAATTTTTGATCTTTTTGCTAATTGTTCCGGAGTCATTGCAGCTACTTCCCTTCTTCTGATTTCAGTTTTCAACCGAGCTACATCTCTACGCAAGCCTCTTAACTCTAGAGGATTATCCAGTCCCCTGATCGCATGATCAAACGTTAATTTTTGATAAGCAGTTTCTGTTTCTGCCAATGTCTCTTTCAAGTCACTGTCATTAATTTCCTGCACTTCTTGATATTTCTTAGTTGCCATTATCGAGCAATTTTTTTTATTAAAAATTATCCAACGTAATCTCTACGCTTGACGATTTTAGTCATTACAGGTAATTTCTGAGCTGCTAATCTTAATGCTTCATTAGCTGTCTCTTCAGTAACCCCATCTAATTCAAACATGATCCGTCCAGGTTGCACTTGAGCCACATAATGGTCTAATGCTCCTTTCCCCTTACCCATCCGAACCTCAGCAGGTTTAGATGTAATCGGCTTATCTGGAAATACACGAATCCACACATTTCCCTCTCTTTTCATATGACGTGTCATAGCGATACGAGCAGATTCTATTTGACGGTTGGTAAGACGACCAGCGTCTAGTGATTTCAAACCAAAAGTTCCGAATGAAATAGTACTTCCTCTATAAGCAAGACCTTTATTTCTACCCTTCTGTTGCTTTCGATATTTTGTTCTTTTTGGTTGTAACATTGTGAATACATTTTTTTGCTAAAACCACCACAAAACGTGGCTTATTGGTCTAAAAATCCGACAATTTGATACTGCTTTTTGAAAAGCTGAGCAAAGGTACAAGATTTTTTCTTTATTCCTATTAAAAGGAAATTGAAATTTAAATATTTTCGAAAAAATATTTTTTTTATGAAACCTTTAGAAAACCAGAACAAAAACTCTGATTTCCTAAAGAGGTTATTACCGCTTATCGTTACCTCTACCACGACCACCTCTTCGATCACCACCACGACCACCTCTTCGATCACCAGGTCTTCCGCCTCTACGGTCACCACCTCGGCCACCTCTTCCACCTTTCTCATTGGCTGCTCCAGCATTTGGAGATAAGTCTGGTTTTCCAAGGATCTCTCCTTTACAAATCCATACTTTTACACCAATTTTACCATATACGGTCAAAGCTTCTTTTAAAGAGTAATCGATATCAGCTCTGAAAGTATGCAAAGGAGTTCTTCCTTGCTTAAATTCTTCAGAACGTGCCATCTCTGCACCATTCAATCTTCCTGACACTCTAATCTTGATACCTTGTGCACCACCTCGCATTGCTGCTTGGATAGACATTTTAGATGCTCTTCGGTAGTTAATCCGAGCTTCTAATTGTTTTGCAATACTCTCAGCAACTACAGCAGCATTAGTTTCAGGTCGACGAATTTCGATAATGTTGATTTGAACATCTTTAGATGTTAGTTTCTTCAACTCTTCTCTTACTCGATCAACTTCTGACCCACCTTTTCCGATTACTATACCAGGACGTGATGTGTGAATTGTAACACTGATTCGTTTTAGAGACCTTTCAATAACGATTTTAGCGATTCCGCCCTTTCTGATACGTGCGTTAAGATAGTTTCTGATTTTTTCATCTTCTACTACTTTGTCACCAAAGTTCTTTCCACCATACCAACTTGACTCCCATCCTTTGATGATTCCTAAACGATTACCTATTGGATTTGTCTTTTGACCCATATTTAGAAATTAGTGATGAATGACGAATGAAAAAACATCCTTCGTTCATCGTTTAAAAATTTTATTCTTCTTCGTCGTTAGCCGCAGCTGTTACAGCATCTTGATCTTTAGCTGTTGGAATACGGTTTTCAACAATAATTGTAACGTGGTTAGTTCTTTTACGAATTCTGTGAGCACGTCCATGAGGAGCTGGCCGAAAACGCTTTAACATGGTTCCACCGTCAACAAACGCTGTTTTGATAAACAACTTGTGGTCATCTGCATCTGCAGAACCATCGTGTTTATTTTCCCAGTTAGATATAGCAGATACAACAACTTTTTCCAACCAAGTTGCAGCCTCTTTTTTGGTGAACTTTAAAATATTTAGAGCATCTTCCACATTTTTACCACGAATGTTATCCACCACCAATCGCATCTTACGAGGAGACATTGGACAATTTTTAAGTTTAGCTACTGCTTCCATTATTATAATGATTTTGAATTTAGAATTTTGAATTTTGGTTATTGAAAAATTCAGCGTTCGTATTCAGAATTAAAAATGCTTATTTATTTACTTTCTTCCAGCGTGACCTCTGAAGTTACGAGTCGGTGAAAACTCACCTAACTTATGACCTACCATGTTTTCAGTTACAAAAACAGGAACAAATGTTTTCCCATTGTGAACTGCGATAGTTTCGCCTACCATAGTAGGAATAATCATAGAAGATCGCGACCAAGTTTTGATTACTGACTTCTTTTTGGTTTCCTTTGCTTTCGCTAATTTGACCAAAAGTTTATGAAAAACGTATGGTCCTTTTCTGAGTGATCTAGCCATTATTGTTATGGTTAATTTTAATTGTAAAGCTGATTATCAGCATTTAATCAATTAAGAACATTAATTATTATTTACTTTTTCTCTTAGAAATAATTAATTTCTCAGAGTGTTTCTTTCTATTTCTTGTCTTTTGACCTTTGGCCATAACACCAGTTCTTGATCGTGGGTGACCTCCTGAAGACTTACCTTCACCACCACCCATTGGGTGATCAACTGGATTCATCGCAACCCCTCTAACTCTTGGTCTTCTGCCTAACCATCTTTTCCGACCTGCTTTCCCAAGAACTTGAAGGCCGTGATCTGGATTTGAAGTTACTCCCATTGTCGCCCTACAAGTCAGCAATATTCTTCGAACCTCACCAGATGGCAGCTTTATGATAGCATATTTACCTTCCCGGCTTGAAAGCGTCGCATATGTACCTGCGCTTCTTGCAATTGCTGCACCCTTTCCAGGTTGCATCTCGATTGCGTGAATAGTAGAACCCAATGGAACCTCACTCAACAAAAGCGTATTTCCAACATCAGGAGTTGCCCCCTTACCAGAATTAATTTCTGTACCTACCTGCAAACCATTTGGAGCAATGATATATCTTTTTTCCCCATCTCCATACTCAACCAATGCAATGAATGCAGTTCTATTTGGATCATACTCAATAGTTTTAACAGTTGCGGACATTTCATCTTTACTTCGTTTAAAATCGATGACACGGTAACGACGTTTGTGTCCACCACCTCTGTTTCGCATTGTCATTTTACCTGAACTGTTTCTTCCACCCGTTTTCTTCAACGAAGTAGTTAAACTCTTCTCAGGCTTATCTGTCGTTAAGATAGAGTAATCATTACCTACACGGTGACGAAGACCTGGAGTAATTGGATTATATTTTTTAACTGGCATCTTCTAAAAAGTTTTTATTGTTGGTTATTTGATTTATCAAATAACTAGTTATATATCTCCAAAGAAATCAATGTTCTCACCTTCAGAAAGGGTAATGATTGCCTTCTTGTAACCTGAAACGGCACCTTTAACAACCCCAGAACGCGTATTCCTAGATTTAGACTTTTTGGGCATATTTATCGTATTGACTGAATCAACTGATACATTGAATTGTGCTTCAACAGCCTTTCTGATTTGTACTTTGTTTGCTCGTTTGTCGACAACAAAGCTGTACTGTCCCATATTTTCAGATAAAGCTTCTGCTTTTTCTGTAATAATTGGTTTAATAATAATGTTCTTTGCCATTTTTGAATATTGTTATTCGTTGTTTTTAAGCTGTAGAGTAACAGACTAAAATTCAACTAATTAATTTGCAAAAGTTGCCTTAATTTTTTCAATAGCCCCTTCAGAAATAACTAAAGTACCTGAGTTCATTACATCATATGTGCTTAAATCCTGCGCACGCATAACTTTAGTCTTTTGAACATTTCTACTAGATAAATATACATTTTGGTTATCCTCAGCAATTACAAAAACTGATTTCCTTCCTGCTAAATCTAAACCATTTAGTACCCCAGTAAAATTTTTCGTCTTTGGTGCATCCCATTTGATATCTTCGATAACAATTATGGATCCTGCTTTTGCCTTTGAGGTCAATGCTGACTTACGAGCTAATCGAGCTACCTTTTTGTTTAGCTTAATTCCGTAGGTTCTTGGTCTAGGTCCAAAAATACGTCCTCCACCTCTGAATATAGGAGACTTAATGTCACCTGCACGAGCTGTACCTGTACCTTTTTGACGTTTAATCTTTTTAGTCGACCCTGCAACTGCATTTCTTTCTTTAGCAGAATGAGTTCCTTGACGTTGGTTAGCCAAATATTGTTTAACTGCAAGATAAACTGCATGTTCATTTGGCTCGATACCGAAAATATCATCTGGTAAATCTACTGATCTACCACAATCTTTGCCATCTATACTTTTTACATCTAATTTCATGATGTGATGTTTTTATCTTTTAACAAGTTTGATACTTCGCAATAAGTTTATTGAAAAAAGTTATTTTTCAATAACTACATAAGCTCCCTTGTGCCCAGGAACTGCTCCCTTAACAAGAATTAAATTCTTTTCAGGAAACATCTTAAGGATTTCCAAATTTCTAGTTTTGATTCTATCTCCACCAGTTCTTCCAGCCATTCTCATTCCTTTAAAAACCTTAGCAGGATATGAAGCTGCACCGATCGACCCAGGAGCTCTTTGTCTATTGTGCTGACCGTGAGTTGCATCATTCACACCTTTAAAGCCGTGACGCTTTACAACCCCTTGGAAACCTTTACCTTTAGAGGTTCCTACAACATTTACTATATCACCTTCAGAAAAAACATCGGCTAATGCTAAAACGCTACCCAAGCTTTTTTCAGTGACTTCAAGAGCTTCACCACTTTCACCAGTTGGAGGAATTAAACCGTCCAAATCAAAATTTCGAAATTCAACAACTTTTCGTTTTGGAGTTGTTTCAGCGTTTTTGAAGTGTCCCATCATTGGATTGGGAGTATTCTTCTCTTTTGCCTCAGCAAAACCAAGTTGCAATGCTTCATAACCATCAGATTCTTCAGTTTTTACTTGTGTGATAACACAAGGACCTGCTTCAATGACAGTACAAGCAATGTTTTTTCCAGCTTCATTAAATATGCTGGTCATTCCGAGTTTTTTACCTATTAAACCGTTCATATTGATTTATTTGACATCCTGAATGGAATAGAAATAACAGCGCGCAAGGCATGACGGGGAGGTGAGAAATTCGAGATTTCACACTTCCAGTTATGGACTGTATTTCCTGAGCTATTCAGGAATTCTTTTTTTACAAAAAAAATTACAAAAGAATTATTAACTTAATTTTTTAAGTCAACTTTACTTGAATATCCACACCTGAAGGCAATTCCAACTTGGAAAGCGCATCTACTGTCTTTTGAGTAGGCGTATAGATTTCTATTAATCTTTTGTGAGTCCGCAACTGAAATTGTTCTCGAGATTTTTTGTTCACGTGCGGAGATCGTAGCACAGTGAAAATCTTCTTTTCAGTAGGCAGCGGAATCGGACCAGTAACGACAGCGCCAGAATTTTTGACGGTCTTTACAATTTTCTCCGTTGATTTATCCACTAAATTGTGATCGTAAGAACGAAGTTTGATTCTGATTTTCTGATTCATAACCTGTTAATATGGTTAAATTGTTAATTATTTATCTTTTACAAACTGAGCCACGGGTTGAAACGTGGCTCAGTTCCATTTTATACGTTTATTTCCCCCTTTGATTTAGCAATCACGTCGTCTGCAATACTTCTTGGAGGAGAAGCATAATGTGAGAATTCCATAGTAGAACTTGCTCTACCAGAGGTAATTGTTCTAAGAGATGTTACATATCCAAACATTTCTGACAAAGGCACATCCGCTTGAATTGCTACGGCACCACCTGCTCTCGCTTCCTGACCTTTTGGTAAACCTCTTCTTCTGTTTAAGTCACCAATTACAGACCCTACATAATCCTCAGGAGTAGTTACCTCCAATTTCATAATAGGCTCTAAAAGTGTTGGTTTACATTTTTTAGCAGCTGATTTGAAACCTTCTTTAGCACACAATTCAAATGCAATTGGCTTAGAATCTACCGCGTGCATAGAACCATCAAACACCCTTACTTTCATTGCATTAATGCTATATCCAGCAAGAATACCATTATCCATCATTGATGTGAAACCATCTCGAATTGGTTTTTGATAATTTTTATCAATAGACCCACCAGTGATACCCCATTCGAATTGAAGTCTTACTTTTCCATTTTTGAAGTCTTCGCTTTCCAAAAACTCTTCATCAGCAGGGCCTAATTCAAATTCCATATCTGCGAATAATCCAGATCCCCCTGATTGTTTCTTCAGACGCTCTCGGTGAGAAGTAGAAGCTTGGAGTGCTTCTCTATAATTTACTTGAGGTGCACCTTGATTACACTCTACTCCGAATTCACGTCTAAGACGATCAACGATAATTTCTAAGTGCAACTCTCCCATTCCGCTAATTACAGTTTGGTTAGTTTCCTCGTCGTACTTTACTTTAAATGTAGGATCCTCTTCAGCTAATTTTGCTAAAGCCATACCTAATTTATCTAAATCTTTTTGAGTTTTAGGTTCAACAGCAACTCCAATAACTGGATCAGGGAAAGTCATACTTTCTAGTACAATTGGATGGTTTGCATCACAAATAGTATCTCCTGTTCTTAAATCTTTAAATCCAACACCTGCTGCAATATCACCAGCCTCTACTCTATTAATTGGATTTTGTTTATTAGAGTGCATTTGGTAAATTCTTGAAATACGCTCTTTTTTACCAGAACGAGTATTCAAAATATATGAACCTGCATCTAATGCTCCAGAATAAACTCTGAAAAATGCTAGTCGACCTACGAATGGATCAGTTGCAATTTTGAATGCTAAAGCTGCAAAAGGTTCTGATGCATCAGGCTTCCTTGTAATTGACTCATCAGTATCGGGATTAATACCTTCAATAGCTTCAATATCCATTGGAGAAGGTAAGAATGTACAAACCGCATCTAACAATGCCTGAACTCCCTTATTTTTGAATGCAGATCCACACATCATCGGGCAAATTGTCATATCAATTGTTGCCTTTCTAATCGCTTCCCTCATTTCCTCAATAGTAATTGAATCCGGATCTTCGAAGAACTTCTCCATTAAAGTATCATCATATTCAGCCACAGCTTCAACTAGCTTTTCGCGATATTCCGCTACTAATTCGACCATATCTTCTGGCACCGGAATAACTTCATAAGTCATTCCTCTATCTTCTTCGTTCCATACAATAGCCTTACCTGTCATTAGATCAACAACACCTCTGAATGTTTCCTCAGCACCAATCGGTAACTGAAGAGGAATTGCATTTGCACCTAGTTTTGTCCGGACATCATTAACAACATTCAAGAAATCTGCACCAGTTCTATCCATTTTATTAACAAAACCAATACGTGGTACTTTATATCTATTAGCCTGCCTCCAAACTGTCTCAGATTGTGGTTCTACACCTGACACTGCACAAAATAAAGCAACAGTACCATCCAAAACTCTTAGAGATCGCTCAACCTCTACTGTAAAATCAACGTGCCCAGGAGTATCAATAATATTAACAGTATACTCTTGGTCTTGCCAATCCCAACTAGTTTTAGTTGCAGCTGAAGTAATTGTAATCCCACGCTCTTGCTCTTGCTCCATCCAATCCATTGTAGCTGCACCATCGTGCACCTCACCAATCTTATGACTTAAACCAGTATAGTAAAGAATCCGCTCAGTTGTTGTGGTTTTGCCAGCATCAATATGAGCCGCAATTCCGATATTTCTAGTGAATTTTAAATTTGTTGCCATGATAATTAGATAATGTGATTAATTAATTTGTTGATTTAAAAACAGGTTATGTTATCTACTATCTTCTACTTTTGAAATGAGCAAACGCTCTATTAGCCTCTGCCATTCTGTGAGTATCCTCTTTTCTTTTGACTGCCGCACCTTCCCCTTTGCTAGCCGCTATTAACTCTGCAGCCAACTTTTCCGCGTAACCTTTACCGCTTCTTTCTCTTGAAAATTTAATCAACCATTTAACACCAATTGACAACTTTCTCTTTGCTCGTATTTCCGTCGGTATCTGGAAAGTTGCACCACCAATCCTCTTACTTCGCACCTCTACTTGTGGCATAGCATTGTTAATTGCCTTTTTCCAAATACCATGCTCATTTTCTTTCGTCCGATCTTTAATCAAATCCATCGCATCATAAAATACAGACAATGCCGTAGATTTTTTACCACTATACATTAACATATTTACAAACTGAGTCACCATTGGATCATTATATCTTGGATCTGGAGCAATGACTCTTAATTTTGGCTTTCTTTTACGCATCTTATTGTGAATTGTTGATTGAAGATTACGATTATTTCACACTTCTAAGTTTTTCGTAATCAAATCTTTATTAAATTATTTTAATTAAAACCTTACTTCTTAGGTCGTTTTGTACCATACTTAGACCTACTCTGCAATCGATCAGTTACACCGGCTGTATCTAAAGCACCACGTACAATAGTATACCGAACTCCTGGTAAATCCTTTACACGACCACCTCTTATCAATACGATTGAGTGCTCTTGCAAGTTATGGCCTTCACCTGGTATGTAGCAAATTACCTCATGCCCATTAGTCAATCGAACTTTTGCAACCTTACGCAAAGCTGAGTTAGGCTTCTTAGGGGTTGTTGTATATACACGAGTACAAACTCCACGTTTCTGTGGACATGCTTCTAAAGCACGGGTTTTACTCTTTACGATGATCTGCTTTCTGCCTTTACGAACAAGCTGATTAATAGTAGGCATAAATACGTATTTTTATATTTTTATTAAAAATCTTCTAAACTGTACAAAAAAACCTTGGTTTTAATGGTTTTTTTACGACTTTCTTCAAGCGTTTCTTAAAGCGAGTGCAAAGATATATTTATTTCTCTTCTTATCAAAAGTTTATGACAAAATAATTAAACGTTTTTGAGTTTTTTTTCTTTTTCAACTTTACTCTTACATTTGGGTGTTATTTAATCCGGATTTAATAGTCTCCATAAATTTCCTATTTGGTTATTTTTCCAAAATTAAACACATGAATATTTCAGTAAGAAAGGCAAATGCCAATGATTTAAATGCAATTTACAATCTAGTAGTGGAACTTGCAGTTTACGAAAAAGAACCTGATGCTGTAACAGCTACTTTAGCAGACTATGAAAAAAACTTTAATTCTCTAGTCTTTCAATCCTTAGTCGCGGAACAAAATGGCAGAATAATAGGAACTTGTGTTTACTATCTTACCTGGAGCACATGGAAAGGCAGGACGATCTATTTAGAAGATTTCGTGGTAACAGAATCACATCGTAAAAAGGGTATTGGACAGTTGTTGTTTGACCGATTTTTAACTGAGGCTAAAAATATGAATGCAACAAGTGTAAAATGGCAAGTTTTGAATTGGAATGAACCTGCTATTCAATTCTATGAAAAAAACAACGCAATTATAGAAAAAGAATGGTGGAATGGAAAACTAATATTCAGTTAGATATACAATTTTCATATTGACGAAAATTTTAGCGGTTTTCATATTGAATAACTGAGTCACCTCGTTAATCTATTAAGAAATGAAAAAACCGTAAACTATTTTTAAAGGACTCTTTTATTATTGATAAACTCTTCTAATTAATCTTAACAACAAATACCATTTCAGAGTCCTAATCATACCTCCATATTTTCTTTAATTTAATTAAATATTTTGAAGTAAAATATACAAATAGTTTCCTACATTTGCCTTCCCTTAAACTTCCCTTTTTTTTATTCTTGAAGGTTCACAGAATTTTCGACCGAAAAACAGTGTTAAAAGTTAATCAAAATTCCGAAATCAAGAAATAGTGTTTCATAGTGTGAGGGGTAACCAATCGGATTGGTTGCCTCTTTTTTTGGTCATAATCTTAACCTTCATACTTCTCTTCCCATCAATTCGTGTGATAGACCAATCAAGACTTTTTTCCTTTCATCACCTACATTAACTGCTTCTAAATGTTCAAATGCCAACTTTAGATACTTTTCCATTAAAGACTCTGCAACTTCTCGGACATGCAATTGATTGAAAATCGACTTTACCTCTTTAATTTTAATATTTTCATCGGATGATTCAGTTGACAAGAGAGTATACAATCTAGATCGTTGACTATCACTTCCTAGTTCTAGCGCCTTTATCACCAAAAATGTCTTTTTATTTTGAATTATATCACCTCCTACTTTTTTCCCAAATTTATCTGGATCACCATAAGTATCTAGAACATCATCCTGCAATTGAAAAGCAATCCCAATATTTCTCCCAAACTCATATAGGTGGTCTGAATCTTCATTAAAAGCTCCACCTATAATTGCTCCAATTTTTAGCCCACCAGCAATTAAAACAGCTGTCTTTTGCTCAATCATTTTTATGTATTCATCAATTGATACATTATCCCGCGTTTCAAAATTCATATCATATTGCTGCCCTTCACATACCTCGATAGCTACTTGATTGAAAGTCTTCATTACTTTTGTAATTTTAGCTTTATCGTCTAATTGCAATAAAAACTCATAAGCATAAACCAACATTACATCTCCTGATAGAATCCCTGTATTTTGATTATACTTAACATGAACAGTTGGTTTTCCTCTTCGAAGAGGAGCCTCATCCATAATATCGTCATGCAAAAGACTAAAATTATGGAAAACCTCAATAGCCATGGAAGCTGGCAAAGCTTGTGCTATATTTTCATTGAAAAGGTTGCACCCCATCAAGAGTAAAACTGGTCGTATTCTTTTGCCACCTAGGCTTAGAATATAATTAATTGGCTCATATAAACCAGTTGGCTTTTTATTAAACTGATTATCGTTCAAATATTTCTTAAAATGTGATTGAAGTTCGACAACATCATGCATAAGTGAAGGAGGATAATTTAGGTTAAGGTAATAATTAAAGTAAAGTAATAATCCATCCCCAAAAAAGTTTAGGATTATTTTCTTTTTCCAAAAGAATAATTCACTAACATACGAAAGGCTGACGAAAAAACTTTTTAAATGTTAACAAAACAGGCTAGATCATTTTTTTTACTTTGTTAGCATCTACTACCTCCCTACTAGAACCTCACACAAAAAAAGCTACAATCTTCCGAACTAACATTATTGTTCAATAAATAATATCAAAAAAATAATTCCATATTCCACCCAATAAATTAAGCATTTTTGCTTGTAACAAATAAATTTAATCGTCGTTTCAATTTGGTACCTACAACTACAACAATGGAAAAAAAAATTAGACCTGTGAATGTATTACTTGTGGAGGATAATCCAGGAGATGTAAGATTAACTCAAGAAGCATTTAAAGAAGCCAAAATATCTATCAAATTAGATGTTACAATGGATGGAGTCGATGCAATAAAGTTTTTAAGAAAAGAAGCTGAATATTCCGGTGTTAATACACCAGATTTAATACTTTTGGATTTAAATCTGCCAAAAAAAGATGGTAGAGAGGTTTTAAAGGAAATTAAAACTGACAACCTATTAAAGAAGATACCAGTAGTTGTATTAACGACTTCAAATGCTGAACAAGATATTATGAAGAGCTACAACCTACATGTAAACTGCTACATTAATAAACCAGTTGATTTTGAAAAATTTTTCGATATTATCCAAAAAATAGAGGAATTCTGGCTTACAACTGCTATTTTACCTACTATGAGCCGCCCGTAATACTAACAACATATTAAAATTCCGAGTTATTTATTGACATTGAAGCGAAAGATTGTGACCTTTAGGAAGATTAAATATAGATTTGAATTATATTTAATCTTTTTTGTTTAAGACTTTATACTCTTCGCCATTTATTGTTATACCAACAAATATGAGCAAAATATCAAAAACCCAAATTTTAATTATCGAGGATAATCCTGGAGATGTTAACTTGATAAAAGAATACTTGAAAGAAGCTTCCATTAAAGATGAGGTTATTAATGCCTCTACTTTTTTCGATGGGATGGACGCCATTAAATCAAATAATATTTCAATTGTCTTACTTGACCTATCACTTCCTGATTCCTCAGGCTTCAAAACATTGTCTAACTTTTTGGATAAACAACCGCATATTCCTGTCATAGTTTTAACAGGAACAAATAATGAAATTGTTGGAAACCAATCAATCAAAGCAGGAGCACAGGACTATTTAGTCAAAGGACAGTTTGATGGAAAGCAATTGGGTAGATCCATAAGATATGCGATCCAACGATTCAAAGCTCAACAAAAATTAGAGGATGCTGCCAAAAAACTTTATATCAGCGAAAGTAGATATTTAGAAGCCCAGAGTATGGCAAATTTTGGGAACTGGTCTATGGATATTGTAACAAACGAAATGAAGTGGAGTGATGAAGTTTATCGAATTTTCAACTTTCAACCAAACAGTATTTCTCCTACTTATTCTGACTATATGAGCTACGTTCATTTTGAAGACAAAAACCACGTGGAGGAATTTTTCGTAAAAGCTGGCAAAGATGGAAAAACTCATAAAATCGAACATAGAATAGTTATTGAAGGCAAAACAATAAAATATATAAATATTCAAGCTAAAGTAAATTTTGATCAATTATCCGATAAGTTCTGGTTAATAGGTGGAATTCAGGACATTACTGAACGAAAAATCTCTGAACAATTAATAATTGAAAAAAACATAAATCAAAAAGTTTCTAAAATAAAAGATGAGGCATTAGCCGATTTAAGTTTTCATATTCGAACACCACTTTCATCAATCGTAAATCTTTTGTTTCTTTTAGAGAATTCAGGAACATCTGAATCTCAGACCGAATATGTTGCCGGTCTAAAAACCTCGGTAGATGATTTGTCTATCATGGTAAACAACTTGTTAAATTTTTCTGTCTTAGTATCTGAAAAAATTACTCTAAAGACAGAAGAATTACAAATTGTTGACTTCCTCAAAAGCATAAAAAGAATCGTTAATCTTAAAGGAGATAAATCTAATCAAACAATCGAATTTGAACTAGACGAAAATCTTCCAGAGAAAATCATTAGCGACCAAAAGAAACTTACACAACTATTTTATAACATAATAGATTTCTCTAGCAATAGAACGGGATCTACTGGCAACATTCACGTTTCAGTAACTCAAAAAGATGTTTCGGATACTGAAATAAAACTAAGTATTCAAGTTTCAGACAATGGACAAATTATTTCCAATACTAAAGTTGAAGAACTACTAAACACAGATCAACTGCTCGAAAATTACTCCGACGATATTGATGATACTAAAAAAGAGGATCTTGGTATGGCTATAGTCGCTAAGTTGGTGGAAATTATGAAAGGGGAAATAACAATTGAAAGTAAAGATGGTAAAGGAACACAATTCAATATCGAACTACCAATCAAAGTTGTGAAACCTATTAGTTTAACCCCTGGGGATGCTCCTGACTCCCCGCTTAAAATATTATTAGTAGAAGATCACTTCTTAAACCAAATAGCTACTAAAAAAATATTAACTACCTGGACTGACAAAATTAGCGTAGACATTGCTGAAAATGGATTAATTGCTGTTGAAAAATTTCGAGAGCATGGCTATGATTTGGTTTTAATGGACATGCAAATGCCTGTAATGAATGGTATTGATTCCTCCAAAAAAATTAGAGAAAGTAGTAACGTTCCTATTATTGCTCTAACCGCTAACTCTTCAAAACAAGAAGCAGATAAATGCTATGCAATAGGAATAAATGCATATTTGACGAAGCCATTTAAACCTCATGATTTATATGCAAAAATCATGAGTCTAATGATTCCGGTTGACTCCTAATCTCTTGATTTAATATCCATAAAAAAAAGGTGTAATGAAGTTCATTACACCTTTTTTTTATGGATATATTCAAGAGGAAAATATTATACCACACCAAGACCAATTACTCCTAAACGGCCACTAAACTTAACTTTATTTGCTTTTTTGACCATTTTAATTTTGAGCTTTTTATGAAAATCTTTGATAGATATCTTTTTCTTTTTTTCCATTTTGACTTTTTTTATTCTCTATAGGTATAAATAGAAAAGGTTAAATAAAACTGTTTTGACATTTAAATTTATATAATAATTTTTTAAAATTGAAAAAATAAAGAATTTAATTCCTAACAATTTTATTAACCGTAGAATATCACTTCCAACATACCTAAAACTATTCTCCATAAAAAGCTCATATAGAATAATTTCTATTCTAGCTGTTTGACATTCATTCCCCAAAGGAACTAGGTCTGAGTTTCGCTTGAAATAATTTAGACTTTCGCTTTACTACAATTCGATAAAAATTCACTTAAAAAGATGAATTTTGCACTTTTGCCAGAATAACTTTCCGTACTACCTAATTATCCCAGTTTTCAAAATTTTTTATTTGTTCTTAAACCCAACCAGTTTAATTTAGAGTTTCCAACTGTTATTTATTAGCAAGAAAAAAAGTCCAGTTTTACACAAAAAATATATTTACCACTAACTCAACATACCATTCTGAAAAGTTAGAAAACAAAAATATGGATTATATAAATATCAGGTGATAAAATAAGTTAATTTCTCAACTTACTTTTTTTTAATTTTCATTTCCTATCTTTTCAATTATTTTCCTTTTTTTAAAATACTAAAATGAAAAATCTAAAAGCTTCTTTAATATTACTTCTTTTTACAATATACTCTTCAAGTTGCACAGAAAAAGAATCAGCCTCCATGATTTTAGTAAATGGCAAAATTGCAACATTGGATGTAAACAATCCTCGAGCCGAGGCAATCGCTTTTCAAGATGATCGCATCCTCTTAGTTGGCTCAACCAATGAAGTAGAATCATTAAAAAATGACCAAACTAAAGTCATTGATTTAAAAGGAAAATTCGCTATGCCTGGTTTCATTGAAGGACATGGTCATTTTTCAGGACTTGGAAAAAGTCTAATTAATTTGAATTTTCTAAAATCAAAAAACTGGCAAGAAATCGTTGATATGGTAGCAGAAGCCGCTAAAAAAGCAAAGCCTGGAGAATGGATAGAAGGTCGAGGCTGGCACCAAGAAAAATGGAATGAAGAACTAGAACGAAATATACATGGCTACCCATATCATGATGATTTAAGCGAAGTTTCACCTAATAACCCCGTGCTTCTTCGACATGCAAGTGGACATGGTGTTTTTGCCAATAAAAAAGCAATGGAGCTTGGCAGAATTAGTGCAGAAACTCCTAATCCAATTGGTGGAGAAATTGTAAGAGACGGTAGCGGAGAAGCAATAGGCATGTTTGAAGAGAGGGCAATGAGTTTAGTCTATGCAGCATTTAGAGAATATGAAAAAACACTTTCTCAGGATGATCTAAAAAAGAGATGGTACAAAGCTATTGACTTGGCCCAAGAAGAATGTCTAAAAAAAGGAATCACAAGTTTCCAAGATGCTGGATCAAGTTATTTAGAAATAGAAAGATATACTCACCTAGCCAAAGAGGGTAAATTTGACTTGCGACTATGGGCAATGCTTAGACATTCTTATGAAGAAATGAATGAAAACTTAGAACAATTTCCAATCATAGATGCGGGTAATCACTTTTTCACTTGTCGATCTATTAAAACAGAAGTAGATGGAGCATTAGGAAGCTACGGAGCTTGGTTGTTAAAATCTTATAATGATAAACAACACTTCGTAGGGCAGAACACTACAACTATCGAAGAAGTTACAAATATTGCTCGGTTAGCTGCAAAAAATGATTTGCAGTTATGTGTACATGCAATTGGTGATCGAGCAAATCGAGAGGTGATTAATATCTTTGAAAAAAACATTAAGGATAACCCATCAAAAGATTGGCGTTGGAGAATTGAACATGCACAGCACTTACATCCAGAGGACATTCCTAGATTTAAAAAATGGGGAATTATCGCATCTATGCAGGGAATCCATTGTACATCTGATGCACCATTTGTGGTTGATCGTTTGGGAGAAAAAAGAGCTCGAGAAGGGGCTTACCCTTGGCGCTCATTATTGGATGCAGGAGTTCTAATTGCCAATGGTACCGATGCACCTGTAGAAGATGTAGATCCTTTGGAAAGTTTTTATGCATCGGTGACTCGAAAGCGTGCAGATACAGGTATCGAATTTTTTACGGAGCAAAAAATGACTAGAGAGGAAGGGTTGTATTCCTATACTTTGGGGAATGCTTTTGCTGGCTTTGAAGAAAAAAATAAAGGCTCACTTGAGAAGGGAAAATTGGCAGATGTTACAGTCTTGACAAAAGATTTAAGAGATTGCGATGATATGGAAATTTTGGAAGCAGAAGTAATTTATACGATCGTTGGAGGCGAGGTGAAATTTGAGAAATTGTAATCATTAAAATCAAAAATGTCATTAAAATTTAAAACCTACAAAGTGATAACTTAAAAACTACTTAGCTATTCTACTCTACAGCCCAAAGATCTTTTAGAAATGTAACATTTCTTTTTAAACATCCAAGCTTGCACCTTTGGTACGGAATCCTTATTTCACAATAACATAACTTTTTTTCATTTAACAACTAGTGAATAGTGGCTATTCAATCATTATCTTTGTACAGCTGATTTCTTAATCTTATTATCATCTGTCGTAATAGCTAGCTAAATTTATTATTTGGTCATCATTACTTAGCTTATTAAATTCATACTTTTTTCTCAAACATTTAATTAAATTTGTCCTTCAAAATTCAGCAGGAAGTGTAGCTCAATATTTACATTTTCAACAAAACACAATGATTCAAAAACTCCTCATTAAAAATTACGCTATTATTGAAGAATTGGAAATCAATTTTTCGAGCGGGCTCACAATCATCACCGGAGAAACAGGTGCCGGTAAATCTATCCTTCTTGGCGCATTAGGTTTGATAATGGGAAATCGTGCTGACACCAAATCTCTCTATGATCATGAGAAAAAATGTATCATTGAGGCCTATTTTCAAGTGAAAAAATATAAGGTAAAAACTTTTTTTGCTAAAAATGAAATTGACTACGATGACGAATTGATAATAAGGAGAGAATTAACACCTTCCGGGAAATCTAGAGCCTTCATAAATGACACTCCAGTCAATTTAAAGATGTTGCAACAATTAAGTGGTTCACTTATAGATTTGCATCAACAATTTGACACACTTGATATTCACAACGTTTCTTTTCAATTACGTATGATTGATGCACTTGCTGGAAATAATGATTTACTAGAAAAATATCAATCTGCATTTCAACAATACACATCAGGGAAAAGAAACTTAACTAAACTGCTTGAAAAAAGTCGACTTGCTGATAATGAAAGTGATTTCTTAAAATTCCAACTACAAGAGTTTAAAGAAGGAGAGTTAATAGAAGGAGAGTTAGAAAGGATGGAAACGGAAATCACCAAGCTAAGTAATGCAGAAGATATAAAACGAACATTAGGCGGCGCATTTCAGAGTATTTCTGAAAGCGAAAGTTCAGTTATTTCTAATCTCGAAGAAATAGGAATGGCACTATCTAGTCTCCGAAAAGTTTACCCTGAATTGGATAAAATCATGGAACGATTTGATGGAGCAGTTTTAGAAATCCAAGATGTAGCTTCCGAATTTGAGAGAATTGCTGACGAAACTGAGCATGATGGAGAACGGATTATGGAAATTCAAAACCGCCTAGACCTCATTTACAAACTTCAAAATAAACATCACGTAAAAACTGTAAATGAGTTATTATCAATCCAAACAGATTTACAATCTAAAGTTGGTGCCTTTGCAGATTTATCTATTGAAATAGAAAAAACAGAAAAAGATATTGAAAAATTTGAACAAAATTCCACAAATTTAGCTGACCAACTATCCAAAAAGCGAAAGGTTGTTATTAGTGGTTTTGAGAAAAAAGTTCAAAAACTTTTAATCTTACTGGGGATGGAACATGCCCAGTTAAAAATTGAAATTGGAATCTTAGAACAATTGTCTTCAACTGGATTAGATGATGTAAATTATCTCTTTGCCCCAAATAAAGGGAGTCAATTTTTACCAATCAAAGGCATCGCCTCAGGAGGAGAATTATCAAGATTGACTTTAGCTACCAAATCCTTAGTGGCAAGTGCTATTCCTTTACCAACTTTAATTTTTGACGAAATAGATACTGGGATCTCTGGAGATACTGCTTTAAAAATGGGAGGAATTTTACACGATTTAGCCGATCAACATCAAGTAGTCAGCATTACTCATTCGCCACAAGTTGCTGTTAAAGCGGACAATCATTATTTTGTTTTCAAAAAAATAAAGGGCGATAAAACGGTTACAAGTGTTCGCCTACTGACACCTGAGGAAAGAATTCGAGCGATTGCAACTATGCTAAGTGGTAGTCCTCCATCGGAATCTGCATTAAAAAATGCAAAAGAACTTCTAGAGTTCTAAAATTATATTTTAACCCCAACAGGTAAAAAATAAAAAAAATTATACTAGGAAATCATTTCCGACCAATACTTAACATAAAAGAAAAAAATATAGGTACAATACTCTTTTATACTATTGCTAGGATTGCATTCTACAAAAAAAAAATTAAGCGATAACACAAATACTGATGATTTTTATGCTTTCAAAACAATCTTGATTAAAAGACTGACCCCATAATAAAAATTAAAAAAGTAATTGCCCTTATATTCTTTTCATTTAAACCTAAGTAATAAAGAATTGGTGATTTTAATATAAATAAAAAGGAAAGAGTTATTTATGACACAGACAAACATGGTCAAATGTATACGTTACAATAACCTAGATGTATAAAAATGAAAATAAAAAGATCATTGAAAAATACAATGATATACCAAATTGGAGTTACCCTTCTTAAGCAAACATGACGACGACCAAATAATGAACATTTTAATTTTTAGAAACAACTTTTAAAAAAACATATTTTCCCGCGTTTCACTGGCTTAACAGATATAAATTCTAATTTATGATATCATATAACAACAAGAAATTTAGATCCATCAGCAATTCTGAAAGTGGTGAAATCTCTCCTGAAACCATATTTAAATACTTCCAAAAGGAAGGTATTTTATGGGCAAATTATAGCGGCGGAAGTATACTGTTAGGAAATATTGTAGGAATAGTTGATGGACGAGGTGAGATCAAAATGCGATACCAACATATTAGCAACGATGGAAGTTTTAAAACTGGGAAATGTATTTCCAGTCCTGAAATTTTGTCTAACAAAAAAATACGATTACATGAAAAATGGGAATGGACAAGTGGAAAAACTGGAATAGGAAATTCAATCATAGAGGAAATTTAAAATCAAAAAATCAAACTAAATACTGATAAAACTATTTGATCATCTAATATTATAAATTGTTCTTTGAAATTGTTCATGAGAACATCGAAATAAATTAAATTTCCAGGATTTCGTACATTTTTGCCTTAACTTCATAACTATGAAAGAATAACTCAAAATATTTCAACTTGATAGATAATAGTGAATTACTTTTTGATATCGAAGTAACCTAAAGCTCCACTTAAAACAAAAAATGGAGATTTCATGCCAACAAAAAAGGTATCCAATAGAACTTTAATCACAAACAAAATAGTACAACCAATGTCAAACAACTTACTAGCAGGAAAAAGAGGAATTATATTCGGAGCACTCGACGAGCAAAGTATTGCTTGGAAAACTGCAGAAAAATGTGTCGAACAAGGCGCAAAAATCACTTTGACTAACGCTCCAGTTGCTTTACGTTTTGGAACGATAAATGAGCTCGGTAAAAAACTGAATGCGGAAATTATTCCAGCAGACGCGACTAGCGAAGAAGATCTGGAAAATCTAATCACAAAATCTATGGAAATTTTAGGTGGAAAATTAGACTTCGTTTTACACTCTATAGGCATGTCTGTTAATGTTAGAAAAAAACGATCCTACACCAATATTAAATACGATTGGATGCAAAAAACTTTCGATGTTTCTGCCATCTCTTTTCACAAAGTAATGCAAAAATGTATGGAATTAGATGCAGTAAATGATTGGGGAAGTATCATGGCTTTAACATACATTGCCGCACAAAGAACATTTCCAGACTATAATGAAATGGCGGAATCTAAAGCATTATTAGAATCATTCGCTCGAAGCTTTGGCTATCATTATGGCATTGAAAAAAAAGTCAGAATAAATACTATTTCTCAATCTCCGACTTGGACAACAGCAGGAAGTGGTGTCAAAGGATTTCAAGAATTTTTCGACTATGCAGATAAAATGTCCCCGCTTGGAAATGCACCAGCAGAGGCTTGTGCTGATTATTGTGTAACGATGTTTTCTGATTTAACGAAATATGTTACAATGCAAAATTTATATCACGATGGAGGATTTTCAAATATGGGAATGAGTCCAGCATTATTACCTGATGCTGAATAATTCAATTATTAAAATCTTAATCTATAAAAGCCTCTTGCCAAAACCAAGAGGCTTTTTACTTTTGATAAATACCTGACTTTCCAATTTTAAAACAATAGTTACCTTAGTCTTTCAAAAAAAACTTTAAAACTTTTTGATATGAATAAACTAATACTTTTCCTCCTATCTTTTATCTCTTTTAATGCTTTCGCACAACCGCAAGAAGCTAATCTTTTGGGAACTTGGAATGATCCTGATATACCACCTACATCTTTTTATGACAACCCTTACAACGAAGTTTGGGGGCTTGCAGTAAACAATAGTGAAATCGCAGTAATTGGATCAACTTTAGGCACTCATTTTATAAATGTAACTGATCCTAATAACCCTGTAGAAATTACAGATGCCTTTGTAGCTGGTGCCGCTCAGGGCACCAGTATTGTCCACCGAGACTTTCATGATTTTGGTGGCTATTTATATGCTGTCTGTGATGAAAGTGGAAGTAGTACTTTACAAGTTATTGATATATCAAACTTACCAAGCTCAACAAATGTAGTTTATGATTCTAATGAATTCCTTGGACGAGCTCATAATATTTTTATCGATTCAGCAGCAGCCCGAATTTATGCTTGTGGCGTCAGAAGACCAGGGCTTTCTGGATTTATTAACCTCCAAATAATTGACATCTCTTCTCCTGTTAATCCTGTTGTATTAAATGAATATAACAGTATTCCATACGTGCATGATATTTATGTAGAAAATAATATTGCATATGCTAACTGTGGAACTGATGGTTTTTTTACTGTTGACTTTACTGATGCTACTAACCCAACTATTTTGGGTTCTATGACTACATACGAACAACAGGGCTACAATCACTCAGGTTGGTTAGATCGCAATGGTCAATATTATTATATGGCTGATGAAACATGGAATTCAGATTTGAAAGTTGTTGACGTTTCTAATTTTGACGATATGTCCGTTTCTGCTACCTTTAATGCAGATCAAAACTTGACAACAGTTCCCCATAATCTAATTGTTCGCTGTGACCTGTTGTACGTTTCTTATTATTACGAAGGTGTTCAAATTTTCGATATATCAGACCCAAACGCCCCAACCCGTAGTTACTATTATGATACTTCTACTCGACCCAATACTACTAATTATGAAGGCGCTTGGGGAGTATACCCTTTTCTTCCTTCAGGAAATATTTTGGTTTCGGATATGCAAAATGGATTATTTGTTTTAGAATCAATTAGCGAACATGAATGTGAAAACATAGTGAGTATAAAAAGTCCACACAAAATTTACAACAACATAATTACATTTCCTCAACCTGCCTCTGATTTTATCCAAATAGAATTAAAAATATTAAACAATCAAGAAATTGCCAAATTTGAATTAGTTAACCTAACTGGGATAACAGTTCAAACCTTCGCTCCACAAAATTTAGCAGTAGGAAAAAATGAAATAACTTTAGACTTAAATAACTCTATCCCAAATGGCATCTATTTCCTAAGGATCTCTAACGAAAAAGGAAGTCAGTCACACAAAGTAATCAAAAACCAATAACTAAGGATGAATAGTTAATACCATATTATCATTTAGGATGGTATTAACCGTTCATCTTTAAAAATTAATCAATATTTGAAAAAATACATTTCCACAATTGAAGTTATATTCCTAATTTTAACGTTTCATTGAAAAAGGAATTATGAATATGATTTTTTGGAAAAAAAAGATAACAACTATTTTTAGAAAAGAAGAAAAACACTTGTTCTTCCTCTTCTTAATAATTAGTTTATTTTTCTCAACTAACCTTCTTGGTCAAAGAGATATTCCAAATTCAAGATCCCAATCAGGAATAAGTGGTCAGCAAGGCTTACCATTGCAGTCTTTTCGTAAAATCTCCAAAGATTCCTTACTCATTTTTTACTACTATATGGATAACCCGAATGAGGAGTTCCCCTATAAAGATACTTTACTAGATAATTATTTTCATCAGTTCGATCCTGCTCGTAGACAAACCTTAGATCACGGAACCTTAGGATATTTAGGTAGTCCAACCTTTCCTTTGTTTTATCAATCATCATTTAAACAAGGATTTGATGTAGGGTTACACCAATATGATTTGTATAAAATTAAAGTAAGTGGTCTCCAATTTTACAATCTCAAAAGAGCTTATTCGGATTTTTATTTTTCACAAGGTGGCTCGCAAGACGATATCCAATTAAAGGGGAAATTCAGTAGAAATTTCAACAAGAATGTTAATGTTTCTATAGATTATCATCGAATTAGTCAATATGGTTCTACTGCTCCTATTAGGTATTTTTATCAAAACCAACGAGCACGCCATACAGCGCTAGCAGGAGGATTGACTTTTAAAAATGATGCAAATACCTATCAAGGGTTCTTCGCTTTTTCTAATAATATTCATCAGCAAGAAGACAACGGAGGTATTGAATCCGACACTTTTTTTTTTCAAGATGACAATGGATTTGCAAGTACCCTTGCTATCCCTGTTTGGTTGGATGATGCGGAAACTAGACACTCTGAGCAAGAAGTAAGCTATACCCATTATTACAATTATAACCCAATTCAATTTAAAGCAAATAAAAAAAGAAAAGCAGAAGAAAAAGCCAGAGCAAAGACCGATGCAGAAGCCTTAGCTCCGCGAGTTGCAGCTTTAGACACTTTATTAAAGATAACAATGGACTCCACATCAATTTCTAATTCGGATAGTTTAGAAATAAATAATATAATTGTAGATACTTTAATAAAATCACCAACAGATACCCTAAAAAATACACCGCTAGATTCTTTGCAAAAAACTAAGGTGAATTCGATTAACAATCAAAGACCAACTTCTCCTTCTTTTGAACCACCTCCAAATTTCGCTAATAGTCAATCAATAAATAGTTTACCAAAGGGTCGAACTTATACTTTAATGCATAGCCTTGCCTATAAAAAAGGAACATATCGATTTTCTGATATCTCAGCATATGCAGATTCAAGTTATTATAAAACCCTATTACTTGATCTCCGTGGTATACGGCATTTTGTTCAAACTAGGAAAATTGAAAATACCTTTGCTGTCAGCACTTTTAATTCTCGTAGAACTGGAGCTAATAAAATTAAAGCACAGAGTGATTTTTTTGAAATCGGTATTCGACATTCTTTTAATTGGATTGATGAAGAAACTGCAGACTCTGCAGTCAATAATTTATTTTTGACTGGCAAATGGAACTTTACTCCGAACGAAAGATTGCAAGTTAAAACCTCTGCTCACCTTGGATTGTGGGATAATGCAGGAGACTATCGAATAAGTGGAGAGTTCTTTTTTGATTTAAAAAAACTAGGTCAATTAAAATTAAGTGGAATCAATCAATTATATAAACCTGAACTTTTACAACAGCGTTTTTACATTTCAAGTAGAAATGCCTGGTTTAATGATTTTAAACCTACTTTGGAAACTAATTTAAGTGCAACTTATGCTTTACCAAAATGGGGTTTTCAAGCAAGTAGCCAATATCATCTGCTAAATAATTTCATCTATTTTGACACCTTAGCAACTACCCAACAAACTAGTTCGCCACTTAGCATCTTCCAATTAATCTTACAGCAAAATTTTCGATTAGGAAGCTTCCATCTAGACAATGTGGTTATCCTTCAACAAACGACTAATGATGCACTGAACCTACCTAATATTTTTTCCAAACACAGTCTATACTACGACGGAAAATGGTTTCAACAAAAACTTAAGATTAAATTAGGAATAGACTTGAGAATGAATAATAGCTATTTTGCTAACAGCTACAATCCACTAGTTGGGCAATTTATTATTCAAAACAAACAAAAAATAAACTTCTTCCCTGCCGTAGATGCTTCAGTAAGTATCAAAGTTCAGCAGTTTAGATTTTTTGTAAAAGCAGAAAACTTAACTAGATTTTTTGCAAATGCAATTGATTCTATTCAAGCTGATTATCAATATTACCAAACAGCTCTTTATCCAATTCAGAATTCTAGATTTAGACTGGGGTTGGGATGGAAATTTGGTAACTAATGGCTAATAGTTAATTCCTAATATATAATACCAATTTACAGGAATAACTATTAGCCATTCATGGTCTAACCTTTAATTTTAAAGTTCATAGTTTGGCGTCAATTTTTCATCATGACCAGAGTAAAAATCATTTATAATTTTTATTACTTCTTCTGGATCATCAGTTATTGGAAGTAGACTCATATCATCAGGACTAATATTTCCTTCTTGATGAAGCATGATATTTTCAATCCACTCATTCATTCCAGTCCAATAACTTTTACCAACTAAAATTACAGGTACCCGAGTTATTTTTTTAGTCTGAATCAAAGTCAAAACTTCGAAAAGTTCATCCATTGTTCCAAATCCACCTGGCATAGCAATAAAAGCTTGAGCATACTTTACAAACATTACTTTTCTCACAAAAAAGTATCGGTAATTCAAATTCAATTCAGGATCAATGAAAGGATTATGACTTTGCTCAAATGGCAAATCAATATTTAATCCAACTGAAACACCTCCTGCTTCTTTTGCACCTTTGTTCCCAGCTTCCATAATTCCTGGTCCACCTCCAGTAATCACTCCAAATCCTTCCTTTACTAATCTAGCTGCAATTTGATCAGCCAACTCATAGTAGAAAGTACCTGGTTTGGTTCTAGCAGAGCCAAAAATAGAAATACAAGGGTCTACATGATTCATTGTTTCAAACCCTTCAACAAACTCTGAAATTACTTTGAACATAGTCCAAGCATTTTCACCTTTTAATTTTGTCCATTGTTTCATTACTTGCTTAGGGTTGTTGTTTTCTTCGTTATTTTCCATATTTTTTATTTTTGTAGATGAATTTTCCCAATCCAACACTACGGTATTTAAGATTTAAACGATTAGTAACTGTATTTACAAAATCCAGTTAAATGTTTAATTATTATCAAAAAAACCTACCAATTTAAATTGGTAGGTTTCGCTATTTATATAATTTATTACAAATATCAAATTATTAGGACTTGTTCTTTTTGTCAAACCTTCTCCATCATAAAACAGTCGTACTCTTTTTTTACAAATTTTACAACATCATCAACATTCTTATACTGGGAAAAAAGGTCTTGAAGAATCTGACTTTTTGAGGTTACACTTGATGGAACTACAAAACTTACCACATCCTCTGCAGTAATAGTTTCACCACTTAAAATAATTAATCGTTCGATTACATTACGTAATTCCCTGATATTTCCAGTCCAATTAACTTCTTGGAGTGCTTTTAATGCAGATGTTTCTATTTTTTTAGGAGCAACTCCATATTCAGTACAAATTGATTCGATAAAGTAGTTAGTTAATAGTGGAATATCACTTCTTCGATCATTAAGTGTTGGTACTTTAATTATGATAACGGCTAATCGGTGATACAAATCCTCTCTAAAATTCTTCGCATTTATCTCATCTCTCAAATCTTTGTTCGTTGCAGCAATAACCCTTACATTAACAGAGATTTCTTTATCACCTCCAACTCTTACAATTTTACTTTCTTGCAATGCTCTCAAAACTTTTGCTTGCGCAGATAAACTCATATCTCCTATCTCATCCAAGAAAATAGTACCTCCATTAGCTTGTTCAAATTTACCTATCTTTTGCTTGTAAGCTCCTGTAAATGATCCTTTTTCATGACCAAACAATTCGCTTTCAATTAATTCAGAGGGGATTGCTGCACAATTTACCTCTATGATTGGACCATCTGTACGCCCACTTTTAGAATGTAACCATCTTGCCACCAACTCTTTTCCTGTTCCATTAGACCCATTAATCAATACTCGTGCATCCGTTGGTGCAACTCTATCGATCGTTTCTTTAATTTTCAGTATTGGTTCTGACTCACCTATAATCTCTTGACTTTTTACTTTATGAACCCTTCGCTTTAGTACTTTATTATCGGTAATTAAACTTGATTTGTCCATAGCATTTCTGACAGTAATCAAAAGTCGATTCAAGTCTGGTGGCTTCGAAATAAAATCAAATGCTCCTTTTTTTACTGCATCCACAGCTGTATCGATATTAGCATGACCAGAAATCATAATTACTGGAGTATCGCTCGAGATTGTCTGCACTCTCTCAAGTGCTTCCATCCCATCCATTTTTGGCATTTTAATATCCATAATGACTACGTCATATTTAGATTTTTTCAATTTGCCTAAACATTGGATTCCATCCATCGCTTCATCCACATCATACTTTTCAAATTCAAGAATCTCTTTCAAAGTATTTCGGATACTAGCCTCATCATCTACAATCAGAATTTTTGCCATTGGATTATTTTTATCAGGTTGATTAAAAACTTTAAAAAACGGATTAATTTTTATCTTTTAATTCAACGGATGAACACCTATTTAGGTTACCTTTAAAAAGATAAATATTATTATTATTTAAGATACATAAAATAAAACAAAATTGAGTTGAGTTCTGTTTTCTTTCAAAATATTTTATTTATTTCTATAAAAATCACACGATTTTTCAATAAAAAAGTTGCCCCATAAAAATAAGTAATTTTTGACCCTGCCATTCTTATTAATTTTCCCTTAAAATACTTACCTTCGCAGGTCATTTCAAAAAAAGAGTAATATTCATGAGGACAAAACTGTCGCAATTTAACTTCGAATTACCACCTAAACTGGTAGCAAAATATCCTACTGAAAACCGAGATGAGTCTCGATTAATGGTAGTTCACAAAGATACAGGATTAATTGAGCACAAGATGTTCAAAGAAGTATTGGAATATTTTGAAGATGGAGATACTTTCATTCACAATGATACCAAGGTTTTTCCTGCAAGACTATATGGCTGCAAGGAAAAAACAGGTGCTAAAATTGAGGTCTTTCTATTGAGAGAACTTAACCATGAAGCTAGGCTTTGGGATGTATTAGTTGATCCTGCTCGTAAAATCAGAGTTGGAAACAAACTATATTTCAATGACAAGGATGATGAGAATGAAGTATTAATTGCAGAAGTTGTCGATAATACTACTTCCAGAGGTAGAACTATCCGATTTTTGTTTGAGGGAACGGATGATGAATTTCAAGAAAAATTGGAAGAGTTAGGTAATACTCCTCTCCCAAAATATTTGGATCGACCCGTTGAAGATATTGATAGAGAAAGATACCAAACGGTATATGCTAAAAATATGGGAGCTGTTGCTGCTCCAACTGCAGGTTTACACTTCAGCGAAGAATTACTCAAACGATTAGAGTTAAAAGGAGTTGACCCAGCTTATGTAACCCTTCATGTAGGTTTAGGAACTTTCAGAAGCATTGATGTGGAAGATCTTTCAAAGCATAAAATGGATGCAGAGTATTTTAAAATTGCTGCTGAAACCGCTGAAATAGTTAATAAAGCCACTGCTAATAAAAAACGAATTTGTGCAATAGGAACAACTTCTATGCGAACAATCGAATCAGCAGTATCTGCGGAATCTACCTTGAAGGCTGCAGAAGGTTGGACAAATAAATTTATTTATCCCCCTTACCAATTTAGCATTGCTGATAGTATGATTACCAATTTCCACTTACCAAAATCTAGTTTACTGATTATGGTTTCTGCATTCGGTGGAGCGGATTTGATCAAGGAAGCCTATGCGCAGGCAATCAAAAAGAAATATCGTTTCTTTAGTTATGGAGATGCAATGTTAATTATATAAAGAAAATCATGATATAAAAAGAAGGTGTTAACACTATTTGGTGTTAGCACCTTTTTTTTATTTGGTTACTGAATCGAAGAAAATAATTACTAAATAAAAAAGAGTAGTTGCTAATTTTTATTCTTAGAAGTTCAGTTCCTAAAGTTACTTATGATCATAATACTTTTAGAAATTTTCAATTCAGTTAGTCTTCCAACTACTAAATCAAATGAAAAATAATTTCGTTTTGAAAATAAGAAATACAATTTCAGCACCCACTTAAGGTCATATTCTCTAGAAAAAACTAAAATCAAGGGTATTTGCTAAAGAATTTATTCATTTTAAAACTTATTGCCAAAAAAACAGCGATCATCTAACTGTATAATAATCAACTACTTATACATTAAATATCATTATCTCCATAAATTTTTTAGAATATATTATGGTCTAGTTTTTGAATTGTCAAAACATAAGTAAAAAGTATTGCGATAATAATTTTTGTTTATTACATTTGTGGCGAAGTCAGGCTTTACTTTTATCTTTTTTCAAGAAACATTTTTTCATAATAATATTTCATAATCGTAATATGTATTGGACATTAGAATTAGCACATCATCTCGAGGAAGGTCCTTGGCCGGCAACTCGTGATGAATTAATCGATTACGCCATCCGTTCAGGAGCACCTCTTGAGGTAATTGAAAACCTTCAAGCAATGGAAGACGAGGGAGAGATCTACGAAAACATGGAGGACATTTGGCCTGATTACCCGAGAAAAGATGATTTTCTTTTTAACGAAGACGAATACTAATCTTCTAGTTATAATAATCGTAACAAATTATCTACTTATCAGTCCATTTTGGATTGAGATTATAAAATTACTGCGTTATACTTTTTATAAAAAAGTTTTACATTCGTTGAGTGTAAAACTTTTTTTGTTCCCATCGGTTTTCTATTGCTACTTACTAGCCTAAAACGAATCAAAATAATTTCGAAAAATTAAACTCTGACGAGTTCACAGTTTCTTCTATTTTAAAGTAATAAAATCTGTATTTTTAGTTGCCGCAATTGATAACTTCTTTGTCACGATAAAAGCAAAATTCCACTCCAAAAATCTTATCGCAAATTTCAATTAAAATAAAAACATTAAGGTTATTCGTAACCTATTCTGCATATTTCGGTAAAACATAGACTTATATTTTTTTGATAAAATAACCTAAGTCTCTTCTAATTTGGTTGTCATTTTTTTAAAAAAAATAAAAAAACACGTCACATTATTTAGATAAAATATTTTAACTAATAACATATACATGGATAAGTAATTTTTCTTTTTAAATCATAGCATTAATTTTCTATTTAAAATAAATAATTATATACATATGTATTTAACTTGTAATCAATATATTAGTGAATAATTTTATTTCCTAATCATGAATACATTTTTCTAACTTTACTACAGAATAAATTATTATTAAAAATAATACATCAAATTCAAACATTTGTGACATAAAAGTTACTACTTTTATAAACACAACATTAATTTTAGGGACAATATAAATTAAGCAAACTTTAAATGAAGAATCTGATAGAAATCTCCAAGATTGTTACAAAGAAAAAGGTTAGAAAAATTGAAATTTTTGATGACCATTCCCTAAAACACAAGAATAGTAAGTTTAATGAATTTTATGAAGCTTTAATGGCTAATAAATTTAAGAACGATAGAGATGCAGCCTCTTTCCTTTATGACTGTAGTCCAACTGATGATAAATATCGACAACTCAAATCACGTTTTAGGAAAAGATTATTAAATACACTTTTCTTCTTAGATGTAAACCTCCCCTCCACCTCAAGCTATGATCGTGCTTATTATTCTTGTAATAAGGATTGGACACTTGTAAAAATATTAAAGTCCAATGAAGCAATCCATACTGCCTCTGCATTGGCAAGACAGATTTTGACGACAGCTTTAAAATTTAAATTTGCTGATGTAATTGTCAATTGTGCTAGAATATTAAGACGATATGCAGCACAGATGGGTGATGACAAAAATTATGAAATTTACGATCAACACAGCAAACAATTTCAAAATGTGTTAGACGCTGAAATTCGCTCGGAAGAATTATACCAACGAGTAATTATGAATTATCATAAACCAATTGGCAAAGCTTCGGATCTAGAGGAGAAGATTGGGACTTATTGTGACGCTTTAGTAGGACTTTCTGAGATTCATGATTCCCCCATAGTGATATATAATATGTATTTAGTTTGGGCATATCGATATGAAATGTTACGAGATTTTGATGCAATGTTAGAAGTTTGTAACAAAGCGGAAAAGTATATTGAAGATAATCCAGCATTCTATCAAGATGATAAATTAGCGACCTTCCAAATGAAGAAGATGTCAGCATATCTTCATTTGAGAGATTGGAAAAATGGGAAAATAAATGCTGAAAAGTGTTTACAGTCTTTCCCCAAAGGTAGTAGGACTTGGTTTAGCTTCATGGAATATTATCTCCTATTGGCAATTCATACAGAAAACCACGTTAATGCACTAGCCATTTTTAACGATGCCTCTAATCTTCCTAAGTTTAAAAAGTTACCAGCTCGTAATAGAGAAAAATGGAAAATCTATGATATTTTCTTAAATTATATTATCGAAAGCCAAGGAGACTCAAATCCAGTTTTGTTGACACAAAGACGCAAGAACTTCAGAGTTGCTCGCTTTATAAATGATCCAGTTCTTTACCCTAAAGATCAAAGGATATTTACTGTTTTGGTGGTTATAGCTCAAATGCTATTTTTAATTGAAAAGAAAAGTTATAACAATGCAGCAGAGAGGATTGACCGATTGAAAAGTTATGCGAATCGCCAATTAAAGAAAGAGGAATATTTTAGGACGATTCAATTTATTCGCTTGCTTCAACAATTAGTGAAAGCTGATTTTCAAATTGAAAATTTAAGCAATGTCGAAAAATATTATAATCGCTTAATTGAAGAACCATTTTTCTATCGAGGATTAATCTCAGAATTAGAAGTATTGCCTTACGAGAAATTATGGAACATGATTTTAGCAAGACTCTAAAACTATCCTTTTCGAAGATTAATAAAAAAGGCTTACCTAAAATACTACGAGGTAAGTCTTTTTTTTTGGAAAAATGTAAATAGTAAACATTAAATTTGTAAAAACAAATGAAACCTCATCTCCTAGAAAAAACAAATGACAGGGAAATGAAGTTGGCAAGAAACACTAACAAAATAAAATCATCCTCCCTTGAAAAAAATAATAATTACCATAGATGGGCATTCTGCCTGCGGAAAATCTACCCTTGCAAAAGCATTGGCTAATGAGTTGAATTATGGATACATCGATACAGGCGCTATGTATAGAGCAGTCACTTTTTATTTTTTGGAAAATAGAGTCAACATCCAAAAGACGGCTGAAATGGAGAAAGCACTAAAAAGAATTAGTATCACTTTTAAAAATACGGTCGGTGGTAACCGTACCTACTTAAATGGTAAAGATGTGGAAGATGTTATTCGAAAAATGTTCGTTTCGAAAAATGTAAGCCATGTTTCTGCCATCAGTACTGTGCGTAGAATGGTTGTTAAACAGCAAGTAAAAATGGGGAAACTTAAAGGAATTGTGATGGAAGGTCGAGATATTGGAACAGTTGTATTTCCAAATGCAGAACTAAAAATATTTTTGACCGCAGATGAAGAGGTTCGAGTCAACCGACGATACAATGAGCTTACAAAAAAAGGACAAAAGGTAAGTGTAAAATCTATTAAAGATAATTTGCTAGAACGAGATCATATTGACTCCACAAGAAAAGATAGTCCACTAAAGAAAGCAAAAGAAGCTGTTTTAATTGACAATTCAAGTATTACTCAAAAAGAACAATTAGCAATGGTTTTAGCCTTATCTACCGAAAGAATTAGGAAACTTTCGATAGTTGATAAAAATATAGTTCCAATAATATCAAAATCTGAGCACAAAAAGAACACTAGACCGGTTGATTCTAAGCGAAAAAATCTACCCATTTCTAAGAATAAAATAACAACAACTCAAAAAAAGATAACTCAAAATCAAACTAATAAAAAAGTAACTACTCAGAGCACCAAACCAAGTACTCAAAAAAGAACTGATCAGTCTACTAATGAAAATAAAAAAGCACCTCAAAAAAATAAAATTCAGAATCAAACTAGTAAAAAAGTAACTACTCAAAGCACTGAACCTAAAACTAAAAAAAGAATTGATCGGTCTACTAATGAAAATAAAAAAGCACCTCAAAAAAATACAACTCAGAATCAAACTAGTAAAAAAGTAACTACTCAAAGCACTGAACCTAAAACTAAAAAAAGAATTGATCGGTCTACTAATGAAAATAAAAAAGCACCTCAAAAAAATACAACTCAAAATCAAACTAGTAGAAAAGTACCTACTCGAGGCACTAAACCAAACCAAAACAAAAGGGCTAATAAACTTGCTCAGAATAAAAATTCAACACAACAAGGTTTACTTAAAATCCAAGGCGATCAAAAAACTGTGGAAAGGAAAACAAAACCTACACCTAAACCAAAGGCAAAACAACCTGTTAAAAACGTAGTACAACAAATAGTAAAATCTACTCCAACTTCTAAAAAAAAAGCAAACAAACCCACTCCCAAATCTCAAAAAAGTAATCATAAAAAAGTTCTATCAACCTCACGAGGTAAAAATTCTATCAAACAAAAAAATAAAAAAATCGGCACAAAAACACCTAATCAAAAATAATTGCCTAGCAACAAGCTAACCTAGAATCTTTAGAAAATCTTTTATAGATATCGATTTTTAAATAATAAAAGCACAATAATATTAGCCTACCTAAACCAATATGAAGAGGGGTTTTTACTTTTTATCTATTCTAGTTCTTTTAATTTTTCTCAATGCTTAAGAAGTGAATAGCACCAAGGTAAGAATCGATCTGCCTTTACGTAACTCTTTGAACAATTACGGTAGGTTACCAAAAAATCTTTTAACGAAAAATTACAGAGGTACTCAAAAAGATAATCACTCTTCCTTGTAGCATACCTATCCTTTTAAATATTTTAACAAAATCAACGTTGATCCTCCGTTCATCTTTTTTAATACTTCAATGACCAAATTTCTCATGACATTTGTACAAAAGAAACCACTCTTCTAATCCAAAGTAATCAAAGATATCTATCCTTAGAAGCCAAACATGAATATATATACATATTTCCTTTTTTATCAAAAAAAAAGAAAGTGACAACCCAGATTTCCCTAAATAAGTTAACTATTCAGCACATCGCTTAGTTGTAATATTTGATATTTCTTTCTTTCAAAATAACCATATTTAGTGTTGAAGGTTTTTTCAAGTTTCAAATAAAAAACCACCAAGCAAAAATTTGTTTGGTGGTTTTTTATTTTACAAAAATGAAATAACCTTATCGAATCAAAGTGACTTCACCTGATCGGGTCACTCTCTCACTTAAATCTCCAACTTCACATCCAATGGTCATTACATAGACATATACATCCATAGGAGCAGGTTTATCTCCATCCATTCCATCCCACGCTTCTCCTGTATTAGAGGAAAAAACAGGATTTCCCCATCTATTGAAAATCCTTATTTCAAAAACTTCTTCTATTTTTTCTTCTGTCAATGCATTGAAAGTATCATTCAATCCATCCCCATCTGGCGTAAATGCATTTGGTATTATTACTGATCCCGGATCACACGGTAAATTTACAGTAAGGGTAAAACTCCATTCTTTAGAACAACCTTCTTCATCTGTTACTGTAAAAACGTAAGTTGTTGTTGTTTGAAGAGGCAGTGCCATTGGGCTTTCACAATTTACACAACTTAACCCTGTTGTTGGCGACCAAACTGTACTCGCTATCGGATTAGTAGATACAATTAGTAAATCAGGCACTTGGAAAGAATCCGGATAATCAATTATTGCATCTCCAGGAAAGCCTGCAACCTCAATCCCAAATGGATCATCCACCACTCCAGACAAACCAGTATAAATACAATCTCCATCTTGAACTGAAATAGGGTAATCCCCTGCTGATAATCCTGTGAAAATTGGATTTGCTTGGAATTGTCCCCCGTCTAAACTAAACAACCAACCTGGTTGAACATTGGTTATAGATAATTCTCCATCATTTCCGTTTTCACACGTTGGAGATATAAAATCAGTCGTAATTGTGAAAGTGTTATCCTCTACAACTTCTACACTTCCAGTAGATGTACAAGAATTATTATCAGTTACTGTTACGTTATAAATACCGACAGGCAGATTGTTCACTATTGGTACATTCCCTGCTCCAACAATACTCCATTCATAATTAGTTGCACCTCCTGGATTAACAAAAACAGAAACAGAACCTTCGCTCCCGTTTGGACAAGTCGAAGTAGATTGAAAACTCAAAGTAGTTGCTGGATAATTACTCAACGTTATTGCACTCGTAGAATCACATCCTAAAATCGAAGTAAATGTCTCAGAGTAGGTCATCGGTGTTGAAACCATATCACCATGAATCATCACAGATTCTCCAACACACACTATTGTATCTCCAGAAGTAGAAATAGAAGTAAATGAAAGCAATACAGTATCTACACTATAACATCCTGTTATTGAATTACTCGCTGTTACAATGTATTGCATCTCTTCATCCGGATTAATAACATTTACAGTTTGACAGGTAGTACAATCCAAAAAGTCATCACCTCCATCAATCGTTTGCCAATTGAAAGTATCAAAATTTCCAACTACTGTAAATGATGTATCCTGTGTAGGGCAAACGATCGCATTTTCAGGCATCGTCATATTCACTGTATTTGGTTCAACAATTATACTAACCATATCAGTTTGAACTCCGCCACATGAATCAATTACTGTTACAGTATAATCTCCTCCATCCCAAACGGTAAAAGTTGAATCCGTTGTTCCATCTTGCCACTCATAACTTACAAAGTGAGAACTTGCATTTAACTCTAAAGAAGAATTATCACAAATTGTGATTGTACCCCCTAAATCCAATTCGTAAGGTTCAGGCACTTCTGTAAATTGAACAATGTTATTTGAATAATCACATTCACCAATATTCGTTACAGGAAAATCTGAATTTAAATCATAAGGTAAGTTTATCGAATTATCATCATTGACCACGACGAAAACAGGATCGTAATATTGCGCAGGAATTGTGTATTCCACGAACGCACAACTATCAATAGGAACAGTTACACCAAGAACTTCTGTAGCCAAACCACTTGTAACTCCTGCAGTTGGATCACTTGTATAAAATGTAATTGGGGTTGTAAATGATAAAATATTATCTCCTGAATTACATACTTCCAAAGTAACTACCAATTCATTTAAAGCACATTGAACATCGAGGCTATTAATAGAAGCATCCGCTCCTAACTGTTGACCATGTTGCGTTAAGAAATTATTTAAAACTATATCGTTACCAACAATGTGATGTTGTTGTTGAGAAATAGGTAGACTCAAATCATCATCGATATTTACATTGAAGTAGGAGTTTTGATTCCAAACTTGTCGAGTTGTTTGCCACGGGGTGGTTAGTGAATTGAATGCTCTAAGTAAACCATTATCATTATTAACATCTCCTTGAGATAATGACCCTGAAACTAAAATCTCTGTTAATCCATCACCATCAACGTCAACAACTACTGGAGATTCAGCTCTAGTAGCAGAAAATGCAATGGTTGTAAATAGTAAATTTCCGTTTGTTCCATCCCATATTTCCATAGCCTCAGTCCCTCTCGAAACGATTTCAAAATCGCCATCTCCATTAAAATCAAACGCAACAGAGCTTGTAAGATTCAAATCACTATTAACAGCAGGAACGGTCCATTTCAGGTTAAAATCATTTTCCAACGCTATTAAAGCAGTTGTTGTTTTAAACACAATTTCTAACTGACCGTCACCATCAATATCGGCAATCGTAGACGGTGAAGCATTATCTCCTGGATCAAATTGTCCAATGATTGTATTAGTTTGTAAATCCCATCCATAAATCAAAGAAGAACTTCCTGGAATAACTGGATTAAAAACGGAAACAACTCCATCCAAATCTCCATCTTTATCTATATCCGCAATCGAGACAATTCCGTTATCAAGATTTGCTTCTACCACCATAGCAGCTACTCCATTATTAATGTCTATACTATAAACTCTTTTTCCCATCACCAATTCCAAACCATCACAGTTAGGACAAGCAGAGTCTTCTAATACATCTGCCGCAACTGATAAAACTGCATCAGCAGTTGTTATTGGAAGTACGGCAATAATAGTCAAGTCATCAGCATTAAAAATGGTATTATTTGCATAAACTTCAACCGAACCGTCTCCATTAAAATCCGCCAAACCAACTGTTTCAGGCCAACCTGTTCCAGAACCATCTAAAATTTGTGAGGCTGTAAATGTTCCATCATGCTCAAATCGAGTCAAGGTAGAACCACCATAATAAAATATTTCACCAGTTCCATCTTTGTCCACATCAGCTACTGCGAGATAACTATGATCGTCCACCCCAGACACTGGAATTTGTAATTCTTCCTGACCATTTAATCCATCCAGAATAATAATTCGATTATTTGTTAACGACTCTTGAGGAATAATTACTTCAGGAATCCCATCGCCATCTATATCTGCAGTCACCGGTGTTCCTGTCATAGAGACATTCGTATTACTCTGCCATTTTAATTGCCCCTGTACAATATCACTAGAAGTATTAACAAATAAACAATCATCTACACATTCATTATAAAATGCTAAATCACAACCATCTTGTCCACAACATGCTGGATCAAAACAATCAATCAAACCATTTCCATCATCATCAATTCCATTATTGCAAATTTCTCCACAAATGATTTCACTCACTTTTAATGAATCAACAAATTCACAAGCTCCCATCGAAATAGTCAATACATAAACTCCGGTATCTCCAACTGTAATCATCGAAGTAGTAGCCCCCGTACTCCACAAAAATTCAGCCCCTAATATTTCTGTCCCTAGCGTTACAGAATCGATGTTACAAATAGTAGTATCATTTCCTAAGTCGAAAGCATATGGATTACTATTTGAAGTGACTCCAATAGGTATGATAGTTCCTACCGAATTATCAAAATGCTCCGTTCCTGTTTCTATGTTGTTATTGAAAAAAGAAGAGTTATTAATATTTACTACAGCTGTTGAAGTTACACTTGAACTAGAAACATCTCCCCCAAGAAAAAGAGCCCCACCTTCTGACATATTGTTAAATCCTGCTCCATTAGTTGAAGTTGCAGAATTATTAAAGAAATAACAATTGTCAATAATAAAACTATGATTGTTTGGAGAAGGAAAATTGGATCTATCAAAAATCGCGATAGCTCCCCCTGCATTTCTATCAAGATCAAAATCCCCCGAATCACCTGCAGAAGTAAAAACAGTATTATCACAGAAATAACTTTCAGAAATATTTATCTCTGATAAATAAAATAGTGATAATGCCCCTCCTGTTGAACCATTAGCTAATTGCTCTGCTCGATTACTAGAAAATTCGGAATTGGTAATTGTAATTGACGAGTTTGTATTGGTGGGGACAGTATCATCTATTCTTCCATTAAAGAAGATTGCCCCGCTTGCTGTTCTTCCATCATTTGTAACGGCAGCATCAATAGTCACGTTGTTTAAAAACTTACAATTATCCACTGAAACATCTAAAGTTGAGGATAAATTATTTATAATAAGAATTGCTGAACCACCTGCAAAAAATCCTCCTCCATTCGGACAATCTACCTCGTCCGATTGAGTATTTTGTATAGTAATATTAGCATAATTAATTTGATGAATAGCATCAATCCCATTATTTGGAAGTACTGGTGGACAAGAAACTCCTGAATAATTATAAACAAATCCTCTCCTCACTCCATCTCCATCGATGATCACATCGCCATCATCCTCTACCCCATAAAACGTAACAGTATAATCTTCCGGAATCAATGCTATCGGAGTTGTACTTGGAGAGGCAGCAGGCAAACTGTAAGTTCCACTGTGCACAAAAATCGTATCTCCACTACAAACCGAATTATCCAAAGCATACTGAATCGTTCGACATGGATTTCCAACATCTCCACACATAAAGGCATCCACACCAGTCGCTGCATCAACATGAGAATTTCCAAGACAATCAACCACTGTAACTTCAATTGAATAACTAACTGAACAATCTGCATCTGCATTACCAGCTGTCAAGGTTAAAGTGAAAGTTCCAGTAGTATCAAATTGATAAACTAAATTTGCTCCTGTTCCAATTTCTAAACTATTCAATGTCCAGCTAAATATTGTAGCAGTCGGATCAACTGATGCACTTACAAAAAATACCTGAGGTGCTCCTGCGAAAATTGTTGTATCGTTTCCCGGACTATATGATAACTCCTCAATCGGATTATCACAATCCGTATCACAAACTATGGACCCTGTCAAACTAACTCTAGGGCCATTAATGAAAAATGTCATCCGATCTGCTTGCCCTTGGGTAAAGGCTGTCAAACATTCTATAGGATTAATATCCATATAATTTTCACGCATATCATTTACATCTGTCGTAAATGGATTGTTCGCACTTGCATCATCTGCATCGGTAAAACAACTATTTTCATCTACGTTACAAGGCGCTTCTGCCATTGTCCAATCCGGAGGAGTATCACAAACTCTATCTCCATCCAACAAACAATTATCATTTCCACATCCAGCTTGGAAAGTATGATACAATCCTAGATAATGTCCCATTTGTTGAACTAAAATAGTAGAATTTTCGGGAGTCGTTCCAAAATACTCAGCCTCTATTACAATTCCATCTCTATCTGTTCCATGAAAAACTGGTAGATAGGAATATCCTCGAACGTCTCCTACCAGGGCATCACTTGACAAATCAGTAACTACCCAAATATTAATGTATTTTGTTGGATCCCATTTATCTATTTCTTTTAATAATAAATCCTCCGTTTCAATTATTACGTTTGTCAGAAGTGATTCTTCTCTGGTGATTCCAGTAGCAGGATCTCCTGCTGAATTATTTTTTGCTAAACAAAATTCAATCTCTGTATTTACTCCTGTACCAAACGATCCATCAAATGCAGCATTTAAATCTGAAATAGCCTGGTCTACTTGATCAGCAGAAATATTTGTTCCCGTTCCTACTGCTTCACCAGAGTGGACTATATGCACGACAACTGGCAATGTAAAATCTGCCAAAATACTTTCACTTTGATTAGAAAGATTACTTGTATAGTTAAAGGCTTGCTTTTCCTGATTGGCAATTTTTGTCTCAATGGAAGGATCAGCATCAATGGCTCGTTGTAACATATGATCATGCGCACTAAAAAGATAATCATTTGCTCCTTGCAAGATATTATAGCCATTGGGTGTTTGTGCATATCCAACACTCAATACCCCAATGATAATTGAGGCAAAAATAGTAATAGAAAAGCTTTTTGTAAATCCGTACATATTTATTGTTTTTGTATAAAAAAGTGCATCTAAAATTTGACCACAAAATACGAGATGAATTTCGATTTTTAGTTATAAAAATCGAAATTAGATTGGGCATAAATAGCCTGAAATATAAAAGAAGATAAATAGTCTTATTTTGAGATTGATATATTATTTAATTGAGAAGGTTAAAATACGATAAAAATTATTTTTTTAGCAAAAAAATTGAAAATGTGATAGATAGGTGACGTTACGGAATCTTGAAAAAAATCCAAATAACCTATTGATAAATAGGTTGTTCTCCCCAAAGTGTTTGTGGTTCAAATGTAAAAGACAAGCTATTCTTTACGAGAAAATAATAAAATAACTAACTACCAAATAATAGATTTTGGGAACCTAACCTTCTACAAAAAAAAAATTCACTTAATCTCGTTCCACCTAATCCTAAAAAATTTGATTGACTTTTCTCAAAAATTAATTCAAATGAGCGAAAAGTAAGAAAAAAAGTAAATCAAACTTCAAAACAAAAATTACATGCCAAGAATCCAATCAGAAACAAATTTCATCGCTTCCTCATTAAAAGTCTCTTCTATTTTTCCATACTCTGAAGGAGCTCCTGATTCTGCTTTTTGAAACAAATGATTCAAGCCTTTAAACTCTTTAATTGTTAGATTGCTGTTCCCAGCTTTAATTAAACTATTTTTTATTCCTTCCAAGTTTTCCTTTGAGGTCACCTGTAAATCCAACTCACCATTAATCGCCAAAACAGGACATTTTACTTTTGACAAATAGTATACTGGATCAAATTGTATAAAATAAAGAAACCATTCGTCTAACATCATACCAAGCTGACCTTCAATAAATTCCTCTCTATTCTTCCCTTCCCTCTCCTGAGCAGACAACATATTAAATCCCTCTGACAAAATATTCGTCAAACCTTTTCGCAAACCATTTGTGCTCATTTTAGAATTGTCATACATGAAATTAAAAACTTGTTTTGTAATTTTAGCATTCGTTTTACGTAAATTTATATCTACCCCTTCTGCCTTTGAAATTTTATCCGTTTGCAACATCATCAATTCGGGAATCTTAATTCCAGGCCCAGCCAAAAGCACAATAAAATCAACATCATCATTTTCACTTGCAACGATTGGAGCAATCATTCCTCCTTCACTATGCCCGCACAATCCAATTTTTTTCCCTGTCATTTCCTTTCTATTTCTCAAAAAGGAGATCGCAGCATTAACATCATCAGCGAAGTCTCTTGATGTCGCCCCTTTAAAATTTCCAGTTGACTTTGCTACACCTCGATCATCGTACCGGAGCACCGCAATCCCTTTTTTAGTAAAATGATCTGACAAAACTAAAAAAGGTTTATGTCCCATCAACTCTTCATTTCGATCTTGCGGCCCAGAGCCTGTAATAAGTACAACTATTTGTTCAAATTTCCCACCAACAGGAGTGGTCAAAGTACCTGCGAGTTCATGACCTCCTTTTAAATTTACAAATTTCACCTCCTCTCGGCTATAATCAAAAATTTTAGGTTCTTGTGGTCGAGCCAATTCCTTTTTCTCGATTTTCTCACGGGTCATTTTTAATGGCAAAGACATTGATCCTTGTTTAAAAGTTCCTTCTATTATTGTTTTCTCATCATTCAGGGTTGCCGTATATTTCATTCCAATATTTGACATTTCAATTGTCAATTCTTTCCCCTCCATAACTACTTTTTCAACTGAAATTCCATTTGCTCCTTGGTCAGGGCTATCCATAGTTGCTTTCAATCTTCCATCATCCTTAATGATATGAAAAACGAGGCGTAATTGCGTCCCTTGAACTTCTAGAGCCCCATTCCAATCACCTAAAATACTTTGAGCATTGATCAAATTTGAAATCGATAAAAGAAACACAACTATTATTTTGTTCATGATGTTAATTTTTTAGTATTTGATTGGGGCAAATTAAATTGTAAAATATAGTTAAGATAATGGTGAATGATTATGACAAAATGAAAAATATGTATTTTTGAACAGAAAGACTAACAGATAATCAGTCTAACGCATCTAGAATTTTAAATTATAATTAAATTCACAAGCAGCATTGCTATTAAAGAAAAGTATCTTTTATATGATCTCAAATTCAAGAAATTATAATTCAATTATTAGATTAAAATATTTTTGCCTTTACTGATCAAAACAGTGCTAAATATGCGCAATAAAATATAAAAAACTGTTTTCACCCTTAGCCGTGAGGTTTATTTTGATAAATTTAAGCAAATTTAAATATTGGCCTCATTTTGGAATTTCTATTTTACCAAAAAAAATAAATGTGGAAATCCATTATGAACTTTTCCCTCCAAACCGAATTTTAAAATAAAAAAAATCAATTCTTTCTGATAAAAATCAATTCTAATGAAAAAAAGAACAAACAAAATTTTTACGTTTTTTATTACCTTACTTTTTGCTGTTTTATTTATTAGCTTTTCTGGAAATCCACCCGATGGAAATACGGGTGCTCCCGGTGATAATCTTTGTACAGGATGCCACAGTAATTCAAATCCAAATGGATTTGCGGGTACGGTTAATGTAATAAATTTCCCATCGTCGATCACTCCCAACAGTACATACAATTTACAAGCAGAAATAACATACACATCAGGGACACCTGTCAGAGCAGGATTCCAAGCTGTTGTATTAGATGCAAGTAATAATAATTCTGGTGACCTTTCGACAACTGATCCAAACGTGGCGACTACTTTTCCAGGACTTCGTGAATATGTAGAACATTCCCCCGCTCAATCATTCGGCTCAGGTACCTCTGTTACCTATAGTTTTGATTGGGTCGCTCCAAACGCATCAAATGGAGAAGTAATAACTCTTTACATTGCCTCATTATTCGGAAATGGTGCAAACGGCAATGGTGGTGATTTGACGATCACCAATTCAATAAGTGGTACCATTGATTCTGGTGGCTCACCTCCAACAAGTTCCGCAACTGCTACTGATGTTAGTTGTTTTGGAGGAAACGATGGAACTGCGACTGCACAAGTAAGTGGTGGAACACCCGGTTATACTTATATATGGTCAAACGGCGGTTCAGGAGCAAGTATTTCAAACTTGATCGCAGGTTCTTATACGGTAACCGTTACTGATGCAAGTTCTCTCACAGCAACAGCAACAGCAGTTATTGGACAGCCCACTCAACTTTCATTGTTGTTAATCAACCAAACGAATGTAGATTGTTTTGGTAATAACAACGGATCAGCAACTGTTCTTGGATCAGGAGGTACAACAGGCTATTCTTATATTTGGTCAAATGGCGCCTCAGGCGCAACTAATTCAAATTTATCAGCAGGAACTTACACCGCAACAGTCACTGATGGAAATCTATGTACAAGCACAGAAGTGGTTACAATTACCCAACCTATTACTATTTCCCTTCTGACTACTTCCACAAATATTAGTTGTAATGGAGATAATAATGGAACTGCTTCTGCTTTTGGAAGTGGTGGTAGTAGTAGTTTTTCTTATGCTTGGTCAAATGGATTAAATGGACAAACCATTTCAAATTTGGGAGGAGGAACTTATACGGTTACTGCTACTGATGCTACTAATTGCACCGAAGTGCAATCAGTTAACGTAACAGAACCTAGTGCGATTAGTATAAATATTTTACCGACAAATATTAGTTGTAATGGTGCAAATGATGCTTCTGCTACAGCAATTGGAAATGGAGGAACGGGAGGTTTCACATACACTTGGTCTAATGGAACGACTGGCCCAACTATTTCAAATTTAAATGCTGGAACTTTTACTGTGACTGCAGTTGATGGTAATAACTGCATCCAAACTCAAACAGTTTCATTCACAGAACCGAGTGCTATAACAGTAATTATTTCTTCAAATAACGTTCTTTGTAATAGTGAAAATAATGGCTCTGCCACAGCTTTTGGAAGTGGCGGCGCAGGTGGATTTTCATACCTTTGGTCAAATGGAATGAATGGACAAACCATTTCAAGTCTTTCTCCGGGAACTTATACTGCAACTGCAACTGATGCCAACAATTGTACTCAAATAGAATCAATAACTATTTCTGAGCCTAATCCAATAGTTATAAATATTTCCCAAAGCAACATTTTATGTAATGGAGAAAATAATGGTACTGCAGGTGCAAATGGAAGTGGTGGAAGTGGAAATATTTCTTACACTTGGTCTAATGGAATAAGTGGAGCGAACCTTTCAAACCTTATTGCTGGAGTTTATACAGTAACTGCTACCGATGCAAATAATTGTACTCAAACTGAATCAGTGACTATTTCAGAACCAACAGAAATAATTATAAATTTCTCCCAAACTAATATTCTTTGCAATGGCGAAAATAATGGTGCTGCCTCTGCTAATGGAAGTGGTGGAAGTAGTGGATTTTCTTATTCATGGTCTAATGGTAGTAGTGATGCAACTATATCAAACCTATCTTCAGGAACTTACACCTTGACTATAACCGATGCAAATAATTGTGAAAAAGTTGAATCGGTAACTATCACCGAACCTAATGCCATTGTTGTAAGTATTTCCCAAACGAATGTTCTTTGCAATGGAGAAAATAATGGTGCCGCTGAAGCCAACGGTAATGGTGGAAGTGGAAACTTCAATTATATTTGGTCGAATGGAGATACTGGAGCAACTATTTCAAATCTTACTCCTGGAACATATACTACAACTACTACCGATTCAAATGGGTGTACCGAAACGGAATCAGTTACCATTTCTGAATCACCTGAAATTACTCTGAATATTTTTTCAAATGAAATAAGTTGTATTAATACTGACGATGGTTCGGCAACTGCCAGTGGAAATGGTGGGGCAGGAAACTTCACTTATGTTTGGTCGAATGGAATGAATGGTGCAACAATTTCTAATCTCTCTGCTGGAACATACACAGTCTCTGCGACTGATGGAAATAATTGCGAAACAACAGAGACCGTTAACCTGTCTAATCCAACTGCAATTATTCTCAATATTTCTCAAATTAATATTCTTTGCAATGGTGAAAACAATGGCTCTGCGACTGCCAGTGGAAATGGCGGAACTGGAAACTTAACTTACACTTGGTCCAACGGCATGAGTGGAGCAATAATTTCAAATTTAAGTGCAGGGACTTATACAGTCTCCGCAACCGATTCTAATAATTGCGTAACTGCAGAATCAGTTACTATTTCAGAACCAAACCAAATCACAATCTCTACTTCCCAAACAAATGTAAACTGTTTTGGAGAAAGTAATGGAACTGCCTTGGCAAATGGAAGTGGTGGAACCGGAAATTTATCCTACAACTGGTCAAATGGAGTGACTGGAAATTCTATTTCAAATTTGGTGGCAGGAACTTATACCCTCACAATGACTGATGATAATAATTGTACATCAACAGAAACTATAACCATCACTCAACCTTCTAACCTAATTGTCAATGCAACAGCAACTGGCGAAACAAGTTTAAATGCAAATGACGGAACTGCCACAGCTACTCCCTCTGGAGGAAATGCCGGTTATACTTTTGATTGGAGTACAGGATCGAGCAATCAAACTATTACAAATTTATCACCTGGTAATTATACTGTTACAATCCTAGATAATAATATGTGCACGGCCGAGGAAAGTGTGATAATAAGTTCATTTAATTGTGCTATTTCAATAAATATTTCCACGATAAATGCACTTTGTTTTGAAGGAACTGGAAGCGCAACTGCAAGTTCGCAAAATGGAAGTGATCCTGTTTCATTCCTTTGGTCAACAGGGGAAACAACTGAAACAATTTCAAATTTATCACCAGGAGTAACTTATTCAGTAACCGTTACTGATGCAAATAATTGTCCTGCCTCAATGTCCATTTCAATTTCAGAACCCACTCAAATTCAGTTAGTCGCATTTACAACTGAGGTTACATGTAATGGTGTAAGCGACGGGACTGTGATTTTAAATGCAACTGGTGGTACTGCTCCCTATTCATTTACTTTACCAAATGGAAATGGAACTGGCTTGGCTGCCGGATTTTATACTGGTTCTGTTTTAGATGCCAATAATTGCTTTTTTGATGTAAATTTTGAAATTACAGAACCGCCTGTAATTTCTCCAAATGCAACAGCTACGGGTGTAACTGCTAATGGAACAAATGATGGAACTGCGACCGCAAATCCATCAGGCGGAATTGGTAATTTCACTTTTATTTGGAGCAATGGAATGACCACTTCGACAATTAACAATTTAACACCAGGAGATTATACCGTCACCGTTACCGACGACAACAATTGTACTTCTAGCCAAACTATAACGGTCGATGATATTAATTGCGCTATTACAATTTCGACAACTTCAACTGACCTTATGTGTTTTGGCGACAATAATGGAATCGCAAGTGTTTCTGTTAATATAGGAACTGCTCCTTTCTCTTATTTATGGTCCAGTGGGGAAATAACAGAAACTATTTCCAACTTGACTGCTGGAGATTATACTATTACGGTTACCGATAGTAATAACTGTCCGATAAGTGCAACGGTGAATATTACACAACCTGATTTATTAGAATTAACAGAAAGTAATCAATCCATTTTACAAGTGAATTGTTTTGGAGATAACAATGGAATTGCAGCGATTGATGTAATAGGTGGTGCAGGTGGAAGTACATATGCTTGGTCAAATGGAATGAGTGGAAACCCAATTTCTAATCTTCCAGCTGGAACTTTTACAGGAACAGTTACTGATGTAAATGGTTGTTTTGAAATTATCAATTTTACCATTACTCAACCTGACGAGCTAATTACTAACGTAACTTCAACGGACGAAACTTTTGCCAATGCTAACGATGGAACCGCTACCACTAGCCCAACAGGAGGAACAGGAACCTTCACTTATCTTTGGTCAAATGGGGCTACAACTGCTTCCATTTTAAACCTCGCTCCTGGAACTTATACCATCACCACAACCGATACAAATAATTGCGAAAATACAGAAACCGTGGAAGTCAATGCATTTGGATGCAGTCTAACCGCTATGATTACAATAGTAGATGCAACTTGCTCAAATGCTACTGATGGTTCTGCTACAGTTACTTCCTCAGGTGGTCAAAACTATACTTATGCTTGGTCTAGTGGAGGAAATCTCCCGACTGAGAGTAACTTACTTCCTGGAACTTATACCGTCACAATTAACGATGCAAGCAATTGTACTTTAATAGAAACCGTCACCATTCAAGAAATCGATAATATTCCTCCAACGGTACTTTCTCAAAATATTTCTGTAGGTTTGGATGAGAATGGGAATGCGACTATTATTCCTTCAATGATTGACAATGGAAGTTTTGATAACTGTGGAGGAGTTACTCTGGATATTGATATTTCTTCATTTGACTGTGATGATCTAGGGGAAAACACTGTCACTTTAATCGTTAATGATTTGGCAAATAATTCGACTTTAGAAGAAGTTACCATTACTGTAATAGATGAAATCCCACCATCTATTTCCTGCCCTACAAATATAACTATTGATGATTGTACAGGATTCGTCACTTATGATGCTCCTACCCTTTCCGACAATTGCGGCATCCCTATTTATACTTTTATGGGTCCTCCAAGTGGAAGCGTTTTCCCCGCTGGCGAGACAGTTATTACTATAATCGCTGATGACCAATCTGGAAATGCATCATCTTGTAACTTCACTGTAAATATAAATCACGTACTGAATTTACAGGTTTCATCTACCGACTCACCATGTGCAGGACAGGATCTTGGAACTGCTTCTGCTGTTACAACTGGGACGAGTGTTTCTTTTAATTATCTTTGGAGTAATGGAGCTACTACTTCCAATATCATGAACCTCTCTCCAAACACTTATACCGTAACGGTAACTGATGATTCAGGCTGTACTTCAACAGAGGAAGTGATTATAGATGAGGCTCTTCCTATTGAAATTATTGTTGATAATATTATCGCCGAGTCAGATATTAATGTAAGTGATGGAGCAATCGAAGTTTCAATAAATGGAGGAGTTGGACCATTCAATTTTGATTGGACACTAAATGGGAATACGGTTTCTACTGATGAAGATCCAACTGGCTTAACAGGAGGAATTTATATTTTACTTATCACCGACCAAAATGGCTGTACGGTAACTTCTTCTGAAATTACTGTTGACGTCATGGTGAACAATGAAAATTTAATACTAGAAAAAAACATCCAACTTTTACCAAACCCAGTTAATGATCAATTGTTCCTATATTTTGATCTGCCGACTAATTTTGATTTCAAAATTTCCATTCATGATTCAGTTGGGAATATATTGTTAGGAAAAAAATTATCTAGCATTTCTAATCAAAAACTAGAACTGGAAGTTTCAAGCTTAACAAGTGGTTTGTATTTTGTGAAAATACAAACAGAAGATCAAATTTGGATTCGAAAGTTTATTCTTCAAAAATAGAATTAATTATTATTTAAAAAATTATTAAGTTATTTCACCCCGAACCTTCTAATTAGAAGGTTCGGGGTTTAGATTTGAGCAAGAATGGTAACTGGATTTTCTACATGCCATAAGGAACTCTAAAAGCTTCAAAATCAACTTCTCCTTCTCAAAAAAAAATACCCTTTGAGATTTCTGTATTAATTTTTGGGAGAGCGAAAAGTTCGGGATCAATCTACTTAAAAAAAATACGCAAAAAATAAAAAAGTGCACCTTACTTTTCATATTTATTTTTCAAAAGAAAAAATTACGTTATCAAAACAAATCATTATTATTATTTTTAACAATGTAATGTTTCTATTTTTGTTTCATCAAAAATTCTGCTTTTGTAGCCTCCTCACTTTCTGTATAAAAAAGCGCCGTATTATCTATTTCTTCACCTTGTAAATGTTTTGTTGAAAAAAAAATACTTACCCATTGAACTTGGGTAAACATGTAAAATAACAATACTCCTACAAAAAAATTAGCATATGATTTTTTCAACATATCTTTTTCCTTTATATTTATTATCATTGGAGTCGTGATACGCGTTTCATTTTACAAATTAGTAGCCACATCCGGAAATACTAAATAAAACATAATATAAGCAACCAACAATGTCAATAACAAATTAAATATCTGACCAACAACATATAGAATTAGAGGCTTCCCCCCTGAGAAATGATATTTTAACTCTACAAAATTTGTTGACAAACCGATACTCACAAAGGCTAAACAAAATAACCAACCTCTCACATTTTTAGAAAGTCCGCCTATAACTCCTTGATCAATTATAGTGTAAGCATGATTATCACCTAACAAAATATAGATCAAAGTGAACAAAATCGATGCTCCAATAAACCCTAAAATAAACTTGGGAAATCGTTTCCATATTTCCGATAAACCAACTTTTACTTTTTCAGTAGAAGAATCAACATCTACCTTTGCCGTAAAATAAACCGCCACTCCAAAAGCAATAATTCCAATCAGTACATTTTGAATCATTTTGATTGTTGCGGCAACACTTAAAGCTTTGTCTCCTAAAAACTCACCTGCCGCAACCACTGCTCCAGTTGCATCAATAGTTCCTCCAATCCAAGCCCCTCCCAACACCTCCGGCATTCCTAATGCTTTAATTATCATGGGCAAAATGATCATCATCACTGAAGTAAATGTCATCGACAAACCAATGGCCAAAGTCAATTCCTCTTTCTTTGCATTACAAGCAGCCGCAGTCGCCACCGCTGCTGAAACGCCACAAACTGACATATCAGCAGAGATGACCATATTCAAAGTTTTGCTTTTTATTTTTAATACTTTTTGCCCAAATATATAGGTGGAAATCAAAACAACTGGAGTCACTACCCAAGCCACAAAAATCCCAGGTAAGCCAATCGCTAAAACTTTATTAAATAAAACCTCTGCTCCCAACAAGACCAAACCTGTTTTAATAAACCATGAAGTTTGTAAGGCAGGTTTTACCCATTCAGGAGTTCCTAAAGTGTTAGAAATGAGTAGACCTAGAACAATGGCCCATGCCGCATATCCAATCCCCATCGCTTTCATATTGACTTGTGCTCCAAATAAATAGGCCAAAATTGCAATTAAAAAAACAAAGGCAAATCCTTTCGCAAACGCTGATCGCTTTTTCCCCAGGTAATAAATCCCAGGTAAAAAAAGAATATTCAAAATGACAAACCACAAAAGCATCCAACCTACTTTAAATAAATTAGATGCATTTGACTTCGATCTTATTTTATCTGCTCGATCCAGACTTTTATACCATTTTTCAATAGCTATCTCTGCATCCATATTAAATTTAATATTTTCAAATTTACTTTTGGCTGCAGTTACTTGAGTTTCCTCAGCTAATCTTTTTTGTAATTTAGTTTCCTCAACCGCATTAACTAATTTTATAGCTAATTCCTTTTTTGCATCTTTGAAATTTGAAGCACTCTTATGAAATGACTCTAAAGGGTTGGAGTTCCAACTTGAAGGTTTAGAAGTCAATTTTTTAAAAAACTTACCTATCGTTTCTGATGAAGCTTTAATTTTCTGTTTGGAACGAAAAGCATCATACCATTTGATGGTCTTGAATGGAGCTTTAGCTCTTTCTTCAGCTTGAATCGCCTCGTATTTTTCATGTTGAATAACATAATCCTTGGGGGCGTTAATAAAAAATAAAAATAACCCAACCATCAGTACAAATCCACCAATCCAAATCGACCAATAATCCTCATGAGAAATTAAAAAATGTGATTTTTTCATTTCGTTTCATTTATTGTGACTAAAGTATAGAAAACATTTTAACTTTTAAAATTTGAAATTATTGGAAACTAGATTTTTTCAAATTAAAAAAAGGTATCTATTTCGTATATTTGTATCGAATTTATTAAAATCAAATTTGAATAAGACACATGAAACAATATCTCAATCTCCTTCAACACATCTTAGATAACGGAACTGATAAAAGTGATCGAACTGGAACTGGAACTCGAAGCGTTTTTGGATATCAAATGCGATTTGACCTTCAAGAAGGTTTTCCGATGTTAACTACAAAAAAATTGCACCTTCGCTCGATAATTCATGAATTGCTTTGGTTTTTAGAGGGCGATACCAACGTGAAATACCTAAAAGCAAATAAAGTCAGAATTTGGGATGAATGGGCAGATAAAAATGGTGACCTCGGACCAGTTTACGGAAAGCAATGGAGAAGTTGGGAAACTCGTGATGGCGAAACCATTGACCAAATTGCACAAGCAATTGATTTGATCAAAAACAACCCTGACTCCCGACGAATTATTGTCAATGCATGGAATGTGGGAGATTTGCCAAAAATGGCATTAAGCCCATGTCATTGTTTATTTCAATTTTATGTAGCCAATGGAAAATTGAGTTGTCAATTATATCAGCGATCTGCAGATACTTTTCTGGGTGTACCTTTTAATATTGCATCTTATGCATTGTTAACGATGATGATGGCGCAAGTTTGTGAGTTAGAGGCTGGTGATTTTGTCATTACTTTTGGTGATGTACATTTGTATCAAAATCACTTAAAACAAACTCAATTGCAGTTGACTCGTGAGACGAGAACTCTGCCAAAGATGAGAATAAATCCATCAGTTAAGTCTATATTTTATTTTAAATACGAAGATTTTGAATTAACCAATTACGAACCGCACCCACACATCAAGGCTGCTGTTTCGGTTTAAAAAATAAAATTAAAAAAATAAGATATCACAAAGGTATCTGTTACTTTTAGCGACTTTTTTTTAAAAATATGACCAAGAATACTGATCAAGAATTAATAACTAGCTTGCAAAACGGTGATGAATCAGCTATGGATGTACTTTTCCGTAGGCATTATAAATCTATCTGTCGGTCAGTTTATCGAATTTTAAAAGATAATAATTTAGCGGAGGATATAGCACAGGAAGTCTTCTTAGGTCTTTGGAAAAAAAGAGATAAACTAAAAATAACAACCTCCGTACAGGCTTATCTAAAACGGACAGCCGTCAACAAATCACTTAATTTCATTCGTGATCAAAAAATAAAATTTGATGATGAAGAAAAAATGCCCGTTCAGTATAATAACCAATCAACCTCACAGCAGAAGTTAGAAGCTGATGATTTACAAAATTTAATCAATGATTCGATTGATCTTTTGCCTGAAAAATGTAGACTAGTTTTTACATTAAGTAGATTTGAGGAAATGACTTATCAAGAAATTGCCAATGAATTAAATATTTCTATCAAAACAGTGGAGAATCAAATTTCAAAAGCACTTAAGTTTCTTCGAAAAGCATTGAAGCAAGACGAATAAGTAGGTTTAATATCATTCAAGTAATTGCATAAATCATTGATTAATCTTCATCTAAATGTCTGCGGTTTTACTTTTTAGGGGTATTAAAACGACTTTTCGAAAAAAAAATCAAAAAACATAGGGGGCAAGTTTTAAATTAGTGTCAAATCTATATAAAGCCTATCAAAATCCAATAAAGACTAATAAAAACGAATGAAAGAGGGAAATTTAATCGAACTAATTCATAAAAGATTAACAAATGTTTTGACATTTGATGAGCGAGAAATATTGAATACTTTATTAAAGGATAAAGTAAATCAACGCTTGGCTCAACAAATAGAAGCTACTTGGGAAAAAAGTTTTGATTATCGAAACGATTTCTCTCCAAATGTAGAGTTAGGTTTGAGTAGATTAAAATCTCGGATGAAAGAAGAAGAAATCAACTTTCCCAAAATCGTTACCCTCCAAAAAAACAAGTTTTGGTTACGAATTTCAGCTGCTGCTGCAATCATTATGATAGGCTGCTTATTCACATTTAATCAACTTAGGAGTAGCCTGGATTGGCAAAAGATCACAGTTTCTGATACTGTTAAAGATTTAATTTTAGATGATGGCTCTAAAATCTCAATCAACGAAGAAAGTGAATTAAAATATCCCTTAGAGCTTTCTTTTGAGGAAAGAAGAGTAAAATTGAAAGGAGAGGCCTTTTTTGATATCGCAAAAAATCCTACAAAACCATTTATCATTGAGGCAGGTAATTTAAGGATACGAGTTTTAGGAACTTCATTTAATGTAAGAAATTATGGTAATGAAGACTTAGCTGAAATTACCGTTCGGTCAGGAAAAGTAGAGGTTACAGATATAACAGGAGGCTTTACCCAAATCCTTGAGGCAAACGATCAATTGATTTTTGATAAAAAAAGAATGAAGGTTCATGATTTTTCAAAAGATGACAACCTAAATGCATTAGCATGGTGGAGCGGGGAATTATCTTTCAAATCAGTACAAATGAGTAAAGTAAAATTGGCAATAGAAAGAACCTACAATATTGAGCTAGAGTTCACAAATGCAAATATTTTGAATTGCCCATATACTATTTCAAATCATGTCAAATCTGATGGGTTAGAAAACTTTTTAGACGTTTTAGAAACTGCCTTAGCATTTGAAGAAATTAAAAAATTAAACAACAGAAAATACCAACTCATTGGTGGAAGATGTAATTATTAAGTGAAATTAATTTAAAAAATACCCTTAAACCTCCCAATACCGTACTACTAGCCCCATCTTAATCATTATTAAGACGGGGCTTTTGTTTAACTTAGATCGGTCAAAATTCCTAATAATTATTTTATTTTTGGAGAAAATCTTCCGACATATAATTTATCCCACCAAAATTTTATTCTCCTAAATCGTTAATAACCTAATCTCCAAAAACAGTAAATAAAGAAAAAACTTAATTATCCTGAAGAAAACAAACAGTTGTTAGTTTTTAAACGTTATGAACGTTATAGATACTTTTTTAAAACTCTTTGCAATTTTTAATTTTAATAATCAAGGATCTAGTTTCCATAAATAATAGATTTTTTTTAAGGACACAACATAAACGGAATGAAATACTTTTTTCTCATAACATGCCTTTGTTTAGTGTCCTATTTGGGCAAGACTCAATCTCCACTTGAGACTCGAGTAGACTTCGAAGTGAATAAAATGAATTTGGCAGAAGCTTTGGTCAAGTTGGGAGAAAAAGCAGGCATTCCTATCTCTTTTAGCAATAATATTCTTCCAAAAAACAAAACCGTTTCATTTCAATTTTCAGACCAAAAAGTTAAAGAAATATTAGCTCAAATGTTATCAGGTACTGATGCAGGATTCAAAGCTATTGGTGCCCAGGTTGTGCTTTTCTTTAAAAAAAGAGCAACACGATATTTTACTATTAACGGGTACATTGAAGCTGAGGAAACAGGCGAGCGATTAATTGCAGCCACCATTTGGGATAAACCAAGCGGAAGATGGGCAACAGCTAATGAATATGGATATTTCACCCTAAACCTTCCAGAGGGGAATGCGGAATTAATGGTTTCATACACAGGCTTCACTCCACTAAAGAAAAGAATTAATCTATCAAAAAATAGTACTCAAAATTTTGAATTAAAATCTCATCTAACTCTTAAAGAGATAATAGTCACTCCTGATTTATTGCAAAGAATAAATACAGCAGAACCATTGAGTAATGATCGATTACAAGTTACCCAAATGAACAAGTTACCCTCTTTAGGTGGGGAAGTTGAATTATTCCGTATCCTTGAACTAATGCCAGGTGTTCAATCTGGATCTGATGGTATAGGTGGGTTACACGTTCGAGGTGGCGGTGCAGATCAAAACCTAATTTTAATGGATGGAGTGCCTATTTACAATCCATCGCATAGTCTTGGAATCTTCTCTGTTTTCAATTCCGAAGCGATTCAAAGCGTCAGTTTTTCCAAAGGTGCTTTTCCAGCACGATACGGAGGAAGATTGTCATCTGTTATGGATGTTCGAACTCGAGAAGGAAATCAGAAGCAATGGTCAGGAAGTCTTAAAGCTGGATTAGTTTCATCTTCAGCCAGAATCGAAGGTCCGATTATAAAAAACAAGGCATCTCTTCTAATAACGGCACGGAGAACTCTTTTAGACAAGTTTATCCAAAATAAAACGGCCAAATCAAAAGCAGAGGATCAGTATTTTATTGATCTATACGGAGTTCCACTTCAAGGATTTTCAAATTATAACTTTTATGATTTAAACGGAAAATTAAATTTCTCTTTGGGTAAAAAGGATAAATTTTATTTTAGCTATTACAATGGTGGTGATAATTTTTTAGATAAAGACTTTATCCAAGATGCCCCATTTAAAGATTTTATATATTCAGATAAAGAAATTCAAAAATATAATTGGGGAAATCAAGTAGGAGTTTTACGCTGGAATCATATTTTTGGAAATAATCTATTTTTGAATGCGACAATGACGCATAGTATTTTCCAATTTGATGTACAGCAAACTATCGAAATTGATGTTATCCCAATTGCAACAATTTCTCCAGTCAATATTTTTGTAGGAGAAGCTTATTTTTCAAGATTAAAAGATTGGGGAGCTAAACTTGACTTTGATTACACAGCAAAAGGCAATCATCATTTTCGCTTTGGTATCAATAGCACATCACACAGTTTTCAACCAGGGGCTTTTGGAACAGATGCTCAAGTCAATGGATCTCCTCTCTTTAATGTTAATATTGATTCTGTTTTGAATGCCTCTAGCGCAGATGCATATGAACATAATATTTACTTCGAAGATGAATTTTTGATTGGAAATAGGATAAAAATAAATATGGGTTTTTTGGCTAATGCCTTTGCTATTCCAGAAAAAACTTTTTTAAACTTACAACCTCGTTTTTCACTTAACTACCAGATAGCCAAAGGATTGCGCCTACAAACTGGTATTAGCAAAATGGTACAATCACTGCATTTAGTTACTGGTTCAGACGCTACCTTTCCAAACGATTTATGGCTCCCTTCAACTGAATTAGTACCACCTCAAACAAGCTGGCAAAGTGTTTTGGGTATCCAAATTCAGCCTAATAAATCAATTGAAATAAGTCTAGAAGGGTATTATAAAACTATGAATAATTTATCCATTTATTTGGACAATTCTAGTTTAAGATCAGAACTATCTAATCCATTTAATTTTACATTTCAACCTATAGATAATGAAAATTGGGAGTCACAAGTAACGCGAGGAAAAGGATGGAATTATGGTTTAGAATTTCAGATGAAAAAAAACATTGGCCAAACTACAGGTTGGTTAAGTTATACATGGGCAATTGCTGATAGAAAATTTGATGAAATAAATAATGGTAACACTTATAGTTACCGCTACGACCGAAGGCATAATTTTCATATCGCTCTTAATCATCGTTTTACAAAGTGGATAGATGCTAGCATCAATTGGACATATGGAACTGGTTTATCTACCCTTCTTCCAGTTAGTACGGTTACAATCGGTGGGCTTACTTTAATTAATTACGAATACTCTCGCATGCCGCCTAATCATCGACTAGATGCTGGAATAAATTTATATTTTAAAACTTGGAAATTGGATCAAAAAATTTATTTGGGTGCTTACAATATCTACAATAGAGCAAATCCACAATATTATAAAATAACCTCTACTCCAGTAGAAGGCTCTGATCCTGAAAATCCAGAATATGAATTTAGCTTTCGCCAAGGAAGCTTCTTGCCTTTTCTACCGTCAATAAATTATTCGATTAGTTTTTAGATTAAGTAATTGTGTCCTAAATAGAAAATTTGAACCTAATATAGACTGATTTTAAATAATTTATTCTAATTTTTTGTATCTTTAGAAAAGAATAAAGTGTTTCATGAAAAAAATATTACATATAGCAGTACTTTTAAATCTATTTCTAGTTGTTTCAACTTGTGAAAAAGAGCTACAATTAAACGCCGAAGAAGTCGATTCAAGACTGGCGATCATGTGTGATTTCTCCCCTGATGAGCCTTTTGTCCTCGAATTATCCAAAAGTAAATCTATCAATTCCGCCAAACTTGAGAGTAATATAATTAACAATGCAGACGTTCAAATTTGTGTAAATAATGAAGTTATTGAGACAATTCTTCCTTTGAACAGTTCCTCTGATGCCAATACCAAATATCAGTCTACTGTTGCTTTACCTGAAATAAAACAAATTTATACTCTAAAAGTAGAAGTAGATGGTCTAGAACCAATTACAGCTACGAGCTCAATTCCAAGAGCTGTAGAGATTTCTCACTCCTCTATTGGCGAAATTAACTCTTTTTTAACTGATGATAATGAGACTGTAAGTTATGAAGTTAGATTAGGTGTACAAATGGAAGATCCTGTTGATGAGACTAATTATTACCAAATATCATTTTTTCAAGAGATTTTAACATCAACGCCGTCTATTCAACAAAATGAAATAAAAGTTATTCCTAGTGAAGGTTATTCGTTAATCGATGATGACCTTACTAACAATTTCAATCTAATTGATGGAGGAATTTTATTTAAAGATTTAAGCTTTAATGGAACAACAAAAGAGTTTGTTTTTCAACCTTTGTTTTATTTCAAGCCCGAAAATTTAAATACAACTTCTACCCCAATAAATATTATAATCGAATTACGATCAGTATCGGAGGAATATTATAAATATTACACTTCTGTTTATCGTCAATCTTCTCAAGAGAATACACCATTTTCGAGTCCTACGGTTATTTATAGCAATATCAAAAATGGATATGGAATATTTGCAGGTTACAGTAAAAGTATAGTAAAGACTCCAATTGAACTGTAATTTATTTCTTATATGGTGTATAAAAAACTTAAAGATATTCCTGAATTTTTAGCAAAAGACCATACACACCTAAAGGAAGTTTTAAATCCCTCCAACGATATACTAGCACTTAATTATAGTTTGGCTTATGCTTATTTAAATGTAGGAGAGCAATCTCTTCCACATAGTCTAATGCACTCTGAAACCTATTATATACTAGAAGGTAATGGAGAAATTCATCTTGATGAAAAATCCCTAGTAATTGAAAAGGGAGACATAATCTATGTTCCTGAAAATGTAAAACAATATGTTATTAATAAAGGGAAAATAAATCTTGCTTTTTTATGTATTGTTTCCCCACCTTGGACTCCTGATATTGAAATTATTAAAGATTAAAAAGATTGACATAATTCAAACCTAAAAATTCAATAGAACTAAAATTAATTAGCCTTCAAAACGTCATCATTTCCCAAATTCCTTTTATCCTTCTTTTTATTTTTTTAAATTTGTAAATGTTGATATGATTCAACAGTTAATTATTTTTTCATGTTTAAAGTATAATTTATAGAGAGAAGATTTACATTATTAATTGGTTCTTCAACGAGCTCCGTGTCAAAGACTAAAGAAAATTAAAATCAATACCTCCTCCGGGCGTTTTTGATTCCAAATTCCACACGAGAAAAGGCAAAAGATATTTTATATTTTTAACCAAATATTAGAATTCTTAGCTATTTAAAACTGGTTGAAACCGTTTTTATTCACAAGAGTGCGAGAGCGACTTTAAACGAAAATAATTAACTACATGAAAATCCTACAGCTTTGCAAGAAATTTCCATATCCATTAAAAGATGGGGAATCTATAGCGGTAACATATTTGAGTAAGGCTTTAAATCAGTTGGGCAATCAAGTTACATTGCTTACCATGAACACCAAAAAACATTACTTCGATATAGCAGAACTTCCTGCTAATTATGATCAATATCAATCTATTCATTTTACCGATGTCGATAATGAAGTAAAACCATTTGATGCATTTTTAAATCTCTTTTCAGACGACTCCTACCATATTTCACGGTTCATTTCTATCCCTTTTGAACAAAAATTAATCGAAATCTTAAAATCAGAGGAATTTGATTTTGTTCAAATCGAAACGGTTCATTTAGCACCATATATTCCAGTTATACGAAGGTATTCGGAGGCTAAAATTTCTATGCGATCACATAATGTCGAGTTTGAGATATGGCAAAGAATAGCTGATAATACTGACTTCCTGCCTAAGAAATGGTACATCAATCATTTGACTAAGAAACTTAAAAAGTACGAGGTTAACCAATTGCAAAACTATGATATGATGGTAGCCATTACACAACGAGATTTAGATTTTTTCAAAAAATTAGGTTATAAAAATAAAAGTGTCGTTACTCCTATAGGCTTAGATATTAATGATTACCATCCTAATTTCGATACTTATAATAAAGCACCATCTCTTTCTTTTATTGGAGCCTTAGATTGGATGCCTAACTATGAAGGATTGATGTGGTTTTTAGAAAATGTTTGGGATCAATTAATTGAAAGATTTCCGAGTCTAAAATTCCATATTGCTGGAAGACATACTCCTGTCTCTCTAATGAGTTTGAAAAAGAAAAATGTTACTGTCTATGGTGAAATTCCTGATGCTGTAAAATTCATAAATAAACATTCAATAATGATTGTTCCTTTACTTTCTGGAGGAGGAATGCGTGCAAAAATTTTGGAAGGAATGGCACTTGGAAAAGTAGTATTAAGTACTCAATTAGGACTTGAAGGAATTGCTGGAAAACATCAACAAGATGTTTTGGTCGCAGATACTCCTGAGGAAATTATTGAAAATATTGCTTTTGCTTTGAATGATAAAGTTCGATTGCAAACTATAGGTAGAAATGCACGAGAATTCGTAACAGAAAATTTTGACAATCTTAATATCGCTCGTCGATTAGAATGTAACTATGCAAAAATGTTAAATTTGAGACCGACTTTAAGTGAATAAACTTAAATTTAACTAAAATACCTAAAAGAGCTGTTACTGCACGAAGCACGAACAGCTCTTTTAAATTATAAAACCTTTCATTTTACAAATAAAGATTTTAATTATTGAAAGGATAAAAGTTACTTTTGTAGTGCATCTTTAATCTTTAATCTTTTATTGAAAAATGAAATTAGTTGTTGTCACTTCTCGCTTTCCATACCCACTCGAAAAGGGCGATAAATTGAGACTCTACTTTCAAATAAAATACCTTGCCCAGCGGCACGAAATCACTTTGCTATCTTTAGCTGATGAACCAGTTTCAGAAGATTCGCTCAACCATATCAATAGTTTTTGTAATTCAGTTCACATCTTTCCTATTAAAAAAAATAGAGCAAAATGGAATGCACTAAAATCACTAATAACTAACACACCACTTGAAGTAAATTATTTTTTTAATAATAAAATAAAAAGGAGATTCGAGGAGATCATCCATCAAGTTAGACCTGATCACATCTACTGTCAACTTATCAGAATGTCAGAATATGTAAGGAATCTACCTTACCCTAAAACCTTGGATTATATGGATGCATTTTCCATAGGAATGCAGCGTAGAGCAGAAAACTCTAATCCAATAACAAAAGCCATTTTTAAAAGAGATGCTACGAAAATTGCTAAATATGAATCAGTTGTGTATCATGATTTTGATAATCATACCATTATTTCTGAGCAAGATCGAAAGCATTTAGCTTTTTTTAAAAATGAAAAAATTCATGTTTTACCAAATGGGGTTGATACTCATTTTTTTGCTCCAATGCCTCAGGTTAAAAAGAGTTTCAATATAGCTTTTGTCGGTAATATGGGCTACTATCCCAATATTCAAGCGGCGCTTTTTTTAGCAAAAAAAATTATTCCTAAACTATTAGAAAAATTTCCCGATATAAAGCTTTTAATCGCAGGAGCACGACCTACTCAAGAAATCAAAAATTTAGCCTGCAAAAATATTTACATAACTGGATGGGTAGAAGATATTCGATCTGCTTATGCTTCAGCCAACATTTTTGTAGCTCCTATTTTTTATGGTAGAGGACAACAGAATAAAATATTGGAAGCAATGTCAATGGGTATTCCTTGTATCACATCTGATCAAGTTAACCAAGCTATCGGAGCAAAAGATGGAACATCAATTCTTATTGCAAATGATGATGAAAGTTGTCAAGAACAAATATCTTTGTTGTTGACAGATGAGGAGTTACAAAAAAAACTGAGTAAGAATGGACTAGATTGGATTCGAAATAATTTTAGTTGGGAAAAATATGGAAAACAGTTAGAAGATTTAATTGTTTAAAAATTGACTTTCTTAATATTATAATTTGTCTAACGAATTCAAGCATAAAAATTAGAAATTGTAAAAAAATAAAACCATAAAATATGATAATGTCAGAGCATCAATCAGAAACCAAAAGTACCAACCTTAATACCATTGAAGAAGCTATCGCTGATATAAAGGCGGGTAAAGTTATTATCGTTGTGGATGACGAAGATCGTGAGAATGAAGGTGATTTTATTTGTGCTGCTGAGTGCATCACTCCTGAGATTATCAACTTTATGGCAACTCACGGGAGGGGCTTAATTTGTACTCCAATCGATGAAAATCGGGCAGACGAGTTGGATTTACCCATGATGGTTCGTTCCAATACAGCATTACATGAAACGGCGTTTACCGTTTCCATCGATTTAATTGGCCAAGGTTGCACCACTGGAATTTCAGCTTATGATAGATCAACAGGAATTAAAGCCATTATCAATCCTAAGACTAAAAGTACAGATTTTGCGCGACCTGGACATATTTTTCCATTACGTGCAAAGTCTGGTGGAGTCCTTCGTCGCACTGGACATACAGAGGCAGCAATTGATTTAGCTAAAATAGCTGGATTCTACCCTGCAGGTGTTTTAGTTGAAATTTTGAATGAAGATGGCTCTATGGCAAGATTACCTGAATTGATAGAAATTGCGACAAAGTTTGATTTAAAATTAATTAGCATCAAAGACCTGGTAGCTTACCGAATGCGAACGGAACGGATTATTAAAAAAGAATTAGAAGTAAAATTGTCAACAAAATTTGGAGACTTTGAAGTAGTAGCATTTACCCAAGTAACAACTGGCGACACTCATTTAGCTATCAAAAAAGGAGAATGGAAAATAGACGATCCAGTTTTAATTCGAGTTCATTCCTCAACCAACACTGGCGATATTTTAGGAACTCTATTCAAAGGTTATGGAACACAATTGCAAAGATCTCTGGAAATGATAGAAAAAGAAGGACAAGGATTGTTGCTCTACATGAGACATAATCACGAAGATGATTCTTTATTAAGCTCCTTGAAAGAAATAAAAAGAGAAAAAGAAACTGGCGAAAAGATACTCGGAGAAGGAACTCAAAGTATGGAACAAAGGGATTACGGAATTGGTGCACAAATACTTCGAGAGTTAAATGTTACCAAAATTAGGCTTATCACGAATAGTCCAAAGAGGAGAATTGGTTTGATTGGATATGGTTTAGAAATAGTGGAAAACGTTGGATATTAAAATTAGCACCGCTCCGATGACTAAAGAGAAATTAGTCATTGGAGCGGTCTCAAAAAACTATGCGATACGAACGAAAATATAAGATAGAAAATATCAGCTATTCCCTAGTGGAACAATCTATTCGATTACACCCTGCAGGTTTTCAAAAACTATTTCCAGATCGACAAGTCAATAATATTTATTTTGACACTTCAAACTGGACGACATTTAAGGAAAATGTAATGGGTATAGCGAAACGAAGAAAGTATAGAGTTCGGTGGTACGGTGACAATTTACAGATGATTCATAAACCTACTTTTGAAATAAAATTAAAGTCCAACCAACTCGGAGATAAAATATCCTACCCCATTACACCTTTCCACTTATCTAACCTTTGTTCTCCGACCAAAGAAATCCAATCTCTTTCGGAGGCAGTGTCACCTCTCGTACCTACTTTATTAAATTCATATCATAGATCCTACTTCGGTACCCCTGATGGTAAATTTCGGCTTACACTTGATCGAAAATTGCGTTATTTTTCTTTGTTAAATAACTTGATATTCAATACATACAGAATTGAAGGTGAAGAGATTGTAATGGAGTTAAAGTATGATGAGCAACTTGATTTAGCTACAGATAGAATTACTCAACATTTCCCATTCAGAATGACGAAAAGTTCAAAATATGTAACCGGTATTGAATTAGTAAATAGTTGACATATCAAAAAAACAGCGCTAACGCTTAAAGCATTGACACCGTCCTGATATAGTATTAATCAAAGCATTCTAAAATCGAGGACACAAAACGCTATTATTTTCAAAATCTCCAAAATAACTAATCGACAATTCAAAAGCTCCTTGACCTTGATGATAATTTGTCAAATCTTGAAAATTTGCATCATAACTCACTCCAAATAAAAAGTTTCCTTTTTGCAAACCTGCCATCAAAACTAAAGCATCCATACCTAAATTATTATCCTCATTAGCAACTGGTCGAAACCAACCCCCAATGTAAAATGAATTATTGGAATAATCATTTAATATGATTCGAACATTTGTTCCAGCATTAATTTCCAAATGTGGACCTTGTTTTGCAACTAGGACTCTTGGTAAAAATGATAAAATATCACCTACCGGAAGTTCGGCACTTAATTGAGTAGAATATCTTGAGTATAATTTCTCAGAAGTGAAACTATCTCCATTCGCATCAACCTCATCTTTATAAAAAGAAACTTCAGGTTGAGTGATATGATGCATCGCAAAACCAGCATAAAATGATTTTCTCGCCTTTGATATGTATGCGTAATTAATACCTATTGACAAATCCCCATAAGAAAAATTATTGATGGGTAAATCTTCATCAGTATCAAATGTATAACCATCTAAGCCATTAAACTGATCTCCAAAAGTAAGTTGTTCATAATTCACATTACGCTGAGAGAGAGCTCCTTGAATTCCAATCGTCAAGAATTGTTTATTATCATAATCTAGTCCTTTATGATATGCTCCAGAAATAGCTATTTGCTGTGTACTAAAATCAATACCACTTACTTTATCTCTAAAAAACACCAAACCCACTGCGGCTGCATCTTTATATTGCGAATTACTCTTTACTCTAAACCTGACATCTAATTCTGTTGCAAAGGTTCGAAAAGGCGAATCTAGCACTCTTCTCCATTGATCTCTGTAGATATTAGAAAAACGATATCTTCCATTATACGCTCCTGTTAAAGCAGGATTAAGTGTCAAAGGAGAAGAATAAAACTGAGAAAAGTGTTTGTCTTGAGCAGACAAATCAACTAAAAATAAGATCGCTAGAATAAAAATATAAAATTGCTTCATAATCGATATTAAATAAAAGTTTAAGTTCGCAAAAGTAAGGAATGAATTAGACATTTTTTCATCGGTCTTATCCAAGATTTATTATTTGTTAAATAATGCCAATTGAGAAATTGAATTATTGGAGGAAAGAAAATTTTATCTACATTTTGATGGTAAGTTGTTAAACAACATAGATTCAAGAATTGAACCGAAATATATTTTTCAAAAAAAAATTACATCAATGGAATTATAATATTAAATTGATATTTAATGAATAAAAGCAGATTTCTCTTTCTCTTATTTATTAAAATAAATATTACAATGACCTCTTGCAAAAAAGATGATGATTAAGGAGGAGATATTACCTTAGATTGCAGTGATATATAATATTCTACAACAACTACTGCTTTTCTTACTACCAGTTGTACAACTTTCTGGCTCTCACGATGTGGCTTTTGTTAACGTAGATTAAACCACCTATGCAGGTATTGAAACTTTAGCGAAAGATGGCACTTTGAAAACTCAAGTTATTACAGACATGATTATGCCAAAAGCCAGCCCCCTTTAAGTCAAATCCAACTGAATCAATTTCAATATTGGATCGATGAAAATGCACCTAATAATTAAAGGACTTTATTAATAATCTGAAAAGCCGAAATATGTAATCACATTTCGGCTTTTTTGGTATAAGTAAAAATGACCTGACTACTTATTTTAAATTTCCAATTTACTTCAATAGTGAAACTTTATAAAAGAAGTTCTAACTGATCAAAAAATGCCGCCAATTGGTTCTTTATAGAAGAACAATTAGGATAGATTTATTCCTGCCGAGTTAATGAAACCCAGAATAATTAATAATAGTTTAGTCACTATTGTGATGTAAAGAGGCCTTCTAAAAGGATGTATTAGCAAGCCTTAAATATTATAGTCATGAACTTATTTTTTTTTGTTTTGCTGTTCTTTTTCAAAATGGTTATAAAGTGTATTGATAAATGCCAGAACAATCCCTATTCCGAGGAAAATATAAAAGATAGTGAACATTTTACCTTCTTCTGTTTGAGGAGAAAAATCTCCATAACCAATAGTGGTCAAAGTTATTATTGAAAAATAAAGTGAATCTAAATAGTCCCATCCTTCTAAATGATGATATACCATCGTTCCAAAAAAAAGGATAAAAAATGTTGTACCCAACAGATCTCTATACTCCGGGTCTTTCAAAAAATTAACGAAAGTTCTGATAAATACCATCTTATTCTATTTTCCAAAAATAATAAAAATTGAAATTAGGGAATTATTTAGGATTAAGATAAGATTCAGTTATTTTCTATTAAGAAGACCAAACTGGTTAAAATTAATCAAGACTGGTATTTTTGCCATCGCCTTTCTTCACGTCTCAGAAGTGTTTCATATTTTTGAGGTACATTGATTTCCACCTTCATCTTTTCGTTAGTTTTTGGATGAGAAAAAATCAACTCAACCGCACATAAAAAAAGTCCTTTATGCTTCAATATCATTCCTTCTTTGCCATATAAAGCATCTCCTAAAATTGGAAATCCTAAACTTGAAAGATGAATTCGTAATTGATGTGTTCTACCTGTTTGTGGAAATAAATCAATAAGGCTGAGCCATTTATTTTTTAAGGAAGGAACTACTTTTATTTTTTCAAAATAGGTAATAGCATCTTTCCCGTCAATTGGTTTTTCCAAAACACCTACCTTCTTTATATCTCCAATCACTATAGCTTGATATTTTTTCAAAATTGTTTTTTCCTCAAATTGTTGACTCATCTTCAAATGGGCATATGCAGTTTTTGCCACTAAAAGTAACCCTGAAGTTGAACTATCCAATCGATGAACTGCTCTTGGTTTTCGTAAGCCATCATTTTCAGTTGACTTAGAAATATTATATAAAAGTGCATTTTCTATTGTTCGAAATTGATTACCACTTACGATGATGCCAGCTGGTTTGTTGATAACTGCCAAGTATTCATCTTCAAAAATAACATCTAAGTTTAACGGTAAAATTTTAGGTATTCTTAGTTCTAAATCTACCCAATCAATTTGATCCCCTGGCTGCACCCATCTTCCAGTCTCAACAGGCTTCCCATTGAGTAAAATTTCATTTCTAAGTATAGCTTTTTTGATACCTTTTCGAGAAGGAATATTAGGAAAGATCTTTCGGGCATATTCACTTAATCTTTCTTGAGCAGTATTTGGTGGAACGATATGGGAATGAAGAATTTTCATGTTTTTAAATTGAATATCCAATATTTAAAGAGGAAATATTGGATATTCAATCATTATCAGACCTTTTTTTTCAAAGCAATCATAAATCCTAAATGCATTGCTTCGTGCATATTATTAAAGATAATTCCATCCTCTATCGAACTCAAAGTCACATTATAGCTGGTCGTATATTCTTTATATTCTTTAAAGACTCCATTAGCATAATCATCTTCCATTTTATCCACCAAAATGATCATCTGATTTTTCATAAAATCTAAATCCGTTCGTGTGATGTCGCCATTTGGTTTGGACCCTTTTCGATATTTCCCAATGAAATCATTGTCGATATCCATAGGCAAACTAGACATTCCATAACAAAGCAATTGCTGTGTTGCAATGATATGTCCCAAATTCCAAGCAAGATTATTATTGAATCCTTCTGGGATTTCATTAAGCTGTGCTAAATCTAAATTTTCAATTAATTTTAATACATTGTTGCGGGTTACCTGCTGGTATTCGAAGTGTTTTTTCATCTTAATATATTGATCATTTGTTTTGTGAAATTTCTAATTAAAATCTTCCGTGGGTTCTCGTTTCTCAAAATCAATCTTCACAGAAAAAATATGCGAATATAATATTTGTGAAACATTTCCAATGTCCGTAAAAGCATAATCTATCGTGAACTTTCCTAAGTGAAAACCAATTCCCAAATTTGGTTGCAATGTATAAATAATATTATCAGGATTAACATCATCTCTTGATTTCTGAATATTACTGATACCTCCTCGAAGGAATAAAAAATCAGAATATCGAGCTTCAAAACCCAAATGTGGATCAATTTGCATCGGACCTGCAGAAATTAAAACATTCCTTTTTCCATCAGTTGTAAAATCTAAATCCAATTCTGTCACCAGAGAAATTTTAGGTGTAAATTGCCTCATCCATGCAGCTCCTAGAATAATTCTCGGAGTGGTAATTTCTAAGGTACTTGTAGGAATTTCATTCCCTGTCCTAAGAAAAACGTCTTTTTCATTATCCGATAAATTAAATTCCCAACCATTAAATGTAAATGAAATATCACGAGCCATTAGTCCAAACCTCCAATTTCCCATCCTATATTGAGACCCCAAATCAATTCCAAAACCCCATGAATTTCCAAAGGTTCCAATTACCCTTCTGATGATTTTTGCATTTCCTCCAACTGATAAATTTTTAATAGGTGTTTTTTGAGCATAAGAAAAAATTAATGCATAATCTGCTGCTGAAAATTCTGAAACATTATCATAATTAATTGAGCCATCAGGACTTACCAGATAAAAGGTATTTGGAATATTATCAATCCCCAAGCGAATTAGAGAAAAACCAAAGGTAGATTCTTTTTTGGGATCAGCGTTTATTTTTTTAGCAATGCCGAGGTAGTCATATTTTGCTATTCCTGCAAACCATTCTGCGTGCATAGCAGAAACTTGAAATGGCTTCTCCAATTGAGTTAATCCTGCCGGATTCCAAAATCCTGCATTAACATCACCCACATTTGCGACAACTGCATTTCCCATTCCATGAGCTCTAGCGCTTACTCCAATTGTCAAAAATTCATTACTATATTTTGGCGTTTGAGCAGAAAGTTGAAAAGCAAAAATACCTAGTATGAAAATTATAATTATCAGGATCTTAGGATTCATTTATTTATTTTGACTTTTGACTTGCTCTTTTTAAATATTCAAAATCAAGATCAAGCACCATAGAAATCACATGTGAGTAGGTTCCATTTACATTATCTCCTATATCCGTAAAAGCATAATCCAAACGAAGTTTATATAGTTTTAACCCTACTCCCATATTAGGCTGTACCGTCCAAAATCGTCTTCCTCCAATATCTGAATCTTCTTGAACATTATTAATCCCTGCTCTTAAAAATACGAATTTTTTGTAATCTGCTTCAAAGCCAATCGTTGGATCCAAACTAAAAGGATAAGAACTAATAAGAGTATTCCTTTTTCCATCCATAAACATATTCATATCTAATTCGGCTGTCAATCCTACTTTTCCAAAATCAAATTTACGAGCTGCTGCTAAAATAATTTGTGGCCGAGTTACCTCTAAGGATTTAATAGGAATAGTATTATCTGTTAAATCTAGAATTACTTTTTCATCCTCTGTAAAATTAAAAGACCAAGCATTAAAGGTATTTGAAATATCTTTTAGCAATGCTCCAAACTTCCATTTTCCTAAATGATATTTTACTGAGGCATCTAAGCCAAAACCCCAAGATTTTGCAAATGGTCCAATAGACCGATGCACCACCTTTACATTTCCACCCAGAAACAATTCTCCTCTATCCGTATGAACCTTTTGCGCATAGGAAAATAAAAATGCATAATCTGCTGCTGAAAAGGGTTTGATATTATCATAATTTACTGAACCATCATCTTCGTAGAGACTTAAAGTATTCGGAATATCGTCTATTCCGAATCTAATCATGGATACCCCAAAAGCTCTTTTATGATCATCAAAAGGGATGGCCAAACCTAGGTAATCGTATTTTCCGACTCCACCAAACCACTCTGCATGTTTCGCCCCTATTTGAATTCCTTTTGACATATCTATTGAAGCCAAGGCTGCTGGATTCCAAAATCCCGCAGTTACATCATCTACTGATGCGACAAACGAATTACCCATTGCCTGAGCTCTAGCACTCAACCCTATAGATAAAAATTCATTACTGTATTTTTGAGAAAAAGACCATTGAATACTTAAAACCAAAAGTAAAAAAACAGGCACGCCTTTTTTTAAATTGTTAAACTGTTGCATTTATATTTTCATTTAATTCTTAGATTGATTTGCTAAGAAGATTTATCTTTTTTTAACGGCAAAAAACAGATTGGAGTATTTGTTAATATTGATTTTAAATAAAAAAATCACCTATATTTAATTCAATATATGTACCAATTGTAAAAATCCCCTTTTACTCTCTAAAACTTCTATTATTTTAGCCAATAAAACAGGAAAATGTTGTCACTATCTGATTTTTTATGTCAGCTAAAAAACAAAGGTATTGAATAGAGAAAATTACTTTATAAATTTAAAATTATAAAAAAAAATGTTTAGATACGTGTTATTCCTCTTTCTTTCTTTTTCTTCTTTTCAAATCGATGCTCAAGTTGCCTATAATATGGAACTATTGGGTTATTATGATGATAATACTCTTCCCTCTGCTAATGAAACAGATCAAAAAGTCTTCAATGACATTTGGGGTTATGCAGCCAATGATCGAGAATATGCAATTGTAGGAAGTGCAGCTTATATCCATTTCTTTGATGTGACAGATCCACAAAATCCAATTTTGATTGATCAGATTTTGGGAACGGATACGACGATTTGGCGAGATATTAAAGTTTACGGAAATTATGCTTACGCAGTGAGTGAAGGAAATGGAGAAGGATTAATGATTTTTGACTTAAGTGATTTGCCCAGTTCAGTTTCATTAGTAACTCGAAATTTAGATTTTTTCGAAAAAGCACATAATATATTTATTGATGAAAATGGGAAAATGTTTGTCGCTGGATCAAATACCGATGTTATCGAAGGATTGATGGTTCTGGATATTTCAACTAATCCAACAGAACCACAATTATTAGGAAAAAGTATTTTGATAAATTATGTACATGATCTTTATGTCAAAAATAATATCGCTTATTGTAACCACGGGGACTATGGGTTTTATGTATGGAATTACAATGATCCTAACAATCCAATCTTGTTAGCAAACCTTGAGGGGAATGGATATAATCACAGTAACTGGGTCTCAGAAGATGGAAGTTATGCTATCTTTGCTGAGGAGGTTCCTGCTGGATTACCCTTGGGAATTGTTGACTTAACTCAACTCTCAAATGGATCAATTGAATTAGTAGGTGATTTCTTTCAGTTTCCACTTTTGGGTGATGGTTTTTTCAATACACCTCATAATCCGTATATCAAAGGTAACTATGCTTACATCTCTTATTATGAAGATGGTGTGCAAGTCATTGATTTGACAGATAAAACTAACCCAACATTGGTAGGTTACTATGATACATTTCCAAACAATTTAAACTATGCTGGTTATTTTGGATGTTGGGGAGTATATCCTTACTTACCTTCAGGAAATATTATCGCATCTGATCGTAAGTATGGATTACATATTTTAAGGTTTGATGAAACACTTTCTTCAAATGAGAACTTAGACGATAACAGTAAATTTACAATATACCCTAACCCATCCTTTAATGGTATTTTCAATATAAAAATAAATGAAGTGACAAATGAAAAAGTCACTATTGAAGTAAGTGATTTATCTGGGAAAAAAATGTTTGAACAAGTTTTGAATTTAAACTCTAAAATGGTCGATTTGAGTTTATTGGCAAATGGATTTTATTTTGGAAAAATAAGAATTGGGGAGAAAGAAATGATAGAGAAGTTTGTGGTTTCTAAAAAATAAATATCTCCCTTTTGTAATGAGACTATGAATGACGTGGATCGATCGTATTACCGTGGATTTAACAATCCTAAAATTATAAAAAGATCATAGCCCCTAATATAATAATTAGGTTAAATAAATCTAAATCTTCGGTAACGATATTCCATTCAAATAATAACTAAATGCAAAAAATAATAATTCAAGGAATTCAATACGACGAAAAATCTTCCTTCCAACAAGGTTCTAGTCTCGCTCCACCATTAATTCGAGAAGCTTTAAATTCTGGCTCGATGAATCTTTTCTCAGAAAATGGAATCACAATCGAAACTTCCCGAATTGAAGATAAAGGTGATATTACTATCGAAAAGTATTTCGATATTGAAGCCATCACTGCAAAGCACTTAAATGAAGGTGGCAAAATATTCACTTTAGGCGGAGATCACTCGGTGACCTTTCCCATTATTAAGGCACATCATGCAAAATATCCGAAATTAGATATTTTACACATTGATGCTCATGCTGACTTATATGATAATTATGAAGGCGATAAATTTTCTCACGCTTGTCCATTTGCTAGAATTATGGAAAATGGGTTTGCTATAAAACTAGTCCAAGTAGGCATTCGAACTTTAAATACTCATCAAACAGAACAAGCTGAAAGATTCAAGGTTGATGTGCATGAAATGAAAAATTTGGATCTCAGCAAGATTCCAAAATTTGAAAACCCATTGTATATTTCTTTAGATATGGATGCATTCGATCCTGCTTTTGCACCAGGTGTTTCACATCATGAACCTGGCGGAATGACTTCTCGACAAGTGATTGATTTGATTCAAAGTTTAAATTGTGAAGTGGTTGGAGCAGACATTGTGGAATATAATCCAACTCGAGATTTTCAAAAAATGACTTCGTTTTTAGCTGCTAAAATGATGAAGGAGATTTTAACAAAGATGCTTTAACCCAAAAAACAAATATGAATATTATTTCCTTGCCCGATAATTTGCCACTTGAAAATGACTCTCCTATCCAAGTCTTTGAATACCGAATAGACAATAACTGCTTACGAAGCAAAATTAACTTGACTAAAAATACGATTAGTTTTTTGCTAGAGGGAACGAAGGAATTTATAAGTCATAATAAATCAACTACCATAAAAAATAATAAATTTTTAGTTATGAAATCGGGAAACTGTTTGATGACTGAAACCATCTCTTCAGTCAATAAACAATATAAAAGTATCTTACTTTTTTTCTCTGATGAAATACTCTTAGGTTTCTTGGAAAAAAACAAACTGAATTCTTCTCCTCCAAAGAACGCTAAATCTTATTATGCTTTCTCCTATGATATTTACATCCAACACTTTGTCGAAAGTCTTGAAAAAATAAACCGACTGGAAAAGCAGTTACAAAAGAAATTATTAAAATCAAAATTTGAAGAAATAATGACTTACCTAACCGACAAAAAAGGGAAAGCTTTTTTGAATGGTTTACTCAAAAATCACGATGATAAAATCATACGACTAATCAATGTGGTAGAAAACAACACACTCAATAAATTGACGCTGCAAGAACTCTCCTTTTTATGTAATATGAGTTTGTCTACTTTCAAAAGAGAGTTTTCTAAACAATACCAAATGCCGCCAAGTAAATGGTTTCAAGAAAAAAGATTAGAACATACTGAGTTTTTGTTACGTACTCAAAAAAAACGACCCATAGATTTATATGAGTCAGCTGGCTATGAAAGCTTATCCAACTTCATTCAAGCATTCAAAAAAAAATATGGATACACTCCCAAACAATTCCAACTAGAAAATTGAACTTTTAGCAATACTTTTTGAACATCGACAAATGAGTTATTAATGAAAAAGAATAGACTTTTGTGATTATAATATTTATCATAAAAAATTAAAACCATGCAAAAGTCAAATTTCATTTTAGCCATCTTACTTCTAGTAAGTGGTAATTTATTTAGTCAAAATACTTTCACTCTTTCCAGCAATGATCTTGGTGGTCAAGCTACTCAAACAGAAGAGTTTAATGGTTTTGGATGTACAGGGGAAAATCAATCACCTCAATTATCTTGGAAAAATGCACCAGAAGGAACAAAAAGTTTTGCTATTACTATGTACGATCCAGATGCACCTACTGGAAGTGGATGGTGGCATTGGGTGGTGTTTGACCTACCTGCCAACATTAATGAACTAGTTTCAAATGCAGGTAATGTAAATTTGAATTTAGCGCCAAAAGAGGCGATCCAAAGTATTACAAATTATGGAGCGAATGGTTACGGTGGACCTTGTCCTCCTGAAGGTCATGGTTTACACCAATATGTGATTACTGTTCATGCACTCAGTACTGATAAATTAGGCTTAGATAAAAATACTAATCCAGCAATCGTAGGTTATTACATTTGGAATAATACTTTAGCTAAAGCAAGCATTGTTTCATATTACGAAAGAAAAAAAAGTAACTAATTAAGGAAAGGAGAATTCTGATAATAAGAATTCTCCTTTTTTCTTAAAAAAATTCAAAACTTAATTATTTTTAAATACCTTCTCTTAATCTTTCATCCCTTTACGATTGCTAATTTTATCCTTCAAATTCAACTGCAGCATTGTTTGCTATTTTGATTTTTATTTCAAGTTGTGGATTCTCCATCACTAACCTCCTATCACAATTGGCATAATTCCGAACACCACACTTTTATATCCTTAATAGGATCAAACATCCCAACTAATTTTCTTAATTACTTAAATCGGCATCAATATAAAGGAACATGAGAAAATCAAAGTAAATATAATTGTCTGCTAAATCCAACACTTTTCCACTTACCACCTTCGGCAGAAATATTCAATCTATAACTATCAATAAGGAAAAAAACACCTTTTATATTCATAATTTGATCTCCGACACTTCAGGATTTCATTCTTAGTAACTTCTTATTTTTTTAACTCTAAGATTTATTTGCTATAAGTCTGTCTCATTTTCGTAGTGAGAAATACTAAATAATTTGCTTCCATTACTAGTTAATGTCACATCAGAAAGATGAGTTATATTAACCATTAATATTCCTTTTCGTTCTTAAAAAATGACCAATTCTATTTTGATAGATTCAACTGTTTTTTACTTATCCTTTGGTTAAAATTAGTCTATTCTTCGTTTTCTCGTTATATTCGAATACTATTTTAGTAAATATGCTACATTACCATTCTGCAATTCACAAAATTCAACTAAAAACAGATTGTATTGAAAAACAATAAAAACAGAATTAAATATGCCATTTACGGTGCCATTTTTGGTATTAGCTTTCCAATCATTGGTTCCATTGTCCAGTGCTGGGATTTACATATGGAAATCTCGTTTCAAAACCTTGCACTAATTCAAGAGACCTCTCCTCTCATCTGGATTATAGACACCGCTCCATTTTTTCTTGGCTTGTTTGCCTCATTTGCAGGTGCTCAGATTGACAAATTGAATGTAAAAAATGACGAGCTTTTATATAGATTCAATGAAATGAATAAACTTAAGGTTATCGCAGATGAGGCCAACCATGCTAAAAGTATCTTTTTGGCAAAAATGAGTCATGAAATTCGTACTCCGATGAATGCGATAATAGGGATGACCTATCTGTCATTGCGTGAAAACCCACCTCCTAAAGTAAAAGATTACCTATCTAAAATTGACAAGAGTGGAAAAACACTTCTGGAAATAATAAATGACATTCTAGATTTTTCAAAGGTAGAGGCAGGTGAGATTTCTTTGGAACGCCGAAACTTTAATTTTGAAGAGGTCATCAATGATGTTATTGACCTAACAAACGTCAAAATAAGAGACAAAAAAGAGATTGAATTTGTTTGCGATTACGATACAGAAATTCCAACCTTTGTTAATGCGGATTCAACAAGAATAAAACAAATTCTTATCAATTTATTAGACAATGCAATTAAATTCACCCCTGAAGGTGAAATTATTTTAAGAATAAGAAAAAACGAGATAGAAAAGGATAATGTCATTCTTTCATTTAGTATTAGTGATACTGGAATTGGAATTGCAAAATCAAAAATAAACGATATTTTTGATCCATTCAAACAAGAAGATGATTCAACCACACGAAAATTTGGTGGTACGGGTCTTGGTTTGGTAATCACCAAGTCCTTAATTGAACTAATGGGGAGTAATATTTCAATTGAAAGTAAAAAAAACGAGGGAACTACATTTAGTTTTGATCTGAAGCTAGACATTGGTCAAAGTTTAGAGGGAGCAACCTTCAAAGGGAAAAAAGATTTACAAAGTCTCAAAGTTCTGCTCGTAGATGATTCAAACACATCTAGAGAAACTTTAAAAGGAATTTTGGAATCATTTAACTTTAACGTCGCTGATGCGAGATCAGCAGCAGAAGGTATTAGCTTACACAACAAACAAATGGAATTAGGAGATCCATTCAATTTAATTATTGCAGATTGGTATATGCCTGAAATGGATGGATTGCAAATGATTAATGAACTACAATCTAGCATAGGTGATAAGCAAGCCGTATTGATGGTCACAGCATATGGCGCTGAGGTGTTGCGTGAGGCACAGTCCTCTCAAATTATAGATGGTTATTTATTAAAACCAATAAGTCCATCAATTCTTTTTGATTATATACAAAAAGTAGTTTCAAAAGATGATTTTACCGGCTTGGACTCAGTGGACTCGGAATTAAATATTTTGCGTTACAAGTCTATTCTAGAAGGCGTAAATGTTTTACTCGTGGAGGATAATGAAATCAATCGACAACTTGCTATTGAATTACTTCTGGATGTAGGCGTCACTTGTGAAATCGCAACCAATGGAAAGGAAGGTGTTGATTTGGCTATCAAGAAACAGTATGATGCTATTTTGATGGATATTCAAATGCCAATAATGGATGGTCTAACAGCCACAAAAGAGATGCGCAAAATTCAGTCGCTCAAGGAAATTCCAATTATTGCAATGACTGCTCACGCGCTGCAGGGTGAAAGAGAAAAAAGTCTTGAAGCCGGAATGAACGAACATATTACCAAACCAATTAATCCATCATTTTTATATGAAACGCTATGTGCTTTTACCAAACCAGAGCGTAAAGTAAGTTTGACTAAAAATTTGGGAAGTGGCCAGAGTACTGAAAGTATGGATAATTATACCAATGAATTTAGATCAATTAATATTACTCTTGGGCTCAAACGAGCTAATAATAAAAAGAGATTATATCAAAAATTGCTCAAAGGATTTTTAGATAAATATGAAAATACGACCGAGGAATTAGGGCAATGTTTAGTGAAAAATGAATGGGAAAAGATGATGACCATACTACATACTGTCGGTGGTGTCGCGGGTAATATTGGTGCTGAAAACTTATCTAAAGAAATGTTGTCTGTTTCTTCAAAATTAAAGAAATATGAAAACTTCAGCGTTGTGACAGAAAAACAAATCGATGGACTATCAACCATATTGAAAGATGTATGCAACAATATTCAATCTTATTTAAAGAAATATAAAAATGAAGAAGTTTCAGTAATTCCTAAATCAACACCTTCTCAGCAGGAGCTAATTGATAAACTATCAGAGCTACTTCTAATTATTAATGAGAACGATCCAAGCGCCATTCAAAGAGCTGAAAAAATAGGACTAGGTTATAAGCTGAGTAAAATACAACAAAATAACATCAAAGCGGCTATAGACCTTTTAAATGATTTTGACTTTGAAGCGGCCGCTGAAATCATTAATACTATGAGAAAATTATGATTCCATCTTACAATAAAAAAAGGAAACTATTAGCAGTTGATGATTCTGTAGAAAATCTCAAGTTGCTAATTGAACTCCTTGGCAAAGAATATGATTTAGTTGTTGCGAAAAATGGAAAAAAGGCACTGGAAATTATCGCATCAAATCCAAGTATTGACTTAATTCTTTTGGATGTAATAATGCCAGGAGAGATGCATGGTTTTGAGGTTTGTAAAACTATTAAATCAAACCCAAGCCACTCACATATTCCAGTTATCTTTCTTACTGGCTTGAACGATAGTGAGGATGAAACTTTAGGTTTAAAATTGGGGGGTGCCGACTATATTACGAAACCTTTTCAACCCGATGTTGTAAAAGCGCGAATCAGCACACAGTTAAAATTGAAAGAAGAGCAAGAGAAAACAAAAAAGCTTCTTCAAATCCTACTCCCTGACAATGTCATTCAAGAATTAAATAAATCAGGAACTTACACTCCGATAGTTCATGATTCCGTTTCCATATTATTTTCTGATCTTGTCGGATTTACTGAAATTTCAAGCCAACTGTCTCCTCAGGAATTAGTTGACGAATTGTCTAGGATTTTTACAGCTTTCGATCAAATCATGAAAAAAAATAACTGTATCCGAATAAAAACTATTGGGGATGGATACATGGCCGCTTGTGGTGTAAAGAATGAAGAAAATCACGCTAACAATATGGTTCAAGCCGGATTAGAGATTATTGAATACCTCAAAAGTAGTTCAGTGGGTCTCATTGAATGGAAATGTAGAATAGGAGTAAATACAGGTAAAGTAATATCTGGTTTAATTGGTACACAAAGATTTCAATTTGATTTATTGGGAGATGATGTAAACATCGCTTCTCGCATTGAGAGCAGTGCCCCTTCCATGAAGCTCTGTGTTTCTAAGTCAACCGTCGATTGTTTAGATACGAATAAATTCGGTATCACCTCAATCGGATATAAAGAGTTAAAAGGAAAGGGAGCTATTGAATTATTCTCTATTCGCTCCCTCCCCTAAAGAAATTTAACTAGTTGCTTCATCTCGGACTGGCCTCCTCTTTTCATTTTTTAGATGTGGAACGAATTGTTTTACTTTTCCTTCTTCCGAAATTTTTATTTAATTCCTCTTTAGCCAACTTGTAATGATCAAGAGCATCTTGAATCAAAGAAATAGCATAAACAATCTATTTTAACTCCTCAACCTCCGTGATTTTCATTTCATTTCAATCACTTGCGTTAACATTATTTTATCATCCACTTCCCCACTCACTCTAACACTACTTCTATATCCACTTTGAGTCAAATTAACCTCCTCTTCTCCTAGTGTCATACCAACCAATTCGCATAGAGTAATCTATTATTTATCTTGTAAAAACTATTCTTAAATTACTTACAATAAGGTAACTATTCAAAATCCTGGTCACATTCAGAATAAGAAAAAACATTCCCTGTAGTAATTACCTTATGAGTTTTTTAGACACAAGATTCAAAACTCCAATAGCGATTATATTCTTGGAGGTAAGCAATTTATTTTCCACTAAAAGAATAGCTGAATCAAATCCTTGAGCAGGATTTTACAATAAAATTTCCGTATCAATTACCAGAAACTTAAAAAAATATTTTTCTTCTTCCCGCATAATTGAACTTTGATAAATATTCTAACGTCCATTTCTTCCCCCTCCATATAACAAATTTACCGTCAAGGCTAAAACCAATATTACGCTCTTACTAGAGGGTAATTGTAACTCGTTTATTTTTTTTAGCTTTAACTGAGGTCACCAAAATATCTCCTAGACATATAAAAGTAATCCCTATTTAATTTGGAGAAAGTGATCAAAAAAAAACGAGCTACTTCCAATTGATTGAAAACAGCTCGTTTTTATTCCTAGAAAAACTTTATTCTACAATCACTTTTCCCATTCCAATCCCTTTATCTGTATGCATTTCAATAATATAAATTCCACTTGCTGCATTTTGTAATTCAAATGAAGTCAACAAATTTGGATTTTCTCTTTCAATAGAGAAAACTTCTTGCCCTAAATTATTGAAAACTCGAATTTTCAATTCCTCCACTTGTTCAGCTAATTCAATATTAAAATTCCCTTTTGATGGATTTGGGAAAATGTGGAACACTAATGCAGGTTCTAAATTTTCATTAGCAGTAATTACTTCATCTAGTGGTGCATCTCCCAACGTTATCAGGTAAGAAGATACTATTAGATGAGGATTAAAACCATCATTACAATTATCACAAGTCACTCCACTCACACAGTCAGGATTAGAGGCATTACAAAAATCAGTGTAATCTTCATCAAAGACGTATTTCAAAGTAACATCATTTTGATTGATATATGCGCCCATATCATAGTCAAACCAAGGAGCAATTGAACCAGGACACCAACCTGCTCTATCATAAAACCATGTACCATTCTGATTGTTACAGCCATCTGGGTTTGGATCACAATCAGACCAATTGTGTTGTTCAAACGTCTGACTTCCATCTACCCAAATATGATGAGTATCTTCATGAAACTCAGCAGCATTAGCTGTATTATTATCACCCCAACCATGACCAGTAGAAACTAATTTAAGTTTCGCAGCTAAAACATTAGCTGGATATTGAGCATTAATTTCAGCTGTCGGTTGAAGATTATCCATATTCCCAAAATCATATGTCTCATACCATAGTTTTGTAATTGAGCTATAAGCATGAGTTGGAGTTCCAGCTTGATAATCTAAATTTAAAGTATATAAAAATCCATTTCCTGGAGTTCCTAATCGAAATCGAAAAGCAACTTTCCCTTGTAAAGTACTCATGAAATCTGTTAAATCTATCGCACTATTACAAGCAATTCCATAAGGAGTGATATATCTGATAATCTCATACCATTCTCCATTATGACCTTTAACATCAATACCAGAGACTCTATCCCATGGATCACATCCACCTGTAGGACACCCAATATCAAAGTTACCAACAATCTGATCAAATGCCCCTGCGTAACTTGGTAGTTCAACTTCTACAATTTCTTCTGTGTTATTGACATATACCCAAACATCTGTTCCTGCGTTTACTGTCATATTAGAAGCCTGATCTACTATTGTAAAAGTAATCGACTCTACTCCTACTGCACCGTAATTATTTTCGGAAAAAACATTCATAGTAAAATCTCCATAAAATGGTGGTGTCCACCAACCTGTGTAATGTCCATTTCCCCAATCTTTAGCTACTATAGTTTCTCCATCGATTTGAAAAGTAACATTCGCCACATTAAATAAGTCTGGAAAATCAATATTTGAAATTGCCGCCAATTGAATTGGCCCTAAACTTGGAACCATTACATCTCCCGATAAAGGGCTTCGAACTTCTGTTGAAGGAACAAAAGTATCAGGATTTAAAACTTGAAAAGAAAGAATAATTTCCGGTGCAGGACTAAATGTTCCATCACCTGGCTGGGTTGCTTTTACTTCAACAACTCCAATGACTCCATCAAGAGTAATGGTGTTACCACTTACCGAGGCTGGTCCTGAAACAACCTCATAATTCACTGTCAATCCTGAACTAGCTGTTGCAGTCAAATCAAACGGTACATCCGTAACCAACTTATCTGGAATAACCGGGAATGTAATTACTTGAACACTATTATCCACTGTTCCAACAAAATTGGAAATTTCTCCTGTCATATCAAAGTTAACCAAATCACCATCTCTTACTCCAGGTTCTACTTCCGAAATTAACGTTGTAATAGATGAATTATCTCCTCCTGGAACACCTTGATTGAATTTGTAATACAATTCTAGACCTGGCTCATTTCCATTTAATTCATTGACCATCATTTCTTGAATTTCAGCTTGTGTCAAAGCTTTACTCCAAAGCGTTACCTCATCAATTCCTCCATCCCATGTAGCTAATCCCCAAGGAGAAATATGTTTTCCAATTGACAAAGGTGTATCAGTTGAAGCAATAGTTCCTGATGCAGGAGTACTTCCAATAGAAATACCATCCATAAATAATTCTACTTTTGAGCCATCATAAACCCAAGCAACATGTTGCCATACTTCTGGAACTGCTACGAAATCTGCTGTTGCTACTTCGTAAGTCGTACCATTAATAATTAAACGACACTCCATTTTCCCATTATTCAGTTGGATTAAATACATCTGGCCATCTCCAGTTCCTCCATTTCGAAACGAAAGATAACCTTGCCCATAACCTAAAGCATCACAGTAAAACCAACCTGTCATACTAATTTCATTCGATCCTGCTATGTACTGTGAGGCTGCTGGAATTTCAATAATATCATCATCATGGTCGAAATGTAAAAACTGTTGTGTTTGTGCTTGAGAGTATATTGTGAAGAATAACAAAAAGGAAAAAGCCAATATTATCCTCGAAATGTAAAATTTTTTCATGGTTGTTTTGATTTTATGAAGAAAATGATTTTTATTTTAAATTATCTATTAATGCTTTAGTATTAATAGATTCTACAATAAATTATTTTTAGTTATTAATTCATCCACCATACTTTTGTTTCAGGTGAATCTACTCCCATCCTCGCAACCTGTTCTGCCCAATTTATTGCATTATTTTGAATCTCCGTTGAAGGGTATGTGAAGCGATAATAATTGGGGATAGCACCTTCTCTGGGAGTTGCTTGTGTTCGTCTAAGCAAAGCATACGCTTCCCATGGTTGTCGGAATAAATCCATCCATCGTTGTGCATAAATTAATTTAAGCTGATCATTACTAGTAAAAATATTAATTTTTGGATGGTTTGCCACACTAAAGATTTCACCACTTGAAAGCACTGCTGGGGTATTTTCCCATATATTTGTATTTTGAAAAATATTCTGCCAGAACTTAATTGAATTAACTACGCCATTTGTATACTGAGCTCTTGCTTCTCCTTGATCTACGGCTACACCCAAACCTCTAAAATATATTTCAGCTTTCAAAAATTTCACTTCTGCAGCGGTCATCATAATTTCAGGAACATCATATCTATCTCGAATCAAATAATAATTAAATGGAGAATAAATATTACCAGATCCTTTTGTTGCATAGCTCACATCTCGATGTCCTTGGTAAGGAATACCACCTGCAACTTCTGTGTTCACATTTGGTAATTGAGGAAATGCAACCCATTCATCTGCATTATTTGGTTCGAAGAAAATAAAAGCTCTAGGATCGAAGATTCCACTTCCATCAAGATTATCATTTTCAGACATCATATTCCAAATAGTCGACCCCATTCGTAATTTTTTATGCTCATGAAATGAATAGTGGGTCGAATTTTTTTCCCAATCTAATTCACTTGGAAACAAACCAACATCTTCTCCTTCTTCAATTAATGGTAAGTCATTTTCCAAAACATCTTGAAAAATTGGATTAGCAAAATTGGCATCTTTTTCTACCATGCGCAACCCATATCTCAGTCGAAGCGAGTTTGCGAACTTTTTCCATAACAATACATTTTCATTACCATTATTTCCTAAAGCATTAAATATATTATCAAAATTACCAAAGTTTAAATAAGCTTCTCCGGCGGAAGTTTTCGGATCAGGCAAGGTATTTATATTATCGTTGGCCCATTTTAATTCGTCTAACAAGAATTTATAAATCGTTCCTTGATCATCATATTTAGGTTCTAAATTATCCAAACTTTGAAATGCCTTACCGGCATCAAAAAATGGAATATCCCCAAACAAATCCGTTACTCGAAAAGTCTGATAAGCTAAAATTATTTTCACCATCGCTCGCACATTACTGGTTGCTTCTTGATCTCCCTCATATTCATCAAAACGTTTTTCCAACTCTCTTACATTCGCTAATGAAGTATAATATCGAGTCCAAATATCTTCCGTTCCACGAGGCGTATTTTGAAAAGTCTCAGCAGTCAAAGCACCTTGTTGAGTGATCGGATAAATCACTTCATTATGCATAAAAAGTTGTTCATCACCACCAAGTTGAGTTGATTGGATAACAAAATTGAACAGTGGCCCAATATCTGTTTGGGTTGGAAACTCAGGATTTTGATTTAAATCTTCAAACCCTTTTTCACACGAATTAAGTAAAAATAAAATAATAGAGACTGAAAGATATTTTAACAAATTTTTCATAAAATCTTTTTTCAAATTAGACTGATAAAGTTGTTCCGATGAAATACTGATGCATGGAATCTAGTGAGATCCGGGGGCATAAGTAACATATTACGTTCCATCAGAAGCTTGCATTTAAACTCACCCCAAACGATCTTGTTCCAGGGAATGCAGCCCACTCCAAACCCTGAGCATTCCCCGATCCATTTGCTCCCTCTGGATTAATTCGATCAGGCAAGGAAGTATAAATATAAAATAAATCTCTTCCCACCAAAGACAAAGTTAAGTCTTGAAATACTTTTGCTCTTTGATTAAATTTTTCATTAAAATGATAAGACAAAGTTACTTCACGCAATTTCACGTATGAATTTTCCAAAATTCCTGGCGTACTCAAAAATGGTCCCCAGCCCCCTGTATTAGGAATATATTTGAATAAATAATGAACTACTTTTTGATTTTCAGTTCCATCAGCATAAACTCCCGGCAAGACTACTCCCACATTTCTATTATTTCCTGCAGGATCAGTATAAGGCAATCCTCCGCCTTGTCTTTCCAACAGAGTCAAAGGGCTTTGACCATTTTGCAAACTCGAAACATACGAACCTGAATAAATATCCCCACCCCATTTCGTATCAATCAAAGTACTCAAAGTAAATCCTTTATAGCCTGCTTTCATATTCCAACCTGCAATAAAATCAGGAGATGCATTTCCTATTGGGATTCGATTTGACGTTACTAAATAATGGGTTCCTTCTTCATTTAAAATTGGTTGTCCATTTTCATGATATTGATAATCAAATCCCATGATCGTCCCAAACTCATCTCCTTCACGAACCGAAATTGTTGGTCCTTCTGTCCCCCAAATATTTGCAATCTCTTTCACTTTTGCTCCAATCCCCATACTCGTTACACGATTTCGATTTCGTCCAATATTAAAACCAGTTTGTAAAAAGAAGTCTTTTCGTTGGAAAATTGTAGCTGAAACAATTGCTTCTATTCCTTTATTTTCTAACTCACCCGTATTGATTCTAATACCAGACGGAGCACCAGAGGAAGTTGATAAAACTGCATCCAAAATCTGATCATAAGATCGAATATAATAATAAGTAAAATCAATATTAATTTTGTTATCAAACAAACCCATTGTTGTTCCAACCTCGTAAGAATTCGCACGTTGGGGCTTTAGAGCAATCGGTGGAACTGTAGTTGGTAAAGCTGCCGTTTGGTTATTTCCAAAAGACCCAGTTCGATAGGTAAAGTTAACCTGAAATGGATTTGTATCAGTTGCCGTTTGAGCGTAAGCGCCTCGGAGTTTTAAAAAATTCAACCAAGGTAATTTTAAGTCAAAAGCCTCAGTTGCGATAAAACTCAAAGAACCTGATGGGTAAAAATAAGAGTTATTTTCAATCGGCAAAGAAGATGACCAATCATTCCTTCCTGATAATTCTAAGAAGAGAAAATTCTCATAACTTAAATTTAAAAAGGAGAAAATCGAGTTGATTTTTTTATCATAAAAAACCTCTCTAGGGATTTGTGAATTTTGTCCATCTGCATAATTATTAAAATTAAAAAGCCACGGATTTACCCACTCTCCCGACCTTGCTTTGAGACCATATTGACTTCGAGACCATTGGGTTCCTCCCACTGAAAGTGTGATATCAATCAATGATTCAAAAAGTCCATTATTAGTTGCCGTTATTAAAAAGTCATTATTCAATACTCGATCTTTTGCTAATTCATTTTCATATCTACCATTCAAAATTCCCAAAGCATCAATTGGATTATTTCTAGTTTCAAATTGAGCAAAAGAAAAATCCAAACCTAACCTTCCTCTCGCCGATAACCAATTGGTAATTTGATAATTCAAACTCAAAGAACCAATTAATTTGTTTCGATCTAGGTTCGTGTTATTATTATAAGTATTCCACCAAATATTTGGTCCAGCATAAAGGAAGGGAAAACTTCCGCCATAATTATTTTGGGTGGCATCTGGCAAAATGTTGATTTCTTTTTCCAATCCTTTATAACTTCTTGGAAAACTATAAATCATTCCTTTTGAAAATGAATTTAGATGATCATCTCCCAACGTCGGACTATTCAATCTTTGATAATTCAGATAGGTGACAGCAACATCTGCTTTCACCTTCGACGAAATATTTAATGTCGAACCGATATTGACTGTAGTTTGATTATAATTACTATTGGGGACAATGGCCTTATGGTCGGTTCGAGTAAGTGACACTCGCATTGTTCCCATTTCTCCACCACCTGAAAAAGATAAGTTATGAGTAGTCGTATTGCCATTGGAGAAATATAATCCCAAGTTATCAGGTTGGGGATCGAAGGAACGCATTTCGCCATCCCACCATTGAACTATTTGCCCTTCCATTTTTGGGCCCCATGAAACTCCCGTTCCATAAAACCCAAAAATACTTGTCGAACTTTGCCCAAAAACTCCATCCGTCAGGTAAATATCATCTTGAGTTGGATAGCGATAATTTCCATTTGCATCAGTTGGTAAAGTTGGCTCGAGTAAAGTTGTTGGCCCACCTGCACCGTAAACATTTTGTACATCACGATAGCGGTAGGGTTGAATTATTTTATGTTGTAAAGAATAGTTGATTCCAATCCCTTTTTGTTGTTTTCCTCTTTTTGTGGTAATCAATATCACACCATTCGCACCTCGTGAACCATATTTAGCAGCCGCTGTAGGTCCTTTTAGAATATTATAAGTTTCGATATCATTTGGATTGATATTATTGATCGCAGAACCCCAATCGACTCCTCTTCCAATATTTTCCAAGCCAGCTTGATTTTGCAACGGAACACCATCTACAATGATTAAAGGTTGGTTATCTGAATCAATATTATTATTTCCACGAATCGTAATTCTTGTCGTTCCACCATCTACCCCATTAGCGCTACTAACTTGAACTCCTGCAGAGCGACCTTGGAGAGAATTGACAATATTAGGTGCCTGAGATAATTGAATTGCATCACCTTCAAAACTTTCAGTAGAGTATCCTAGCTCTCTTTTTTGTCGCTTGATTCCTAGTGCAGTAACAACAACTTCCTCAATAGCACTTACAGATGAAGTCATGGTAATTTCTAGTGGATCAGTATTTTTGACTTCAACCTCTTGAGTTGCATAACCCGTATAGGAAACTTCCAATGTCAACGAAAGTATTTTTGCAGATCCTAGTTCTAATTGAAAACTCCCATCAATATCTGTCGTTGTTCCATTTTCTGGATTTCCTTTTTCTAATATTGTTGCTCCAATCAGGACTTCACCAAACTCGTCGTAGACTATTCCTCTAATAATATTTTTTTGCCCAAAAATACTCAAAACTGTAAAAAGGGTGAAAATAAAGCTCCATGAAATTTTTAAGTAAAATTTCGATCTCATATTGTAGTTTGGATTAGTTAAGAAATCTCCTTTTGTAAATTTAAGAATCATTACTCAATATATGATTTTTATACAAAATGGAGGTTTTGATAGGCGAGTATTTTTATGTTATATTTGAAAAATGCTACTCTAGATTTCAAATAAAAAATTCCTTTTTAATTGATCAATTTGATTGAAACAATGTCAATTATTTTATTTTATTCAAACTTTTCCATTTGACAACAATTTCTCCTTAAGAGGTTGATAACCATAAGAAAAGACTTATAGTTAATTATATCTAACTATAGAATTAGAAAATAAAGAAATCCCTGTGCCTATTGAGTATAAAATCATCAAAAAAGATTAATACGAACATAAAAGGGTGAAATAATTTTATCGATTAATTAATTACAATGATTCTGGCTATTTACAATTTCTTAAAGAAAATAAATTCGGAATGTTCTCTTTAGATTCTGATAAACTAATAATTCTATTAAAATACGATTTTATAAAAATGAATAATCGGTCCTCCTACCGTAAAGTTTTACATCAAAAAAAAGAGTAACATTAGAACAAAGTAAAAAATATAACTTTTGTGTCACATCCAAAGTGATATTTAAAAGAAAACTCAAGAAAATAATAATGAAACCGTAAATTTTGAACTTAAAATACATCAAAATTCCTTTTTCTAATAATTTCTAATAATTCACTAATGAAAGAAATCCAAGTCCGCTCAGCTCTCCTCGAAGAACTCCCTATTCTACTCGAATTCGAACAAGGTATCATTACCGCCGAACGACCTTACGATCCAACTTTGGCAAATGATCCAATTTCCTACTACAATATAAAAGAGCTTATCGAATCAAAAAATGCTGAGGTTATTGTAGCCTTAATTGATGATAAAATAATAGCTTCCGCCTACGCTAAAATAGTCAAAGCAAATTCTTATTTCAAACATAGTCATTATGCCTATTTGGGATTTATGTTTACGGAGCCCAATTACCGAGGGCAAGGTATCAATCAAAAAATTATTAAAAAATTGAATCTTTGGGCAAAATCAAAAAACTTAAATGAAGTTCGACTACAAGTTTATGAAGAAAATAATTCAGCAGTTAGAGCGTACCAAAAAGTAGGTTTTAAAAAATACATGGTGACGATGAGAATGGAAATTGCATGATATTTATGTCAGTAAAATTCAATTTTAAATTCATTTCGATCTAGCGAAAAAAAGCACTATATTATTGCATAATACTTAAAAATAGGAAAAAATTTGGGTAACTAACAAAACTAAATCAAAATATATTGACGAAAATAGAAACCCTAGATATGATTTTTAAAATCCGATATCATAAATACTTTTACAAATTAAAGGCAGATGAAATTGTCAAACTAATTCCTGAAAAATAAAAAATGAATATAAAAGAATTCAAACTTGAAAGATATTTTGCGAAGCATGAATTCAATGCAAAATACCTCTTGTCTAGTTCAGACTGCGATGGTTATGAATTAAAAAATCTTTTGGATGTTGCTTCTAGGAGTGAGTTAAATCTATGGGAAAACATGAAATTTGGTTATACTGAAAGTGAAGGAAATTCAGTCCTAAGAGAAACCATTTTGCAATACTATAAAACTAAAAACATAGAAAACGTAGTCGTAGCCAGTCCCGGAGAGTTAAATTTCATTTTGATGAATGTTTTGTTGCAAGCTGAGGATCATGTCATTGCAGTTGGGCCTTGCTATCAATCTTTGTCTGAAGTGGTCAAATCTATCTCTTGCGAATTATCTTTTTGGAAACCTAATTATGATAATTGGACATTTAATATTCGAGACTTAAAACCACTAATTAAAAAGAATACAAAACTTATAATTCTAAATTTCCCTCACAATCCAACTGGAAGTTATTTATTAAAATCTGAATTAAATGAAATCGCTGAATTAGCTCGAGCAAATGATTTATATATTTTCTCAGATGAAATGTATTCTAAATTAATGGTCGGGGATAAGGAAGAATTACCTCCGATAAGTGATTTATATGAAAAAGGCATCAGTCTTTGGGGGACTTCTAAAACTTTTGGGCTTGCAGGTTTGCGAACAGGATGGTTAGTTTCTCAAGACAAAAAATTATTACAAAAAATAATTGCATTCAAAGATTATTTAAGCATCTGCAATGCGGCACCAAGCGAAATTTTATCCATAATCGCTTTAAACCATATGGATATTTTTCTCCAGCCAAATATTAAAAAGATAAAAAGGAATGTTTTACTTTTTGAAAAATTCGTGAAACGTCATTCTATTTTTGAAAAATTTATTCCGCCACAGGCTGGCTCAACTTCTTTCGTGAAATTGAATATTAGAGAGTCTTCTTTAGATTTTAGCAATAATCTTGTAGAAAAAAAAGGGATCATGACTGTTCCTGCAGAAATGTTTGAGCATGAAGAAAAATATATTCGAATTGGATTTGGAAGAGAAAATTTACCAGAAGTGCTAGAGGTTTTTGATGACTATTTAAACTCACAATAAAAAAATATTAATACGCTATATTTAAGACTAAAGTGTTGTGCATACAAAAAAATAGTGCCATCCTGAAAAATTCAGGATGACACAACAACAACATAACCATGAAAATACATAACCAAAATTTTCGATCACGATTGCTCGCGACCGATCCTTTTATTTCTTGAAAACTTCATAATCGAGCTTCGGCATCTCGGAAGTTTTTACTTTTCTAATTGAAATTATTTCTTTTTCATTATTCCCTTTTAGAATAACTTCGTATTGTCCATTGGGTAACTTCGAACAATCAAAAGAAAATACATTTAATCCTTTAGTCAATTTTTTCTTTCCTCTTGATATAACTTTTCCATTCGTTCTTACAAACTTAAAAGTGATATCCGTTTCTACTACTGACTTGATGGTCAATCTTAATTTTCTATCGGTAACTAAGCTACTCATTGATTTAATCATCAAATTATTTTCAGATGATTTATCGATAATAAAAATTTCACTTTCTGTAAAGCTGTTATCAGCTGAGTAATGCAATAACCGATAATAAGATCTTTGCTTTCCAATAGATAAATCTAAAAATCGATACGTTCTAATTTTATTGGAATTTCCAGCGCCTTTAACCACACCAGCTTTTTTAAAATTAATTCCATCTATCGATTTCTGTATGACAAAAAATTTGTTGTCCTCTTCTTTGTACGTGGACCATGAAAGCATGTTTCCTACTTCAGTTGATTTAATTTTTACTGGTTGAAAATAAATACACTTTGCATTATTTGGTGTAAAAACCAGTAGACTAAAAAAGAGCAATAAAGAGTAAGGCAACGAGATTTGGAATAGGAGCCTCATAATTTTAGTTTTAAAAAAAGTTAATCTTATTTTTATTTGAAATTCTTTTGGAAAGACCTAAATTCATTCATTAATATCTATTCAAAAGGTCTGATATAAAGAAATTTCAAAGAATAAATTATTGATACTATTCTTAATACTAATCACTCAACTTTATTCTTCTCAAAAAATAGAAAACAAATTATAATATATAAAATTTACTATTCCATGCTTATCAACTAACAATAAATATAAATTCAAATACTATACCAATTTTTTTAATATGTTCATTTTTTATAAAAAAAATTTTAATAATATGTTTAAACCAAAATTTTTGACTAAATCCATTTTACTAATCTTGACAATAATATTAATTCTATTTATTGGTTGCAAACAAGAAAAAACTGAAAAAGGAGAACAAGACAAATTAGTTTACCCTCAAAATAAAAAATTAATATCAGATAAAGCCATGGTTGTTTCAGCACATCCCCTTGCCTCAAAAGTGGGAATGGATATTTTGAAAAAAGGAGGGAATGCAATTGATGCAGCGATTGCTGTTCAAATGGCACTAGGTGTCACTTACCCTGTTGCTGGTAATATCGGTGGTGGTGGCTTTATGGTGATCAGAATGAATGACGGAACAGTAGACGCTCTAGATTACCGAGAGAAAGCTCCTTTGGCTGCACATCGAGATATGTATTTAGATAGCTTGGGAGAGGTTATTCCAAGGTTGAGTTTAGATGGACACTTAGCAGTCGGTGTTCCTGGAACAGTCGATGGTATGGTCAAAGCATTTGAAAAGTATAGCCAACTAAAAAACTGGAAAGAACTAATTAAGCCATCTTGGGATCTAGCAAAAGATGGAATTCTCCTAACCGAACGTGAAGCAAATGGCCTGAATCGAACTAAAGAAAAGTTTGAGAAATTCAATACATCTCGGCCTGTCTTTATTAAGGAAGATGGGAAATGGGAGAAAGGAGAAAAACTAGTCCAAAGCGATTTAGCAAAAACTTTTAAATCAATACATGATAAAGGTAGGGCTGGATTTTACGAAGGAGAAGTAGCTAATCAATTAGTTGCAGAAATGAAAGCAGGAAATGGAATCATTACTCATGAAGATTTAAAACAATATGAAGCACAATGGCGAAAACCAATTGTAAGTAAATATAAAAATTATGATATTATTTCTATGGCTCCTCCCTCAAGTGGAGGAATTGCACTAACCCAAATGCTTGGAATGGTAGAGAATTACCCCATAAAGGATTGGGGTTTCCATTCTCCTCAAACTATCCATGTGATGGCTGAAGCAGAACGACGAGCATTTGCAGATAGGGCTAAACATTTAGGTGATCCTGATTTCTATGATGTTCCGGTAAAAGAATTGATGGATAAAAATTATTTAAAACAACGGATGTCTAATTTTAATCCGAATGCAGCATCACCTAGTGATGAAATTCAAGCAGGTATGTTATTAAAAGAAAGTGATCAAACAACGCACTTTTCTATCATTGATGCAGAGGGTAATGCAGTATCAGTTACAACAACTTTGAATACTGGTTACGGTTCAAAGGTAGTTGTTAGTGGTGCAGGTTTTTTCTTAAATAATGAGATGGATGATTTAAGTGCTAAAGTTGGAGTTCCAAATATATTTGGATTGGTTGGCGAAGAAGCAAATGCTATTGAACCAGGGAAAAGAATGTTGAGTTCTATGACTCCTACTATTGCAACTAAAAATGGAAAATTAAATATGGTTATCGGAACTCCTGGTGGTTCGACCATTATAACTTCTGTCTTCCAAATCTTTTTGAATGTAACTGAATTTGGAATGGGAATGTCCGAGGCAATTAATGCTCCTCGATTCCATCACCAATGGCTACCAGATCAAATTTTTATTGAAACTGATGCTTTCCCTACAGAAACTATTTCAGCTTTGGAAAAAATAGGGCATAAAGTCGGAGTTCGAGGCAGTGGAAAAATTGGTCGTTTTGAGGGCATTTTAGTTATGCCTGATGGAAAATTAGAAGGAGGTGCAGATATCAGAGGCGATGACTCTGCAATGGGATATTAATTTCTTTGCATCTACATCATAAAAGTAGTTGCTCCTTTTATGATGTAGATGTAGGATTTATAATTTGGAAAAATTTGGGAATAAAATTTACTATTTTTTAAAATAACTAATATTCAAAATAATTTTTCATAATGTTCTCTTTATATTGACAATATTGAATTAAACCCAATCCTAACTACAGACATTGAAGACATTTTATAAACTTATAGGTAACCAAGTCAAGGAAACTTTTTTGGATATAAGTTTACGCAGATGATACTTTAACAAACTAATCAGTAATCCTAATTTCTCCGTACTTTTGAATTTAGAGAACAGCCGCTCAATAAGACATTTTATTAAAACTAAACCAAATCACTATGCTTAAAAAAATTACTTTACTTACCTTTTTTTCTTTTTTGTTTCTATCCAATTTTGCTCAAATTACCGAAGTTCAATCATTTATTTATAGTTCAACCACTAGAGATACTGTTATTGAATTTCCGACCGCCGACCATAATACCTATGAGAAAATTCTTATGGTTTATTCTATGCGATGTAAAGATGCTTTGGTTTCCACCTCAGCTGAAAGAAATAAAGGTTGCGGCGAATGGGATTATAGTTGCAATACTTATATCACAGATTCGAGTCGAGTAGATTCATTTCACACCGTCTCCCCTACTCATCTAATCTCTGGATTCTCTGATGATGTGTATAATTATACTACACAGCCAACCTATAGTTATCTTCAATCTACTCAATCTGAAATAATCTATAACAATGTAATTACAGAATTAGAATATACTATTGGAAGTGGCACAACTGGTTCAGAATTTCCATTTGGTGGCGGCCAAAAAATTGCCCGAACCCAATTCTTATATTCTGCAACTGATCTTACCGCACAAGGAATGCAAACTGGTTTTATCACAGGGATGAAATTAGAAGCATTAAATATGGCTACTGGTTTTGAAAATTTAAGAATCAGGATGAAACAAACTTCTCATTCTGAATTAGAGGCTGCTACAATGGAAAACAACGGTTTTGAAGAAGTGTATTATTTAAATTCTGATGTCGGTACTGGAAATCATTTTTTCAAATTTCATAATAAATTTGATTGGGATGGAGTCTCTAACATATTATTAGATATTAGCTACAATCGAAATACCGATGCTTCTACCGACGTGAAATCTAATGTACAGGCAGTGGTTTCTAGCCTATCAGCAAACGGTGATAATGACCAATATTTTGAAATAAATGGTGCTGGTTATGTAGATGTAGAACAAGCTTTACCTAGTGTTCAAAATGAAATTACTATTTCCTTTTGGAGTTTTGGTTCAGAAGAATTACCCATCAACACTTATGCCTTTGAAGGAGTGGATGCCGGAAACTTAAGGCAAATGAATGTGCACCTACCATGGAGTAATGGACAAATTTATTGGGACTGTGGAAATGATGGTTCAGGATATGATAGAATCAATAAACCAGCCTCAGAAGATGAATATAAGAATGTTTGGAGTCATTGGTCATTCACTAAAAATGCGACAACTGGAGATATGAAAATTTATTTGAATGGAAGCCTTTGGCATTCAGGTACCGGATTTACTCGTCCAATCGATATCCAAGAATTTCGTTTAGGAGGTTCAGCAAATGGAAATGGACGATATTATGGAAAGATGGATGACTTCCAAATTTGGAACAAAGAACTTTCCGAGGCTACCATAAAGGAATGGATGACAAAAAAAATAACGTCTGATCATCCTGATTATAGTAATTTAGTTGCAAATTATTCTTTTGATAATGCGGTTGGAAGTGAAATCCTAGACAGTTCTCCAAATGCAATAAATGGCGAATTATCAGGAACGTCAATTTATCGAAATTGGGAAGGAAAAAATTTGATAAAAAACATAACAGCCTCTTATGAATTGGCAAATTTAACTTTTGTCCAAGGAGAATATAATTCCTCTATTAACACTACCACTATTCTAGACTCCCTCATAAATATTCCCAATCAAATAGATGAATACATTGTCAATGGAACTGACTTAGAATTAAATTCTACCAATTTTTATTATGCCTCTGGTTCTATGGCAGTTTTTAACAACAATGGAGTAATTATAGATTCAGTAGTTATTGCTGCCGAAAATTCTATTATAATTGGTGATCTAATTCACTACACGAAGCGACCTGCTAAATTTGAAATCATGTCATTCGTCACACCATACGGAATCGGTTTAGACTTTGGAGAAGAGGGAAAATCATGGACATTTGATGTCACTGACTTTGGCCCAATTCTCAAAGGGAAAAAACGAATTAACCTACAACAAGGTGGACAATGGCAAGAGGACATGGATATTAAATTTGTTTTCATCGAAGGAACTCCTTCTCATGATATTATTGATATCAAACAAATTTGGCCTGTAACTTCTGAGTCGTATACCCGAATCATTGATGATGTTCGATTCGAACCACGTAATTTAATCCTGCCTGCCAATGCTGGAAATGTTAAACTAAAAGCTACAATAAGTGGCCATGGACAGGAGGGAGAATTTATTCCTAGAACTCACTTTCTCAATATTGATGGTGGTTACAATGAATTTGAATGGCAAGTTTGGAAAGAATGTGCTGACAATCCTATTTTTCCACAAGGAGGAACTTGGATTTATGACCGAGCTGGCTGGTGTCCTGGAGAAGCTACAGATATTCAAGAATTTAATTTATTAGAATGGGTATACGCGGGAGATGAAGTAGAAATTGATTACGGAGTAGTGACTGCATCTGGAAATAGTCGCTATATTGTTAATGCTCAAATGGTGAGTTATGGAGATCCTAATTTTACTTTAGATGCAGATATTGACATATTAACACCTTCCAATAAAGTTGAATATGAAAGATATACGCCAATGTGTACCAAACCAAAAGTTTTGATAAAAAATAATGGGTCTACCACTTTGACCTCTTTGGACATTACTTACTCTGTTAATGGTATTTCTCCTAAAACTTATACTTGGACTGGTAATTTAAAATTTCTGGAATCTAAAGAAGTCGAATTGCCTGCTCTTAATGCAACTTCGATGATCACTCAAAATGGTGAATTTCAAGTAGCGATTAGTAATCCAAATGGAGGAACAGATGAGTACCCCAATAACAACGAAGAATCTTCTACTTTTAAAATTGTTCCCCAAATAGGTACCGATGTGGTCATCAGAATGCAAACGAACTTGGCTGGAGGTGAAACAACCTGGCGAATTTATGATGCAAATGGAAACCTAGTAAAATCAAGAGTTTCAGGATTATCAAGTAGCTCTGTATACCTCGATACAATATTTAATCTCAACGGTTGTTATCAATTAGAAATTCAAGACTCTGGTGATGATGGGATTTATTTTTGGGCCAATGGAGATGGCAGTGGTGATCTCAAAATCAAAAGTATTGGTGAAGCATATAAAACCTTAGAACCCGATTTTGGAAAACTATTAGTATATGAATTTATAGCAGGAGACATCACTCCTACTTACAATTTAAATAACAACAAATCAATTAATGTTTTTCCAAATCCAAGTTCGAATATTTTCAATTTAGAATTAGATGGATATTCTGGAGACATCCAAATGGAGTTAATTAATTCTGTTGGACAAGTATTAAAAATAGTCGACCTAGAAAATTCTGCGAATAATTTTTTACAACATCAATTCAATCTGACAAATTTCAGCCCTGGGGTTTATTATTTAAAAATAAATCATGAAAATATAACTGAAGTGAAAAAATTGATAAAGTTGTGAAATAAATAAACAAGGTAAAAGCCATCCCGAATCATCGAGATGGCTTTTTACTTTATTCATTTATAGAAAAACAAGTGTGCTACAACTCCTCTCCTTTAGACGTAAAAATCTTAAATTCAGTGTTAGCGTATTGTGATCTAAAATTTGATAAAATATCCTTCAAATCTGTAGTATCACCAGTATAAGAATATCCAAACATTCGAACTGAACCTTGTGAGATACTTTGCTGAAAAGTAGATAAATTATTATTTTCTACTGAAAAATAGCCATAATAACCATCGATATAATTTTGCTCATCTGTCACCTCAATTAACGCTGTAAGAAACTCATCTGAAACCGAATCAGCGTTACTATTATCAGTTGCAATATATCCCCAAATTGTATTTTGAGGAACTTTATAAAGTCTTTTTTCAGGAACTATTATTCCATCTAATTCTTTCATCTTCAACTCATAATAATCACTTTCTACATTCAATGTTCCTTCATTTTGAATTACATTTTTTAAACTGATAATCATGTCGTAAGACTGTGAATCAAGTATTCCAACTTCTACATTTGCATCAGCAATAAAAATTGGTGCTGGACAATCTGGTTGGGGAATATCATGAATAGTAAATGAAATACTATTTCCAACAACCGAAGGAGCAACATCAATTAAGGTATTTTCACATGACTCCGACTTAATCGTTTCTACGTTAAGGTTAAAGGAGCGATTATTCCCCTCTAAAGATTCCCAAAGTAAGATCTTAAACTCATCATCAATTGTAATATTTACCTCTTCCATAATTAGCTCTTCTTTGCAGCCAATTATAAAAACTATAAGAAATATGATAGCTACAATACTCGTACTTTTTAACATTACTACTATTCTCTTTTAGAGTTTTAACAAAATCTAAACACTTATTTTTTTAAACCAGGTCTAGCAAGGGGGAAGAAATACTAACCAATAATACTCATTATTCCTTTATTCAAAAACGATAATATCTCCTTTTTGCTGCCTACCTCATTAGATTCTATCAAAATTAAAATAATTTTATCATATATATCCAAACTAATTGATTCAAATTAAATAGTAAATAAACTCCTAACTCAAAGATATAACTTCTCTATTATTTTGTTCAGCTAGAATTTCTAACATAATCAATTTTTAAAAAAATATAAAATATTGGTTTTATCCACTTACCATTATGCATTTATCCTTTGCAATTTATTTAATGAAAATATTATTACCTTTTTTTAATTTCAAAATGAATGATGAACTCCATGAAATTTAATCTCTTGGTCTAAAAAATTCATCACCTTATCAATATTTTAAATTACTTTAAAATATCGAACTTATTTAGCTAATAACAAATTGAATTACCACTATAATTAAACTACAAAACAAGAAAAATTTACATCAGAGGATAGAAAATCTCTCAAGTTCTTAAAGGAATTTATCTTGATGATCAAGAAGAAGAGTTTATTTCTATTTTGGGGTCTTATTTTTCTGGTAATTTTACCCTACTTAATATTTTAGGTATTTTAGTAAACATGATGGAGGTACCTTTCGTATACACAGATCTTGATGAATTCCTAAGTCAAAAACTAACTACCCATTATCAAAATCGATTCTTTAGTTTCGTTTATCAATCATATAACTTATTGAATTACCTACCCCTACCATCTATCGAAAATTTTACTCATCCTTTATATTGTCAAAAGTAACTCATAAAAAGCAACACGCAAAAACCATAGAATATTTAAAACAAGTAAGGTTAAAAAAGAGGGTAAATCAATTACCTACTCTGTATCTAGATAGTTAGCAACAAAGAGTTGCAATGGTAAGAATATTACTAAAGTTACCCTTATCGATGAATATTTAGATACCAACCGAAATTACAAACCATACTAAGGTTTAATGATGGAACGGTTCCTTAAATTGAGTATAAATGGTATGAACGTTATCAAAAATAATTTCTCTAATAAATACCACCTAGAATGTAGATGCCCCCAGGTGCAGTTAGATGAAGAGAAAACAAAAATGATAATAGATATTCCTATTGAATAGGATTCATCCGTATTTGAAAAATTAATTTAATGAAAAAACCAATATTATCTCCGAAGCAAATATAAATGATTTAGTTTTTGAGTCAGAGATAAATGATTAGAGATAGGAAAATTAAAAGAGGGCATAGCTTTATAGTTATCCTACTAGGGCAATTGAGAAGGAAAAATACAAGGAGATCTAAAAATATACTATGCCTAAATGAGTATCGAAAGAATATATTACGAAATTTAAGGAGAATTTAGCCATTCGATCTTCTTGTAAAACTTTTCTTTGACCATCGAATGGGCAGTGGCTATATTTTTTTGGAAAAAGAGATTTGATAAATTCTATAGTTTCAGATTCTACCTTTGTTCAGTTTAAAGTTAAAAATGATGCATTTTTGATAACGGCAACTAAAAATGGACTTTTTGAATCACCGATTGAAATTACACTTTCAGCGGTAGGATCCCAATGGTCTCCAAATCAAACTACTCAAAATGTAACAGAGATAAATTAATTTTTCGTTAATCCTACAAGAATAAAAATGTAACCAATAAAATTTAATCATTTTTTCTGTTTTAGACAAGTTCATAAGAATAGGGAAAAAATTCATATTAATTCCTCACCTTAAAATAGTTGTCAAAGGTTAAAAAGTATTAACACTTAATTATTTTCGCAACTTGAAAATATACTTCTATTTACTTTATTTAATTGGTTAATAAAGTCATCCAATTATACAAATTCTCATCAATCCTGTGAATAAAATTCACTCTAGGGAACCGATGGAGATACTTTTAATTCTAGCAACTCTCACTTCTTTACAAAATTTTAGAACTATCATCTATACCGACTCCTAGTTTTTAT